>Ga0247774_1001394_pt1 | contig 12223 bp, 11 predicted proteins | sample UWRJL001104B6_FD_179933 | JGI IMG/M metagenome (GOLD analysis project Ga0247774, IMG submission 179933) | Plant litter microbial communities from Arlington Agricultural Research Station in Wisconsin, United States - UWRJ-L001-104B-6 | ecosystem: Environmental > Terrestrial > Plant litter >... | reverse complement strand
TTGGCTTTTATTGGGGCGGGGGCGAAGGAGTATTTGTATCGGGCGATCGCGTCTGATTCGCCTGTGGTGCGCGGTGCGGTGGTGGGTGCGATCGCGAAGGTTGCACAGGAAGAACCGAAGGATGAATTATTCGAGATTTTGGTTAAGTCTCTGACGGATGTTGATGTTGATGTGCGTTGTGAGGCGGCGGCGGCTTTAGGAAATCTGGCTTATAAACCTGCAATTCCTAATCTGATTGAGTTGCTGGATCGGGGTGATGGGGAAACTCGTAGGGCGGCGGCTTTGTCTTTGATGAAAGTGGGCGATCGGGCTGCGATCGAACCGCTACAAGCTGCATTGGAAAAGGAGTCTGAAGCGGCGATTCAAGGTGTGATTAAGTTGGCAATTTCTCAAATTAAGTAACTAAAAGTATGACTGAATCGGGAACGGGGCGGATGTTGCTTTCTCATAATTTTGATATGCCAGAGGGTGTTTTTCCCACTTTAAGTAGGGAAGAATTTACTCGGGTATTTGCTGAGGGTTTAAGTCAATATTCTGAGATTAAGTGCCGTCAATTAAATCACGGTCATTGGATGGTAGAGGTTTTATTTTCTACTGATGCTTTTTCTCCGCCTCAAGTGGGAGAATTTTGTGCTCAAAGTTTGGTGGATAAGCGGATGAGTCAGGGGGAAAATGATGAGTTTTTTCCTGATATTTTGATTTTAGCGGGCTTGAAGAAGACTCCGCCATTGACTAGCGATGCTGAGGCGTTGCAACCGGGAGAATGGGGGGTGGATGTGGTGGAAACTCAGTCTGCTGAGAGTTTTTTGATGGCGATGGGGTGGGAGGAGAAAACTGCCGGGAAAAGTATTGAGGATGTTTTTAAGGTTGAAAGGAGAAAGGGGTAAAGGGTGAGTTAACCTTTCTGTGAGTTTTTCTATTTTGCATTTAAGGGTAAAGTAGATGATCTGGATCTAGCCAAACAATATAAAAAGTCTCATTAATCAAGAAACCATGAACCCTACCATGCTCATTTGCCGAGAGGGAGAACTGATAAGGTGTATCAACTAATTATTGTTCATTGGGCACACCAAACCCACTTTTTTCACTGGTCTCTTCCCACTTAATGGGATGACATCTGAGAGTGCTGCTACGATCCACTAAAAACTCTTGAGCTGTTAAGCTAGATAGGGCTTTTAACCGATCAAGTAGAGTCAGCCAGTAACTCACTTCTTTTTTTATACAAGAAAATTTATTGTGATTGTCTTGATAGTATTTAAACGAAAAGCTGATACCTTGAGGTGGCTTCAGCTTTGGTCGTTTAATACCTGATGCACCATTTTTGACAACATCAGTCTTCTTAATTTTCTTCGACACGAGATTTGTAATACTCCTTCATCCAGTCCCGCTTAATCACTTCGTTGCAAGGTTCATCAGGTAGCCTATCCCCCCTTGCCAAATTCCAGGGGTCTTCAGCATGAGTCATTTGCTCTAATTCGTAAGCATCACAGGCAAAGTATTCTTTCGCAACCTCATCCAGAAAATTCTTAACGTTTTCATGTTCATGTAATTCTGGATCAGCATCTTCCGAAATTGGCTGCCATCCAAAATGCTTGTACTTCTGATACAATTCTGGTATCACTGGTCCATGCACCCATGCTTGAAAATCCTCTGGAAAAAGGGGTGTATCATGGAGTGCAAGATGCCAAGCCTGAGCATAGTAAACAAGCTTTTGCAGCTTGAGATTATTCAGGGAAGAACCTGTCTTATTTGCCAACCTAATGAAGTAATCTGCTACGTTAAAACAAGATAACGAAATGTTCTGTTGAGTGCATTCCCTAATTTGAGCTGCATCGCTCAAACAAACAAAATCTGATGGTTCTTCAATTAAAGTAGCGGATGGAATAACTTTTTTGACATCATTAATCGCACTACAAATAGCTTCCTTACGTGATGATGCCTCACGGATAAAATTTAGTGCGACGTATCCTTTATTTCCAACTCCAATTAAGGCATCATCACAGCCACCTTCATATAGCTTCTCAATAAAATCACCAGGATCTGCTTGGGGATCTTCGAGATTAAACGTCAAAGTAAAATCATGCTCGTTCATCTTTTATTTCTCCTCTAGGCAAGGATCATTCACATTGTTGTGCTTTGTGCAGTTATCGACTATTCGACGAATCTGTTTCCCATGATTTCCTGAGTTTTTTGGGGTACTCCAAATACTAGATATACAAAAAATTCCATTTCTACACTCTTTATCGTTATAGGGGCATTTTATTTTTCCCCAAGCATGAGAACCACCAATATCAACCTGCCATCCATTTTTTTCAGCGTACCTCAAAGCATCCTCAACTTCTGGCTTTGGGTGATTTTTTCTTGCCATCAAAATTTTTGTTTACATACAGGTTAGCTTTGAAATAATTAAGAAGTTAAGAGGAAGTTAAGAGAGTAGAGGGAGTAAGCGGTCGTTTTTACCTGTACTTTCAACAACTATAGCACAATTTTGATCGATTGTCAATTTTCGTTCGGGGCGATCGCCTCTCCATTATGAATACTCAACAACGCCGCCAATCTCTTATGCTTACTAAGTGCGATCGCAAACATATAATAATATTTTTACAATCAAGTATTAAAAACAATAATTATACCGAAACTTTCCCCATCGTCAACCCCTAATGCTGAACAGGAATACAAATCTCAAACTCCGTCCCTTTTCCTGGCGTTGAAAAACACCTAAGCGTCCCACAATGTTTTTCAGTAATAATCTGATAACTAATCGCCAGCCCCATTCGGGTTCCCCTCCCTACAGGCTTTGTTGTAAAAAATGGATTGAATATCTGTGTTTGAATTGATTCTGGAATTCCCTTGCCATTATCGACGATCGCAATTTTAACCCATTGCGAATCTACCACCGAGGTAGAAATTGTAATACAACATGGGTGCTTCTCGATCGAGCAAGCTACCTGTTGAGTATTTATTTCTTCGACTGCATCAATAGCGTTTGCCAAAATATTTATAAATACTTGGTTAAGTTGTCCGGCATAACACTCAACTAGCGGTAAATCACCATAGTCTCGAATGACTTTAATTTCTGGATGTTCTAGCCGGGCTTGGAGACGATGTTGCAAAATTAACAGCGTGCTATCAATTCCTTCATGGATATTAACTTCTTTAAATCCTGACTCATTTATCCAGGAAAAATTGCGGAGTGACAGCACAATCTGGCGAATGCGATCGGTCGCAATTCTCAGTGAACTCACAATTTTAGGTAAATCATCTTGCAAAAAATCCAGCTCAATATTTTCTGCTTCTTTCTCTATTTCGCTAATCGCGTTTGGATAATGCTTTTGATATAGGTGTACCAAATTTAATAGATTTTCAGCATAATCTTGTACATGAATTAGATTGCCCTGAAGGAAGCATATCGGATTGTTTATTTCATGACCTACTCCTGCCAACAATTGCCCCAAAGATGAGTTTTTTTCTGTCTGAATCAGTTTGTGTTGCGTTCGTTTTAAATTCTCATTTTCCTGCTCAAGCTGCTGAGATTTCTCTCGTTCTCTGGCTTCGCTATCGCGTAATGTGACTTCTATTTGTTTCCGTTGAGCTATTTCGGCGGTGAGTTGGTCGTGGATTTCCAATTGTCGGAATACTTCCTCAAATGTGCTTGCTAAAAATTGAATTTCGTTAGCTGGAATTGTCTTTGGCATAGGAAAAATGCCAGTTTTTTTACTTTGAGAAACTGCTTCTTTTAAGTCGCGCAAGGGTTGCAATACATCCTTCTGAAGGAGTATCCCCATGATTAACAAAATTGTGATGATGCCAACTAACAATGACAATGTTGAGGTAATGAAGGTTCTGTCGGCTGCTTGCTTCATTTGGTTGAGATCGAGTAGGGCGATCGCTACTCCCCGCCGTTGAGATGCGCCAAACAAGGTACTGCTAAAAGGCAGAATTTGCGCGATCGCAGGCTGGTTGTCTATGACGATATCTTGCCTGACTTCAATGCCTGCGGTTGCCGCCCGATCGATCGCGATCGCGAGTTGTGGATAGATGGAAGTGTATGGCCCATTAGTCGTATTCTGAGGACTGCGGGCGATCGCCATTCCAGATGGATCGACAATCGCAATTTCCAGCACACCGGGCATGGTGGCAAAATTTTGCACAACCCGTCGCAGAATGCTTTTATTTTCCAACTCTACTAAGCCTTCTGTAGAAAACTCCAGAGATTGTGTAATTGATTGAGCCCGGTTATGAACTTGCGTTTGTAAGTCAGACTGCATCAGCCGATAGTTAAGTCCCAGAGTTGCCAGTCCAACTGTGGTAATCGACAACCCAACGCTAACCAGCAAGCGCTGCGACAAGCTATGCGGATGCAGGAATTTCGTCATAATTTTTATTCATTGATTGCTGTAGTTACGATCTCAGTGTTAATCTCCACATCCTGACGCGGCATCCGTCCGGGACGGGGGTCAGATTTTAATAGTTCAGCCATTTGAGCGATCGCCAGGGGCAACCTACCAGAGAGAAACATCTTCTGCTGCATGGCAATGTCACCCTTTTTCAGACCAGCGTAATCTTTAGCAAAAGCCTCACCCTTCTGTCCGAGGTTTTTACCAACCTTTTGAAACACTTCCTGGGGCTTTGTTTCCACCGCACTCATAACATCAAACCAAGCCATAATAAATTGCTTTAATTCAGCTTTTTTCGTACCAGTAAGAGTTGACAGAGAAACCAAGGTATCAATAACTAAACTATCAACTTCCTGAGTGGTAAAAATAATATTCCCCTTGATTGCTTGGGCAGTTTCACCTAGAAGCGGTTGCCAGATTACGGCGGCATCTAAACGTCCCTGCTGCATCAAATCAACCGCTGTTTCGTTAGAAATATCTTCAATCTTGACCTCTTCGGGTTTAATCTGGTGCAACTTCAGGGCTTCTAATAAAATCAGATGATTCACTGTTCCCAGTTTCGCCCCGACTCTTTTACCGCGAAGGTTGGCCACTGACTCGATCGCAGGTTGAGCAACAATACCATCAGCCCCATGAGAAATATTTGTTACCATCAGCACGGCAGGCTTGTCACTCCCCGAATCAGACTGCACCACATCCCACAAAGAAGCGAAATTAGCATCGAGATTACCGCGCAACATGGCGCGAGTTGAATCTTGTTGATTCTCAAACCGAACGAGTTGCACGTTCAATCCGTGCTTTTTGAATAATCCCGCTTCCTGAGCATAAAGTACAATATCAAATCCTGCCCAACTGACGATTCCCACGCGCAGGGGAGCTAGTTGCTGTGGTGCAAGGCTACAAGCATTCACAATCAGGCTAACCGCCAGTGTCAAAACGCAGAGGACACTGAGCGATCGCCATTTCGTTAAGGTCAACCAACACCTACCCAATAATTGTCTGGTCCCGGTCTGAGCTTTGCCAGTCATCTATGCAGCCTCAACGCTGTTGTTCGTCGATGATAGCAAGAACTTTTCTGGATGTCATTACCTGAAAAAACGCCCAAAACAAATGTAAAACAGAACTATTCTATTCGCGTATAATTCATTACCAAATTCAACCAAAATCAAGAAATCGCCGCTGATTCCCGCACATCAGAATTCACCGATTCATCTGTCGGCAAATGTGGTGAGAACTTCTACAGTACCCCGATATTGCGATGCGAATCGCTTCCGGGAGTTGAGGGGTTCGTTGCTGTGGCGGTTCCTGGGCTGCTGCAATCCACGGTTCATTCATATCAATTCCGGTTGCATTGGAATGATTAAACCGCAGAGAACGCTCTTAACGCAGAGTCTCCAGAACAGAGAGATGAATAATTTCGATGAAGGGCGGATTTGATATCACATGGGAAAATTCTGTCCAAGATCGCGATCGGTAACGATATCAGCCGGATGAGAATGCTTCTGGGTCTCAACGAATTTCCCCAAACCGCATTTTTAAACCTAATTGGGCGGTTTTCTTGCTATGTTTTTTTGCCTGTAAGAACCCGATCGAATCAAAACTTGTTCGGTGCGATCGCCCTTGACAAAGATCGGACTCTTGGCAGAATAATCAGGCTAGAAACTAATATCGATTCCGGTTGCGCTCCTTATCATTGTTGACTGTTGACTGTTGGCTGTTGACTGTTGACTGTTGACTGTTGACTGTTGACTGTTGACTGTTGACTGTTGACTAATGACTAATGACTAATGACTAATGACTAATGACTGATGACTGATGACTGATGACTGATGACTAATGACTAATGACTAACATTGAAGGGCGATCGATCTACTGGTATTTTTAAAGTATTGGGTAAGCTGTCGCGCATTTAAATTGTATATTCAGGGCGGGCGGGACGCCCACCCCACAAGACTTTGATTTTTTTTGACATACAATTTAAATGCCGCAACAGCTTATTGCGATCGCGATCGCCAGCTAAGGACTCGGTTCAGTCGCATACCGCCCCGCAATACCCCGAACACACACGCAGAAACAGGGCGGGCTTTCGGCTGCACGCTCTTTGTTCGCCGACTGTTGATAACTTCTAGCTCATTTGAGCGAGGTTAATCAATTGTGCCAAAGTGGATAAGTGCTGCGCGGATCGCGATGAACCACACCGCGAGCGCGGCAAATAGGTAGAGGTAGAACCGAAGCATGATGAGATTGAATGTGCAATGGACAGCGCTATGCAATGTGCGAAATACAACGAAGACCCAGGCGGCGTTCACATACACTGTATCCACTTGCTTTGTGATGAACAGGTATAGGACAAGCGCATAGAAAAGTACCGGAATCTCGAACAGGTTTTTTAGGTTATCCGATGGATTTGATACGCTTGGCGGCGAAATTTGTGCCAGTGCGCCCGGTACAGCAAGTTCATTCGGGGTGAGCTTTATACTGGTGATAAAACTGATACGGCGGATGTACATATACACCCAGACGATGAATGTGAGAAACACTGTTGCAAAGAAGGGGCTGAAGATTGTATCTTGCGTCATTTTTACCTCGCTCTTAACTTAGTAGAACATTGTAGTTAATGCTCGATCGGCACATTTGCTAGACGGCTCCACTCATTCCACGAGCCGTCGTAATTTCGCACATTGGGATAACCTAGTAAATACTTTAAAACAAACCAGGTACACGCCGATCGTCCTCCAATTGCACAGTAAGGAAACACTTCTTTATCAGCCGTAATGCCCTGGCTGCCATAGAGGGTATGTAACAATTCTGGTGACTTAAAAGTTCCATCTTCATTCAGAGCTAGGATGTGTTCGAGATTTACTGCCCCGGGAATATGACCCGCGCGTTCCGTTCCTTCTGGCGGCTTCATCATGAATAATTCGCCACGATATTCTTCAGGGGTGCGAACATCTAGCAACACGCAATCCGTCCGATTCAAAGATGCGTGAACCTCTGGTTGTAACACCCGCAAATTAGCATCGGGGGAGTTCGCATGATATTGTGTCGGTGCGAAGTTGGATAACTCCGATACCAGTGGGCGACTTTCTGCAACCCATTTCTGATATCCACCGTTGAGAACATACACTTTGTCATGTCCAAAGGTTTTCAAAAGCCAGAAAATCCAGGCTCCTGTGTTAGGATAGCTGCCATAGGCGATCGCAGTTGTTTCAGAGGAAATTCCCGATCGCGAAAGCAATTTTTCGATCGCTTTTGGATCGAGATTCATGCTGAAATTGGGTCTTAGCAAATCTGTAAAGATATTCCAGAACACAGCACCGGGAATATGAGCGTTTTTGTACGGTTCTGGACTCATATCCACTTCAATCACCCGCACGGTTGGATCGTTAAGATGATCCATGAGCCATTGCGTATCGACCAAAACTTCAGGATGAGCATATTGGGACATTGGTTTTATCCGATCTTTTGCACGCTTAGCTAAGATTAGGATAGGTAGATTGGCTTGCCCAGTCCTCGATCGGGTACTCTTTTTGACAATCAAGCAATTTGGTTACAAGCCCCCGGATTCATCCGTGGGGTCAATTCTAAAATCTCAAATCTAAAATCTAAAATCGGTTGACACCATGACGATGAAAAGTCCCTTGCAGCTTTTATTTGAAGCGATCGACCAGGTAAAGGACGAACAAGATTTGCGATCGCAAGTCGTGCCCAAAATCGGTGAGTATTTTGCAGCTAAACGATCGGGAATCTTTTTCTTCGATCGGCTGCCCTTGGTAGATAGCAATCTTCAGAAAACATTGCAAATTGGACTATCAATCGAACACAATCCTGTTGTGCGTTATTTAGCGGAACGTCATGCTCCCGTGCATGAAGCATTGGTGGCATCTCCCAAGGTTTGGACAATAATTTGTCCCCGACCCGATCATTGGCACGTGATGGCGGGGCCGATTGTCAGTCGCGGTCAATTAATGGGTGTAGTGGGTTGTACGCGCGATCGGTCAATGCCCGCTTTCGATACAGAAAATTTAGCGGATTTGAGTGCGATATGTTTGCATTTGTCTGTTTGGGCTGCAACAGTACGCGCGGCGAAGCTATCCCGTAGGGAATCGCAACACCAACCTTTCAATACCTCACGCCTCACGCCTCGTGAATTGCAAATTGCCGAATTGGTTGCTTTGGGGCGAACCAACGCAGGAATCGGGAGGGAACTTTGGATTACTGAGAATTCAGTGAAGCAAGCTTTGAAGCGAATGTTCCGCAAGCTTGAGGTTTCGTCTCGTGCAGAAATGGTTGCACAGCTTTCGGGGACCAAATATAATTTGTCAAGTGTAAAAATGAAACATTAAACTCCCCGGAACACGTTGGCTTGGTCTCTCCCTCGGTGCCATGCTGACAGAAGGAGGCGTTCTCATCCCCTAATGGCGATCGGTCCTGGGAGGACATCTTCGATCGCATTCTCAAAGGCTTATTTGGAAGTTCTTTTTGATGTCATTCTATCGACCTTTTTACGAAGATAATAAACAACAACCTGACAGAATGGCTCGAGTTCTCCTCCATTTTTTCCTTCCCAAGTTGCTAAGTATTTTGGAAGGTCTACATCACGCACTTTTTTACGTCGCAGCACTTCAGTAAATGAATCAATCACTGCTTTACGATTATCTACCAAAATGGAGTGATTTAAATTTAATACCTCATCAATCTCACTCTGTAATTGTTTATCATTAGCGTCACTAGCTTCAATGCGACCTGTACCAGGGAATTTAAATAGCCTTTCTACATCATGCTTTGAATTGGCTGGATTAAATGATATGTCATCATCACCTTTTCTTGTATCACAATGCTGATCGCGTCTAGGTTTTCCCGACCCACCAAGGCAAGCTCCTAATAGATTGGTATAATCAAGTTGTTTCGCAGGAAATTTATTTGGAGATTGGCTTTGGCAGTGCTCGATCTTCATCTTTTCTAATGTCGGATAAATTCGTCGCATACAATAACAGGAAATCCCCCGTTGCTCACTCACAAGGCTTGTGCGCAGATCGTCTTTTTCGGCATAGTTACCATAGTTAGAATTGCTACTGCACCGATGTCGTGTTAACGATATTGGTTCGGATTGTTTTTGGATATTTCTCATTCATTACCTTCTAAAAATTTAATTAGCGTTCGAGCGCGGGTAATCTCTGGCTCGGATGCGCCGAGTTTTTCAGTCAGATTTATAATAGATTGATGTGCCGCCTCAAAATCTTCGTCATCGATGAGTATAAAAAGAGCGTGAAGTTTATCGGCTACCTCTTTGTTCCGATCTGATACTCTCATCAATTCGTGTAATACTCGGTTGGCATCAAGACCATAAGATTCTGATGGAATGGTAGCAATAATGCTGCTAGTTTCTTCGTCGTGTTCGAGGACTCTAATCCGCTTGGCTTCAACTTCACCAATAACAATTGGCGAATGAGAAGTGCAAACAAACTGGATTGAGGGGAAGGTTTTGGTGAGGTCATTCACAACTTGACGTTGCCATTTCGGATGTAGATGTACATCTATTTCATCAATTAAGACTAGCCCTGGTGTTTCTTGCAAAATCAGAGGCAATTTTTGACTAGATATATCTTCTGATTTTTCGGTTAGGAAAGAGGCATTTTGAGTAACGATTTTGATGGCAATATCGGCAATTAGACCTACCATCATTTTTTGACCTGCACTAAGGTTACTAAAGGGTTGGGGGTTGCCTTGGATAGAAATAACTATTTCCGATCGCTCTGGGTCAAACCATAGGTCATCTGCATTGGGAATACAACGCAAAATAGCCAACTTTACCACCTTGTAACCAGGGCGCATTTGTCCCTGTCGATTGACCGAAGCGATCGCTTCTTTCTGAAACCAAGTATGGAGATCGGCGATTCTAATCCGTTCTTCAAAGCAGTCATAGAAGGCATCCCAACGGCGGGCGGGGCTGGTGTGGGTAGTGGCTTTGGGGTCACGTTGGTTGGAGGGTAGCCAAGCTCGACCTGCTCCGTAGTAGGCGATGATGGGTAGCCAAATTTTTTCGCCTGCTGCAACCTGTTCAAATAAAGTGGAGATAATTTTTAGAGCGTCTTTGGCTTCTGTGTTGGAGGTTTTAGATCCGTTAGTTTTGATTTGTCTGAGCCATTGGACTGGCTGACTGTTAATCGTGCCGATCGCTTTAATCTGGACGGGTTTTCGTTCTATAAATTGGGTGATGGTGTCGGATTCGATCGCTTCTAAGCGAATTTCTGAGGGAAGAATGTTACGGCCGCTATTTTTGAGGGTTGTGTCGGGGGAGTTGACCAGCCAAATTCCAGCCGCGATCGCCAAAGCATCGAGGATCGTCGTTTTACCTGTGCCATTGTCCCCAACTAGCAAGGTAAATTGGGGATGCAAGTCAAGGGTATAGTCTGAAAATTTCTTGAAGTTTGCGATTTCTACTCGGTCAATTCTCATGGTAATGTCCCACTGCCGATCGCTATTCAGCTTGTAATTTGTAGCATAGAAATCATCCTAGTACGACACCAACAGCTTTAATTATAGGATATCTATATGTCTCACAAAAAAGAACGATCGGACTATAAACTAAAAGAGCGATCCTCTTCGAGGGCAACGCTTACGCACGCTCCTTGAATGGCGCTTGACTCACTGGTAATTTTGAATTATTGGGTATTGAGTATTGCGATCGCTAGCAACCTTAACTGATTGCGCCTCAATCTTTCACCGCTAGATCGGATCGAGCTGACAATTTTGGGCCAGAGAAGGAAACACTAGGTAGGTGTTTTTTTTCTGGGCTGTGGAAATTACACGTGTATCACAATAGGATTACTCCTATCTGCTTGTTATGGAAATAAATCGTGTGCCATTTCTCAATCGCCTCCGGCGCACCATGTCCTCTGCAGAAGCTTGGGGGTTTAGTGTGGTTGGATATCTGATGTGGTTTACCTTAGCCCCGTCGATGCAAGCAAAAATTGGCTCCGCATCGCTGTGGGTTTGGATTCCTGGTGTTATCGTCGGAATTCTGTTTAACCTTCAAGTTCAGAGTTTGGGTGAGAAATATCCAGATGTATCTGGGGGAACACCAAATTACATCACGCGATTGCTCGATCGTTACCCTGCCCTTTCCCGCTACTTGGGGATTGCTTACTATTTGGGGTGGGTTTCCTTTCCGCCCATTAATGCGATCGTCATCACAGAGTTGATCCAATTCCATTTAGAACCGATGGGGCTGAATATTCCAGAAAAAGTGTTTGAGATCGGTTTTACTGCCATCGCTTACTTTTTAGCATTCAGTGGCACCCGCGCCGTCGCCATCCTGCACCTCTTTTTTATCTTTCCTTCGATCGGCTTTTTACTCCTCTTCTGCGTTCAGGGTTTAGGCTGGCTTGCCTTTTCGCCCCAAAGCCCCGGACTCTTGCCCAGCAGCATTGATGCGATCGGTGTTCAGGACTGGCTCAAATGGTACTTTTTTGCCGCTTATAGCTTCTATGGCTGCGATACAGCTTCATCCTTTGTAGCAGACAGTGTGCACCCAAAAGACACCCTCAAGGCGCTGTCTTGGGTTGCCTGGTTCATGCCTCTGGTGTTTGTGGGTGGCAGTTTAGTGTTGTTGCAGTTGGCAACAGATTCCGGTTTAGAAGGCAATTTGTACGGCAAATACCTGGTGGCTGCCAAGCCTTTCTGGGGAGACGCTGCCCCTGCCATAGTCACATTGCTGGTTGCGGCTAGCTGTTTGTTGGGATCTGCGACTAGCGTTTGCAATACGCCCCGCATCCTTTTCCAACTCGCGCAGGATGGGCTGTTGTCTCCAGTGTTTGGCGCAG
>Ga0247774_1001393_pt1 | contig 12229 bp, 5 predicted proteins | sample UWRJL001104B6_FD_179933 | JGI IMG/M metagenome (GOLD analysis project Ga0247774, IMG submission 179933) | Plant litter microbial communities from Arlington Agricultural Research Station in Wisconsin, United States - UWRJ-L001-104B-6 | ecosystem: Environmental > Terrestrial > Plant litter >... | reverse complement strand
ACTGGTCCCGTCATTGCGGGAGTGATTGGCATCAAGAAGTTTATTTATGACTTGTGGGGAGATGCCGTTAATGTGGCTTCTCGCATGGAGTCTCACGGTAAACCGGGCTATATTCAGGTAACAGAGATCACATATTCTCATTTGAAAGATCTGTATGTGCTGGAACCAAGAGGTACTATTTCTATTAAGGGTCGGGGAGAAATGAATACTTACTGGTTAATCGGTCCAAAAATCTAGAAGCCGATCGATGCTTCAATTGGGAAGATTGGTTTTGCCAAGTCTCACCTGCCTTTCTAAACGTGTTCCCTCTCTTCGAGTCTTGTCTATGATTCCTGTTATTTCGACTATTCCTGTGGTGCAGCTTGCTTCGGGCGATCGGCTTTCATTGCAAGTCTATCAGTTCCAAGGTGCGATTCCCGGCAAAAAAGCTTATCTCCAATCTAACCTGCACGGCGCTGAGATTAGCGGTAATGCTGTGATTTACCAATTAATTGAGTTTTTAAGGTCTTTGGACAGCAGTCAGTTAAGCGGGGAAATTTGGCTAGTTCCTGTCTGTAATCCTGTGGGTGTCAGTCAGCGATCGCACCATTTTTCCCCTGGTCGGTACAATCTTTATGATGGGGTAAATTGGAACAGAATTTTCTGGGATTTTGAAAAACAAGGGGAAGATATTCTCGGTTTTGCTAATTCTCACATTCATCTCGATGCCGATACTGTCAAAGTTAATTACAGAAAAGCGATTGCTTTGAGTTTTGCCAAAGAGTTGGCAAAAATTAACGCTCCTAGTTGCCGCCCCTACAGCGAACTTTACCGATATCAGCTACAATCTTTGTGTTTGGATGCTGACTACGTGCTGGACTTGCACAGTTCTACGAATCAAAGTTTAGATTACCTTTACTGTTTTAATTCCCGCGAGGAGAGTGCAAAAGCTTTTTTGCTCGATCGCGCAATCTTGTTTGACGAGTACGATGGCGATGCTTTTGACGAGGCGTTTCTCAAGCCTTGGCTGGCTTTGGAGAAGATTTTGGCCCAGTTGGGAAGTGCGATCGAGTTTGATGTGGAAGCTTGGACTTTAGAATTAGGTTCGGGGATGGAAATGAATCCCGAGTCGGTGGCGAAGGGCTTGCGGGGCATCAAAAATTACTTAGCAAGTAAGGGTTTATTGAAAATAGATGGATTTCCTCTCCCGGAAACAGCGGCGCATCAAGTTATTTTCACCCCCAAGAATTCAGCGATCAAATACTACGCGCCGGCGGGCGGGATGATTCAAAATCGAGTGCAATTGGGGAGTTATGTCAAAAAGGGCGATCGGCTTTATCAAATTCTCAGCTTTAATAAGAATGGGGAATTTCCGAGTTTGGTTGATATTGGTGCTGAGTCGGATGTTTTCATTTTTGATGTTTCGACCAATCAGTCAGTAAATCAAGGAGAGTATGTGTTGTCTGTGATGGCAGAGTGACTTGTGTGAATATTCTAGGGCCTCTCGCATTCGGGCGATTGATTTTGAGGCTAACCCAAGACTTTTAAATCCGAATGCCAGAGCCCAATCCACAACGATAACAACATTCTGTAGGGGCGGGTTTTACCCAAAATCTCAGCCCAAGACCAATAATCTCATAAACCCGCCCCCACCCAACTGTAAATCTCAATCTACCTCTGCAAGATACAAGTTACAGTGTCAGTATGAAATCAATTATGATATACTATTTAATAGGGCTTGTTTAAATTCCGCTGCACTTGTTTAATAAATTTCAGGATTGTCAATTAAAGCGCGATCGATAACTGTGGCTAGCTGCTTGGGAATCGCATAAGTGCGATCGTCCACAGGAACCCCATCATTTTGTAAAACCGCCAAAAACTCGTCTTGACCCTGCAAATTTCGCGGAGAATATCCCGTTATCATCACATACAAACAAGCCGCTCGATTTGGGATTATAGAAACTTTTACTCCCACCATTAGCAAGGGGCTAACTCTTACTCCCCCCCTTAGCAAGGGGGGGCTGGGGGGGGGTAAAATACCCGATGTTCTCAACGCTTAAATCTCATCTACCTTTCTAACTCTTACTCCCCCCCTTAGCAAGGGGCTAACTCTTACTCCCCCCCTTGCTAAGGGGGGGCTGGGGGGGGTAAAATACCCGATGTTCTCAACGCTTAAATCTAATCTACCTTTCTAACTCTTACTCCCCCCCTTAGCAAGGGGCTAACTCTTACTCCCCCCCTTGCTAAGGGGGGGCTTGGGGGGGTAAAATACCCGCTGTTCTCAATGATTAAATCTAATCTACCCTCCTAACTCTTACTCCCCCCCTTACCAAGGGGGGGCTGGGGGGGGTAAAACACCCGATGTTCTCAGCGATTTAATCCCCTCTACAATAACCTCTAAAACCCCATCCAAATTATGATAAACATCCTCATTAGTAAACCTCAAAAATTTAATCCTTGCAGACTCAATAAACTCTTGCCTTTCTGCATCATATTCTACAGCGCCATCCACAAAATGGCTGTCACCATCAACTTCTAGTGCTAACTTGATTTCCGGTGAGTAGAAATCTAGCACAAATGCTGCTACACTATATTGTCTGCGAAATTTACAATTCTCAAGCTGTCTGTTTCTAATGTGTTTCCATAGTCGCTTTTCAGCTTCTGTCATTTCTGTGCGAAGCTTCTGTCGCTTGAATTTTTCTGAGGTTCTGTTGTAGAGTTTTGTCATTGTTATATAGGATTTTAACCCCCCCCCAGCCCCCCCTTGGTAAGGGGGGGAGTAAGAGCGTTTTTTGAGTTTTTTCGTTGGTTGTTTAGATTTTAACCCCCCCCAGTCCCCCCTTGGTAAGGGGGGGAGTAAGAGCGTTTTTTGAGTTTTTTCGGTGATTGTTTGGTTTTTTAACCCCCCCCAGTCCCCCCTTGGTAAGGGGGGGAGTAAGAGCGTTTTTTGAGTTTTTTCGGTGATTGTTTGGTTTTTTAACCCCCCCAACCCCCCCTTGCTAAGGGGGGGCTTTGAGTTTTTTGAGTTTGTTCGGTGGTTGTTTGGTTTTTTAAGTGCCGAAACCATCCGGATGCTTCGCCCAATCCACGCGAGTAAACTCGAATCTTCAGGATTATCACTAATCAGCGAGGGTTTACTAATATCGGCGTTGGAAAATCAGATTAATCACTTTCTGAAACATCGAAATTGTATCGGGCGCAAAGGCCAGGGCGAAGCATTCGGGCAATATATTGTCGGTTTTGAAGCTCATATTTTTCGCGGAATGCTTCGCCCCTAAAGTTAATAATAAAGTTTATCTTATAGTCATGGTAGGTGGGAGTTTTAGGCATTAACTTAGAAGTGGCGATCGTGGTTTTGGACTCGGTTATAAATCTTTATGAAACCGTGAAACCCTTAGATGTTAAAGTCCACAAGTCTCGGTGCGAGAGAAGAGGCACAACACCACACAAAAGCCCACCCCTTCCCCTCACAGGGAGATGAGCTTCTGGTGCTTTCTCTGAAAAAGTGAGGTCGTTGTAGTACAGCCTTTCATTTTTTTGTATCCAACCGACACGATCTCCAAACCTCTCGAATATTGATTCATCATATTCACTGGTTCCCCCCAGACTTTGATAAATGCGCTTCTGCACGCTAAAGCCGAAGCGCTGATTGCTGTATTTTACCCAAAGTTGGTCAATGGTACGCAAGTCCTCGCAGGGGAATTTTTCAATACTTTCCGTATTCAGCCATCCTTCTTTCTCCCTACCCGCCACCTTCAACATCACTCTCGCCGTTTCCTCATCGGCTTCTTTCCACTTTTTAGCCGCCAATAAATTCCGCAAATTTATATAATCCATTCCCACGGCTGAAACCAAATTAACCTTAACATCATTCGGTTTAGGTATCAGCAAATCCAACCATTCCTGGACCGACTGCGGGCGATTTTGCGGTGACAACTCCATCCCTTTCACAATCGCCGCATTCACTCTGTCGCTAATCTCAGAATTGAATTGCTTTGGCGGAGTTAAAGCAATATTTTGCTTCCTGAATTGCGACGGAAACGGCAACTCACCAGTCAACATGACATAAAGCGTTGCCGCTAGGGAATAAACATCAGTATAAGCACCAAGTTCAGCGCGTTTTTCCAACAGTTCGATTGGTGCGTAACACTCAGTCCCGGAATTGCTATTTGTCCGCAATTTCCCCGGCGCCGTCACCTGCCGCGCTAAGCCAAAATCAATCAAAACTGCACCCCCCTGACCCCCCTTATCAAGGGTGGAAGAAGAGAAGGGGATATTTTCTCTTACTCCCCCCCTTACCAAGGGGGGGCTGGGGGGGGTTCTTATCATAATATTTTGGGGTTTAACATCGAGGTGAGTAAATCCTTGCTGGTGAACAAAACTCAGCGCGCTTCCCACTTGTTGAATAATTGGCAAAGCTTTTTCTTCCGACAAAATGCCGTGATCTTCGAGATGGCTAGCTAAGTCAATTCCGTCGATTAATTCCATCACCATGCACCACAATTCGATATTTCCCACCGTTTCGGGAAATACTTCGTAAACTTGGACTACGTGGGGATGGCTGCACTTGGCTAAAGATAAAGCTTCGTTGACAAATTTGGTTTGGAATTCGCGAAAGTTTGGCTTACCTTGAACGTTGGCATTTAGGGTTTTGATGGCGACTGCTTTACCTTCTTTAAGGTTTTGGGCGCGGTAGGTGACGCCGAATCCGCCGCCGCCGAGAATTTCTTCGATTAGGTATTTGCGTTGGTGTAGTTGTTGTCCGGGGGGCCAGTGCCTCATGAGGGGTATGTGAGGATGTGGAGAGGATGGTTTTGATTGTAGCTGAGACGGGGGGAGTTTGTTGAGTTTTTTCTTCCTTGTACAGTCTTCTCGATCGCCCCTACCCCCCTTAATAAGGGGAGGACAAGAGTTTGTAAGGTGCCCCGGTGCGGAGATTCTCGATTTTTGAGAAGATAACGCACACCGGGGCACCCTACAATTTAACGTGACGGTTTATGGTTGAATGAAAATACCGATCGCATTATGAACTCTCGCCGCCGTAGACGGAGGTCGATCGAGCAAACTTCCTCCCAAATACAAACTCGTCGAACTTCCCCCATCCAAATTTAAAGCCTCCACAGCACCCATTTGCTGCAATATCTGCGCCAGTTCTGCGAAATTTGGCCCCGCCCCGCCCGCGCGATTGTGCACGGCTACAATCAGCAAATTCCCCGCAGCAGTTCGCCCGATCGCACTTCTAATTGCTGTCTGTCGAACATACGCATCGCTAAACCCTTCCGCCTTCGCATCCAGCACAACTCGACTGTTTTGTACCAACACCGGCCCGCCGCCGAGAATGTAGGGAAAACGGTTAAAATCAGCAGGAATAGTGTTAGTTTCCAGACGCAATAAAGTGCCGGGCGTGAATTGAGGGGCGATCGACAAATCCGAACGCAAAGCCAAAATATAACCGTTAGCTGGAATGGGAAAAGTTGTTGTTCCCGCCGCACCTCCGGGGGATTGGCTGACAACTATATCGCCCTCAACTGTCACAACTATTTCATTGCCAGACAACGGAGTATAAGTTGTTCCCCAATCAGAATTGTAGCGACCGATTCCCGATTGCACGTAGGCACTATTGAGATGAGAAACAGGCAAAAATTGATTTGCCGGAGTTATCAAAGTTTCTTGCAAAGTCAAACGATCGATCGCAAATTCTCCCCCATCGTTCCAGGCGATCGCCCCCCGGTTCAATATCGGCCCGGAAAGCCATTTATTGTCGCGCCGAATAGCCCCTAAAGCTAATCGATTAATTCGATTGAAAAAACCTGCATTAATCGCCGCAGCCACTCCCGAAACTTCTGCTGTTTGCAATAAAGGTGCAGTGCCTTGATCGGCAGGCGGATTGCTGAGAATTGGTCTAATTTTCACACCAGCTTGACGCGGATTAACTTCTAACCAAACTACCGGAAAACGCGCGGTTCCTAAATTCTGATACTGCTGCCGCCACTGCACACCGGGCGCCCAAACAATGTTTTTTTCTACTAACGAATCTGGCCGAATGTCGATCGCTAATCGATTGGGATTTCCCAGACCCAAAACTTGCGGCCGCCAACCTAAAGGAATCGTCACTTTGACTCGGGTTCGATCGCCGTCAGGTTCGACTTTTAGTGATAGCAATTGTTTGCTGGTTTGAAAACTGTCCTGAAGTAAGGCGGGAGCGACTTTGGCATCGATCGCGATCGACCATTCTTGACCGATAATCTGCTGTAAAGGCCCCCTTTGCAGCGGGAGAGCCGGTTTGGTCGGGTCGTCTGGTGTTTCGAGGTTTGGCACTGCGCGGAGGCCTTGCAGTGGGATAGCGGGCTTTGTGGGGTCGTCCGGGGGGTTGGGCGTGGGTGTCGGCGACGGGCTTGGTTTATCCACAAAGTTGACTTGCCAAGGGGCGGGGCGATCGAGATCTACAACAATGCGCGAGCCCCATTCTCTTTCTGCTTGCCGAATTCCAGTCACATTTGCCGCGGGAGACGTGATTCTCAGAACATTACCATCTGCTGATATCTGCCAACCCGCAAGGGACGCAAAATCGGTAACATCTAAGTAACGATACGAGCCTGTTGCCCGCGCTGCTAAGCTTTGAGCGCCGGTTAAAGATACCGAAAACCACTGCACCGGTTGTTTGGTACTGTCGGCGCTGCTAAGCAAATCCACTCCCGCACTTTGCATCAATCCAACATCAGCAATCCAAGTTCGGAGGTTTGCAGAAGTGCTGTTTGCCGGCTGCTGAGTCCAAGTTAGGGGGAGAATCCGGCCGTTTAGAGACACTTGGCGGCCTTGTCTAATTCTCGAAGATGGCGGTACAGATTGAGCCAAAAACCTATATTCCGACAGGAGTTTCAACCCCTGTCTCATAGCTGAATTTTTCTCAAGAGAACTATCGGTCAATATTTCAGTCGGTTTTAACCGACTTTCGCTATCAGCCAGGGAATTCATTCCCTGGCGGGCTCTCGAAGCATCAATCAACCCAGCCCTCTCCCCCTCTTGTGCTCTTCCGGGTTGATTCCACACTAAAGACGGGGCGATCGCCAGTACGGGTAAAATCGAGACTGACAATATTCGACGCCAATACAACAAATTAGGTTTCACAGTTTAAAACTCACAATTTCACTTCTAAACGCATGGGGGTTTAGAAACCCGGAATATCCATATGTTTCTTCTTACTAAACCCGATTTTTTTGGCAATGACTATGATGAGCATGAAGCTCTGGATCGGGTCTAGGTTAGTCAATGGCGCTAATTGCGCTAAAGACCTACTACCAACTTCTCACACCGGGATAGAAATCACAAACTCCGAACCCTGCCCGAGGGAGGAATTCACTGTTAATGTACCTCCATGTTTTTGCACAACAATTTGGTGGGCGATCGACAATCCTAATCCGGTTCCTTGACCCACAGGCTTAGTTGTGAATAAGTGGTTAAAGATGTTTTCCTTGACAGAGTCCGACATCCCCGTTCCATTATCCTTAATCCGAATTAAAACCTGATTTTGGGATTCGCTCATAACAGTTTGAACAGTGATTTGATTAGGTCGGGCTTTAATTTCACTAAAACCGAGTCCCTTATTTGACTCCTCCAGAGCGTCAATGGCATTAGCCAGTATATTCATAAATACCTGGTTTAACTGTCCGGGAAAGCATTTCACTAGGGGCAAGTTACCATAGTCTTTCACAATTTCAATGGCAGGGCGGAACTCGCTCGCTTTTAAACGGTGCTTGAGAATCAGCACAGTGCTGTCGATTCCATCATGAATATTGAAAGAAACTGGTCGATCGCTATCGGCCCTCGAAAACGTTCTCAAACTTGTACTGATATTGCGGATGCGATCGACTCCCTCCTTCATCGAGCCAATCAATTTCGGCAAATCTTCTCGCAAATACTCCAAGTCCATATCCTCAATTTCTGCTTCAATTTCCACTCCCGGAGCGGGGAATTTTTCTTGATACAGATCGATCAAGTTAAATAAATCCCCCACGTATTCTTGAGCAGGTTGCAAATTGCCGACGATAAAGCCTACGGGATTGTTAATTTCGTGGGCTACCCCTGCGACTAAATTTCCGAGAGCAGACATCTTCTCATTCTGTACCAGTTGCAGTTGCATCTGCTTGAGATTGTTGATAGACTGCTCTAGTTTTTGGGCATCATCCCGAGATTGTTGATAAAGCTGTTGAGATTCCTGATACAAGCGGGCGTTTTCCAGCGAGATCGCAGCTTGGGAGCAGAGGATGTTGAGGAGGGCGACGCGATCGCCAGTGAATGCCCCCGTTGTCAGATTATTTTCCAAATACAGAATTGCCATCAATTTGCCTTGATGGAGAATCGGACTACATAGGATGCTCTTAGCTTCCTGCTGCATCATATAGGGGTCAGAAGCAAATATTAATTCCGTCTTGACATCATCAAAAACTAGGGTTTTCTGCGTTCGTTTGACGTAATTAATCACAGTCTGGGGAATTGATTGGCTCTCCTCGATCGCAGTAGTTTCTTGCAGAAGACAGCCTTTGCCATCGCTACAGTGGACAGCGATTTTCCAGTTCACCTCTTCTTTCAAAATCAATACTCCTGTTTGAGCCCCTGCATTCTGAATCGCCACTTCCATCAGGGTAGTGAGCAATTGTTCAAACTTTATTTCGCTAGACAGAGCTTGATAAGCTTTGATAACTGTTGGTAAATCTATTACTGCCCTACTCGTACTCCCAGCAATTGTTTGGTTCTTGGTAGAAGATGAGGTGTCATGGGAGGTGGTCACTGCCTCGAACAAACGATCTTGATTCTGTTGCAAAATAGGAGCAAGCAATTGAGGATAGCATTGTTCTAACCTATCAATCTTCGCTTTAGCCCCCCAACGAGAGTAGGAATAGTAGGCATCAATTAGATAAAGTTGGGAAATTTTTTCTTTCCCCCACTGTAAATAAAATTTGGCAGCCAGCTCGTTTGCTAAAGCTTCTTCATTGACGTATTTGTTTTCTTTAGCGAGAGCGATCGCCTTATCGTACATCTCGATCGCTTCTATTTTTTCGTCTAAAACCCGATGCCGTTCTGCCTCCACTAAATAAAATTTATGCAAAAAATTCATGGGGGCATGATGCGCCCATTTCTGCATTTTTTCTTGATTAGCTTGTACTCTGTCAAAAATGCCCTGTTGCTCTGACTGTGAAGTATCAGAATACACTGCCAACCACGCCAAAGAATCGTAGAAATGGAAAATAGGAACAGGGGGCAATCCTACCAATGCGTGTAAATACTTCTCTGCAAGAGCACTATTTTCAATCGCTTCTGAGTAATTTTCAAACCAGTAACTAAGTAAAAGCTTGTTGCAATATATGTAAGCAACTCCCGCTTGGTCGTTGGCTTGCTGATGCAATAGCAACCTGCTCTCCTCATCGCAGGCTTCACCCTTGAGAACGCTGGGATTTTCACTTTTTCCGAGCATATTTAAGGTAGCCTGCCAATAGGTTTCTATATAATGAAGCGGTGTTTTTTGCTTGATTTTATCAATAGCATCTCTGTAAGCTGCCAACTCTCTTTCAAGGACAGTCAGTTCTTTGCCACTAAAGTAAGCGAAATAGGAGCTGAGCATTAGACCACAGCTTGCATATTCTAAATCTCCCGTCTCCATTCCGCTAGTGTAAGCTGACACCAAAGGATCTAAGGTTTCTCTCAGATGCTCTTTCCAAGGTCGGATAAATGAATTTACTATGACAACTGTCTTGGCTTTGATTTCTTGAGCATTTAACTTGGACAATAGACTTAAAGCCAATAGACCAAACTGATAGCCTGAATCAATATCTCCGACAACTCCGCAAAGAAGAAGACCATAATTGGCATAAGCAAACGGAGACACGGAAGCATTGCCATATTGGACGGATAAATCTACTTGTTTGCACAACGTCAAGGGCAACAGTGCTGGGGCTGCAATATATGCAGGAACAAAGATACTTGATAACAGTCTTATGGCTGCTAGTTTATAGGGATCGCTCATTGGAGGCAGGTCAATTAAATCCTCACTTCGCTTCCCGTTCAAAATTGATGCAGTTGCCCCTAGTGCCTGCTCAATATCTGACGGGTTCACTTGAGAAGGAAATTCGACTCCTAACTGCTTTAAGACTTGTAGCGCCGTATTAACTGCTTCTAGTAACTTGTTCTGAGCTATATAGGCTTGAATTTGGACTTCGTACACTTTTACTTTGTCCAGCAGCGTTTTGGCGCAGTTTTCCACGACTGCTGCTAATGTTTTCATCTGGTCAAAATCACCGCTGAGATATGCCGCTTCTGCTGCTCTTGTAGACAGCGCTAATGTTAGTTCGTATTGATTATGCCAACAATTTTCTGTCAGTAATTCCCTGCCAATATTGAAGCATTCAACCGCAGCAGCATAAGCGGTAGCAGCTTTGGCTTTCTTTCCAGCAACCAGATTCAACCGTGCTAATTGCTCCCGTTGTGCCTCCTGAGTAATTAGCTCAACTCCTACATTTAAGTGGTTGACAATATCAAAAATTCTTTCTTCTCGATCGGCTTCGGGCGTATTCTTTAACAGCAGTTGACCGATTTTTAAGTGAGTCGATCGCTTTTGCTCTTCGGGAATCAGAGAATAAGCAGCTTGTTGAACCCGATCGTGTAAAAACTTATATTTGGGTAATTGGTCATGGGTAATTGGTAATTGGTCAGATTCCTTCCCATTACCGATTACCGACTTGCTATTCCCCTCTGCTTGATAAAACTTATAAACTTCGGTAATGGGTAAAATTAGCCCTTCTTGTAGTGCCTTCCATAAAGCGGATGCGGTTTCTACTGGCGAATTTTCATCAACAATTGCTAAGGTAGCCAAATCGAACTGATTGCCAATACAAGCAGCTAACTTTAAAACTTCCTGCGTCCGGGTTGGCAACTTTCGCAACTGAAGGGCCATGAATGCTACTACATCATCCGTTAGTGCCAAGGTTCGCACTCGGGCAATATCGCACTGCCAATACCGAGCTTCAAAATTAAATTCAATTAGCCCATCTTCATGCAAAGATTTGAGGAATTGTGTGCTGAAAAATGGATTGCCTTGGGTTTTTTGATAAACGAGTTCTGTCAAAGGCAGAGCCAACGCTGTAGAACAAGCTAGAGTATCGGCAACTAAACAATTTAGGTCTGCTTGAGCGAGCGGAGCTAAGGTAATAGTGTTGACTTTGGCTTCACTTTTTTGAATCTCTGCTAACGTCAGCATTAATGGATGTGCTGGAAAAACTTCGTTATCCCGATAAGCTCCAATTAATAAGAGATAGCGGTTATCAGTAGCACTTATCAACAGTTTAATTAAGTTTAACGAGGCTAAGTCTGCCCATTGCAAATCGTCCAAAAAAATCACTAAAGAATGTTCTTTTGTTGTGAAGACTTGAATGAATTTTTCAAACAACAAATTGAAGCGATTTTGAGCGGCACTGCCAGAAATTTCTGAGACTGGCGGTTGCTGTCCGATAATACGTTCTAGTTCGGGAATGACTTCAACGATCGCTTGAGCGCTATCGCCCAAAGCTGCCAAAATTTCCAACTTCCATTGTTCAAGTTTAGCATCTGTTTCCGATAGCAATTGTCCCATTAAATCGCGAAAAGCTTGGACAAATGCTGAAAAGGGAAGGTTGCGTTGGAATTGGTCGAATTTGCCTTTAATAAAGTATGCTCGCTGTCTCACAATTGGTTTGTGAACTTCGTTGACAACAGCGGTTTTGCCAATGCCTGAGAAACCTGCAACGAGCATCATTTCGGCGCTGCCGGCACTCACGCGCTCAAAGGCCGCTAGCAGGGAGAATACTTCGCTTTCTCTACCGTACAACTTTTCTGGGATGATAAAGCGATCGCACAAATCTCGCAATCCCAATTTAAAGGAAGCAATTTTACCTGTCTCTTCCCATTGCTGCAAACAAGTTTCCAAATCAAACTTGAGTCCGATCGCACTTTGATAGCGATTTTCAGCATTCTTCGCCATCAGTTTGCTAACAATTTCAGACAGCACCAGTGGAACGCTTTTGTTGAGGTGATGGACTGGGATAGGCTGCTTGGCAAGGTGACAGTGTACTAACTCTATCGGATCGTCGGTTTGGAAAGGCAACTGTCTCGCCAGCAGTTCGTAGAATGTGACTCCCAGAGAGTAGAAATCCGTGCGGTAATCAATGCCTCGGTTCATTCGCCCAGTTTGTTCGGGAGATATGTAAGGTAGGGTGCCTTC
>Ga0247774_1001392_pt1 | contig 12231 bp, 6 predicted proteins | sample UWRJL001104B6_FD_179933 | JGI IMG/M metagenome (GOLD analysis project Ga0247774, IMG submission 179933) | Plant litter microbial communities from Arlington Agricultural Research Station in Wisconsin, United States - UWRJ-L001-104B-6 | ecosystem: Environmental > Terrestrial > Plant litter >... | reverse complement strand
TAGTATAGGATGTAACATAAAGTCATTTTGGGTGAGATGGTCTTCTGGAGCGTGGATTTGGCTGCTCAGCTGTCTCTAGCCTCGCACCATCAACCCTTGCGATGGATGGCTCACAGTGCGGAAGCCGGCCCTGCGCATCATCTGTCTATGGACTCCAGAGGCGCTGTGCGCGGCGCTCGCGGATCCCCACAGAGTGACCCATGACACCAACACGGTTCTAGGATTCTCGCCCCGCTCTACATCCTAGAGCCGGACGACGGCCTAAGTCATGTCAGGATAGTTAGCCTAGTGGCCAAGAACTCATGATCGTGGTCGAACTCGCGAAGCTGGGTGCCTCCGCATTGGCCGAGGCTACTATAGTAGCAGATGCAAGTAAGATAAGTGGCTGAAGTGACTGGACAGGAGGAGTTAACGGATTTTGGCGTCTCTCAAGAGTAGGTCTAGCCTGCAGCATCAGTTACAGATGCAGTCGTGTTCGGGGTCTGATAAATGAATAGGGTCCGTTTTCCCCCCGCACAGTCCCGCGCTTCCAGCGATGAATTGTGACATCTAATAAGTCTCCTGACGAGGCTGAGGCCAAGCTATGTCTATAAGCGGGCTGGTTTTCACCTTGCGTAGGCGCGCATTCACGCTGGTGGCGCTAACGCGACGGTGCCACTGCAGAGACCTCATTTCTTTTGGCGCAGCCTTCCTTTAGCCTCGCGCCTCTGACATCAGACAAGACCGCTGAGGTTTTTCTTCTGGCAGTTTATGCAGATCTGTCGATGTAAGGTATAAAAGTGTTGTTTCGCAATGGCGTATAAGCTAATGAGCCAATGACAGAAAAGTTGAAGGAAGCCCTATAGAAGGCCATGATCGGCTTCTAGTTCTTGTACTCTCATTTGGGCCAGCATGTTCGGAAAGTCCTGTAGGAGATGCCTGGAAGCTTGCATCGAAAGGGGGAGGAGCTAGCCCCTCGCCTTACTTCAAGCCCCAAATGCTTCCAGCCGTCTCCAACCCAAAAGCCCCTGTTGACCAATCTGCCTTTCGGCTACTTCTCAAACTTCCCATTACGTTCCTGCCTGCTGCCGAAACCTTCCTCACATCGGCGGTGTTAGCCTCCACCGAGGCTGGCGTCTGCACCACTCCTGATATAAATGCGGGTGGTGCCCCCCCAATCGTTCCATCTGCCCTGCTTGTAGACCCCGGAGCACACTTTCCCCCATTCCAAGCAGCATCCGCTGCCCTCTTCCATAGCGCATCAAGATCATACAGCGTTTCAGCGGTGTAGAAAATCCGACAATGCGCAAGCTCGACCGCAAACTCAACTGGATAGTCTTTGTAGGCATCGCTCCAGATGTCGACCATGTTGACGGCAGCAGAGAAGAGTCCCATTGGTGATGCCTTCAACGATGGCAGCGACAATCCGCTTGGCGGTAATGTGACCCCAGCTGCCTCGAACGACATCTGTAAGATCTGCTGGAACATGGGGAGCGGATACGTCACTCCGCCCTTTGTCCCTCCCACGCCCTGCATCGGGCCCTTCGTCGGACGCCCTCCAACGACGATGAGCCGTACATCGGGTGATAGATCTGTGAGCCACCGGACGAGGATCCCGCACGCTGACTGGCAATCCCCATCCGTCAAGATGACTATGTTCTTGGGCTCAAAGGGCGGCTCGGTCAAGGCTCGGTCCGCAATGGAAAATTGCACCAGGGTCCCTCCTACGTCACGGAACATCTTGGGCGTAAATTTGTCACCAGCAATCTCCTCTGGCCCAAACGTTGCCGGCCAACCGCCGCGCGTCGCCGAGGTTTGGAATGCGTCGATGACAAAGTCTCCTAGACCGCTCTCCATGTCAGTCTTCGGAAACGTCGCGTTGACGAGCCAGGCAAGCTCCGGCAGGGCGCGCGCACGCCACTTAAACCCGGGGACATGGCGGTCGGGGAAGAGCTGTGCAAAGGTATCTGCCAGCTCCATCTCCAGCCCGCCTCCGTTGGATACGAGGTCGATGATGAGCTTCTTCTTCCCCGTTTGTTTTGCTTTCGTAACGAATGTCTTCAAAAATCGGTGGTAGTTCACCCCGTCCTCTGCATTGCAGGGGTAGGCATCCATGCCGACGTAGGTGGAGTGGAAGGTATTGATTTGCAGGACCGCCGTGTCGGCGTACTGATCACCTTCAAGGAAGAAACCGCCTGCATATTTGTCCTCGGGCTCAACCACTGGTTGGGGCCACTCGGACGGGCGAGGGTCAAATCCATGACGAACAGTGCATGTCTGCTGACGGGGCTCGACTTCGCGAGCCTTCAGGCCCCTCTGACGTGCAAAATTGTCGAGAAACGTTCCGAGTGCCGCCCCTGTGAATATCTTCTGTTGGTAAAATGGGAGTGTCGCGTCAGCTAGATTTTCAAACCTCAGAGTCGTGCCGTTGGCAAGCAGCCACGTCGTCTCGTCGGGGAGTGAGCGGTACGGGCCAGACACCAAGCGGTTATAGTACCGCGCGCTACCCTGGGTGCGAGCTGGGCCGAACATAAGTGAGTTGAAACCTGCGTCGAGGTCATGGGTTCTTCCGTCGGCTAGCGATATTTCCTGGAGGGCTTCAAAGACTGGCTTTCCGTCGATTTGCACCACTGGAGACGGTTCGTATCCCTCTGCCTTAGACTCGAGGAAGTCGTCTGGTTCGTGTTAGAGTGCTGCTTGTTCTGATGTCACAATGATTTGAGGAATTAATTTTACCTTCGGCAAAGAGTTGTGGAGGCTCAATCCCGTCCTTTGAGATGGAAATCAGGACGCCGGGCCGGACGAATGTGAAAACTTGGGTCAACATCATCTCGAGATGAAGATGGACGTCGCCGGCTCGGCGCAACTAGGCGATATCAGCTTGGATTATCGCCTTGGCAAGTCACAAGCCCGGAAACACTTACGAGGTTCTCTACTGCGACCTCGAACTCATATCGTGAGCTGTACTTCTTGGCCAATGCATCCTGCTTAATGTCGTCCAGTCCGCCCAGTATGTCGACGCTTCCCAATCCTGAGGCCGCTTGATAGTCCGACGGTGGATTCTTGTGAAATGCGATATTCGACTGGAATTTGATGAATGGTTGCAAGCTGCCAATGCATTAGCTCTCTAGCGCGTCTTTTTGCTGTCTTACTTATTCCACTCCTGAACTCTTGTAATCAAAACACGTACTAGTCTACAAATGCAGCCGCTCTCTCGGAGTCAAGCGGCACGGATTTCAAACAAGCCAGCGCAGTCGACGGTGGGACAATATCGCTTCCCGCCGCTTGAGCCTGTGCAATTGCGAGACAAGTCTGGCTAGACTGCCTCCTGTTCACATTCTCCTTCGGCGATGCCGGGCGGCCGTGGACCACTAGCGGAAAAGCCAACGAGAGCCAGATCAGGAGCAGCGATTTGGATTGCATTTCTAACCCGGGACCAGTAGGCCCCAACTTGCGAGCGAGTTATACAATTTCTGCAATTGGCCAAGATTCCTGTGAGATGATTATATATGTTGTCCGGGCTCTTAGAATTTGGAGAACTTTAGGACCCATGGGAGGAAGTGGCACAGTTCGGCTCCGAGAGAGCGTGGACGAATGGCTAATTTTGCATTACGGCCGGCCATTTATCCATTGCACCACGGATACTTCGCATAGCTATTTAACAAGCCAAAAATTATTCCTAGGTAGCACCTTGGTTTTTCCTATACTTTACAGTTCCACCAATCCCCTCTCCCTTTCCACCGCTCCGAGCATGTTACGCGAACGTCTTCACTTAACCTAGATTGACCGGACCAAGAGGCCACAGCAAGTAAGAGTCATTACTGATGATCTGTGAAAGAATTGCTTACCTCTACAACTCCAAATTGCTTAGGGCTTGCATGCTTCATCTAGCATTACCTGTAGAGTGCCACCGAACTTCAAAGCCATATTGGTTCAAGAGGTCCATGCCTATTTGTGGAAGTACCCGCAGTCCAATTCCTGCCCCGCGATCGCTAAGTTCCTCGCTCCGAATCAGAGCAGAAGTCGGACCGCAATTGAGCGTGCTGGGAAAATGCTAGCTACCGGCATGGCATTACCGTTGGTGGTGTCGAAATTACAAGCATATTAGCCGACAAGTTGGATATGGCTACCGCCATGCTCCTCTTTTCTGCCCCGCGTGGTAGAGAGGACAATAGTAATTAATTACTGCGATAATCGATCTTGAATTTCTTAAGGTATATCACAAACGGCAAAATTCAGCTTCACATATCGCACTATTCGTTTTCGTTTTCGTTTTTTCGTCTTCGTCTAATCATTGACGATGAATTGGCTCCTGGTGATTCTACTCCTTGTTCCACTTGCAGGGTCACTTGCGACCCGCCAGAGTACAAGCTTCATAGCCTTGCCACTCCGACGCGGAAACAGCACAGGGGTCAAACCACGGCATGCCAGGCGCGTCCAACCCCGAGAGACACCATACCAGCCCCTCATCGACCTCGACATATACTACTTTGCCGACATCGGGATTGGGAACCCGCCTCAAGAAGTCGTCCTACACGTTGACACCGCCTCCTGGACAACCTGGGTGAACCCCGACTGCAGGACTGCAGCCTGGGCCGACCTCTGCCTGGGCCTCGGGCAATATTCCCCCGGACTATCCACACCTGCTCCCTCTCGCGTGAAGGCCCTGGATCAAGAGCTACGATACGGATCCGGCGGCCAGGAGTACGTGTCCCTAGTAGGGTATTCGGACACCTTCATCTGGGGATGGGAGGTGCAGGTGCCGAATCAGGCCTTTGCAATTGCAGAAAGAAGTAGAGGGGTCGATACGGGCATTCTTGGTCTCTCCATCGATGGGGTTGCAGGGTTTGACAGCGAGGTTAGCAACTTGACAGTTGTGGGGGGGTTGGCGCGGGAGGGCATTATTGCGTCGAGGGCCTTCAGCCTCGCGCTGGGTGCGACAACGCAGATCGAGGCCGAGACAGGTGAGTCGAGCTCTAAAATATTACAACAGGTACACACCCTTTCCCTAACTGGCTGTGAAGGCGCTCTTGTCTTTGGTGGCATCGACAAGAACAGGTTCTCGGGACCCTTGTTCAAAGTGCCAATTCTGGAACCGGGGGTCGGTGGGGCTGACAGGCAATGGCGGTAAGAATTCCATATAGAGCGGCCCCATAGAGGGCTCAGGGCTGACAGGTCCCACAGATACTGGGTTGAGCTTACGGAGATTTCTCACGCCGGCGATGGTCTGGTGCCGAGTCAAAGCATCAAGAGTTCACCAGATCATTCATCCTTCACGCTCGATAGCGGCACCAACGGATTGTATCTCCCAGCGAACTTGTTCAACTATATCGCTGACGCCATGGGTGTTGACCGAGTGGACTATCCACCCGTCGCCTGCTCCGTGAAGGATGACGCAAAGCATTTCGCTTTCAAATTTGGGGGTGACGACCGAGTAATCCACGTCTCATACAATGACCTCGTCCATTACGACCTTGGGTCGGGGCAACAAAGTTGCTATGTGGCGGTTGCGAAGATAGATCCGGTCAGGACTGTGCCGATGGGAATTCTGGGCAGTATGTTTCCGCCTCCTCTCCCATGCTTTTTCATGGATAGAAATCCCGATATCTAACTGTGCTCGAAATGTAGTGGAATTTCTCAAAGCTGCATATGGTACGTTGCAAAAAGCTCCACCTCACTCGCGGCCGCCCGCGTCTCTCCCACTCCCACTTATACAATCGCCCACCCTCTCCTGTAAAGTTTGTTGGCGATACAGTAATGCTAACCTGGTGCAGTTATTTTTGATTGGGACAACCGGGAAATTCATATGGCACAGGGAGCAAATTGTGGAACACCAGATGTCGTCTCCATTGGATCAGGGCCAAATTCAGTACCAAATGCCAAGGGAAACTGTAAGGCTTAAGGTGTGGTAGACTAGGAGGCATATATCGGTGGCCAAGTTTTCAACCGACATTGAAAGCCCAACAAGAGTTACTTCCAGCTATTTAATAATAGATCACGCGATCAAAAGTACTTTAAAAAAAAACTGGCCGGTTTTAAATGCATAGACGCATATTGTACCTACAGAGAGACCTGTTGAATATCTCTGTTCTAACCTTCACTCTGACAATCTATAAACGGTAACCAGATATCCAGGCCCCTTTCTGATATTTGTTATTCCATGAAAACCCTAGCCACACCAAGGGCACCACGGATTTACGGGTCGTTGCGGTTGCTGAGGCTGCTGCGGCTGCTGCGGCGCGCTCGCGGCGGGCGGGACCTGCTGGCTCGCCGCATTTGAAGGCGCAAGCCTCGCCGCGGCAGCATTAAACGTCGCCGTGTCGACGGTCGAGCCCGCGAAATCGGCATTGAAGGCACCGATGTAGTCGTGATATTCAAAGTTCGAGTTCGGGTTCGAGGGTTGCGAGACGGTGCCGGCGTAGGGATTCTGCGCCCACGAGATGCGGAGCCCGCCCGATTGTGGGTTCAGCCATTTTTGGCCGCCGCTCGGGTCCTTCCACGTGCTGCACCCGGTGCAGATGCCCGACAAGGTCCAGTGGGTTGCGTTCACGTTTGTGTCGGAGAGGACTTTGTAGGTTGCGCCTGTGTAGGTAGTTGGCAATGTATGGTCGCTGTTTTTGGTTGCAAAGTCAGCCCACGTGCTTCCAAGTGTGTATGGAAATCAGGTTTGAAGCGGCGACGAGGAATTTCACATTCACTCACTTTGCCCACCGAGAAGAAACTTGCACGGTTCCTCCGTTTTGCCACGCAACCGTCAGAGGGGAGTCCGTCATGCCACCTCCCCACGCAATGCCGATCCAGCCTGTCTGTCGTGGGGCCACAAGCTGGAACGCGATGTCGTAGTTCGCTCCCGTTGACCCCTGGGGGACGGCAAAACGGTACGTCGATTTTCCGGCTGTCTCATAAGAGTTGTAACACAGTCCCGAAGAACTGCAATACCTATAGGCAGGGATGGGAAGCTGTCGCTTGTCGAGCTCGTTGTCGCCGGTATTGGGATCCGGCATCGGTGATGCTGTTGTGAAGGTGCTTGCCAACATGGCTCCCAGACCCCATACTGTTGTGAGCTTCATCGCGTGCTACGGTGGCTGGCGGGAGCCTGTAGATCAGCCTGCAGATCGTCGTGGCGTTGTAGTCCAGTGGTCTTTAAGATTGATGTATGCACGGACGAAGGCTCAATGGCTCTCCTCGAATGTGCGCCGGGTTGATTCCAGGCTGAAGCTGTTGTGAGACAAGAATGCGGATGGAAGAGGCATAAAGGAAGGAAACACGCATTTGCAGAAAACTCGACAAAAATCATCCCATGCCATAATTACGCCAACGTGGCTGGATGACCCTGGTTTTTCAGTTTCTCTTGCTGGGTTATTGCCCTCCTTCGCGATCCCTGGTCCCGGCTGTATTGCGAATCGAGCATGGGACCGCTGATCTTGAAGGTCCGCATGCGGTAACGCGGCACTGCTGAGAGTCTTTAGCCGGCCAAGTCTCCGTCATGGCAATATGCGTCCCTGCCGGTTTCCAGATTGAGTGCAATGGATAATATTCCTTCCATTTCTCGGGTCATGGAAGGACCCACGCGACTCTTTTGCCATGTAGGATTATTCTTCGGGCGGCCAATGCTTTTTCCGCCGAACCGTGGCCTGCCACTTCTTCGGATGCACATCTCCGTTTATGGGCGCCTGTTATGTCTTTTACGCCTGTCTCCAAATTGTAATCTCCAAATTTTGCAATCTTTGGTAGCGTGGGGATATACTCCACACTTGCTAGCTGCATCTTATCTTGGGCGTTACAATCACCCGGTCGAGGTGACAGCTGTCAAACTCGCTGCAAATATTTGAGCTTAGAGTAGGCCTATGTAACACGAGAGAAGGGTAGGGCACTGGGCCGAGAAAGTGCAGAGACCAAAATAGAATGACAAAACATCTGACGATATGGGATCGTTGCTGCACTATCAATGGTACTATGTTTTAGGTTGTGACTAGATAAAAAACATGCGGTTAAGTCGCTCCTAGAACCCGACCTCTAGAGAGCACCGAGGATTGATTGATATAGTCGTGCGTCTCTGTATGGAGAGCACGCAGCATACGAGTTTCGAATGGTCTTTTTTCATCATTCGACCCTCGGGCTACCGTCCGACAACAAGATTGAACCTGACTTCTCGAATCTCTTGATGCCGCGAAGAGCAAGCCCGGCAATGTCGATGTAGACCCCCCCCCCCCCCCAAAGACTTGCGACCACTCGACAGTGGCAAAATCGGAATTTTGTTTTATAAACTGGATTTCCTTCCCCGGCGTGGTCTAGTCTGGTTTGGAGACTTGGCCAACAATAAACCCGGACCATGCGGTTGACAGTGCTTGGCCGAGATAGCATTCCTACGCACAGCAGCTCATCGCATTACACATTGATTACCCTTGGAAATTTCCATTGTCGCTCATCTTCCTAAGCTACTACAGATTCTGCCCGAGCCGTGGGAGCCGGCCATGTGTCGGTCGCACTGCCATGGGACTTCGTTTTGGTCACTCTAGGAGTTCAAGTAGCATCCTGAAACCGGGGACATGATGACGTGATGGATGTCCCATGTCGGAAATTTTTCACCGTGCAGCGAAAACAAAGATCGTAGGCTACCTAAAACCTCCCAGTGAGTGGTTTTACAAGGTTGAATTTCACCAGATGCCGAATTTCAAGACAAAGGTATGTACTGATATTTGAGCGTTGGTTATTCCGTCTAAGATACAGAGCCAGTTAATCAAAATAATGGAATAACTCACTAACAACATCCTAACCCTATTAATATTACCCTGCCCCGTCTCATCTGTTTGATCATTCGGCTCTTAGCTACTAGAAAAGTTCGAGGGGAACATCTCCTGCAATCGTCGGGATTCTTTCGCTTCCCTCCCAGTTTGGTTGCCGTCCTTCAAAGCACAGATGAACGGAAACCTACCCGGTAGTTACCGGCAGCAATTGCTTTAAATGATATCTCGTGTTATTCAAGCACGCATGTCTTATTCATAAATACCAGATTCCCGTATATGAGACGACCTGTATCGCAGTCTGTTTACCCAACCCGTCGCGTCCCTTTTCCGAACCTCGAACGCTTCTTTGAATTCTCCAACTCGTTGCGCACGGTCCGTAATAGTTGGAAATTGCGATGTGTTCCTGGATGCCAAAAACCAGCAGACAAACACCATGGCCGTTAATGGTATGGCGAAGACCCAGTAAATCCAAAAGTTATCCTGCATAACGGGACTCGCGTCCCACTTCAGGGATGGAACAGCAAACAGAGCGGCAATGAATGTCGCCGGGAGGAACGCCATCGTCATGACAGCGATGACTTTCATTGAGTTGCTGTCCTTTCTCGTCGACTGGGCGAGTGCAATGGTAGACGACGCTTCACATCGGGTCATGAGATGGAAGATTTGTTTCGATAGTTAGCTAGTATTTAGCCTGGAGGTGACTATCCGTGGTGGACTTACTACTGTTAATTGATCTTGTGCTCTGACACGAAGGTAATCAAGCCGAACCTCACTCGCATCCATCTGCTGCTGGAGAAGATAGGACGCAGACATAACACTAGGAGAACTGCCCATATCATCTCCGCAAAGCCATGATGTAGAGGCGTCGAACAGAGACTCAGTGGCTCGTTGAAGTAGTCTAATTTGCCGGACGTGGTCCCCTAAGGTAACCAATACCGTGCCGATTTTTGTGGACGCCAAAGACAGCTTCTCAAGGCTCTCGGACAATGAACTGGTGCCGTCGCCATCAGCCCAAGGATAAAATCCTGTCTGTGACTCGATATGACTGATCTGCGACTGGCAGTCTAAAGCCCCGCCACGAGCTTGCTGTATTATGTGCATAGCTGATACCAAGTGGAGGCAGAGAGGATGTTTGACGATATCAACTTGATTCTCTAGTGCCTCGCACCAAAGGTCAAGATCTCTCGCGCCAGACCTCTCCGGACGGACGATGATCACCCCGCTCGTCGCTCGCGTTCGTATGCAGTAGTTCCAGATAATGCAGTAGGTGTATGCACTGAATGCGAATTGGAGGGAGTCGGGTTGATTACTTGGGAGTCGGTGATGTTGATAGAAGCCTCGGATGCCCATGTGTATGGAATCAAACATTGCTGGATCTAAGTTGAGGTCACTCCACAAGCGAATGATATCGTCTTTGGAAGCATTCAATGAAGGCGCCCCCCAATTCTCGCCGACCGGAGGATGCATAATGTGAATCTTTGCCAACACGACTGTTGGTCTAGGAGAACTTGTTTGATGCAAGGAATCCAGAATGGCGGGCAATGGCATAAGAACCCTGCGCAGCCCACACCCACCGTCGGCAGGCGACTCAATCGTGATCAGCTCATGTTCGGTAGGAGAAGGTAAGAATTTGATATGAGAAAATGCCGCAAGTGCTTGTTTTCGAAGGCCATCCATCGTTTGGAGCGTGGGAAGGGTGAGTACGGTGTGAGAAGTGCAGTCGAGAAAGTGTTCATGGTACTCGCAAATCGACGGTTCCACACTACAAAGTGCACTGCCACCCCGCTAGGGCAGGCAGCAACTTGTACCACACGCTAATTAACTAGAGGGGCTGGATTACTACTCGGCGCCTTGCTTCTGCTTTCCGGCACCGCGACGTGTTGAATCCGAACATTATCCGAAGGCTCGTGCCCACCCGGTGCTTGCGCTAAATATCAGCTATCCACCCTGCTAGGCGCCGCAGATTGCACTCTTACCGGAGGTGCCTCGAGGTACGAAGGTGATCAAAGATGACTGACATCGCACAATGTTAAGGGCATAGAGGCCGATAGTGCCTACCATTGCATGAGAGTTTGAATGAATCGATACATTTATTCTCACTCCACGGAGGGTGTAGAGTATTATTACTTACTTGCCTAATAAGCTACTTATAGTTCCTTCCTTGATCAGTCCTGAGTAGCGCTTGAGTAAAACGCGTGAGAGGCGACTGGAGTCGCTCAGATCAATACTCATACTAGCTGGAGGAAGGAAGTTGCTAGTATAAGTATAAATTCTGTACTACAGTTCTCTTCCCGAGACTTCATTAATGTCTCCTGTTTACAGAATGGTCATGGCTTCACCTCAAGTTATGGAAGTTATTAGCGGAACAATTGACATTTTTCAATCTCACTCTACTTCGAGCTAACTTGTATGCGGCGGATTCAAATCTTCATCTCGGCGATTCCCTCGCAACGGCGCCGTGACTCTGCTTCGCTACCTTCAGCTTTGCTGTGGTTGTCCACGCCTTTGCCATGCCCTCTGGTTTACACGGACGCCACTACACGATTTGCATTCAAACAATCGGGACAGCGATAGTGGAGACTCGTTTCTTATCACATTTGTTGGCCTAACTTAGGGCGATCGAGGAGATAAGATGCCCGCAAATTTAATCAAAATATTACTGGCATTCAGGCTTTCGAGACATAGAAGCCGCGTGCCAATTCTATCCACTCTTTCACATAAATATGTATTTGTTTCCTATTTCGTTTCCCCCATTGTCCGTTCTTGTTTTCTCTTATGTGGAGGTGTCCCCCTTTCAGTTCCTTTTGAGCGGCACCACGTAGCATAATACTATGCACGTGGCAATAATTTGTAGATAAAGATCTACCGCGAAGAAACCCTTGGGGCAAACCCGCCTTCTCGCTGCGAGTTCAAGAGATCTGGGAGCTTGGAGAATGATTGATCGAGCCATTTGACTTGGGAGCCTGTGCCTTAGCCCCTTTACGAAGCGAATTGCAACACGCATCAGTCTGAACGAGTTCCAGTCTCTAATTCGGATAACTCACTTCTCGAGGATATTCCATATAAGGCAAACTCTTCCAAACTTAGTGGATCCCTACTGATTTACCCGGTGGTGCTATCACAAAACTAAGACGATCACTACTTCTCAGGATGCTCCCACCACGGATGGTTCGGGCATGGCGAAATATCATGCTCCCTCTCGTCGCCCTGGGCGGTCACTAACACCTTTGTATCGTTATCCTCCACGCCGAGCCCCGCACACGACAAGTATCCACTGTTGACATCGATTCTAACCCTTTCATTAAGATCGATGGCGGAGTGGTACAAGTCCAACTTCTTGCCGTAAACCGGTTTCTCACACCAGCACACCAGCTCCGCAGTGCCGTTCTTGATATCGCACCGCTCGCATGATGCCATCATGTTCCCATTTGGGGCCCACTCGAAGGTGTGCCCGTCGGGAGGATTGGTGAGGCAGAGACTGGGATTGAGGCGGGTGAAGAAGTAG
>Ga0247774_1001390_pt1 | contig 12241 bp, 15 predicted proteins | sample UWRJL001104B6_FD_179933 | JGI IMG/M metagenome (GOLD analysis project Ga0247774, IMG submission 179933) | Plant litter microbial communities from Arlington Agricultural Research Station in Wisconsin, United States - UWRJ-L001-104B-6 | ecosystem: Environmental > Terrestrial > Plant litter >... | reverse complement strand
CTATGCCGCGTTCGGGTTAGGAAATGCTTCTCTATCCATCACTTAGATCTCCCTCCCGGAGGGTAACAAACCTTCTCTGTCCCATCAACAGCAACCTCGGCCGTCCCTTCTCATTACCCTGGTTTGATCCTTGTCCTTGACCTGAACCCTGACCACCCTGCTCTCCACCTGCTGTCGGGGCCTCGGCCTGCCGCCCATCGCGTACCGGTATTCCTCGGCGGCTCTGTTCAAACACGCGTTGAAGATTTAGCCTGGCTGGACTTAAACGGCGTTCAATGGAGGTAGAGGGGGCTTGGATGCGCTGGCCGTCGCCTCCCTCGGGGGTTGGACTTGGTCCCGAGGGGAGCAGCATTTCTGAAGAGGGGAGAAAATGAGGGGATAAGTTCTTGAGATCGAGAGTGAATGTGAAAGTAGAATACGACAGTAAGCAGAAGTGACGTTTCTTTTTGCATGGCAGCGTAATGGAGATGATTTTGAGAAATAAGAAAATCAGTTTCCATCAGTTGAAACGCCAGAGAGCAGGGCTAAAATGAAAACCGTTTGCGATCGGGGTGATGTGAAATGGTCGCCATGTGGTGATGTAATAGCTCCCAATCCTGTCCCACCACCGCAGCCTTGCTCCAGGGTAGGACACCAAAATGGTGGGCAACGCAAGCTAGAGTCATCTCATGGGAGTACACATCGTAGACAGACGAACCAAGGTCCACAATATGCCATTCGCGGGGCTTGTGATTCACTATGGAGAAGAACCAGTGAAAGAAAATTGTGGCGGTAAGCCGTATCAGCCAGGAACCCGTCGCGGAGATTGAACCATCACGTCACCCCGTTCCGCCACATTGGGTTCCGAGCGGCTTCCCTGGCTTCTCCCCCTTTTCGTGGGTCTCTGCGAGGATGTCTGAGGCGTCTCGTGTGGGGTCTTGCATATCGATATAGAAAACATTAAACTGGGGTTGATACGAGATGTTCAGAGGCATCAACTTGAGCCCAGTCCAAGCAATGCTCATCTCGCCTGGCGGTTTGCGCTATTAGATCCGCCAATCATCCAGCCGTACTAACAGGCAGCTCCGGGAGAGTAAAAAGGGATGATGATACTCCACTCCTCGTGATCGGTCGCGGTTCCCGCATGACGTTGTACAAACCTCGACGGGCAGCGAACGCAGCAAGGCGCCATGGGCTTTGTGCCTCGAGTCAGGGAACTCAAACCGCAAGCCCCGGAATAATCAGAAAGTCAAGATTTGAACAAGGAAGAGTAAATGGAGCCAGAAATGCCGTCACGTTCCTTGACGGCGGAGCTTTGCGAACCGGCCAATATATAGACCCGTCACGTCTCTAGCCCGGTGGGACGGCATGGGTTCATTGGTGCTTTTATTCGGTGGAGCAAGGATTCTTCCTCGGCGCAAATAAATTGCCACTGAGACAGATCCATTGGGCTGCAATTAGAAAGGATGATGTGTGATTCAACCATTGTGCGATGCGAGGAAGAATCCATGGTAGCCAAGGGAAAACTGGGGCAGCCTTCAAAAAAGTAATGAAATTCTGGTGGATCGTACCTCCATGCTGGGAAAGCGACGGGCACCACTCGTCCTGGTCCTCGGAAAACCTCCCCGAATATCCTCGAAATCTTTGAGATATAGGAGCCGGACTAGAATAAATATTCGCAGAATGAGTGAGACCTATCGATGGGGTGTCGAGGGAGAAAGAGATTTCTGTTGTCGCTAAATGTCGTTTTTGTTCCCCCCGCCTCCCAAATTTGCGGCCCAGCTGCGAGCAGACAGAGAAGTGCTGATCTCGAGTGGAAAGGAACCAAATCGTGTGCGCGGTCCTTGATCTTGAATCTTGAATCACAGTCAAGAGCGCACATACGAAGTATCTCGTGTCTCGAGTTAACGTGAAGAGCGAAGAATGATTTCTGGATGAATGGGATGGCCCACGCGACCAGTCCGGAGGTTTGCTCGAGGTTGGCGTTGGTGGGGTATTGGCGGGTTTGATTGTGTTTTGGCCGAGGTGGCACTGTGGGTATTAAGAGAGAGATGGGGTCAGTTACAACCTCAGAGTCGCCTAGTTAACTTTCAACAATCTCTACAATCAAACCAACATCTAACAGATGTATTCTGTTAGACTAAGCTACGCAGGAGATCTATAAAAACAAATCACTAAAAAACCTGACATCCGCATTCCTCTTGGACAACCCCTCTCGGGGATTTTATTACCCTTGCCTGAACCCGTACCCTATAATGCTCTGACATTTAGCATCAAATATAAGAGGTATAACAACTTTTTAGGATTCGAGAAGATCACAATCACGGTGCAAATGCCCTCTGTTTTTGCGAGGAAAATAAGTCCTAGAGAGCCATCAATGAGATGGGAGGATGCCTGACCGCCTTTTGGCATTTGTTAAGCTCAATTATTGCCTAGGGTATGAGCTGGATACGTTGAACGGAAAAAAGGTGTCTTTGACAAATGATAAATCCTGTTTTAACTTTTCGCAGGGGAAAAACGTCAACTCATTACTTTTCATAATCATTACTGATCCTGCATGTAGGGTTACTCGTAAACTACTCTTGTAGCATATGCCTCCCGAGACCTAACCATTTTCAAGTCATGCCTTTCCTTATTGCACCGGCCACCCAAGTCTGGGTCCAATCTGTCCTCAATTCTGTGATCTTCTTTCTTCTCTTATAGTGACCTTACCGCTCTAGTCCTGCCTTATGCATGCCTTCATGACGGCGGTATAACGTCCACTACCCTCGGCGTCCTACCAAAAACTCTTGATATGAAACTCTTCTTGTGCGACTTTCTCTTCTTATCCTCCACCTCCGCCACCGGTGTTTGTCTCCCAGCATCCGCCTTCTCAACAGGCTCCGACACGGCCTGCTTTTTCTCCACCTGTTTTCCCGTCAGGCCCTGCTGTTGAGAGCTCCCCCGTTCACGTGGCGGCCGTTGGCTCTGCTTATGGCCTTGTCCCTGACTCTGGCCCCGAATATGTCTCGGACTCCGCCCAGGAACTGGACCATTCCAAGATCCCACAGTCACATTCTGCGCACCCAGTCTCCTCGAGAACCTCGAAGGCTCCGGGGTCGTCGGCGTCTGTTGCTGTTCCACCGACCCCTGTAGTAGTGTAAGCTGCAACCGGGAGGCGGGTATATTGGTCGGGGACGGAATGGAAGATGGGGACCCCTTCGACCTCGGCGCATTGACCGACCCGGTTGCCTTCATCTCGTCAGATCTCTGTATGCTTCTTCTCTTCGGAGGACGAGGGACAGAACGAGAACGACGAAACAGCGACAGGACGCTTGCCTTGACATTCAGCCTCCCCTTTGACCGCGACTTGGAAACCCCCCCGCCCGCTGGCATTGAGGATGTGCCGTTTTGGTGGTCGGAAAAGCAGTTACTGGGCGAGTCGGCAATCCCGCCCGCGGCGGTGCGTCCTCCAAATGCGAGATTCTCTTCGGGGATGCCCACAAATCGCAAAGTACCCCGGTTAGGAGGAACCTGTAGGCGCTCTTCCATGTGTTTCTGGACTAAAGCTGCGTTGCGCTTGTTCAAGCTCGTCTGTATGTGGCACTGCAGCCCCGTGACGGTCATGATGTAGGAGGGCTCAAAATTTCCACCGAATAGCATGCAGGCGCCGTGGTGCACGAAGACGGCAATAGAGGTGATAGGGCGCCGGTATCGATTTGAGAGGAGGTAGCTCAGGTCCGTTATGAAGATGTACTCGTCACTGATCTGGTTTGGGCCAATGTCAGCCCCTTGCTCTCCAACTCCACATCGTCCGCTTCCAACCCCCTCTCCCCATCTCTTCTTTCTGGTGCCATTGTGATAGAATTTCTGGGAGGAGGCCGTTCTTGCTCACTATCACATTCGTCTTCACCTCGGCCGTAATCATCGACTCCCCCCGCACCCGATCTTCCACCGGAATAACCTCCCTCGTGGACTGGAAGGCATCCTCAAAGAACGCGCTCGCCTGCCGCGTAATATCGGGTCGTGACTTTGCCTTCCTTGTCTGCTGCTGCTGGCGTGTCCTCGAAACGTCTCCAATCGTCCTCATGATCCGAATATCATCCTCCACAATCGGAGACTGTGGCCAATCATCACCCACTCCCCGCTGATACTGTTGCTGCAGAATCTTCCTGTCCGCAAACGATGATCTGTTGCCATTCTCGTTCCCGTAGACAGGCGACGAAGACAACCCGGCTGTATTTGGAAGAGCGGTGACGGACAGTGTAGGTTGCAAAGTCGTCATGACGACGCGATGGCCGTTGGGAGGAGCGGGCTCTGGCGAGAGTAGTTGTGCTGGCTCCATGTTCTCTTCCCTTTTGCTACCTGTTTCCTGTCATTCCTCTCCTTGTCGCTTTGTTGAAAGTCTTGGAAGTGGTGGGCTCACGCTAGCCCACCTTGTTTTTGCGAGCCTGAATCCTCGGGGGCCCTCGATTGTGACGGGCGGTCTACAAAAGAGTTTGCATTTCGCCAATTGTCCTTCTCGGCGTGTTCGACAGGTTTAACTTTCTGTAGTGCAGGGATTACGAACCAAGCTGATTCTAAGAGCGGTTCTTGAGTGGATCTAGACGGGATGTAGGCTTGTTAGTTCGGATAACCTTGAGAGGGCGACGGGCTCGGGTGGATAAGATGCATCGATGTGTATGCAACCCTGATGGGCGGGTAGTGGGTGCTTGCGATGTGTGGCTGTCAAAGCTACGAGACCGGAGCGAAGGTTCAGGTGTGACGATCAGATAATGACTTTTCGAATGCGGCCGACTCAGGTCCGTCGCCGCTCTGTGTGCATGATATACTTGGCGCTGTTTTGAAGATCTGATGTCCAGCGCTGTCACAGTTGGAGCCGCCACGGACGGCTTCGTCGGCGGAACGACTGATGATTCTGGATGTGGCCGTTGGGATGGTGTCCATTGAGCTGCGGACACCAGCGTTTAGGTGATACCGAAGACAGATGCCCAGAAGGGTTCGGATAAAGCAACTCGGGGCTTTTGTGCTTGTACGAATGTACACTTCGTAATCCTTGGTTGGCGACGATTCGTGTGAAACCATCTCTGGGGTTTTTCCCGACCCCAGTCCGCGAAGCGCGGCGCCAAGAAGGCGCGACTCAACCAACTACCGAGTCTAACGGAAGAAAGAAAGTTTAAAAAACCGATCTTCCTCGAGATCAGGTGGAAACTCAGGTGATATGGCCCAAGAGGAAGAAAGGTCTGGTGGCGGATGGAAGGATGATAATTCCGAACGATATCACTTCTATTTTCGGTACCAAGAGCGAGTACGACGTGAACATTTAAAGTTTTCTTCCTTGACGATGCAGGTTTCCGCCAGATTCATCTCGTGACCATTGCAAGAACAAAACGGGTGTAAGAAAGGAGAACGAAACCTGGGAGATGGATGTTCAAGGCAAGACGCAATGCCAATATGGGTTTCCCCTCGTTCTGGACATCTATTCCATGTAGTTGCTGACTGCTTTATAGATGATACATTACAATATCTCTTTTTTTGTTAGGGTGTAGATGGGATCTAGCTTCGTAGGCTGTTCCAAAGCGTAAGCTAGCTGGGCTCGTGCATTCCATTCACCAGAGATCGAGATTTTAACTGAATTAAAACCATGGGAAAGGGCAACCTAGATTGGCGTTTAATCTATTTCCAAATTTTCGAGACGCAGTAGATATGACCGTCAGTAGGAAGTCTCGGCGCGTTTGGGACTGACGTCAAGTACACCAACAATCAGGTGATTTTGAGATACCAAGAGTGAAATTTTGAATCTCAAATATTTCTCTCGGCAAAGCGTCGCCCCGAACCACAACGAAGCTGCCTTGCGGCGGTAAAGACATTCGTTCCTTTCGCGTTGCTGCTCTTTGCGATGTCCCAATGGGAACTGCACGGAAGACTCTGCGGACCTAACCAGGAGATCAGCATAGAATTCGCAGTAGTCTAGGCATTCTGCAGATTGGTATCTGGTGGAGCTGGCTTCAGACTGGGTAATATCGGGGTTCGAGGGTCGGCGGCTTGGTCCTTCCCGATCAAGACATATCCACGCGAAGAGGGACTTAGCTTCGGATTCCTTGAGAATCTTTTCCTGAAGCCGAATAAGGTCTTGAAGCCTTCCTGTACAGCAATGGCAATTGACTGCAAAGATGCCGATGTGAGAGTAAGCTCTATCCTCTGAAGTTTCGTGGTCCAGCGCATACCCTACATTATAGATACAATACGGGGAGTGGCGGAAGCGAGTAAGGCTTCGTCCACACCGCCGATGCGACCAAACGCAGCCTAAGGGCCTGCTTATCACCAAGGAAACACCATCCTTGGCTAAGAGCGAGCAAAATTCCCCTATAGGGTTTATTCCCTGGTGAGCTACAGACCTCTGCCAAGTCGTCGATGCCCAAATGAGGGGAAGACATCGTCCAGCTATGCTGAGTAGATGGTTGAGTGTGATACTACTTGAACGTGGAGTCAATAGCTACCAACTGCCCGGCGCCACTCGACCGAATGCGGTAAGTTTAACCCAGCCGTAGCCGATTTCGTTTCGCAGAGTCTGCTCGAGCGACTCTCAAATCGGGTGGGAGTCAACATATCTAAACCCAAGTGCTGGATCTTTCCAGTGTGCAAAAGTTCACCTCATCTTTATCCTAGCCGTATAGGTGAGATCGGCTGGCGTATGGAAGCGGGCTGGCGGAGAAGTCCTCCATTTCGACGGTGGTGGCGTTGACGGGACTCATGCTGTCGGTTCGTGTGATTCCCCTGCTGCTTTGACCACCTTTCGATTCCTCGCTTCCCTAGAGACAGAGGAGATCGGACATCCAAGTTGCTGCGACAGAAACTAGCAAATTTGGACACCGGAAGCGAGAATATGGCGATCTGGGCTGGAAAGGGATCTTGCAAACGAAGAGTAGCTCACACGCACTAGAAGAATATGACTCTAAAAGTGGAGTGATAATTGCAGATGAGGCTAAGCGACTATCGCGCAAAAGTGGGAGAGGCGCACGAGCCCCTGCGGCCTGAATTCGGCCACCAGTGACCTGCAATGAGATGCTCGATTTCAAACAACGTTTAAGTGTCTCCAGCATCGCATTTTTTGCCAGATTCCGAGCCATCTGCATATGCTATTTGCTCATTCGATTGATGCAAAATTTTGTTCTTCACTTGGCGTTCAGCTTCGATACGTCTTTAACAAGAGGTAATTGAAGATCACAAAATATTATATCTGGTATTTGACCCTTGAAGCTAGTCCCCATCGTCCACTGATATTGATGCCTAGGGAGATACCAAGGAGTACAGAGGTATGTGCCAAAATGCAAAGGGAAAGAAAGACATGACAGTTTGGAAACTAGCCACAGCCACCCGGCGCCGCCTCCAATACTAGAGTGGACTAGATACATACAGTACCCCACCCATTTGTCGTCACATTTCTTCATCTCGTTACTTCTCAAGTGACGCTAGTACACTACTTTAGCTTCGGCCCCCAACCTTTTCTCGGACTTTTGGCCTCTCAGAGCCCTCAAATGTCCATTGCCTGCCCCGGACTCGCCGTACCGCTTCCGGCGGGGCTGCCCTTCCGCCTCGTGGCGCTGAAGCCCACCGAGTTGGCGTGTCTCCGGACGCCGAGCTCGTAGAGGGCCACGCCGAGCACGATGACCTCGAGTGGGACGAGGAAGACCGAGAGGGTAAGTCCCGCTTGGGACTGCTTGCAGAGGGTGCCGAAGTGAGGGCGCGACAACATGGGCACGTCGCGCCACCGGCAGCTCCAGCTCTGCACCGTATCGACCTCGTCGGACGCGTTGACGGCGTAGAAATAGGTCATGGCAATAACGGACGCCACGAGGGCCACGATGGGCGCGACAAAGGTCGCGGTCGTGAGGATGATGGTTCTGTCTCGGAGCTGCAATCATGACAGAGCGAATTGGTTAGCAGGGGTTTCAAAACCTTCTCTCCTCTTCGAATGGGATTCTAGGGTAATGGGATTCTGGACGCGGGTTTCGGAAAGTGGGGGGCGGGGGGCCTCCCAGTCATTCCCCAAGGTGGGTGGCGATTGACTCCTACCACGGCCACTAGCAAAACGCCCCCCTTCGAATCCAGGCCGAAACCAAGTCGGCGACTGAATTGCGTCTCGTGCAGGTGAAACGAACAGGGAAACTTACAACCTTGACCCTGCCGAACAGAAGGCCGACAGCGTTTGCGACGACGACGATGGCGCTTCCGGCAACGAGAGCAACCGTTGGCCGCAAATTAAAGTTGTCGGGCCAGAGGGGAAGAAGGAAGTCCTGGCCGATGTTGGTGGCGTTGTAGACGGCGAGGGCGTCGGCAGAAACTCCGAGGATGGTGACCCCGGCGAGGAGAGCCACAATGGTAAGACCAGTCCTGGCGCTCTCCAGCATCTTGAGCATCCTGAGCTTGGACTGGAAGTGGAGGTCGTCCGAATCGACTTCGAAGTCGGATGAGTTCATCCCGTGCTTTCGTTCGACCGACATTTTGGCCGTATCTGCGAGTGGTCGAAAGGGACAACTGGAAGAGGAGGTCTCAGGCGCGGTAAATAAGTCCTCACCTCAAGCAAGTGCTCCGAAGAATATCTAGAACAAGGAACAGAGTGGAAAGGAGAAAGAGAAATCGTACAAGCTTGACTCAAGGAGATGCAAACGTACAACAATGAAAAAAGGGAACAATACGTTTACACACAAAAAAGGTCAACCTCTCTAATAGCGCGCGGAAGATTGATTCTCAGTCGGGGCCATGGTCAATCAAATATTCCTTTGAAGACCCCTTGAGAATTGCCATTTTTGGCGGTTCGAAAATAGCCGCCCAGTACCACCACTGCGATCAATCTTCATCTATGCAGATCCCCACTCAATTAGATTTCACTTGTCCAAATATATCGGTCGTGCTCCCGCGAGGCACGACAGCAATTAGAGGCAATACGGAGGCGCAACGACCCGCTGCGAGACCTTGTCAAGCCGAGAGAAAATCAAGGTATGGAGGTCAGACACAGGACAGATAGCCGCGCGTGCGAGCGGGATGGGCACTCGCAACTGCTTGCATTCAAGGGGAAGACGCCCAGAAATAGCATCTTTGTGCCTGGATTGGCTGCATGCCGCATATTGCTTGGCCGCTCGTTGGGCCTACCCGAGCGCTTAGCCGGAAGCGAATCGTCAGCGCCAAATGAATGAGGAGCGCGACCTACCAAGACCTCCGCAAATAGAAATCAAGGATCGAACGGCGGCTCTGATTCGCTGTTCGGAAGAGAGAGCCGCTGGCGAACGGAAAAATTGCGGGAGGAAGCGGACGGGCAATCAGCATCGCAGGAGAGAGTCAAGTCCTTCAGATCTATTTCTCTGGTAGGGAAGGGTACTAGAACTGAAGCCGGAGCCTCGGACATCTGCCCTAACCACCTGCCAATCTAGTGAGATCGACACAGTGAAGCGCAGCTCTATTGCCAAAAAAAAAACCCCCCCCATTAATCTGCCATTCACCAATCAAGATCGCGCAGGAGCCGGTTGGGATAACCCGAACCCTTAGAAAGCCCAAATCTCGGAGGAACCCAGCTAACCACCAGCCACCAGAGTCTCTGTGCGACTCAAACTGGGCCGATTTGCCAAGACTCGAACTTTCCGCAATCCAGACGCTTTGAGCAAAAGAAAAGAATGAGAAAAAATGGCTTATTTTCTCATTCCTTTGTTAGCGATCAGTTAGACGCAGAATATTAGGAGAGAACCATGGTAATTCCATTGCATATCCCTAGCGTTCGGCCCTGGCGTGACTTACTTGTATGTCACTCTGTCGCGCCATCGAGACCGTGAACGGTCATGACTTGCTCTGGAAGGCGGGGGTTTGTTCCGGACGCCACATTTCTCATTTCTGCTTCGTGCTCAGGCCATTCTTTCGCACAGAGTTCGCACACCGACATTCTTGCAGTTTTCATCTTTCATGCTCGGCTTATCATCTCGATATGTCAATGGGGCAGAACAAAGCTGGTGGAAAGTAACACTGGCACTGCAGGAGGTGGGCGTGTGTCAATACCCCCATCGCCGACAATGCCCCGAGCGCATCCCCATCTGTGTTGGTGGGTCGCAGAGCTGAAAAGCAAAGAGACGGCCGAATGTTGCGGGAGCCTTGGATTTAACATCTCTAAATCCGGAGATCCTGCCTCCTAATTACTTTTTATTACTATGCAAAGTAACTTCCACAATCATTCCGAGCAACTTCGGAAGGACGGAGTTGAGTGATACCGCCCTCAGAGATTGACATGCGCCTGCGAGTATCGTACCTGGCACTGGAAAGGACCGTCTCACTCACATTCCTCCCAACGGCACTCTCCGAGTACGGCTGACCAGTAGGAAGGTTCATCATTGAAGTACGGATACCTTCGTATTGCATATTTTCACGAATGTAGAACGACGTGCAGGGCTTGAACAGGGACAATTTGCTTCAAGGGATGTGATTGAACCACAAGACCCGAAAACTTGGGTTCGGGGGTCCCAAGCTGCTGGTTCTGCGGATGCCTGCATCCCACCGAGCGTGAACACACCCCACTGTTAGCCTCGCTCCCAGCAATTCTTCATATTCAAAGTCGCGAGACGCTTTTCGCATAACTATGCTAAAAGAATTCAAGTCTTTGTCCCATTTTCTCTGATGCAAATTTCCCCGAAGCACAGGGCTAATGTCCATCTACAGTCTTGGATTACGGAATCAATTGTGACACGCCTGCTACCGAATCTCTAAAGCCCTAAAGCAAGTTACACCTCGACTAAACAAACATTTGCTTAGACAAATCAAAAGAGAGCGAACCGATAACCCACTGCTTGCAGTATTGGACAAATGCTATGACTGTCGTTGGCGGTTCTGGAACAACGTAGACCGCCGGGCTGCGACCACCCTCCACACCTGAAGGTAGGTGCAGTGCTTTCGGGAGCCCTCGCATTGGCAATAAAAATTATTTCACCGCAATATTGGTTCGACTTGAATTTCGGCCGATGACCAAAAGCAAATGCCTCTTACCGGCAGCCTCTGCATCGGTCCTAGACGTCGCAACCCCTTTTGCCACTGAACCATCGGGCATACATTGTCATCAGTGGCGGGGGGGAGGGCCCTTCTGGGACGCTGAGACTAGCACGCCACCCTACCGGGCTGCGGTGGGATCCCTAATGACCACTCAACCACTGCAGCACGACCCCACCACCCGCCAGTCTGGCCGGGAGGGTGACACCGGCAGGGATTGGATGAAGCCTATCCAGATCCCTGGGTTGCCGCCGGCTTGTCCGTGTCGATCTCGACAGGCTCGGCAGCTTCCAATGGGAGAGTAATTTACAACGACCACAACTCCGCCTAGTACAGGAACAACCAGCCAGCACACAATATGAAGGACTATCATCCAACGGGACCGGGTAGTGTATGCAGGCGAAAATACCGTACCCGAAATCCTGTACGTTGGTTTAGCTCAACGACTCGTGCCATGGTCAAAGAAGGAAATTGTTGCGAAAATAACCATCTTTTCCCGCTCTTCGTACTATCGCGAACAGCATGCAGATGAAGCTGCAAACTATCCAAGCCATACCGGCATTTTCAGTTCAGGGTTCCAAACTTCAGAAGCAGCAGTGGCGGTTGGAAGCTCGCGTGGCTTCCAAGACCTTCTCTGACGTGACGCAGTGTGATAAACTTTGTTTTCAGCCTACTTGGGCAAAGCGTACATGACATTTGCACAGTCAGACTTTCGTAAGCAGCGAGAGGGAGAAGAAAAAGCAAAAAGAAAGAATTCCAGAGGATAGATGTCTCAACCCGCTAAAGAGAGATTTGGTTGTCGTTTGTCAAGATGTTGCGTGAACACAGCTCGCACTTTGGAGCAAATCAGGGGCCACTCATGAATGAATTGCCGGAGCTACCATTGGTTGATTTGCGACGCCTGGCTGCCCTCCTCCAGCCAGACCTGCCAATCTGCCTTGACAGCGCGAACAAAATTCACGAGCTGCTAGTTAGTGTATAGATGATCGCTTGGGGGAACTTGCTTCTACCTCCAGGGAAATTTGCTCGGTTCATCTGCATGCACAAGGCACGGCAGGGGCTTTCTCACGCCATATTTTTTCAGCCTTTGCGGGCTCTCCCAGTACTTGGATGGTCCACCCACACTGACACCCACCACACCCACCACACCCACACCCGCATGCAACCACCCGAACGCGGCAACAGACTAGCCTCCCGAGGTCGCGGAAAAATCCCTTCAACCCCTGCCGCCAGTCACCTTCCCATAGCGCATATCTCG
>Ga0247774_1001389_pt1 | contig 12242 bp, 12 predicted proteins | sample UWRJL001104B6_FD_179933 | JGI IMG/M metagenome (GOLD analysis project Ga0247774, IMG submission 179933) | Plant litter microbial communities from Arlington Agricultural Research Station in Wisconsin, United States - UWRJ-L001-104B-6 | ecosystem: Environmental > Terrestrial > Plant litter >... | reverse complement strand
GTGCAGCCCCGAAACGCTGCGGCGCGCCTGCAAGGTGCACCGGATTGCGACCGTGCAGATGGAATACTCGGTGTGGTTTCGCGGGCCGGAAGCGTCGATGCTGCCGACGTGTCGCGAGCTGGGCGTGAGCCTCGTTGCGTATAGTCCGCTCGGCCGCGGCTTCCTGGCCGGCAATTTCCGCACGCTTGCCGATTTGCCGACGGATGATCACCGGCGCAATCAACCGCGTTTCGTGGAAGGCAACGTCGAGCATAACCTCGCGATTGCCGACGCGGTTCGCGACATGGCGAAGCGCAAAGGCGCTACGCCAGCGCAGATCGCGCTGGCCTGGGTGCTGGCGCAAGGTGAAGACGTTCTGCCGATTCCCGGCACGAAGCGGCGCGAACGTCAGGCCGAGAACGCGGCTGCCGTAGACATCAAACTGACGCCGGCAGAAGTACAGGAGCTATCGGCTGCGGTGGACAAGCTCAGCGTGAAGGGCGAGCGGTATCCGCCGGCGATGATGAATGCGTTGAATGGGTGAGTTGAAAAATGCCAGACGCTGGTCGGCTCGGCGGCAGGCTGACCTGGTTCTTTCATTCCCTTAGGCGCGTCGATACGGCGTCTTCAGATAGAACGATGCCGGCTGCAGATGCCGGGCGCGCTATGGAAGCGCTGATCTACTGCTTTCGGAAAACAAAAAGGACTATTTTTTCAGGTTAGTTTCCGGAGCAGGGCCGGTAAACCAGAGTTTCCCTGGCGCTCTATGGACGACCGGCGCTTCGCTGCTTCCTCCACTCACTCGGCGGCGAGCCCACCGCCTTCTTGAAAGCGCGACTGAAGGCGGCCTCCGAGTCGTAGCCCACCCGGTTGGCGATCGCGGCGACGCTGTCCGTGCCACCAAGCAAATGACTTGCGGCGAGCTGCATTCGCCAGTTAGCGAGGTACTGCATCGGGGGCATACCTACGAAATGCGTGAACCGCTCCGCCAGCGCGGACCGTGAGAGCGCGACTTCCGCGGCGAGCGACTCGATGGTCCACTCACGGGTGGGATCGCGGTGAAGCGCGGTCAGCGCCCGACCGATGAAGGGATCGCGCAGTCCTGCGAGCCAGTCTGCGCGATCTGCGGGAAGCGTCTCAAGGTACCGGCGAATCACGTCCACGAACATCAGCTCGCTCAGGCGATTGAGCACGCTCGCGCGACCGAGTCTTTTCTCGCGCGATTCGGCTAACGCAACCTGTACGTAAGCCGCGAGCGTGCCGACATCGTCCCTCACACGCAGCACGCGCGGTAGAGCACTGAGCAGCGGGTTGTACGGACGGGCGTCGCATCCGAGGAATCCGCACACAAAATGCGCAGCTTCGGTGGGCGCGGTCCCCAGGGAAATGTTTACGGGGAGTTGGCCGTCCGCGGGCCAGCGATAGAGCGACATGTCTGGCGAACGTCGCAGGCCTGGAGTGCTCGTGAGCACGTGAGTGTCACCATGAGGCAAAACGATGACGTCCCCCGCCGTTAGTAACACCGGCAGTTCGCCTGGTACTTCCGCCCAGCACTGGCCGCTCGTAATGACGTGATAGCAGACGAGATGCTCCGAGCCGGGAAACATCGCGTCCACGATGGCGTCGCCAGCCGGCGTTTCCGCCACCCAGGGTTCCGACGCGCGAATGTCGAAGAAGATTGCTCCTGACAGCCGCACCGCCTGTAGCACACCAGACAAGGCATCCATAGATGACCTCCGCGGACGATCGAGCACGCGAGCCGGACGGGCAGTCATTCGCGGGAGATCAGCCCGTCGCTACACTCCCGCGCAGTTCAATACTCATGCTACTAGGAGAAGCCACCATGAGCACGCTCACGGCTTGCTGTTTTTGCGGGGAAGTGGAGTTCGAGTTGACGGGAGAGCCTGTGGCCATGGGCTACTGCCACTGCTCGTCGTGCCGGCACTGGTCTGCGGGGCCGGTGAACGCATTTACCTTGTGGCAGCCGCAAGCGCTGCGCGTTACGCGCGGCGAGGCCAGCATTGGCACGTTCAACAAGACGCCGATCAGCTTCCGCAAGTGGTGCAAGGACTGCGGCGGGCACCTGTTCACCGATCACCCGACGATGGGCCTCGTCGACATCTACGCCGCGATGATTCCGCAGCTGAAGTTCCAGCCGGGCCTGCACGTGAACTATCAGGAGACAGTGCTACACATCCACGATGGGCTGCCGAAGATGAAGGACATGCCTGCGGAAATGGGCGGCTCCGGGATCACGCTGGCGGAGTAACGTTGTGCCGTTCTGATTGGCCCAGCGCCTCGGCCAACGTGGCGGCGCTGAGGAGCCGCTCGCCGATGGCATCGAGGTCTGTGATCGAGGCGGAAATCACTGTGTCGCGCACGTCTGCGCTCAGGGCGCCAAACCGAAATGCCAGCAGCCGCAGGATCAACGCAGCCCGGCCTTTCACCTCACCCTGTGCTACGTAGTGTCGTGCGAAGTCGCTCTGATATTCGTACGTTCGTGCGTCCATGGTATTCAGCGCATTGCGCGCTGCCTCGCCTAAAGAATTCAGGATCAGGTCAAAGTACAGTTTCGAGCGGTCGGCGTCGAGGCCAACACTTGCGAGCTGCGCAGCGATTGCAATCTGCGCGGCGCGCTCGACGTTCGTGTCGCGTCCATGGGCCATCGCCGAAAGCACCGCGAGCTCGGGATTTGCACGGGCTGCATGCTCGTCGATCACCTCCGGCACGCACGAAGGGCCAAGCACATATGGCGCGAAAAATTGCGGGCCACCCATCTCGACGCTCCGTGCAGCCCAACGCGCCACGGCTTCATCGGCAGTAACAACCAGCAGGCATACCGGGCAACGAAGTCTCGCACGAAGATTCGCCACGTATGCCGGCCACACGTAGTGCTTGCGCTTTTCGACAGACAGCTGCACCTCGAGGATTATTGCGAACACCGGCGCATTGTCATCCCTCAGCTCAATCACCAGATCGGCGCGATATTCGGCTGGCTGGATGTCGGTGAGATCGGCGGACACGATCCGCGCTTCGTGGTACTCCGGCACTTTGCCATTCAGCACCGCACGAATCAGCTCCGGCGCCAGCGCCGGCTGATTCCGGAACAGCAGAAGATGCGATTCGTGCAGATGCGAGGGCATCCACGAAGGCTAGGGAACCCTCAGGCCGGCGCGAACCGGGATTCATGGTGCTTTCACACAGAAATGCGTGCTTCGGGCCCTACTCGACTACGCCAATGATCGGCCCGAGATTCGCCCGCTGAATATTCAGTTGCAACGCCGGGACATACACGCTCGATACGGTGCCGTCGAAGTACAGCGCCTCCTGGCAGCCGAGCTTTTCGAGGAACAGTCGCGCGAACTCGTGCAGGCTCATGGGGTCATCGCTGATGGCAAACACCGCGGTGCCGGAGCGATCGATACCGACCCCGTTTCGGATCAGTCGCGACGTCGATTTCGGTAGCAGGCCCGGATGAATGATGCCGCCGTGTACGAGCAATGGGCCGGACTGGGTTGCCAGTGTTACTTCGTCGTGAACCGCGAGGAACTGCGAAGTCTCGACGACAGCGGGCCCGCTGCGACCCACATAGAACACGCCGTTTGGCTCGAGGAAGAAATTACCCCTTCCGTTCGACGTGTTCAGCGGCGCGATTTCTTGTCCGCCGTCGATGAACAAGCCGACAGGCGCATGACCGGGATGGAACATCCCTGCATTCATGGCGAACGTGAGCCTCTCGCCGTGAACGCCGAGCACTTTGTTGATTGCGGCGAACGTCTGCAACCGATTGCCGGCGGCATCATTGAGGAACAGTCGCAGCGGCTCCTTGCGAACGTCGACGCGACAGACGAGCGAAGACCGACGATCCAGAAGCACGTGACCACAGTCGATGGCATTCGCCTGGACCGGCAGTATCGCCAGGACAAGGGAAGCGGCGAGATGAAGCGCAAAGGTTCGCCCGGACAGGCGCAGTCTCGTCACAGCATTTCTCGCCGCAAGCTGATCAGGAAGCGCTGCCCAAGGCCTCGCGCAAGGTGTGTGCGCTGAGCAATCGTTCGCCGATGGCGTCGAGCTCCGCGATGGACGCGGAGACCACTGCGCTCTGTGTGTCTGCATCGGGAGTGCCAAATCGCAGGCTCAGTTGCCGCAGGATCAAGGCTGCTCGGCCCTTCACCTCACCCTGTGCCACGTAGTGCCGTGCGAAGTCGCTCTGGTATTCGTACGTTCGTGCATCCATGGTCTTCAGCGTATTACGCGCCGCCTCACCTAGAGAGCTCAGGATCAGATCAAAGTACAGTTTCGAGCGATCGGCGTCGAGGGCTTCAATGGCAAGTTGCGCGGCCATCGCGATCTGCGCAGACCGTTCGACATTCGAATCGCGCCCGTGCGCCATTGCCGAAAGTACGGCGAGCTCCGGGTTGGCGCGAGCTGCGTTTTCATCGACGATCTGCGGCACTCCGGATGGCCCGAGGACATACGGTGCGAACCGATGTAGGCCGCCGATCTCGACAGCCTTTGCAGCCCACCGCGCCACGGTGTCATCAGCAGCGACAACGAGCAGACAGACCGGGCACTCAATGCGCGCACGCAAGTTCGCCGCGTATGCCGGCCAGACGAATCGCTTGCGTTTATCCACCGAAAGTTGCACCTCGAGGATGATCGCGAACACGGGCGTGGCGCCGGCCCGCAGTTCGATGACCATGTCCGCTCGATACTCTGCGGGCTGAATATCGGTCAGATCGGCCGATACCACCCGAGCCTCGCGAAACTCCGGCACCTGCCCATTCAGAACGGCGCGAATCAGCTCCGCCGCCAGCGCCGGCTGATTCCGAAACAGCAGAAGGTGCGATTCGTGGAGATGCGAAGGCATCCCCGAAAGCTAGAGAGGCTTCGCGCCCAGGCGAATGCCGATTCGTGTTGGTTTCGTGCAGAAACTGCTGAGCTCCCACGTCGAGGGGGCTGCGCTATCGCCAAACACAGCAGCCAGTTGCGCCCACGCGCTACTTCGCGCGCCCCCACTTCGCCAGATACTTGCGCGCCTGGGCGCCTAGCTCGTTCTCCAGCGCGATCAACGTAAGCGGCCAATGGTCCGTGGTGCCATCGCTGCACTGGGGATTGAATGACTGCACGTGCTTCCATTCCCAGTAATTCCTCACTACGAGTGACAACGTGCCCTGCGATTCAGTGACGAGCACGCACTGGCTCATCAAGCCACCCCGCGCCAGCCAGTCCACCACGTGCCACACGCGAGTGTCGAAGTCCTCGTCCCACTGAATGAGGATCTGGCCATCCGTGACATGCCGGTAAAGATCGGTGCGCCCAACCGTGTCCGGCCCAAACTCCGTGCTGGCCACGAGCTTGTAGCTGGACGCAATTCGCTGGCACGCCGCGCAGCAGTACTTCATGGGTCCACCTTTCGGGTTGGAAGCGCGCGTGCCAATCACGGCGCATGCGCACTTAACCCATTACGGCGAAAGTCGCACGGTGGTTGCATCCGCCGGCACCCCCTGTCGTCTGCGGCAGACGAAACACCTCTGCGAGAGCGCGTCCGTGTTAGAAACGGAAAGGGCGCCTCGTGGCGCCCTTTTCGATCAAACTTCGATCGTTACCGACCGAGGTGCCTCAGAAGCACTTCTCCAGCGCATCCAGCGTCCGCATCGCCGGCAGAACCTGCTGCACGCTCGCGTTCGGCTCGCGCTTCTCCTTGATGGCAGCAATGAACTCGCGATCCTGCAGCTCGATGCCGTTCATCGAGACGTCCACCTTCGACACGTCGATCTGGTTGTTCTTGCCGTCGAACAGGTCGTCGTAGCGCGCGATGTACGTGCCGTTGTCGCAGATGTAGCGGAAGAACGTGCCGAGCGGGCCATCGTTGTTGAACGAGAGCGACAGAGTGCAGATCGCGCCCGAAGGCGTTTTCATGCCGATGCTCATGTCCATGGCGATCTTAAGCTCGGGGTGATGCGGGCCTTCCAGCGCGAACACCTTGTTCGGCGTCTCGCCCGTCTGGTACGCGAACAGGTCGACCGTGTGACACGCGTGGTGCCACAACAGGTGGTCCGTCCACGAGCGCGGCTTGCCAAGGGCGTTCATGTTGGTGCGGCGGAAGAAGTACGTCTGCACGTCCATCTGCAGCACCTTCAGCTCGCCCGCGACGATCTTCTTGTGCACCCACTGGTGCGACGGGTTGAAGCGACGCGTATGACCGCCCATCGCGATCACGCCCGTCTCCTTCTGCACCTTCACGAGCTCTTCCGCGTCCTTGAGGTTGTCCGCGACAGGAATCTCGATGTGGACGTGCTTGCCGGCGCGCATGCACTGGATGCCCTGCTTCGCATGCATCTGCGTGGGAGTCGCAAGAATGGCCGCCTGCACGCCCGGCTGCGCCAGCGATTCCGCGAGGTCGGTGGTGAAGTGCGGAATGCCGTATTTCTGGGCGACCTCACGCGTCGAATCGAGACTGCCGCCCGCGAGCGACACGATCTCGACGTCCTCGATGTTCTTGAGCGCTTCGATGTGCTTGATGCCGAAAGCGCCCTGTCCTGCGACGACCACCTTGATGCTCATTTCTTGAAGCTCTCGTTTTCCAGGATCAGATGACCCAGCGCCGTGTTCGACGAGGGCACGTGATAGAACCGATGCACCACGCGCACTTTCTCTTCGAGCGCGCCACGGGCCACCAGCCACATCACCATCTCGATGCCTTCCGAGCCCGTCTCACGCACGTATTCGATGAACGGCACGCGACGCGCCACCTGGCCATCGCCCGAGAGGCTGTCGAGGAACCTGTTGTCCCACTCGCGATTGATGAGCCCGGCGCGCTTGCCCTGCAGCTGGTGCGACATGCCACCGGTGCCGAAGATGACGACGCGCAGGTCTTCCGGGAACGACTCGACCGCGCGCTTGATCGCCTGGCCAAGGTTCCAGCAGCGATTGCCCGTCGGCGGCGGAAACTGCACCACGTTCACCGGCAGCGGAATGATCTTGCACGGCCACGCATCCGGCTGGCCGAACATCAGGGTCAACGGCACGGTGAGACCGTGGTCTACATCCATGTCGTTGATGATGGTCATGTCGAACTCGTCGAGGATCAACGACTGCGCGAGATGGCTCGCGAGCACGGGATGACCCTTGACCACCGGCACCGGGCGCGGGCCCCAGCCTTCGTCCGCCGGCTTGAACTCTTCTGCGCAGCCGAGCGCGAAGGTCGGGATGATGCTCGCGTCGAACGCGGAAGCATGATCGTTGTACACGAGGATGATGACGTCGGGCTCGAGGTCGGCGATCCACTTCTTGGAAACGTCGAACCCGGCGAACACCGGCTTCCAGTACGGCTCTTCGGTCTTCTTGTTGTCCCAGGCGGCCCCGATGGCGGGCACGTGCGAGACATTGACGCTAGCAACAATCTTGGCCACTTTTACTCTTTCCTGCTTGAACCAGTCGCTCCGAAGGCCGGGCCGCCCGTGCGCACCCATTCCGTCTTGCTGCGATTGTTTTCGATGGTGCGACCACCGTTCATCATCATCGCCGCGTACTGTTCCTGCGTCAGGCCGGTCATGGTCGCGGCGACGAACTGGAACGACTTGCCGTCGGTCGAGAACAGCTTCGACAGGTAATAGATGTTCCCGCCGAGCTCGATCATGCGGCCCCAGTCGCGCTTGAGAATCGCCTCGCGCTGCTCATCGGACATCGGCCACTTGCGCAGATACTTGTCTTCGTCTGCCTTGAACTCAGCGCGGTTCTCCGCCTTCATGAGCGACATGCAGAACTGGTTGACGTGATAGCCCTGCCGCGCGCGCTGCGCGTCGAACAGGGTCGTACCCGGGACGTCGTCGAAGCCTTCGATCGGCTCCTTCCGGGAAGTGTCATCTGACATGGAAATCGATCCTCGCGCGCTTGGGATTACGCGCCAAACTGGTAGAGACGATGCGGGTTGTCGACGAGAATCAGCTTCTGGGTCGCCGCATCGGGTGCGAACAGAGGCACGAGGTCCACGAGGTCCCCGTCATTCGGCATGTGCTTCGAGATATTCGGATGCGGCCAGTCCGTGCCCCACAGCAGGCGATCGGCAGCCACCTCGATGAGTGCCTGCGCGAACGGCACTGCGTCGGTGAACGGCGGGCCTGCGCTCGAGATGCGCTCCGAGCCTGAGATCTTCACCCAGCACTTGTCGTTATTCTTCGCGAGATCGAGCAGCGCCTTGAACGGCGCCTGCTCCAGCCCGTTCTTGGTCGGCACGCGACCCATGTGATCGATGATGAACGGGATCGGCAGCTTGTTGATGAAGTCCTGCGACGACGGAATGTCCACCGCGTCGAAGTGCAGGTCGACGTGCCAGCCGAGCGGCTTCACGCGATCGATCGTGCGCCAGAACTCGCCCATGTCGGGCACGCCGCCGAGATGCTTCACGAAATTGAAGCGCACGCCGCGGAAACCCTGGTCGTGCAGCTGCTGGAAATCCTGCTCGGTGAACGTGTCATCCGAATTGGCGACGCCACGGTATTTGCCGCCGCTCTGCGCGATGGCATCGACGATGACGGTGTTGTCGCTGCCATGGCAGCTCGCGTTCACGAGCACGGCGCGCTCGAGACCGAGTTGCTGCTGCAATTCCTTGAAACGCGACAGCGGCGCATCGGGCGGCGTGTAGGTGCGATCTTCCGCGTACGGATATCGGTCACCGGGGCCGAAGATGTGGCAATGAGCATCGCACGCGCCGGGCGGAGCCTTGAATTTCGGCGTGCGCGTGTTCGGATCGGGAGCCTTGCAGGTCGGGATCTCTCGGGTCATTTCGGCGCGATGATTGGGCCTCAGAAGGGTCTGGTATGGTACGGGCTCGGCCCGGACTGAACAATCGGGCCACCCGAATACCTGCTATTTGACCGCTGAGGACCCTGGCCATGGCGCACGCACAGGTGGCTGAAAAGCCCGTTCCCACAACCGATTTTTCGCTGCTCATCGATGGCGAGAGCGTCACAGCAGGCACGCACCTCGATGTCACGAATCCCGCAACCGGCGCCGTGTTCGCACAGTGCCCTGCCGCGGGTCGCGCGGAGCTCGACCGTGCCGTTGCCGCCGCACGACGCGCATTTCCGGCGTGGAGCGCGCTTTCGTTCGATGATCGCACCGCGACCATTAAACGCATGGCCGACGTGATCAAGGCGAACGTGGATTCGCTTGCCGAGCTGCTCACGCGCGAGCAGGGCAAGCCGCTCCAGCAGTCGAAGGACGAGATCGGGCGCGCGTCGTCGCTCACGGAGGGCATGCTGAAGATTCGCTTCGAAACCGAAACGATCGTCGACGATGCGGAGAAGCGCATCGAGCTGCGTTATGTTCCGCTCGGCGTGGCCGGCATCATCACGCCGTGGAACGCGCCGGTGAACCTCGCCATCGGGCCGCTCGTTTCTGCGCTCTACACCGGCAACACTGTGGTGCTGAAGCCCTCTCCGTACACGCCGCTGAGCACTCTGAAGATCGGCGAGCTGATTCGGGATGTGTTTCCGCGCGGTGTCGTGAACTTCATCGCAGGCGGCGATCAGCTCGGACAGTGGATGACCGAGCACCCGCAGATCGACAAGATTTCTTTCACCGGCTCGGTCGCAACGGGCAAGAAGGTGATGGCGAGCGCGGCCGGCACATTGAAGCGCGTGACGCTGGAGCTCGGAGGCAACGACGCGGCCATCGTGCTCGACGATGTCGATCCGAAAGTCGTCGCGCCGAAACTGTTCTTCGCGGGCTTCGTGAACAGCGGCCAGGTGTGCATGGCCATCAAGCGCATCTACGCGCACGAGAAGATCTACGACGCGCTGTGCGAAGCGCTCGCCGAAGAAGCCCGCAAGTGGAAAGTCGGCGACGGGCTGGATCCGGCGACGAAGCTCGGGCCGATCCAGAATCGCATGCAGTACGACAAGGTCGTCGAGGTCATCGAGGACACGAAGAAGGCGGGCGGCAAATTCCTGGCCGGCGCGGAACAGCCGAAGGGCAACGGGTACTTCGTGAATCCTGCGATCGTGACGGGGCTCGATGAAACCAGCCGGCTCGTGCGGGAAGAGCAGTTCGGGCCCATCGTGCCCGTGCTGAAATTCACCGATGTCGAGGATGCCCTGCGACGCGCGAACGACACGCGTTATGGGCTCAGCGGATCAGTATGGAGTCGCGATCCGGAACGCGCGGCGGCCATCGCTGCGAAGCTCGAAGTGGGCACGGCGTGGGTGAATCAGCATCGCGCGACGGCGGCGAATGTGCCGTTCGGAGGGGCGAAGGAGTCGGGGATCGGCAGGACCTATTCCGACCTGGGGCTCAAGGCTTACATGGAGCCGCGCGTGGTGAGTATCCTGAAGACTCTGGGCTGAGAGAGTCGAAGCGCCATCCGGGACAGGAAGCTTCGATCGTCGCGCCGCCAGGAGCGAGAGCGCTCAGGCGCCTGGTGTGGTGTCCCGCAAATATCTTTGCTGTCCATGAACGAGGTAGCGCCTGCGCAGGCGGCGGCTCACTCACAAAGGGGCCTGGTGGGGGACGCTCGAGCCATCCATGGCCGCTTTACAAACGTTCCATACGTTTGAAACCCCCACCAGGCCCCTTTGTGAGTGACCCACCGCTTTTGGCGTGGGTGGCGTTCATGGACAGCAAAGATATTTGCGGGACACCACACCAGCCGCCCGGCGATTGAAGGCTCCGGCCAGCGACACCGCCTCTCGGCACTCCAGGCGCCCGCGCGCCTACTTCGCCCTCGCCAGCATCGTAATACTGAAAATCGCCAGCAACGTCGTCGGCAACCACGCCAGCACCACCGGATTCAAATCGAACACCAGCGTCCCACTCTCGATGAGCCGCTGGAGCAGGAACAACACCGCTCCCACGATCATCCCCACCATCGTCCTCGCGCCCGCCCCTGCCGATCGCAACGACCCGAGCACAAACGGCACCGCAAGCAGAACCGCAAACGCGATGCCCACCGTGCGCGCGATGCGCGACCAGAACGCAAACACGTACGGGCGCGCGTCCAGCGAGTTCTGCTGGTAGTAGCGAATCAACCGGTAGAGCGACATCGTTTCGAGGTCGTTCGGATTCGACACCGCGAGCCCCAGGAACTCCGCGCTCACTCGTGACTGGAGCATGCGTTGGCCGACAGGCTGCGTGACCACGCGATCCTTGGTGAAGCGCGACTCCGCATAACCGCGAAGCATCCAGCCGCTTTCCGTCCCAGAAGTTGCACGATCGGCATGCCCGATCGCCTGCAGCCGATGATCCGGCGACAGCTCGAACACCATCATGCCGCCGAACTGCCGTTCGCCGGACTGCTTGGCCGTGCTGATGATCAGGTTGCCGTCCTTCACCCACGCGCCGCTGCCGCTGCCGAACGTCACGTCCGAGAACTTGCTGAACGCTTTCTTCTGCTTGGCGGCGAGCTGCAGGTGAGGCGCGATGAACTCCCCGAGCGCGATTTCGAGCACGATGAGCAACGCCGCCGCCATGAGCGCCGAAACAGCAATGCGCCACGTCGACACGCCCGTCGCGCGGATCACGGTGATTTCGCTTCCGCGCGCCAGGGAGCCCAGGCCCATCAGCGACCCGATGAGTGCCGACACCGGCAGCAGCGCCCACGCCTGCTCGGGCAGGTTCAGCAGCACGAACACAATGGCATCGAGCGCGCTGTAGTTGCCGACGCCGATGTCGTCCTGCTGGCCGATGAAGATGAACAGCCCGCCGAGCACCAGGAACACCGACATCCAGAACGCGACGGGCCCGAGAATCGCGCGGATGATGTATCCGTCCAGAAGCCTCATGCCGGTGCACTCCGATAACGCGCGCGTGCAATCCAGCGCGGACCCATGACGATCAGCACGGCAAGGCCGACGACTACGATGTGCACCCACCAGAGGCCGATCCACTCGGGCATGGTTCCGCGCGCGATCCAGACTTTGGCCGCAGAGATGAGCTGGGTGTAGACGAAGTAGATGAGCACCGCGACTACTGCCCTTCCATAGCGGCCTTCGCGCGGCCGCAGCCGACTCAGGGGAACAGCGGCGAAAGCGAGCACGAGGCACATCACCGGCATGGCTAAACGCCAGTGAAGCTCGGCGCGCTTGTCCACCTGGTCGCTGGCGAACAAGGCGCTCGTCGGCAGGGCTTCCAGGCTCGCGACAGAGTCCGACAACTTCGGCACTTCAACGGGAATGGTGTTCTCCGAGAACCGCATGATGCGGAACTTCGCGCTGCCCGGCACGCCTTCGAAACGCTCGCCGTCATAGAGCGTGATCGTGTGA
>Ga0247774_1001388_pt1 | contig 12243 bp, 5 predicted proteins | sample UWRJL001104B6_FD_179933 | JGI IMG/M metagenome (GOLD analysis project Ga0247774, IMG submission 179933) | Plant litter microbial communities from Arlington Agricultural Research Station in Wisconsin, United States - UWRJ-L001-104B-6 | ecosystem: Environmental > Terrestrial > Plant litter >... | reverse complement strand
TTTCGCCGCACAATTTTGAGATGGCGAGGGACCGAGGGATAAACTAGGAAACCTAAAGCCTCCGCGTCGAATATCCCGAGTTTGCGACTGGCGACCAACGGCAATAGCCTCCATCTCATTCATAGGCTCACCTCATCACTTTTCACCACGAAGTTGGAACTGGGAAAACACAGCAGACAAAGCTTCGGCGACATCAACACGGACGGCGCCAGAGAGCAATTTCCCGACTTCAGCTGAGGGGGGGGAACATTTACGTTCGGCGGCTGTCGCAACAAGCAGGTTGGTGAAGCGTGCATGCCTGCGCCTCACTCTGGTGTGGCCAAGCGGCCTCTAGTCTGTCGCCGGTGCGATGTTTTTAATTTCCGTCAGCCTCGATCTTTCTAACTTTCTTCTCTAACCTGAAGGAGCACAAAATATACGCGGCCTCGAAGATTTTAATTCTCTAGGCATGCAAACACTACAAGATCTTGCAAGCACAAAGCAACATTTGCCACGAGCTTGATCAAGACTGTGTGGCGCACCGTGGCGTCAGGTTTTCCCCTGCTGCAATGTGATTGCGCCGTGCTTAGCCTTTTTGGTATCAGCTGCACCTTTTGTATACTTTAAGACTAAGTGTACTTATATGGATCCTCGATCTGTTGGAGAATTTCCTACGGCTATGCTAGGGCAATAACCATCGGCGTGGCATCATGACATTCACTTGACCTTTGGATGCCAAGATAATAAAGGGACGTCGTGGGGTTGCATTTTCAGTTACACAAGCCCTGTGTGCATGGCATGCCATAGCGGGGGTTGCGCTGAATCCACCCCGGACCCTTCCCGCCACACTGGCGCCTGGGGTTGAGAGCCACAATGTCCCGGTTTAGGCCAATGGGGAGAGCCTGGTATCCCCCCTTTTCGCGACCTTTAACAGCTTTGCGCTGGCACGGCGAGATCCCCCGCGCTATGCCTGTTCCTGAAGCACTTAAGCTGCGGGTCTGGTCCCTGGTTCAAACCTCACGTCACAGCCCCTCCCGCAGCCTTTCTCGGGAAGGTGCGAACGGCCGGCGGAAAGATGGCGTGGGAAATTGCTTGTTCTTGTCAAGACTCAGAAACGCCGCCAAGCTGGTCGGCCAGGACAAGGCCATCCCACGCTTCGGGGCGATGACTCCACTTTCCCCTTAGTATTTCCCATCACTACAAAGCATGGGCGATGTGGGTGCTGTTGCGTGTCTGGCCAAGCAGGCAGAGAGACAAGGTCCGTGGGCTGAAGGTGTTGGTTCCTCATGTGTCTCTCGTGAGGTGGTATTAGAGTGTGAGCTGCCCATCATGGCTCGTTGTTGAGGGGTCTTCTCTTCTCACCAGTTCTGCTGCATGTCAACTCATACATCTTGACCTGTTTCTTTGGTCCTTGCAAACGTTTGTTTGCGTCCTTTCGTTGATCGCTTGATCTTCGTCAACCACATTCTTTACAGGCTTCGGCCAACTTACAATCCTTATTTTCGAGTTTTTGTATAATTCTTATTTCCCGTACTCCGTTAGGATGCATTCCAAGTTCTTGACCGGCCTTGCGGCCTTTATTGCCTCCGTTTCTGCCATCCCCCTTGACGTGAAAGATGTGACAGACACCGTTGGACTCGGCGACAACATCAGCCAGAACAAGAACAAGAATGGCGGCGGTGACGGAAAAGAACCTGTCTGCCGGAAGGATGGGAAGCTCAACCTGTACTGGGGCCAAACCGGTGTTGGCGAGTCGACCAGGCTCGCTCATTACTGCAAGGAGTACTATCCAGACTACATCACGCTATCCTTTATGCACCTGGCTCCCGAGCACGCCGGCGAGAGCGGCTGGCCGGCCACCAACTTCGGTGGTCACTGCAGCGCCGAGGTCTTCAAGAACGGTGAGACGGAGTCGTTGCTTGGCAACTGCGATCAGATCGCCGAGGATGCGAACAAGTGCCAGTCGTATGGTGTCAAGGTTTTGCTTAGCATCGGCGGCGACCCCAGCTACAGCAACGTGGAGCTCAGCTCTGAGGAAGCCGGTGAGGAGTGGGCCGAGTTCCTGTACGCCGCGTACGGCCCCTATCCGGGCGACTCGTCAAAGATTCCCCGTCCCTTCGACTCGGGTGATCACAGCTTTGTCATTGACGGCTTCGACTTCGATATTGAGGCAAAGTACGACCCGAAGCCCTTCGTCGCCATGGCCAACAAGCTTCGGGAGCTGTTCGGCAGCCACCTGATCCTCACCGCTGCTCCCCAGTGCCCCTTGAACCCGGACTTTTTCATCCTGTCGGGCATCCTCGAGGAGGTTTCTTTCGACGCCCTGTTCATCCAATTTTACAACAATCCCTCCTGCGACGCCATCCCCGGATCGGACGTGGGCGAAACGTTCAATTACTTGGCTTGGGAGGACTATGTCTCCCAGAACAGTGTCCAGAAGAATACCAAGTTGTACATTGGTCTTCCAGGCGACGGGAGCACCGGTGGATATCTCGAGCCCGAGGCGCTAAAAGAGACGCTCTGCTACGTCATGTCGGATAAGGGCTCGAAGCACTTTGGCGGCGTGTCTGTTTGGGATGCGTTTATCGCCGAGAGCAATGTTGACAAGAAGGGCGCCAATTACATAGAGACCATCAAAACGATTCTCGACTGCGGATGCGGCGGCAAGGAGCCTGAAAACCCCGAGCCCGAAAACCCCGAGCCTGAGAACCCCGAGCCTGAGAATCCGCCGCATTCTTACTCTTCAACTACCTCTCACCACGAGGGACACCAAACAACTTACCCTTCTTCGCATCATGACTACCCCACGTCTTCTTCGACTTACAGTCACAACCCTCACCACACGGGCGGCCCAGGCCCTCACCCTGGCGATGACGACTGCAAGTTCGGTGATGATTGCTACGGGGATGAGGACGGCCATGATGGGCATGACGGGCATGACGGTGGTCACAATGGCCATGGCCACGACGGCCATGAAGACTACCCAACGTCGACTTATGGTCACGGCGGCCATGGCGGCCACGGCGACCATGATGGTCACGAGTATCCGTACCCAACGTTGACCTCCACCAAGCACGGACACGGCGACGGCTACCCTAAGCCCACGAAGAAGCCATCGTACACCTACACCTCCACCATCAAGGTGACCAAGACCTACACCATTACCTCGTGCCCGCCAGAGTACGGCGGCTGCTACCCCGGTGCCGTCACGACAGAGGTGACCGAATACACTACCACCATCTGCGACAGTGAACCGACAAAGGATGCTACCTATCTTCCCAAGTCGGGCGACTATTCCAGCCCGAAGCCCGTATACCCTTCCTACGATGACAAGAAGGACGCCGAAAAGCCTGCGTCCCCGATATACCCGTCGTATGACACAAAAGAGAATGACGCCGCTTACCCGCCTGCCGTCGTGGAGAGCTCATACCCGACCATGCAGACGAGCTACTACCCGATCGTCGCGGCAACCGCGGCCGCAGCTCCCGAGAAGAGCAGCTACGGCAACGATGCTGTGCCGGCTGCGACGTCGAAGCCGTTACCAGTCACAGCCGGTGCCGGCAGTGTCGCGACCAGTATCTTTGTTATCATTGCCGCTGCGATCTTCGTTCTGTAGATGGCAAGTGACTGGCAGTGTGTAACGCGAGAAAGCGTCTTTTATTCGACGTATATATATGCGTGGCGATATGGAAGGATACATATCGAAGAAAGGTCTCAATTGGATCTATGTCGATAACTCGATGTGCCTGCAGACTGGGGTATACGATGGGTCCACAAGGTTCACTGTTGTTTGGTTAGGGTACTGGTGCATGTTGGGCGGTAGCAGGGGGCACGATCGTGTTCCCGTGTCTTTGCATTTGTGTTCTTTTGTCTTGTTTATTTTCTTAAATATGAGGAGAAGATACCCAATACTTTACTCACATGAGCCATTTGTCCCGGCTTGACAATGCTCACATGTTCTCCGCTCGGTCGAATGTGAAGCTTGTGACATTATGGGTGGAGAAGGGGCTTGTGAGATGAATGGGTCTTCTATTCGATTCAAAATATGTATTGAATAACACCTTTGACAGGACGTTGAGAAGATGGATTCGCCATGCGCAAATGCGCTGAAACACCGCCTAAGATCCTGTCAAATCCATGCGTGACAAAGCTAAAGAGCCTTCCAGCATTACCATTTATTTTAAAAAGGGCGCTCTCACTGTTGAGTGACATGCATCCATACTTTCACACCTTCACACCCATTTTTTAGTTCATTAACTTGAGCAGCGTCATACGGCAAACTCATGATTCGCCATTGGAGTCCAGGTCACGTGTCAGGCCAGGAACAGGTCTGCCCCACTCTATCCATGTTCACATAAGCAGCTCGTAGCCGTGCACTCCCGCAAACGGCATTTTTTGCCCTTTGAGCCAGAGAGACGTCATCTTCAGGCCCGACTCGAGGAATGCAGGTGGCAGGCTTGGGGCTGCCGTCCTTTTTACTCGGCCCAGGCAGCATATCTCCACGCAAATCCCATCGACAATAAATCCCTGCCCATCTCTCAGAATTATTAGAAACCATTGACATGTCCATTGCCATCGATCCCCAGATACGTTTCACAACCTGAAGCTTTGTCTGCAGCAGCCACGGCCTGCATTGGCGGTCCCATATTTGCCCACCCGCCTCCCAAGAGGTCTGCATCCAAAGGACGGTGAAGACGGAAAAATACCGACCCCACCCGCTTCGAGTATTACGGTGGCCGACCGCCCGTATTAATAAACATGTCGGACGCTGGGGACAGGTTTGTAGAGCAATTTTTCTTTTCTGCCCCCCCAATTCCCATTTCGAAGAAGAATCAATCAAGTCATTGCGTGTCGGTCCTGGTGGCGGGGTCTTCGAGTCAAATTGCTCACCGCCAAGAGCTCCGATCTGCTCTTAGACTGGATTCGTGGTCGAGACCTCTGGATTGAAATACCTTAGGGGCCGTCATAGCTAACTTGCTTTCTTTTCCACGCATTGCAGCGCCAACAGCGGCCATAAGCGGTCGAAATCCGCCGCGGCGAAAGCTCTGCTACGAATTCGAGATAAGGACAAAGGAAAAGTGGACGAAGACTCGAGCTCCGACGATACCGGCGGATCGGTAGCCCCGATGACGACGCCTTCGCAGACCAGTCTACCCCGGAAAGTTGCTCAGCATACCTCCAAGCTGTCCACATCATCACCCAGCATAAACCGACCGCCATCGCAGAAATCGCCCTCGATGGCGGGGTCCTCGGCCGGACCTTCTGCTCTGGCCGCTGCAGGCTCGCCCGAGAAAGGTGTGGCCTCGCTTGAGCAGTCGGTGCGCAAGTTTCGAATCGTGGAGGCTCTGAGGAGCGGTGACACAGCTTCCATCTCGAAGGCCATTCGAGAGACGGCCGACGGCGGTCCGAGGAGTAGCATCTCGTCGCTGGGTACACTCGCCGCCGGAGCTCTGGAGGATACCACGATACTACACCTCGCCATACAGTGTGCTGAACTTCCCGTCGTCGAATATGTCCTCTCGAACGGCGCCGGCTCGATCGATCTCAATGCCAGAGACAAGGATGGGAATACCCCGCTGCACATTGCATCGAATCAGGGTCGGACCCAAGTTGTTCGCCTCCTGCTCGAGCAGAAAGATATCAATGACGCCATTGCAAACTACCAGGGACGGCTGCCAATCGACGTATCTAAGAACCCTGATATTTTCCAGCATCTTCAGCTTGCAAGGTCTTTGTTCACCGAGGCCAAGATTAGGGAGGTGCAGGAGCTTGTCAAGCGAGAAGATTACGGCCTTCTGAAGGAAGTTCTGGAGGAAGAACGCCTCAAGACGGTTCTCGACATCAACAGCCCCGATTTCGCGTCGGATGCTACTACTCTTCAGTCGGGTGGAACTCTCCTCCACGAGGCGGCGAGGCAGAGAAATACCAAGCTCATCCAGTTGCTTCTCCTACACGGTGCCGACCCCTTCCGACGGGACCGAAAGGGAAAGCTCCCTCAGGATGTCACCAAGGATGACACGACGAGAGCTATGCTTAAGAGATCGCCGGCCGCCGTCGCTGCCCAACGCGGCATCCAGGAGAAGGCGGTGCTCGGTAATGCCGCTGCCCAGGCCGCATCCGCCGGCCCTCACGACCCCCTAGCCGGGAGAGAAGGACGAGAAATGAAGGGTTACCTGAAGAAGTGGACCAATTACAGGAAGGGTTACCAGCTGCGATGGTTTGTCCTGGAAGACGGGGTCTTGAGCTACTACAAGCACCAGGACGACGCGGGCTCGGCCTGCCGCGGAGCCATTAACATGCGCATCGCCAAGCTGCACATGAGTGCCGACGAGAAGACCAAATTCGAGATTATTGGCAAGTCATCAGTCAAGTACACGCTGAGGGCAAACCACGAAATCGAGGCTAAGAGATGGTTCTGGGCCTTAAACAACTCGATTCAGTGGACGAAAGACCAGGCCAGGGAGGAGGAGCGGCAAAAGGCCAGAGACGCCGAGATGCTTCGCCAGGCGCGAGACCATGGTAGTCTCCTGGCCTCGACGGAGAACCTGACCTTGGCGGAGTCCCGAACAAGCGCTCAGATGTCCCGGGCGCACTCAAGCTCCAAGATCTCCACGCAGCGGACCGACGTAGCTGGGACTAGCACTATCGGTAGTGGCGAGGATGACGATGACGACAGGGACGAATTTGGAACAGACGCTGGCCACTCTAGGAGGCCTAGCGCGCCGGTGATCCCCGGTGACTTGGATGACGACGACGACGATCTGCCGGATGATATGAGCGGGCCTAACCAGCCAGCCATAACCAAGGACGCTTTCAACATAACGGCCCAGTCCGCGAAGCTGCAGCTGGATACAATTGCAGCTGTCAACTCTTCGTTGATGGCGGAAGCGGCCAAGAACCCGACAACGCAACTTAATGACGCGTCGGTGTCTCAAGCCCTGTCGACCTACGACGGAGCCATCCGAACCCTCACCGACCTGGTGGGCACCCTGCTCAAGATTTCAAAGGATCGTGATGCATACTGGCAATACCGACTCGACCGTGAGGTTCAGATCCGACGAATGTGGGAAGAGAGCATGGCCAAGGTCGCCCAGGAGCAGGAACAACTCGAGGCCAAGTATGGTGCCGCCGAAATGAAGCGTAGGTTGACCAAGAAGGCCTTGCGAGAGGTTATGATTAGCGGAGGTGACGCCGTCAGCCTGGACGAAACGCACGAAGAAGCCCATGAAGAGGTGGGGGAACTGCCCCAGAAGTCGCCGGCCACGGGAATCCCGAGGCGTCAGACGGCCCTCGAACAGATCATCCAGATGTCCGACTCGGGTTCTTCGGAAGACGAGGAGGAGTTCTTCGATGCGGTCGACGCTGGCGAGGTCAAAGTTGAGGAACTGCCGCCCGTCGAAGGTCCAAGCGAGCCCAAGGCGGTGGTCGTGTCGGGCGAGTTAGACATCAGCTCAGCCTTCAGGGGTTACGAGAATGGCATCCGGACGCGGCTCAAGATTGACGCCGATAATCGCCCCAAGATTTCGCTATGGGTAAGTACAACTAGGACTGACTGGGACTTTCTGGGCGCTGCTAACAAAGGCAGGGTATCTTGAAATCTATGATTGGCAAAGATATGACCAAGATGACGCTACCCGTCACATTCAACGAACCTACGTCACTGCTGTACCGTGCGGGAGAAGACATGGAGTACGCAGATCTCTTGGATCTCGCAGCCGATAGAACCGACTCCATCGAGAGACTAATGTACGTGGCCGCCTTTGCTGCCTCCGAATATGCGTCCACGATTGGACGGGTTGCCAAGCCTTTCAACCCCCTGCTCGGCGAGACATTTGAATACGTGCGACCCGACAAGAACTACCGCTTCTTCATCGAACAAGTCAGCCACCACCCGCCCATCGGTGCCGCCTGGGCCGAGTCGTCCAAGTGGACCTACTACGGCGAATCGTCGGTCCGCTCCAAGTTCTATGGCAAGTCATTCGACATTAACCCGCTCGGCACGTGGTTCCTGAAGCTCCGACCCGCCGCCGGTGGTAAGGAAGATTTCTACACTTGGAAAAAGGTGACGTCGTCTGTCATCGGCATCATCACGGGCAACCCGACCGTCGACAATTATGGCATCATGGAGATCAAGAACTGGTCGACAGGCGAGGTCTGCACGCTCGACTTCAAGCCACGTGGCTGGAAAGCCTCTTCTGCATACCAGATTGCCGGCAAGATTGTCGACGCCAATGGCCGCGTTTGCGTCTCTCTTGGCGGTCGCTGGAACTCCAAGCTCTATGCCCGCATCACGCCAGGGTACGAAGCCACTCCCGATGAGCCGGCTGATAGCACGCCGCTCCACAGAGGAAGCATCAGCCAAACCGACCACCACAAGGCGTTCCTCATCTGGAAGGCGAACCCGCGGCCGACGGGCATCCCCTTTAATCTCACGCCGTTCGTGCTCACATTCAACCACATTGACGACAAGCTCCGAGATTGGATCGCACCAACGGATTCGCGTCTACGACCTGACCAGCGCGCCATGGAGGAGGGTGCGTATGACGTGGCCGCCACAGAAAAGAACCGGCTCGAGGAGGCGCAGCGTGCAAGGCGGCGGGCTCGGGAGGAGAAGGGGTTGGAATTCGTGCCTGCCTGGTTCAGCAAGTCGAGGTGCGACGTGACGGGGGAGGACTACTGGAAATTTAGCGGCCGCTACTGGGAGCAGCGGGAGCAGGCCGGCAGTGGGGACAAGACGGCCTGGGATGGGTTGGAACCCATTTACGAGGATGCGCCGCGGGGGGTTCCTAGGAGGGCGACGACAATGAGTGCTTGATTCTTAGTTTGTCGCAGCTGGTTGTGGCTGACTGAATAGAGGGGCGAAAGGGGGGGTTTGTTTGGGGTAGGTTTATGGAAAGGGAGTGTGTTTGAATAATACTTCGTGCAGCGCTACAGGAAGGTGGTTGGGCAAAATGACATGACTTTGCTTTATTTTTCGTTTCTCTTTGGGGGTGCCTTATGCGTAAAGGCTTGTATGGGAAGCAGGGCCGTGCTGGAACGGAACATTGCTATCCCGAAGCGTGAGCATTTGGACGTTGTCTTGCAGGACGCCAACTTGTAGCTTGACCTGAGATTGGTTAACAAGTCTAGGCGTGGATGCGTGAAGGACGTTAGGGGGGTTCAGAGCATGCTTTGTATATTCGCGGAGGTTAGCCATCTAGATGTGGTGGCACGCATTCTGCAAACGAACAATACCGCGAGGGTTCCGAGATTAATCCGAACTCGCTCTATCTGTCGATCCAGGATTCGGCACATCACTGCAATTTTAGACTCAACAGCAGCGTTGATCGATTGGAGTCGGAGAGTATCCTAACCCTAGAGGTCTCTGCAATATTTTTGCCGAGAGACAAGTTCCAGGTCCTCTCACATGCAACTAGGCAGCAATGAAAGGACGGCAACAAACATCTTAGCTTATTTACACAAGGTTAAAGCCAGAAAGAGCTTATTGGTAGTCGTAGTTTCCAATGGAATCGCCTCTTTATGTCTGGCGGTATGTTGTCGGTGCGCCATGATGTAGTGACGAGTGCCCTCGGCCCTGCACCCAACACACCGGCCTTTGTGCGGTTTGGTCTGCAGGATCTGGCAGAACAGTCCAAATCAACAGTGAGCGCAGTGAGATCTCTGTGTGCGAACATTTGCATTTTCATCTACAGGTTAAATATCCTCAACCTCCATCGGCAGGCTCACCAGGACACCACATAGCCATCTGACGGGTGGATCTGGACAAAGACCATCGGGTATGCGTTCTGGGCTGGCGTTGCTCGTGGCTCTGCTGGCAATTTTGAGTTCATTGTTTCGGACATCTTATCGACAGTGTATGGAGTCAAGTCGTGTCAACTCAAGAGTCCATACTCTTGAAAAAGCTGTGCAGAGCTTTGTACTGATCCGGAAAATGAGACAAATGTCCCCGACATTATGCGAGTCGAAAGCCAGCATTCTGAGTAGCAGGTTACAGCCCAAGGATGAATATTTACTTTGCAGGTTCCTTCAAAATCTTGAACGTTTTGTTCAGTTGGCAGCATTTGGGTAGGCTTTGGACAGTATTGCGTGAGTAGAGTTTCCTTTAAATTTCCGGCTAGGCCGCATCGCGGTCAGGGTCCTGCGGTGTCTTTTTCCAGGAGAAGCAAGGTTTCCTCGACTTAGCCTACCACTATGGCCCAGTGAGATACCTTTTCAACTAGCGTCGGCAGGGGCATATCCCCACCCTCAGTTCATAGCTTCGCCGCCCTCGACTCCATCCTCGAAGCAGCGCCGCTCAGAATTCTCGGTACAAGGTACCGATGCAACACCGCCAGCGTGGGCCACCACACGGCCCCGAACCAGTTTTCATACCGCACAACCGACAGGAGAGACACGTCATCTTGCGAAACCCGCACGATCAGGTTTGCGCGCAATATCCGGGACCGATTCTCCAAGCGCACCCAGTCTTTTCCTCGCCCCCCGACCTTCCACCCCGCGATCGTGTCGGGAGACCTTTTTGCCGCGAGGGGAATCCCGAGCAGGACGGTCCAGATAATCTTCTGGGTCAGCGACGGCGTGCTGCCGAACACGGCACGGGCCCATTGTTCCGGCGAGGCTTGCGGGGCGCTGTGTCGGGCGGTGAAGAAGTCGGCGTAGGAAATGGCGGGGAATGAAGCTAGGGCGAGGTGCTCGGCTGGAATGGATTTCACGCCAACGAGGGATGTGGTTGGATGTGGAGACATGTTGTTGTAATGGTGGAGAAAAATTTCTTTAGTCGGCAACCAGGGAAGAAAAAACCAGCTAGGAAGGATAAGGGTGCCCCGTGGGATTTTGAAGGAGGTGGTGGGCTGGCCGGTGCCGAGGTATGTCCCCGGAAGATGAGAAATCATCGGGTGCGGCCGGGATCGGGGTCAGCCGCAGACGGAGACGGAGTTGCATTTTGGGCCGGCCGTGGGATTGGGCCGTCTAATCGTCACGGAAAATCCCAATTGTCCACCCGGGTAATTATTGACTGATTTTTCTTGGTAAGCACTCTCTGGTACCAAACCTGTCGAAGGTCCAATTTTGCTCTAACCTTGATCGATTCTTCTCCCTCGGTTTTTTTTTGGCTTGCTCACGTCCATGGATTATGGGATGAGGCTGAAAATGCGAGCCTCGCAAGGCAAGAAGGCTACACTAGGGGGTCATTAGGCACCGTTCTAGATCCAGTTAATAAGCCTATTTCAGAAACTCGCGTTAATAAGGAGCGTTCGGCTAGTCCTAATCTGGCCCGAGGACCTCTTTCTGTTCTTCAACACAACAAAGTCGTGGCTTGGAACGATTGAATCGCACAGCCACAGCCTAGCACGGCCGAAACTGACAGAGAGATATTCCGAAGCGCGAAGAACAATATAAGGTATTACATCTGGTAATTCACTCGACTTGGTGATGACGTCGCGAGGGCAAACACGTCGCAGCCGCTCGCATCAGCTAGGTATATCTCGACCAACCCCTCGCAGAAGTCGAGCACCAACGCCCAGTACTCCAGAGGTCCATTGACTGAGAGTTAGCGTACCAGAGATCGACGTGAAAGTCGTTCAGTCTAGGCAAGTACCGGCCGTAGAAACGCAGGTCTGCGTACAGGTCGGTGGCGGGGACGTAGTCTGGATTTGGCTCATGGATTCATGATGCGACTTAAAGTAATCGGTGCCCAGAGGAACGGAGAGTTTGGTGGTGTAAAGTATCGGGATGTCTCTTGTAGGAGAGCGACGTTCCATATCTGTTTGCGTGTTGATGGGGTGGATAATATGGGAGGCTTATCCATCCTTTAAGTACGTGAGATCCAGTAGATCCACATGTATAGTAAGCCCTCTCCCTACACCTACCGTCGCTACAGGGCCGTCGCCACCTCCCCCTGAATTAGCTACCTTGGACCCCACGAACAACGTTTCAATCTAACCTCCAAGCAGAAGAAAATACCCAGGAGATAGTGGCGTAAGCTGGCACCGCAACTGACAGACTAGAACATGGCGTAGACAATAGAAGTATCCCTTTGGTATTTTATTATATGGTAAGCTTGCAGATACATAAGCTCCCTCATGCCACATCGTGATATTCAGGAGCGGACGAACATGGAAGGATTGTGGTTCCCCAAACCGACCCGTTAGGGATAGGGTTTGAGGGCACACATGTTTCCCCGCCGTCTCCATAGAGACTCTCTAGATACGTCAACAATCAATCAAGAAAGTCAGCACACATCAGTCATTGTCATCCGTATCAGCCTAC
>Ga0247774_1001387_pt1 | contig 12250 bp, 6 predicted proteins | sample UWRJL001104B6_FD_179933 | JGI IMG/M metagenome (GOLD analysis project Ga0247774, IMG submission 179933) | Plant litter microbial communities from Arlington Agricultural Research Station in Wisconsin, United States - UWRJ-L001-104B-6 | ecosystem: Environmental > Terrestrial > Plant litter >... | reverse complement strand
CTCCGGCACCACGGCTTCGCTGGCGGTATTGCAGCCGTCGGTGTCGAGCGCGCTCTTGTAGTACTTGACCGTGCCGGCGGTTTTCCAGAGGCCATCCGCGCCCACCATGATGGTCTTGCCGTTCTCGGTGACCTTCACGCCGTCGGCGAGTGGCAGGCCCGACGAGGAGTGCGCAGCCAATGCCGCGAAATACGCGGCGAGCGTGCTCTTCAGGAACTCGCGCGTGCAACCGCCGCCTGAAGGGCTCGCGCCGCCGCCGCCAGCAGCGCCCGTCGTCGCGGGCGCGCCGCTCGCGCCGACTGCTCCGCCAGCACTGCTGCCGCCTGGGCTCACCGCACTGCTCGAGCCCGCGGTACCACCGGCGCCGCTACCGGCGCTCGATGTCACGCTGCTACCGGAACCGGCGTCGCTGGACTTTGCTCCAGCGCTGCTGCTCGCGGCGCCGGCGCTACTGCCCACGACGCTGGCTCCAGCGGAGCCGCCGCCCCCACCGCTCGTTTTCGCAGCTTCGCTGCTGCAAGCAGTGAGCACGAGAAAGGTGGCACAGCACATCTGCACCGAGCGACACGACAAACGCACGAACTTCATGGCGCGACCTCATGCGCCGCGGCCTGGGATCACGGGCCGTGGGCGACGTTGCTTTGCTCTTACTGACGGGGCGAGCTCTTCGCCGACTTGCCGTGACAATAACCCGATCTGCCCCGAATGTTGCGGGTAAGTGGGGCGTGCGCTCGAGTGTGGCGTCGATTGCAAACTCCGTTTCTCATCTCGGCAGGAAATTTCTCTGCCTGCTGTCGAGTAGCGCCTGACTCGTCGACAAACGGCAAGAACGCCACCGCGCTCTGAAGGCTGTGCTCCCGATGAAAAGGATACTGTGCGAACACAGCATCTTTTGAGCGCCGCGAGGCGATCATCTTCGGACGAGCGCCGATCCAGCTGTGCGCCGATAGTCAGAGGCAGGGGGGCTCAGCGGGGTGCGCCTGGCGCGCGCTTACTTCCCGAAGATGCTAGAGCGAAACTGGGGGCGCATCATCTTCATCTCCAGTGAATCAGCGCTGACCATCCCCGGCGACATGATTCACTACGCCACGACCAAGACCGCGCACCTGTCGGTGTCGCGCGCGGAAGGTGGCCTCATCACGACCATTGCTCGAGCGCTGCGGTCGAAACCACATGGGCGTTGATACGCTCGGCCATGAAGCGCTCGAGGTCGGGTTGATGGTCCGGTCGCGCTTACCGACGAAGTACCAGGTGGCGTGACGTAGACTTGCGATCTTCACAAAAGCCAAACCTGCACGATGCTCACGTCGCGAGTCCAGTGAGGCGAGAAAACGGCCGCCGATGATCAGCGATCTGTTCTTGAACTCTCTCCCGCGATCACACTAGGTTGCGCGTGCTCGCTCGGAAGCGTGCCTCGAACCCGTGGGAATACAGATGATGATCCGATCGAATGGCTGGAGCGGGCGCTCCTTGCTGCTTTTGTCGTTGGCAACCACGATGGCGATCGGCGGTTGTGCTTCTTCAGCCACGACTGAAGACACCAATCGCCAGGCTTCTGCGCTCGAGGGTTCTCCCGCGCCGGCGGCTTCCAACGGCGCAGCAGGCGCAGCAGGCGCACCCCCTGCGAAGCCGACGCTTGCTCTCCCGGGCCCGAGCGTTTCCGGCCCAGTCGCCCCGAAAATCGGCGGAATCCCCGTCGTTCCGGGGCAGCTCGTGGTGAAGTTCAAGTCCGACCCGCAGCAAGGCATTACCGACGACGTCCCCGCTTGCCTGCGACGGGGGCGCTCGTTCGCCAGCATCACCGCCGACGCTTCATCTTCGTTGGACGCGCCCGTGCGACGTCACGGCATCTTCCGCGCGGCAAGCTTGCTTCAGGGGCGGGAGGGCCTTTCTACCGCCGACGCCAAAACGTTGCTGCGAGCTCGCGCCGGCAGAGCGGCCAGAGCCAAAGCCCGCGTGCGCGGTGCCGCCCTCGAAGAGCTGGTCAACGTTTACCGCATGGACCTGCCCGCGACTGCCGACTTGGAGGCCGCGATCGCAGACCTGCGCGACGATCCGCACGTCGAGTACGTGCATCCCAACTACGTCGCGCACCTCGTGTACACGCCGAACGACCCCTATTGGTCGAGCAGCGGGAGCTGGGGACAACCGCGCGCGGATCTTTGGGACCTCAAGCTCATGCACACGAGCCAAGCGTGGGATGCGACGCGTGGAAGCGGCGTGGTCGTGGCGGTAGTCGACACCGGCGTCGACATCAATCACCCGGATTTGGCCGGCAACATCTGGACCAATCCCGGGGAGATCCCCGACAACGGCATCGACGACGACGGCAATGGCTTCATCGACGACGTCCACGGCTGGAGCGTGCTCGGCAACAGCAATCATGTCGATGATGGCGTCGGTCACGGCACGCACGTCGCCGGCACGATCGCCGCCCAAGACAACAACGGCATCGGCGTCGTAGGCATTGCTCCGGACGCGAAGATCATGCCCGTCCAGGTGTTCAGCTTCAGCTCCGATGCTTTCACATTGAGCCAGGGCCTGCTGTACGCCGCTCAAAACGGGGCCGACGTCATCAACAACAGCTGGGAGCTTTGCTCGGGCTATTGCCCGACCGTCGGCGTGGTCGAAGATGCGGTTCGTACCGCGCACGCCGCGGGAGCCGTCGTGGTGTTCGCCGCGGGCAACGAAGGCGCCAACATTCGCGATCGATCGCCGCAAAATCTGCCGGAGACCGTCGTCGTGAGCGCGACGACGCCCGCGGACAAGCGGGCCGACTTCTCCAATTTCGGCCTGATCGACGTGGCCGCGCCGGGCTCCGGCGATCCCAACGACCCAGGCGTGATTGAGCCGAGCTACGGCATGCTGTCGCTCAAAGCCGCTTCCTGCCTCGAGCCCTGGATTTGCAATTCCGACCGCACGGTTGGCGAGAAATATGTCCGGCTTGCCGGCACGTCCATGGCTGCGCCCCACGTGGCGGGCGCGGCGGCGTTGATCCTCGGGCTTCACCCGACCTACTCGCCGGAGCAAGTCCGCCAGGTCTTGCGGCGCACGAGCGTCGACGCCAACGGCAATGGCTACGACACGGACCTCGGATACGGTCGCGTCGACACTGCCAAGCTCAGCACGGAGCCCACGCCCCTCGAGGCGCTGATTCAAGCTCCGCGCGTGCTGCAGACCGCGCAGCTCGCCGTCGCCGGAAAGGCCAACGGAGCGCAATTTCAAAAGTACGTCCTCGAATACGGCAAGGGCACCGCGCCCACGACCTGGACCCAGATCATTAGCAGCACCTCGCCCGTCAGCACGGGCAGCCTCGGAACGTGGGACGCGGGAAGGCTCGCCGACGGCGATTACAGCTTGCGCCTGTCGGCCTACAAGACCAACGGCGCACGCTACGAAGATCTGCATTTGTTGGCCGTCGATCGCGTCGTGATCAGCTCACCCGCGCCCAACGTCACGCTCGCCGCGGGCGACATCCCCATCGTCGGCATCGCGAGCCCTGGCACCTTCAAGAGCTTCGCTGTTCGGGTGCAAACCTTCGATGCCGGCACGCCGGTGAATGCCAACCTCGTCTTGACCAATGGCGGCAAGCAACCGGTCGCCAACGGCGTGCTGGCGGTGTGGCACGCCCAGAACATCGCCGCGGGCCACTACCGCGTGATCCTCGACGTGACCAACACCGATGGCTCCGTCATTTCGAGGAACGTCGTTTTGATCGTCGATCCGCTCTTGCACGCGGGCTGGCCCGTCAGCCTGCCTATCTCGGTCTACCAGGACAGGGGACCGAATCCGCCTTCGGAGCCGATTGCACTTTCGGATCTCGACGGGGACGGCAAGGCCGAGGTGCTCGCGGGCTTCGGCGACAAGGTCACCATCTTCAAGGGTGACGGCACCCTCTTCGCAGGTTGGCCGCAATCCTTGGCCACCGCCGACAATCCGTACGCCACGGTCAAGGGCATGCCGATCGCTGGAGACCTCGACGGAGACGGCGCCAAGGAAGTCATCGTCGCGACCCTGGAAGGGTTCATCTACGTTTGGGGACGGAACGGCGCCTTGAAGCCGGGCTGGCCTCGCCTGCTCACGTTTACGACCGAATGGGGGCCCACACCGGCCTCACTGTCTTTGTCGCTCGGCGACGTGGATCGGAACGGCGTGCTCGACCTCGTGGCCACGGACTCCCAGGGCACGGGGATCCACGTGTTCAAGGGCAATGGCAGCTATTTGCCGGGCTGGCCCGTCACCACGTGGACGGCAATCAAGACCCCCGCCACGGTGGCCGACCTGAACAAGGATGGCAAGAGTGAGGTCGTTGTCGGCGTGGATGGCAACCCGGGCCAGCTCGTCGTGCTCAGCGCGACGGGAGCGGTCCTTCCGGGTTGGCCGAAAACGATCTTGAGCTCGAGCTGGGGCAATCAAGCTACGGGCAGCTACCCCGTGGTCGGCGACTTGGACGATGACGGCGACCTCGAAATCGCAGCCGTTTCCTGCGACGGCGGCGGTGACGACTTCATGTCCAAGGTCTTCATCTATCAACACGACGGACGGCTGCTGACTTCATGGCAGACGGGAGCCGTACAAATCGGGCCGCCGGTGCTGGCGGATCTAGACGGCGACGGCTCACTCGAGGTGCTCGCGTCGCTGATGAAGATGGACGGCACAGGTGGCCTGTACGCCTGGGATCGCAAGGGCACGCTGCTGCCCGGCTGGCCGCAAAGCAATCCCTCGTGGACGCCAGTGTTCAATGCGCCCATCGTGCTGGACTTGGACGGCGATGGACGAAACGAAATCATCACCTCCCGACAGCAGGAGTTTTGGTCGGAGGAGCTGCAGAACGCCTTCGGGTACCCGGTGCAAGCCTACCGCTATGACGGCTCGCTGATCCCCAGCATGGCCCGGCCCGCTTACGGTTCGTGGAGTGGCCCCGACGGCTCGCCGGCCGTGGCAGACATCGATGGCGATGGCCGGCTCGAGTTGGTCTGGACCGAAGTACGGAATCAAGGGGCGAGCGCGGAATTCCCGCCCCCGCGCATCTTCGCCTGGGACCTCAGCACGCCCGTGAGCAATGCCCAGCCGTGGCCGATGTACCGAGCGGATGCGCGCCACTCGGGCGTGGCCGACGCCGTGGTCCCCATCCAGAAGCTGACCACCCGCAATCAGACCTACCGCATCAATGGCCTGGCTCGATTCCAGGTCCAAACCGGCGCTGGCGGGACGATTCAGATCAAGCACCCCTGGCAAGCGCCCGTGAAGTACGCCATCGACAGCGCGCCGCTCAAGGCAACCACCCTGGGCTGGGGCGACCAAATCACGGTCGCTCCGTCCCGTCAGGTCCTGCTCCGGGTGGTCACCACCAGCCCCATCGACGTCACCATCGATTGGTGGTGAGAAAAGGCCGCCTCCCTTCATGGTGCGCGTCGTCGACACCGGAAGGGAGGCGAGCGCTCCAACCGCCTGGAGCTCGAGTTCGAGCTAGCTTTCGCGCACCCGAATAGGTCGTCGGAACGGCGCTCGAACGAGCGCTGTCCCGCTCGGGGGACAATGTGGGTGTGTTGCCGCAGCGGCACTTCCACTACTTGCGGCGCTACCGTGCTGCTACATTGCCGCGCGCGTGCCGACGACATGACGAACTCGCGTGAACGTTCTTCGTCTCTTCCCGACGACCCGTCGCAGCCCGCGGCGTCGTCGGCTCGCCAGACACCAGCGGTGCCACCGAGCTCGGTTGAGCGAAGATCGATACCGGTGCCTGGCGCGAGCGATCTCTGGGCGGGGAAGTTCCGGGTGCTGGGTGAGCTTGGCAGCGGGGCAATGGCCAAAGTCTTGCGGGGCTATGACACCAAGCTTCGCCGCGAGGTCGCACTCAAGGTCACCAGGCTTCCGCGTGGTGAGCTGCCGCGTGATGAGCTGGCTCGCTTCGCCGAGGAAGCGCAGATCACCGCCCAGCTCGAGCACCCGAACGTCGTTCCAGTGCACGACCTCGGCACCGGACCGGACGGGCACGCTTACTTTTCGATGAAGCTCATCCCGGGTCGGTCGCTCGAGACCATCCTCGAGCGGCGCCGCAACAACGACCCGGCGACGCTCGCGCAATTCGGTTTGCGGCGCCTACTCGACGTTTTCCTGCACGTCTGTCAGGCCATCGACTACGCCCACGCCCGCTCCGTCGTGCATCGAGATCTCAAGCCCGCCAACATCATGGTCGGGGATTTCGGCGAAGTGCAGGTGATGGACTGGGGCGTCGCCAAGCTGCTCGGGCCGAACGCCGCGCAACCGGCGACGGTGACCACGAGCAGTGAAGAGACCAGCACTTCCGACGTCGAAAAAGCCGAAGGGAGTGGGGGCAGTGGGGGCTCGGTGCGACCCTTGGTCACCTCCGTGCGTACGGCCGCCAAGGCTTGGCAGACGCAATACGGCGCCGTGATCGGCACGCCGGAGTACATGTCGCCCGAGCAGGCCCAAGGTCTGCCCGTGGATGGGCGAGCCGACATCTATGCGCTGGGCGTGATTCTGTACGAAATCTTGTGTGGGCAGGTTCCGTTCGAGCACGACGATCCGCACGAGACGATCAAATGCGTGATCTCGGAGCAGCCAACGCCACCGAGCTGGATTCAGCCGTCGACGCCGGCCGCGCTCGAAGCGCTGACGCTTCGCATCTTGGTCAAAGATCCTGCCGAGCGAACGCTGACGATCCCGCAAATCCGCGTGTACGTTCAGAACTACATCGAGGGCATCGCTCGCCAGTACGAGCGCAACTCGCTCTTCGGCAGCGTCGCTTCGAGCGGCGGGGCGCTAGTGCTGTTCGCGTTCTTGGTCTGGTATCTCACTGGCCAATCGATTGCGAAAGTGCTCACGCTCGGCCCGCCCGCGGTGGTGAACGCCGTGGGCTGGTTTTTGCTCGTCCTGTCGGTTGGCTATCCGCTCTGGGCCACGTCCATGCTGTTCCGCCTGGGTCGACGGCCTTCGGATCCCTTTCGCCCGCCTTCGACGCAGGAGCTGTTCGTGTCGGGCTTCCTCGCGCATCGCACCTTTTCGGCAGCGTTGGCTCCGCTCTTTCAGCTCGTTTTCATCGTCGAGCTGGTCGCGCTCGCGAGTCTGCAAGCCAGCAGAGGCGCGCTCGGCTCAGCCGAGCTGGTGCGCCATGTCTCGAGTCAAATGCGCGCTGAATGGTCCGAAGCACTGATCGTGATTCTGGTCTTTCAATTTGCGTATCTGTTCCTGTTGACGACCGAAGTCCGCTTCGCGCGCCGCATCGATCGCTACGATCTGCTCGTGGCGCGGCCGCGCTGGGAGTCGGTATGGCCGGTATTTCTAGTCGCCGTGTTGCTCTCCACCGTGATTACGACCGAGGTGCTCGACTGGGCGCTCGGCAGGTCGAACGTCACGCTAGCGACTTGGTTGCGCAGGGAGCTTGCGCCACCCTCGCTCGATTTGGTCGAAATCGCCAAGACGCTGGTGTTTCAAGGCACTTTTTTGCTCGCGCTTTCGGTGGCAACCATGCTTCTGGCTTTCTCTTTCCCCGAGATTTTGGCGGCGCTGCGCGCGCCGAATCAACCCGCGGACGAAGCCTCGGTCGCCAGCCGGGGACAATATTTTCTGCGTTCGATCGCGACCTTCCGCGCGGCTCGCGCGATCTGGCTCTACGGCGGCGCCATGATCGGCAGTCTGACCGCGATTCGCATGCTCTCGGAGTCCACCGAGCATCCGCTGCTGGTCAGGATCTTGTACATTCTCGGACCGTCGCTGCTCGGCTTCGTCGGCTATTCGATGCTGCGGCGCCGCACTCAGCGCTACCTAGCGCAAGAGCCCGCGCTCGAACGCATGGTCCTCCTGCGCGTGCAGCAGGCGCGTGATGCACAGCGGCACGCGAACCTCGCCGAGCTGGAGCACGTCTCGTGGCGTGCGCGCTGGACGCAACTTGCCGCACCCATCCTCGGCCTCACCGGCTACGTCGCCTGGATCTGGGGCGACCTGCACTACGGCTCGATGCGCGACCTGCCCGTGCCGCTCACGACCAAAGACTGGCTGTTGATCCTGCCCTACGTTTTGTTGTTCCCGGTGCTGCTCTCGCGCGATGCCGCCCAGCGCCGGTTCCTGCGACGACAGATGGCCAAATCGGCGGATCCATAAGCTCGATCGGCCGCAGCCAGAATTTACTGCGTCGCAGCGAGCATTCGTGAGAGCAGGGTCGCAAGACCCAGGAAGCTGAAAAAGCCGCTGACGTCCGTGACGGTGGTGAGGAGGATGGACGAGGCGGTGGCGGGGTCACGCTTGAGGGCGGTCAGAATGATCGGCACCGAGCAACCGGCGATGCCCGCGATCACCATTGAGCTCACCATCGAGGTTCCGATCACCAATGATAGCCCGAGGCTTCGACTCCAAAAAAAGGTGAACAGCGCCGTTACCAGCGCCACCGAGGCGCCATTGACCAACGACGCGACGGCCTCTTTGCGACACACGCGCCACCAATGACCGACGCGAATCTCGCGCAGTGCAAGCCCGCGGCTGGTCACCGCCAGCGCCTGCGCGCCCGTATTACCGGCCTGACCCGCCACCACTGGCATCAGCACCGCCAGCGCCGTGAATCTGGCGATGGTAGCGTCGAACAAGCTGACTACCGAGGCGGCGACGAAGCCGGTACCGAGATTGAGCAACAACCACGGCAAGCGGCTTTTGATCGTGAATAGGGGCCGCGATAGCGCGCGCTCGTCTTTTCCGGCGCCCACCATTTGCTGCAGATCGTCGGTGGCCGCGTGCTGCGCGGCGCGCACCAGGACGTCATAGCGCAAGATGCCCAGCATGTGGCCATCGAGGTCGACGACCGGCAAGCTCGTGAGCGCGTGTCGATTCAGCAAGTCGACGACCTCGTCGCGCGTTGCCATCGGGTTGACGACGGGGGGGGCGCGATCTGCCAGGCTTCCCATGGCTGCGTTGTCCGATGCACCAACCAGGCTTTGCAGAGACACGACCCCGGTCAGCTTGCCCTCGTCGTCGGTCAGCACCACATCGGTGATCTTGCGACCGCGCGTTTTGCGGATGCGGACCAATGCTTCGTCCACTGTGGTGTCCTCGCGGAAGGCCGTGACTCGCGGGTCCATCAAGTGGCCCGCGGTGCCCACCGGAAACTCCAATGCTTCGATGATGTTGCGCTGACTCTGCGCAGGCAAGCCGGCCAAAAGTCGCGCGCTCGCCTCGTCGTCCAAGTGCGAAAGCCAACGGGCAGCTTGCACGAAGTTCGCTTCCAACAGCGTGTCGCGCGCCCAACCGTCGTCCATGCAGCGCAGCGCGCGCGCAGCGGCGTCCACGTTCATGCGCATCAGCACCTGCGAAGCACGACCAACCTCGAGCGGCAGCAGCGCTTGCGCCGCTTCGTCGGGGTCGACCTGCTCGAGCACTGCGGCGGCGGGCCCAGGGTGCTGGCTCAAAAAGACGAGGGCCAGGTCGCCGAGCGTGCCGGTCATGGTAGCCCTCCGGGGATCACACTGCGGCGCATGCTCGACGAGGGCGGCTCGCTGCGTCTTTCTCGTGCCAACGGCGGCGGCTCCAGCGCTAGAGCGGCGCCAATGAAACGAGTCATGGCCGAGGCACCGACCGCGCACAGTTCGGCCAGGGCCGAAGCCGTTTGATCCGTGTTCGGTCCCGAAGCCGCCTGGCCGAGCTCTGTCTCGATCGCGCGAAACGTCGAGTAGCGCAGGGCCCCGAGCAGGCGCCGGTCGCGGTCGATTACCGGCAGGGCGTGGTTGCGCTTCCAGCCGGCGTGGCGCGCGATCACCTCGAGCGGATCGTGAGCGAACAGCGCTTCGGGGTTTCGCGCTACCCGAGTGCCGAACGGCGCGCCCGGCGGAGCGAGCATCAGCTCACGCATGTTGACCACGCCCGTCAAGCGTCGTTCTGCGTCGATCGAATAGACGTAGTGCATGACGCCTGCCGGGTAGGCGCGCAGCCGCTCGAATACTTCGGACACCGACAGCGTCTCCGGCATGGCCGGTGCGCGCGGATCGAGCCGACCGCCTGCGCAGCGCGGGCCGTATTCGGTCATGCGTAGCAGATCTTCCGCCCGTTCTGGCGAGACTGCGGCAAGCATCCTCGTCCTGGTCGCGCGCTCCATCCGAAGTAGCAACCCGGCGGCCAGGCTCGGATGACACGCTTCGAGCACCTGAGCGCCCAGCCCGGTGTCGAGCCGAGTCACGGTCGTGGCCGCGATCAGCGGTACCATGCGCGACAACACCTCTGCGCCGGCTTCGACAGGAAGGGCGCCCAGCACCTCTGCTCCGGCCTCGGGCGGGAGGCGCTCGCAGAAGCGCGCGACTTCGTCCGGGTGGGCGCTGGCGAAAGCTCGAACGAGCAGCAGCTCGGCGCTCACGACCCGCCCCCTTTGCTCACGATCAGCGTCGAGCGCCGGTCGGCGAAGATACGCGCCGGTATCGAAACGTCGCCCTCTTCGCACTCCAAAATCACGGACGTCTCGGCGATGCGCACGATGCGCCCCTCGATGCCGTCGATGCGCCCCTCGATGCCGTCGATGCGCACCACCTGACCGACCTGATACAACCGGTGCACGTAATGCGCCGACAAGATGTTGGCTACTAGGTCGCGCCCGCCAATCCCGAACGCCAGGGCCGCGCCCACCAGCAGCCCGCCGAAGGAGATCAGCAGTGTCGCTTTCAAAAACGAGATATCGATGCCGAGCTGCTCGATTGCCACGAGGCCGGTGCCGATCAAGAGGGCAAACTCCGTTACCCGGCCCAGCCGCTCCGCCGAGCTCACGTTCGCGCCACTGGCGGTGCTGGTCACAACGTGGCGCGTGATGCGCGCCGCCACCGTCCCGAGCGCGACGATCACGATCGCCACCGCTACGCGCGGCAAGAACGTCGCCACCCCCGACAGCCAGGCGGTGACCACCGGCAGCCCCAAGGTTTCGGTCGCCGCCATCACGGCGCAAACCAACACCAACCAATACACGGCTCCGCCGACCGCCTTCTCGACACGGTCGAAGTGCGGAACGTTCATCGCCCCTGGCTGCAGGCTACCCAGCCAGCGCGCGCTGCGCGCCACCAGCCGCCGGGCCAGCCGTCCGAACACCGCTGCCAAGATCAGGCCGATCAGCAAAATCAGAGCCGCGATCACCGTGGTGCGCGCCAGCCCCGTTGCGAGTGCGATGCGATCGGTCAGTGGCTTTGCTACTTGGAGCCAGGCTCGTCCGTCCATGCCGCCAGGCTAACCCATCCCCATGCTATTCGTTTGCTCTGGCTGCGGATTTCGCCGAACGCACGCTCGAAGCTCAGCGCACTTCGACGGGAAATCGTGGGCACGTTGCTCAGCGCGCTGGTGCGTGCAGACCGAGGATCTTCGGCGGGGAGGGCTCGTCTTCGGTGTACGGCTTGTTTTCGATGAAACCAACTTAGCGCTGGCTGCGGATCATGATCTTGTTGCTGTCGGGATACACGCAAACCTCGTGCGGATCGTGCGCGCCCAATGGTCACCGGCGCCACAATCGACTTCGTCGACCTCGTCGAGATTTACGACATGACACGGGCTGTGCTCATGGGGCGATGGAACCACTCGCACGTCGGTTTGACGCTTGCGCGGCGGCTTTCCCGTGTACACTGCTCACACGGTTGGCGCCTGAGCCGACCCACGATCAACCAGAGTCGAGCAAGTGAGCGCATCGCCGGTACAAGTCTTCGAGCTGATCGTGGGCATGTTTTTGGCAGTGATCGTGCTGCACTACTTGGCGTCGCGGCTTGCTCTGCCGCCGGCGGTCGCGTTGCTCGTTGGCGGCGGCGCCCTGGCCTTCACCCCGGGGTTGCCGACCATCCACCTGAACCCGAACCTCGTGCTGTTGGTCTTCCTGCCGCCTTTGCTGATGGACGGTGCGTGGTTCACGGCGCATGCCTCTTTCCGCAAACACCTGCGTGGTATTTTGTCGCTGGCGATAGGGGCGGTGCTGTTTACGACCGGTGTCGTGGCCGTCGTCACGAAGCTGCTGGTTCCGGCGCTGCCTTGGGCAGCCTGCGTCGCGCTCGGCGCGATCGTCTCCCCACCGGACGCGGTATCCGCCCGCGCCGTCTTGCAGCGCGTGAAGCTGCCACGCCGGCTGAGCACTTTCCTGGAGGGGGAGAGCCTACTGAACGACGCGACCGGCCTGGTTCTGTTCCGGTTCGCCGTCGCCGCCGTGCTCACCGGCGCCTTCAGCATCCCGGCCGCCGCGGGCAGCTTCGCCGTGCTGGTCGCGGGCGGTGTTGCCGTCGGTGGC
>Ga0247774_1001386_pt1 | contig 12250 bp, 7 predicted proteins | sample UWRJL001104B6_FD_179933 | JGI IMG/M metagenome (GOLD analysis project Ga0247774, IMG submission 179933) | Plant litter microbial communities from Arlington Agricultural Research Station in Wisconsin, United States - UWRJ-L001-104B-6 | ecosystem: Environmental > Terrestrial > Plant litter >... | reverse complement strand
CTCTTTGGAATTTTAACTGTTCGAGTTCGACGTTTTGATATTGGGGAAGCAAGCGCAAATACTCTTCAAATAATGTTTCTAAACTGAATCTTTCTGTGTCGGCGTCTATGTAGGTAAATAAGTAGGTGGTGCGGCCGTCTCTGGCTGGAAATGCTTCCCAAAAATATTGGCACTGATTTTGCATTGGGGTGAAGGATGCAAATATGTCGCCCGTGTCGTTTTTGGGAAATCCTTGAGCGCAACTGCCGACTACTAAACATACGGCGTCGGGTTTTTTGCCTTGTCTTGCTTGGCGGACAATGGGCGAAAAATGTCCCATTGCGTCTAAGAATAATCGGGTTTTAAATAAATTTTTAGCAAGTTGTAACTCGGTATTTTCCGTTTCTACAAGGACTCCATCTGGGTGAAGGGTGGCTATTTTAAAGGGGGTGTTTTCAAATAGTTTACCTCCAGCTTGGAGGAATCGCTGCTTGAGGGTTTCGAGGAGGTAAACTGGATCTATTCCGAGGTTTAGTACGCCCGAAATCCAAATGTCGGGGGTGTTGGCAAAGCTGATGCGGGCTGGGTTGTATTCGGTGGCTATGGCCTTTTCTATCTCTTCAACAGATAGCAGATTTAGTTCTAAGAATGCGTCTAATTCTTTGCGAGAAATGTTCCATTCTTGAGCGCGGCCTCGCAGGGTGCCGCGTTCGAGCAAGGCTACTCGCCAACCCCGCACGGCTAAGGCTGTACCGATTAATATTCCTAGGGTTCCGCCGCCGATAACTATGTCGAAGTCGAGGGTTTCTAGGGGTTGTTGGCTGTGTTTGACTGCTTGGGGTGCTGGTGCCGTGTTTTGTTTGAGGTTTTCCCAGAGTCGATCGACTTTTCTCAGGCCTGAGAGGGCGTCTGCTGGCAGTTGGGAGAGGATTTGTTCGGTGAGGGACATCGGGTTTTAGTATTAAACAGTGGTTGATTTTTTATAATTTAGCTTAGATTCACATTTCCGACAGTTTTAGGGCTTACGCATGGGGTGGCGAGAAAGCCGGTTTCTACGAATTTGGGGCTTATACCAATTCACTAGGAAGCTACATTAAATACAGGCTAAAAGTAAAGGAGGGCAAATATCGCCAACAAACTTAAGGTAGAAATCCTGGAAACAGTTGAGCAACTATAGCATCGGCTCGATCGGGCTAGCACAGCAGCTAGTAAAGAAAAAATGCTGTTACTATACTGGATTGCTACCCAAAAAATATCGAAAGAAGTAATTCTTGGATGGAAAGGTGTAAAAGTCTCGTTAAAAATTTTGAAATAACTTTAGCTCATGCTACAATAAAAATTAACCTTTGTTTTGTGAGGCTCATGCAGAAAAGATTAGCGGCGATCGCCTAAGCTCACTCTAGATCCCAAATGAGTCCTATAAGTCCTTACAACAATCCCAATATTTTCTATTCAATCTCAGGAATTGTAAGATCGGCAGTCTTAGCAATCTCTTGATATCGCTCCATCGCTGCACTTAATACTGAGCTGCTATAAAACGAGGGTTTTCCGAGAATTCCTTCTAGCACTTTACGCCACATAGGATATTTCTCGTCTGGCATCAAAATTTCTTGTAATAATTGATTCCAAGCCGCCTCTTCTTCATCTGTTTTGGGTTGCCTTAAGTTATCCCAGATTAGATTTCGGTAATTGACATCCTCAACCGGATAGTTTGAGGACAAAGTAAGAAGAGTAATACCTATCAGACGACGTTTGCTGTCGTCGTCATTAATAAAACTCATTCCTAAACTTGAATCTACCCCAATAGATTTTAACCCTTTAAATGCGGTTTTTCTATACCCAGGATAGCCATCTATTGAGTCTATAACAGCTTTCAAAAGAAGTGCGCTTCCTACACGCACAGCTTCTTCCTCGTGCTGCGTTAACGATTGCAGTACGGATAGATATTCGGGGGCAATTTCACCGGAAATAGCACGAATAAGCCAAGCTATTCTAAATTCAAAAAGTTTAGTAAGTGGCAGAATTGTAAACAAACGAGGTGCTATTTCTTGTATATGAGTGTCATAAACCAACAACTTGAGGAAGAGAGTAGCACTTAGCTCGGTAATGGGAAATTCTGAAGATTCCGAGTAATTGTCAAGAATTACTTCTAAGAGTTGTCGTGCTTGTCCTATTACAGCTAAATCAGACGACCACGGGAATTCAAAGATAAACCCCAACGGTCTCTTTGGTTTATCACCCTGTTTTATGGCATCTGTGGCAGTAGTCAGTAACTTTTTAATTTGGTCAATGGTATATTCATTTGGCTGAGAACCTGGATACCCATAGCCATAGTAAACATTAATGTATGCTCCTACCAACTCGTCAACAGTTAGGTCCATAGGTTCGGCAAACTGCTTTAATCGAGGTAAGATTTCATCTAATCCAATTTGCTCTCGTAGTGCCATGAAAAATCGTTGTTTTTTCGTCTCATCTGATTGTTGCAAATACTCTTGAATTGTCTCTACTACTTGACCAGCAATAGATATCTGAGTCTCACCATCCAAGAAGGGTAGCAACCGATTAGCAGCATCCTGCCCTTTAACTTTTTGTCGCTCGACAGCGAGAGCTAAAAGAGGCCAGGTTTCTCTTAAGCCAGAATAGAACAAAAAATTTCTTAAAAGTTCTAGGCTTTGTTCAATTGAACGGATACTCTCAATAAAGCTAGATCCATTTGCTTGATTAGGCTGATTAATTAGCCATAAAATTGTTTCCAAACTTACTCGAAGTTCTGGTATTAAGTCCGAATGCTGCAACAGGCGCTCCACAGTTTCAGCAGTATCATCAGGAACAAAGCGAACAGATGATTGATAGTTCTCTCTTGTTTGCCTACGTATTGCCGATGAAAGGACAGAACCGCCCTCATCTATGCTCATGTCTAAGCGGTTACTAGGTACTTGCATTCTAAGGAAGGCTATTATACCGAGACACCTCAACATTAGTATTAATTGATCCGAAAGTGTCTTTAGTTCTGGCCAATTCCATACAAGTTCCTTAGTAGAATGAAAAGGCTCATATCTCCAAAGACTATCAAAAATTGTTTGAGCTAGTTCTGTAGCTTCAGCTTTAGAAATATCCCAAGCCTTCAACAATTTTTCAGCATATTTGTGTGAAGGGAAAAATACTGAATGTATGTCTTTTTTCCAGTATGACCAGTGACTTTGCAGTCGCTCGACCATCCATGAAGGCTCAGATTCATAGCGCAGGGCAAGGTTCAATGCAGAAAGTACAAAATTTTTCTGTTGAAGTTCAAGCAAAGCATCAATTTTATTCTGAAAGAATTTTGTTGACCCAAAATGCTGACCATAGAGATTCAAAGAAACTTCCCAACAGGTTTCTGGTAAATCCTTCGAGCTAAGTTTACCTTCTAAAGCTGGGCACAGAAGGTCGCGCTTGTCTCTTTTAGACAGTTGCGCTGTCAAGGAACTTAGTTTATGCTGCTGTCCCTCTGTTAGCCCTGTTTCCAAAACCTCTAGACCATACTCAATAGCTTCACGCTGAAGGTCACGGCATTCCTTACTGAAAGACCCATCGGCTGCGACCTCTAGAGCAAATCCTGAGCCCGGTCGTAAGTAGTGATTTGCAACTTCTCCATCTCTAGGTTTATCTACTTCACGACAGACAGATCTAACAATACCATCTGCCTCGTCACCACCCAATTCGCGAACAATGCGACCAGCTAGGAACAAAGCAACATAGCGCCAGTGTTGCGAACAAACAATAGACTTCAAATTTTCAAAACGTTCTCGTTTCTTAAATAAGTAAACGGCGGCAAAAAACTCTTGAAAAGAACGCAATTCAAATCCAAATAAGCCTGGTTGAGGTGAAACAATTAATACCAGTCTGTCTTTGGCATCGGTGATAAACTGCTTTACTCTTAAATTAATATCTTTTTGCGATGATTGACTATCTCTTTTTCGCAAAAAATTAAAAATTGATTCCTTGAATTCTTCTTCGGACAAAAGAGATTGAACGTTTTGATTAGAAGCACGACAGTGTAGTAAATAACCGAAGTAGGCATGAAGATTTAGCAAGGTAGTCTCATCACTCTTGATAATATCCTTGTCCTTACTTTTTTCTCGTTTAAGTATGGTATCCCAATATTTATCGAATAAATCTTCTCTTTCGCCTGGGGGACGACCACCATTTTTGATAATCAGTAAGATAATAGTTACTTGTAAGGGAGTTTTTAATAAGGTAGATATCCTTTCATCTTGCTGACATTCTGCTAGTGTACGAATTATCCTATCTCGTTCTTCTTTACGCAAATTTCTTGTCTCTACCCACTTTTCAGCATATTTTTTGACCTGCTTCGATGACAGAGGTAATAATTCCAAATGTAGAAAGCTGTTAGGGTCAAATTGGTCTTCGTATATATTGGGGCGGGAAGTCGTTACGACTTTTAGGTTAACATTTAAATGTTCGGCCCAATCGAGAAAACTATAAATGCGTTGAAGCATTCGCTCTTGTAATTTATGATCTACAACCTCATCCAAGCCATCTAAAATCAGGAGGCATTCTTTACACTGAAAAATCTCTTGGATATCTTTAGGAGATATATCCCCTGGTTGCAAAGCCATATCGCCCATGTCCTTAGCTAGATAAGCTTCTAGACTATCAGAATTAGGCTCAGAATTAGGTTTGTTAGCCAGCCACTGGGCAAAATACTTCAGTACAACTCGAAAAGGAATGCGTTTAACTTTAATCTGCTCCGCAAAATCATAAGATCTAGCGAGCCATTTGGCACGATACACTTGAGCAACTTGCTGTCCTAAAGTGGACTTGCCCTGACCAGGACCACCAATAATTACAACTTTCAGCCATTTCTCCTTAAGGAGACATTTCATTGCAGAAGAATTACCACTTCCCTCAACCAAGAAGTCATCACGATCGAGTAAAGAAACTCTACTCCCTGACTGGGCAAATTTTTCTATACTCCAATCACGGGGGTTGATTCTCTCACAAAGTTTAACCTCAAGGTCAATAAAAACTTGTTGGAGCTCTGTGCGACGCTCTCCACCTGTTTCCGGTTCGCCAGCTTGATCTAATTCAGCAAATTTATCAGCACTAAAAGATTTAGAAAGATAAGTTTTTATCGTGGGCTCAAGTTGTGGAGCTAGTTCTTTTTTAGCAACATCAGATTTCGGTGGAATGCTTACTGATGCGGTTTTGTCAGTTTTAGACTTTTCTGATTTGGGGCGGTTTCCCCAGGCTAACTCCAACTGTCTCAGATTATGCTTTTCACGGCTTGCGTGCCAAAGGATAAACGTGAAAGTCCGTATCCCCTTGCTTTTTTCATCAGGCGGGCTGTTCTCCCGCACAATGTCTAATTCTTTGAGGCGGTCAATTGTACTCTGAATTTCAGGTTTTTCTTCCTTTGCTTTGGAGTCACGATTTGAATTGATGCGTTCAGGGTAAAGCAGCCATGCCAGATCCAACAGAGTTGTCCTTACCTCTAACTCAGGGCGATCGCTGTTTTCATGTCGCCAATCTGCGGACAAATGGTTCCGACTGTGATTGTTATAAGACACTAAAAACTTTATTAGATGCTTCGCCCGCTTCAGCGGCGCGTCTCCCCAGTTATCCGTCCGCCCCATAGATTTAATTACTTACAGAAGTTTTCTGAACTGGTTTGGGTTAACCCAAGCCAACCCCAAACTGCATCTACCCATTCTAAGGAATTTATACAAAAAACGTTTGGGGTAGACCCAAACGCTTCCCAAGCTACATAGCCTGAGTTGATAGGACTTTCAGGCTTTATTGAGCCCCTCTAGGCTTGGGGTACTAAGTGGAGATTACTCTGGGTTCAGTAACTTAAAGAACCAAGAGGGTTTAAATATGACTTCACTGATTAACTGCATACAGGTAGCTAAAGACTTTGCTGATTCTTACGGTGTCGATCGCCTCGATCGTCTAATGACCTTAGCTCAGGTCGAACCGAATTCTGCCAAGACTCAACGAGTTCCCGCAAGCGATCGCCATAATACCATTTTGCAAGAAGTAGAAGCAGCCGGATTCAAATTGAATCCCTGGCTCAAAAACTTGCTTTTCACTACCAGCGTTGAGGTGGTACGGGATGCAATGGCCGTTGTTGCAGAAAATCAGCAGCGGGGAAGGGTGCGGAACCTAGAAGGACTTTTGGTTGAAGCTATCCGCAATCAATGGAAGCCTAATCTCTGGGCCTAAACCTTTCTCTTCGGGACTTATATCATGTCCGATCGATCGACCATAATATCCCGGTCGGGGCGGGTTTTTGAGATCGGAGATTGTTGGCAGGTATTGTTGGCGAACCCTCCCCTAGAAAAATCGCGGTCCCTCGACCGGAGATGATATTACGCAGCATCTCCATAGCTAGTGTTTTGGTTTGCAAGTGCGATCGCGAACGGAGTTTTTACGATCGCACAGAGAAACCCGGTTTCTGAAAAAAAAACCGGGTTTCTACCCCTCGTCGGTAAGTCTGGGGAATTATCTTCAATCAGCCGTGCTTAACTCTTCAACTCGCAGCCGATCGCACAAAGTTCGCTCGCACACAATACCACCCGTCTCCGTACTCCTGCAAACTTCTAACTGAGCTTCCGGTAGCGCTTCAAACAAAAAACGATCCCCTGGAAAAACCGTCCGCTCAAAATACCAATTAGGAATATTTGTAATCCGAGCGATTTGCACTTGGCTGGTAGTATTTAGATACCAACACAAAATCGGCGCATGAGGTTCGGAAATAACTTCATTTAGTGTCAAATTCATTTTTTTAACTTGTTTGTGAAATTGTGCGAGCCATCGGCGACTGGCCTAAACTAAATATAGCATATATAGCAGATCGCCAGTTAAAACAAAATTTTTTCTTAATTGTTTGGGTTAATTAATTAAGGCCGCTGGGGAAACATTGGCGCATTCCACGTATTCCCAAGAAGGTGCAAAAGGCGGCCTTGCTAAAGCGCAAGATTTCCATCCTCCCCGAACAGGTGCGTTCAACAATTGACAGTGACCCACTGAACCTCTTTGCAGTTTGTAGTGACCGCAAAAATTACACTTTGAAGCCTGATTGCAGCCGCGCTCGCTAATTGCCAGATTGGGATTGCTGTGGATGTTGTTGCGTTCTAAAGTTAGAGTTTCCATCAAGGTATTTTTTAAATTGTTACTCCTAAGTATGACAGCCGGATTCCAGTCGCTGCGTCTATCTCAAGGCTTAGTTAGCCTTTAAGATTTGTTTAGGGATCGATAGAAAATAGGTCATTTTTGACAGCATAAAGCAAGGGCTCAATTTCATTTGCTGGCTGTACGGGCGGCCTCGGCTTTAAGGCCGATCGCGCTTACCGGGGGGTGTACTTCCTCAGACAGAGCTAATTATCCTCGCCTAACTTGCTGAACAAATCGGCTAAAATTGTATTAGAAAATAAAAAACCGTCGGGATCGCTCAACCTCAAATTGCCCGAAAGTGGCAGTGGAGCGCCTTCGCCTAAAGTTGCGTGAAGCGGAGCTATCCCGTAGGGAATCGCCCTATCCGGCGTCATAATTTCCACCCATCCTTGCCGCCAGTAGGGCTGCAAACAACGCCAAATGCGATCGACGGTTTGCTGAGTAAACTTTTGAGTCAGCGCCGACAGGCTAACTCCTTCTGCTAAACGCAAACCTAGCATCAGCGTTTCTAACAAAACGTCATTTTCTGAGACTTGAAAATTTTGGTCAATTTCTCGATCCTTATCTGGCTGGGTTTCCCCTCCAAGTTTTGGGGTAGCAGGGGAATTGAGGCGAGACATCGATCGCACCCACTGATAATATTCTTGAGTTTTGCGAGGCCTTGTCAACCTCCGGCCTTCCACGTAACTCGCCGCCCCCATGCCCAAGCCGTAATAAGGGCGATTTTCCCAATAAACGCGGTTGTGGCGGCACTGATAGCCATCGCGAGCGTAATTAGAAATTTCATAATGTTCGTAGCCAGCACCGGTGAGAATTTCCCGCGCCAAACGGTACATACCAGCAGCGGTTTCATCTGCTGGTAGCGGCTGCGCGCCTGCTTGAAAGTAGCGCCCGAAAGCAGTTCCCTGCTCAACAATTAAGTCGTAACTCGACAGGTGAGTCGGGCTAATTTCCACCGCCGATTGCAAGGAAGCTTCCCACTGTTGTAAAGTTTGGTGCGGCAGTCCCGAAATCAGGTCTAAACTGAAATTGACCATACCAGCCGATCGAATTATTTTTACCGCTTCAAAAATATCAGCGACAGAGTGCGATCGCCCGCAAGCTTGCAGCAATTCATCCTGAAAAGCTTGCACTCCCAAACTCACTCGATTTACTCCCGCCGCTGCATATCCCCGCAACTGTTCTAAAGTAAACGTACCCGGGTCTATTTCTATAGAAATTTCCGCCTCAGCAGCAATCCCAAATTTGCCGTCGAGAGTCTCTAAAATATTGCTCAACTGACTGACAGAAAGCAGCGAAGGCGTGCCGCCACCAAAAAAAACTGTTTTCAGAGATGCGCCTAAATTTTTAGTTTCTTGAATTTCTTGACACAGTACAGCAACGTATTGCACAATTGTGCCGGAATTCTCGCCATGTTTGCGATCGCCCACCACAAAAACCGGAAAATCGCAGTAGTAACAGCGGCGGCGACAAAAAGGTACGTGCAGGTAAGCCGAACTGGGAATGCCGGAATTTGCCACTTGCGCACTTTTTTGTAATTCAAATGTTAAATAATCCGTGGTATGGTTCATTACCTCTGGAGCCGCAAGCTCAACTTCAAATCTAAAGTTTTAATTAAACTGTTATGAATAATTATGTATATTATGACATTTTGTTAGCAAAAAAACGCTGCGAACGCTCGGCTCTTTTAGTTTGACCTCGTACCAGTTTAGAGCGACAACAATTACCAGACAGCCCGCAGGGCGGTCTATTCGCAGCTAGTGCCTGCTTTCGGCGGGGCGTGGTAAATGGCGCTCGACTCCGTGGCACATCCCCCAAAAGGTACAACGGCGAAATATAAGTTTATGAAAAGCCCTGAGTAAAGATAGCGATATCCGACCAAAGCATGAAAACAAGTATAAGCACTGAAAAGATATAATGTGAATAAATTCATTAACAACTAGAACTAATGCTAGACGCAATCATAATTATCTCATTCATAATCGCAGGCGGAGGCATCGGCTATTACGGAGTCGAACTGCTGCCGAGCAATCTGCTGCTGCAAGTTACAAATATACAAGGTTTAAGTTCTGTACTAGGCTCCTTTGGAGCATTAATCGGCTTCGTGATGGGATTAGTGGCTCAAACAACCTATCGGCGCCTGGAAAAACAAGTCCGCGATCTGCCAGTGGAGATGCTGCTGACGCGGGCGATCGGCTTAATCATCGGACTGCTAGTAGCGAACTTAATGCTGGCTCCGCTGTTCCTACTGCCAATTCCCCGCGAGTTCGGCTTCATCAAACCTCTAGTCGCAGTCTTGGGTAGCGTCATGTTCGGCTTCACAGGCGTGAGTTTGACCGACACCCACGGCCGGGCTTTCTTGCGGCTGATCAACCCCAAAAGCTTTGACACCGTGTTGGTAGCCGAAGGTACTTTCAAACCAGCAAGTGCCAAAGTTGTCGATACTAGCTGCATTATTGACGGCCGGATTGAAAACCTGCTAGAAACAGGTTTCCTCGAAGGTCAAATTATCGTGCCGCAATTCGTGCTCCAAGAACTGCAACTGGTAGCTGATTCCGCCAACGATCAAAAGCGAGTGCGCGGGCGCCGCGGCTTAGATGTACTCAACCGCATCAAAGAAACATATCCAGAACGGATTCAAATTCACTCGGCTGACTACGAAGATCTTGCCACAGTCGATGCGAAATTAGTCCGGTTCGCTTTGGATATCGACGGCATTTTGCTAACCAACGATTACAACTTATCGAAAGTAGCTACCGTCCAAAAACTGCCGGTTTTGAATATCAACGATTTGACTCATGCGGTGCGCCCCACTTATTTGCCGGGAGATACGATCGAACTAAAAATCCGCAAAGAAGGCAAAGAACCCTCTCAGGGAATCGGTTACTTAGATGACGGCACAATGGTTGTCGTAGAAGCAGGAAGCAGCTATGTCGGCGGCGAAGCCCGAGTCGTAGTCACCAGCGCCCTGCAAACCAGCGCCGGCCGCATGATATTCGCCCGCCCTCAAGAATCCGTTATTGTTTAAAACAGAGTAACAATGGCCAGGGCAATCAGAATCAAATATTGCGATCGCTGTTCCCAATCTGCCCCGACTCTCTACCGCGCCCGGTATGACGAGTCGGGGCAGTGGTTTTTTTTGTGTCTTAAATGTTGGGAATCCGTAAGTAAAAACAATCCTTTTTACTTCTACGGAGGCACTTGGAAAGCCAGCAAGAAAAAATAGCAATTACCAGCTTCTTCTTCATTTCTCTTCCTTCGCGTCCTTCGCGTCTTCGCGGTTCAATCCTCTCAAGATCTAATTCCCCATTATTCCAGTAATTCTGGAGTAATTAAAATCAACCAATCTCGATCGCATCTTCATACAATGTCTCGATCGCACAGCTAAAATTAACGCTAGCAAACTGAACTTCTTGCCCTTGACTGTAAGGATAAAGCACCCACAAACCCTCTGCATTCCGGCGAAAACACTCTACACTAACTCTTTCTTGATTGATTAATACATACTCTTGCAAACTTTCAGAAGTGCGGTAATCAGCAAATTTATCGCCTCTGTCAAAAGCCGCTGTTGTCGGCGATAAAACTTCCACAATTAAGCGCGGGTAGCGAATGAAATCTTCAGCAGTATTTCTGTCCCGTTCATCGCAAGTCACCGCGACATCGGGATAATAATAAAAATTAGATGTCTCATTCCGAAATTTCATATCTGCCATGTAAGGCATACAACCACTTCCCCGAAGATGGTTCCTCAAAAGTACAGATACGTTCCCCGTAATAATGGCATGAGGTTTGCTTTCCCCTGCTTTTGCATAGATTTCACCTTGCCTGTACTCGTGTTTTATGGGGCGGACTTTCTCCGCTTCTAAATAGTCTTCGGGGGAGATAGAGGTGCAGCTTTTACTTGCAGTCATCTAAATTTGAGGTTGGTGAGGATTTCACTATTATAGCCGTAGCTTGCGGGGCGGGACGCCATCGCCTTTTTTGGGCCAAATTTTTAACGTCGGCGCGGGGCCGGAAGCCTGGCGCTATTGCCATTTTGCGGTTGCGGTTTTTCTTGCAGCTTCATTGTCAAACTAACCCGCTTTAACTTCTCATTCACCTCCAAAACCCGCACTTTCACAACTTGTCCGACTTTAACAATCTGTTTCGGGTCATCTACGAATCGATCGGCTAATTGAGAAACGTGAACCAAACCATCTTGGTGCACACCCACATCAACAAAGGCTCCAAAGTTAGCTACATTCGTGATTATGCCTTCTAATTCCATCCCAACTTGCAAGTCGGAGATTTCTTTAATTCCTGCTTGGAAAGTGGCATATTTAAACTCGGCACGCGGGTCTCTTCCCGGTTTTTCTAGTTCGGAAATAATGTCTCGGAGTGTGGGTTCTCCGACTTTTTCCGTGACATATTTCTTGATGTTTACAGTCTTGATTTTTTCCGAGATTTGTGTTATTCCTGTCAGCGGCAAGTCTAAATCCTTGGCGATCGCCTCCACTACAGGATAACTTTCGGGATGAACTGCTGTATTGTCCAGGGGGTTTTCGCCGCCGCGAATGCGGAGAAACCCGGCTGCTTGTTCAAAAGCTTTTGGCCCGAGTTTGGGAACTTTCAGGAGTTGACGGCGATTTTTAAAGGCGCCCTTTTCGTTGCGGTAATTAACGATATTTTTGGCAACTGTTGGCGTCATTCCTGACACAAATGTCAGCAGTTCTTTGGAGGCTGTGTTTAAGTCAACTCCGACATAATTAACGCAGCTTTCGACTGTTTCGTCGAGTTTCTTTTTGAGCAGTTTTTGGTCAACATCGTGCTGGTATTGGCCGACTCCTATTGATTTCGGGTCGATTTTCACGAGTTCGGCGAGGGGGTCTTGCAAGCGCCGTCCGATGCTGACTGCGCCGCGGACGGTGATGTCGAGGTCGGGAAATTCGGCGATCGCCACCTCGCTTGCTGAATAAATCGATGCACCGGATTCATTCACCATGACTTTAATCGGTTTTCTTTCCATTTGGGCCAAAACTTCCGAAACAAATTCGTCTGTTTCCCGGGAAGCTGTACCGTTGCCGATCGCGATTAATTCAATTTTATATTTTTCAAT
>Ga0247774_1001385_pt1 | contig 12252 bp, 12 predicted proteins | sample UWRJL001104B6_FD_179933 | JGI IMG/M metagenome (GOLD analysis project Ga0247774, IMG submission 179933) | Plant litter microbial communities from Arlington Agricultural Research Station in Wisconsin, United States - UWRJ-L001-104B-6 | ecosystem: Environmental > Terrestrial > Plant litter >... | reverse complement strand
CGGACCTCTCGCGCACCCCGCCCGCAGCCTGGAAGCGCGACCACGACGTCAAAGCTCGAACACCCACGCCACACCGCCGCCCCTAGTGTCGGCGGACCCGCGTACTCCTTCACAAAACGGCCGGAGACGTACTTCCACCCACGCGTGCGGATGGCGACGGCCCGTCACCGCGGGTGCGGTGACGGGCCGTCGGCCTGCCGGGTCAGCCCCGGCTCAGTTCCTTGTGGTCGCCGCCTTCGATCTCGGGCTGTTCCCCGTGACCGTCGGCGTGCCCGTCGGCATGGCCGTTGCCGTGGTGGCCGTTGCCCATCGGGATGTCGTCGGCCGTGAACGCGTTGTTGAGCGCCTTGCGCGCGCGGCCCAGAGGGCCGCGTGAGGCCGGCGCCGGGATGCCGTTCTCGTCCTCCTCCACGGCCGGGAGGGCGGCCGGCTCCGGCTTGGCCCGCAGGACCGCCTCGGCCTCCTCCTTCACCGGCTCGTGGACCTCGATGAACTCGCCGTTCGGCATCATCTTGATGACGCCGGACTCCACGCCGTGGTCCAGCTCGGCCGCGTCGCTGCGCTGCAGGCCGATGCAGATCCGCTTGGTGACGATGTAGGCGATGATCGGGCCGACGATGACGGCGACGCGGAAGAACCACGTCGTCGCGTACAACGACACGTCGAAGCGGTCGGCGAGGACGTCGTTGCCGCCGGCCAGCCACAGCAGGCCGTAGAACGCGACCACCGTCATGCCGACCGCGGTGCGGAACGGCGCGTTGCGCGGGCGGTCGGCCAGGTGGTGGACCCGCCGGTCGCCGGTCGCCCACTGTTCGATGAACGGCCACAGCGCGGCGCCGGTCATGATCAGGCCCAGGGGTACGAGGGCCGGGATCATGACGTTCCAGCCGATCGTGTGGCCCCACAGGTTGGTCTCCCAGTTGGGCATGATGCGGAGCGCGCCCTCGAGGAAGCCCATGTAGAAGTCGGGCTGGGAACCGGCCGTGATCGAGGCCGGGGTGTACGGGCCGAAGAGCCAGATCGGGTTGATCTGCGCGAACGTCGCCAGCCCCGCGATGACCGCGAAGGTGAACAGGAAGAACGCGTTGGTCTTGAGCAGGAAGACCGGGTAGAACGCCTTGCCCGTGACCGTGCTGTTCGACGTGCCCTTGCCGGGGAACTGCGTGTGGCCCTGGAACCACATGATCATCAGGTGCGCCGCGACCAGGGCCAGGAGAAGGCCTGGCACGAGGAGTACGTGCACCGTGTAGATCCGTGGGATGAAGTCATCGCCAGGGAACGACCCGCCGAAGGCGAAGTAGTACAGATAGGTGCCCACGAGGGGGATCGACTGCAACACGCCCTGGGTGATGCGCAGGCCCGTACCCGACAGCAGGTCATCCGGCAGCGAGTAGCCGAACAGGCCCTCGACGATCGCCAGGGTGAACATCGTGATGCCGATGAGCCAGTTGATCTCGCGCGGCTTGCGGTAGGCGCCGGTGAAGAAGATCCGGAGCATGTGCACCATGATCGAGGCCAGGAACAGCACGGCCGCCCAGTGGTGGATCTGCCGCATGAGCAGACCGCCACGGACGTCGAAGCTGATGCGCAGCGTCGAGTCGTACGCCTCGCTCACGCTGACGCCGTTGAGCTTGGTGTAGCTGCCGTGGTAGACGACCTCGGACATGCTCGGCTTGAACCAGAGCGTCAGGAACGTCCCGCTCAGCAGCAGGATGATGAAGGAGTAGAGCGCGATCTCGCCCAACATGAACGACCAGTGGTCGGGAAAGACCTTCTTCATCTTGCCGCGCAGGAAATTCGCGGTGGCGAAACGCTCGTCGGCGTAGCCGATCGGGCCCTCGACCTTCGTCTGGGGTGTCGTGGTGCTCATCTGTCGCTCACCGCTCCTCGCCCGCCGCGCGAATCACCGATCGGCGAAGGCCGCGAGCTCATGTAGTACGTGCGGTTCATGCCTTGGGCCTCCCGCGCTCCCAGAAGCTCGGGCCCACCGGCTCCGTGAAGTCGCTCGTGGCGATGAGGTAGCCCTGTGAGTCTACGCCGATCGGCAGCTGGGGCAGCGCGCGAGCGGCCGGACCGAAGATCACCTTCGCGCTGTCCAGCGCGTCGAAGGTGGACTGGTGACACGGGCACAGGATGTGGTGGGTGGTCTGCTCGTACAGTGCGGCGGGGCAGCCGACGTGGGTGCAGATCTTGGAGTACGCGACGATGCCGCCGACGTTCCAGTTCTCCCGGCCCTTCTTGATCTTCAGCTGGTCCACCGGGAGGTTGAGCAGCAGAACGGCGCCCGTGGCGATCTCGTCCAGGTTCTCCTCGGCGCCCTCGGGGACGACGGTGATGATGCTGCCCGGCGAGTTGAAGTCGGCCGCCTTGAGCGGCAGCCCGGTGCCGTCCACGACGAGCCGCGTGCCGTTCTTCCACGTCGTGTGGCGCAGCTTCTTCTCCGGCAGCGGGCCGAGGTCGCGCAGCAGGACGAGCGGCAGCAGGCCCAGCGGCGCGGCGGCCAGCAGCAGCGTGCGGCGGAGCAGCCTGCGCTGGCCGAGACCGCTCTCCTCGGTGCCCTCCTTGAAGTACTGGTTGAAGGTCGCGCGGTCCTCGGGCGAGGAGGAGATCGCGTGCCGCTCCTGGACGATCTCCTTGGTGGTGACCAGGCTGCGGACCCACACGGTCAGGCCCACCGCCAGACCGAGGAAGACCAGGGTCAGCGCGATGCCGAGCGTGTAGTTCGACCGGGTCGCCCGCCGGATGTCGCCGACATGGCCGGGCCAGACGGCGTAGAAGACGATGAAGGCGATGCCCGCGACGAACGTGAGCGTGAAGAACGCGGCCGCCACGCGCTCGGCGCTGCGCGCCTTCTTCTCGTCCAGCACGTAACCGCTGCCGCCCTCCCCCGGCTCGTCGCGGGGCAGGAGCTCCTGGGTGCCGACCGGCGGCGGAGTGCCGATCACCCGCTTCGGGGCGCGGCTCTCCTCTTCCGGGGTCGCGTCGCTGTTCTCGTTGTTGTCAGTCATTCTGCTGCTTCTTCTTGGGCTTCCTGGCAGTGAGCCACATCGCTGCGACGACCATGAATCCGATCCCGACGAGCCAGCCGACGAGGCCCTCGGCCACGGGACCGACCCGGCCGAGGCCGCTGCCGCCGGGGTTGGGCTCCTCGCGGGTCTGGGTGACGTACGCGATGATCGCGCGCTTCTGCGCCGGCGTGACGGTCGTGTCGTTGAAGACCGGCATCGCCTGCGGGCCGGTGATCATGGCCTCGTAGATCTGCGTGGGCGTCGCCTTGTCGAGCGGCGGGGCGTACTTGCCGCCCGTGAGCGCGCCGCCGGACCCGGCGAAGTTGTGGCACTGGGCGCAGTTGGCGCGGAACAGCTTGCCGCCGAGCGCCGAGTCGCCGTGGGCCGGGTCGGACTGGCCGGCCGAAGGAACCGGAGGTCCACCGCCGAGGGAGGCGATGTAGGCCGCGAGCTGGCGGGTCTGCTCGTCGTTCAGGGTCCGCTTCTTACGCGGAATCTGCGCGCCGCTGTAGTTCGCTGCGGGCATCCGGCCGGTGCTGACCTGGAAGTCGACCGAGGCGGCGCCGACGCCGATGAGGCTGGGCGCGTTCCGGGTGCCCTGGCCGTTTCCGCCGTGACAGCTGGAGCACTGCTGGTTGAACAGCTCCTTGCCCTTGGCGACGTCCTGGGCCGACGCCGGAGTGTCAGACGCCTGGGCGCGATCGGCACCCGACGAGACACCGGCGTACACAACACCGATGATCGCGAGTGCGGCCAGCACGACGGCGTAGCCCGCCCACGGGCGCCGACGCCATGCGGTGAACCATTTCACGGAAGAATTCCCCGTTCTGGATCAGTGGAACAGCTCGATGAGGTAGATCGTGGCGAATAGCCCGACCCAGACCGCATCAACGAAATGCCAGTAATAGGACACGACGATCGCGCTCGTCGCCTGCTCGTGGGTCCAGCGTTTCGCCGCGTACGTCCGTCCGAGCATGAACAGGAACGCGATGAGACCACCGGTCACGTGCAGGCCGTGGAAGCCCGTGGTCAGGTAGAACACCGAGCCGTACGCGCTGGAGGAGATCGTCGTGCCCTCCTCGACGAGCGTGCGGTACTCGTTGAGCTGGCCGGCGACGAAGACCGCGCCCATGAGGAACGAGAGGAAGTACCACTCGCGCAGGCCCCACTTGCGGAAATTGAAGATCTTCCCCAGCCGCCCGACCTGCCCTCGCTCCGCCGCGAACACGCCCATCTGGCAGGTCACACTCGACATCAGCAGGATGAAGGTGTTCACCGCGGCGTACGGGATGTCCAGCTCGGCCTGCGGCCACTCCCCACCGTCGCCCTTGGTCACCGACCGGATGGTGAAGTACATCGCGAACAGGGCCGCGAAGAACATGAGCTCGGACGACAGCCACACGATCGTGCCCACGCTCACAAGGTTGGGCCGGTTGACGCGGGAGCGGGGTGCGCTGTCTGTCGCGGATACTGTTGCCACGGGCAGCATTATTACGGCACCTGCCGACCAGGTGACGCAGGACCCCCCATCAGGCGTGCTCCGATCTTGCCGACGCGGCCGTTTCCAGGGGGTTTTGCGAACGATGACGCTGAACCCGCCATTACCGGCGCGGTTCCATTCGTTGCGGCCGTGCCCCGCCCGGTAGCATCGCTACGTGCGCGGGGCCTCATCGCCCGATCCGTGTCGATGATCACCCGGTCGCCGGCGCCGGCACCGCGCGGCGTGACCAAGTCCTTCCAGGAAGGGGGAGGCGCAATCGCTTCCCGGCCGACCCGCCGGGGCCTCCGCGCCAGAGTTCAGATGAAGATCCTCGTGTACAGCCACGACGCGAACACCCGCGCCCAGGTGCGCCTCGCGATCGGCCGCCGGCCCGCTCCCGGGCTCCCCCAGGTCGAGTACGTCGAGATCGCCACCGAGCCCGCCGTCTTCGCCCGCCTCGACAAAGGCGACATCGACGTGGCCATCCTCGACGGCGAGGCGCAGCCCGCCGGGGGCCTGGGCATCTGCCGGCAGGCCAAGGACGAGATCTACCACTGCCCCCCGATCATGGTCCTCATCGCCCGCCGCGACGACGGCTGGCTCGCCACGTGGTCCCGCGCGGACGCCGTCGCCAGCCAGCCGGTCGACGCCGTCGCCCTCGCCGAGGGCGTGGCCACCCTGATGCGCAAGCGCGCCGCCGACACCGGCACCGAGCTGTCCGTCCAGTAACGCCCGACCTCAGGAGCCTCCGGATGGACCCGCGTACGACGTGGCCGGCCCTGCTCGACGCCCTGCTGAACGAGCAGTCGCTGTCGGCGGACGAGACCACCTGGGCGATGCAAGAGATCATGTCGGGGCGGGCCACCGACGTTCAGATCGCGGGCTTCGCGGTGGCGCTGCGCGCCAAGGGCGAGACGGTCGCGGAGGTGACGGGCCTGGCGGCGGGCATGTTGGCGCATTCCACGCCCGTCTCCGTGCCGGGCCGGGCCGTCGACCTCGTCGGCACCGGCGGTGACCAGGCGCACACGGTCAACATCTCCACGATGGGGGCGATCGTCGCCGCGTCGGCGGGCGCGCGGATGGTCAAGCACGGCAACCGCGCCGCGTCCTCCTCCTGCGGCTCCGCCGACCTGCTCGAAGAACTCGGCGTCGCGATCAATCTGTCCCCCGAGGCCACCGCCGAGGTCGCGGGTGAGGTCGGCATCACGTTCTGCTTCGCGCCGCGCTTCCATCCGGCGCTGAAGTACGCGGCCCGTACACGAAGCGAGCTCGGCACCCCGACGGTCTTCAACTTCCTCGGCCCGCTGACCAACCCGGCCCGCCCGACCGCCCAGGCGGTGGGGGTGTACCACCCGCGGATGGCGGGGGTGACGGCCGGCGTGTTCGCCGAGCGCGGCTGCTCGTCGCTGGTCTTCCGCGGCGACGACGGCCTGGACGAGCTGACCACGACGTCGACGTCGGTCATCTGGGTGGTCCGCGACGGCACCGCCACCGAGACCGTCTTCGACCCTGCCGACCTCGGCATCCCCCGCGCCACGCCGGAGGCCCTGCGCGGCGCGGACGCCGCGTACAACGCCCGGGTGACCCGGGCGGTCCTGGCGGGCGAGCAGGGGCCGGTACGCGACATCGTGGCCCTCAACGCCGCCGCGGCCCTCGTCGCCTCGGACGGCACCCCGGTGGCGGAGGCCCTCACGGAGTCTCTTCGTACGGCCTACGCCCGCGCCCTGGCGGCGATCGACTCCGGCAGCGCCGCGGCCCTGCTGGACCGCTGGTCCGACCTGTCCCAGCGCCTCACCTCCTGACCGCGAGCCGCCTACCAGGCCGCGGACTCGCCGGCCGGGTTCGGCGGGGTAAGGAGGCCCTGGCCGGAGGAGGTGGCCAGGTGGCTGGCCGCCAGCCACTCCGGCCAGGTGAGCTGCCAAAAGCCCCAGCCGTTGCCGGGCGCCAGCCTGCGGCGGGTACCGGTCACCTCCACCACGTCGCCCGGCTGCGTGTGGCGGTAGAACCAGCGGGCGTCGCGGGGACCCAGGTTGATGCAGCCGTGGCTCACGTTACGGCTCCCCTGGTCCGCCACCGACCACGGAGCGCTGTGCTCGTACTCCCCGCTGTCTGAGATGCGGACGGCGAAGTACACGTCGTGCCGGTAGTGGTCCGGGCAGCCCGGCGGGCAGCCGACCGACGCGGAGTCCATCACCACGTGATGGGCCTTCTCCATCGTCAGGTGGACGCCGCTCGTGGTCGTGTACGCGAGCCGCCCGCCCTTCCCCATACTGATCGGCATCCGGCGAGCCCGCCGGCCGTTGATCCGGACCACCTGGTGGTGGTCGCGGGCGCTGGCCACCGTCACGTGCGCGTCCCCGACACCGAAGCCCAGGGCGACGTCCTGCGCGCCGTACGCGGCCCTCGTCAGGCGCACACCGCTCAGGTGGGCCAGCAGGCGGACCTGCGTGTGGGCCGGCCAGTACGTACGCGGGCGGTACACCACGTCGGTGGCCGAGAACCAGTGCCAGGCGCCCACGACCGGCACCGACGTGCGCAGTTCCAGGGAGCGTTCGACGGCCACACGGTTCTGCACCGGCGCGGCGAAGCGGAGCATGATCGGCATGCCCACGCCGACCGTGGCGCCTTCCTCCGGGGCCATGATCGTCGTCGCGACGGTGCGGGCCACCCGCCGCGTACGGAACGTGCTGTGCGCCGTGCTCACCCGGCCGTCCGCGCCGGTCACGACGGCGGTCAACCGGTACGACCGGCCCGGGGCCAGGGCCCACCTCGGCCACCACACGGTCCCGTCGGCGCTCGTCCGGCCGTCCAGGGACCGCGAACCGTCGGTCAACGAGACCGTACGGAACCGGCCGTCCCGCACGCGTACCGCCACCGGCGCGTCCGGGCGTACGGCCTGGTCGCCCGACTCCGGGGAGATCGTCACGGTGGCGTCCCTGCGCGGCGCGGGGTGCGAACAGCCGCTGAGTACGAGCACGCACGCGGCGATGGCCGCCCCTCGCCTCATCCCCACCCCCAGCCGGTAAGCCCGTGCCGAGTATGGGCGAAGGCCGGCGCCGCCTCCCGGCGGCACCGGCCTCCTTGGCGTTTCCTTGGGGCCTCTCAGTGGGAGAAATGACCCCGGTAGTACTCGAAGACGAACCCGATCGCGGCGAGGACGACCGCGAGCATGCCGATCATCAGCATCCACCATCCGATGACGGCGCCGAGCGCGGCCGTGGCGGCCGCCGCGGCCGCGAAGAGCGGCCACCAGCTGTGCGGGCTGAAGAAGCCCAGCTCACCCGCGCCGTCGGCGATCTCCGCCTCCTTGTCGTCCTCCGGCCGGGGACCCACCCGGCGGCCGGTGAACAGGAGGTAGAAGCCGACCAGGCCGGCCAGCCCGACGGTGAGCGCCAGCGCCGTCGTCCCGGTCGGGTCGTGCGACCACAGCCAGTAGATGACGTCCATGATGGCGAAGAACAGCGCGCTGAAGACGAACAGATAGCCCTCGATCTTCATCGTTGGTCCTCCGTCCCGGCGCCGGCCGCCACGGCGGGTTTCGGCTCGGTGTGCGGGTAGTGCAGGTCGAACGCGGGCCGCTCGGAGCGGATCCGCGGGATGGCGGTGAAGTTGTGCCGCGGCGGCGGGCAGGACGTCGCCCATTCGAGGGAGTTGCCGTAGCCCCATGGGTCATCGACGTTGACCCGCTTGCCGTTCTTGGCGGTGATGTAGACGTTCCACAGGAACGGCAGCATCGAGATCGCCAGGATCAGCGCACCGATGCTGGAGACCAGGTTGAGGGCGGTGAACTGCTTGGCGTAGTCGGGGACGCGCCGCTGCATGCCCTCCGCTCCGAGCCAGTGCTGGACCAGGAAGGTCGTGTGGAAGCCGATGAACAGCAGCCAGAAGTGGACCTTCCCCCAGAACTCGTTCAGCATCTTCCCCGTCATCTTCGGCCACCAGAAGTAGAAGCCGCCGAACATCGCGAACACCACGGTGCCGAACAACACGTAGTGGAAGTGCGCGACGACGAAGTAGGAGTCGTTGAGGTGGAAGTCCAGGGGCGGCGAGGCCAGGATGATGCCGGTCAGGCCGCCGAACAGGAACGTCACGAGGAACCCGAGCGACCACAGCATCGGTGTCTCGAAGGTGAGATGTCCTCGCCAGATCGTCCCGACCCAGTTGAAGAACTTCACCCCCGTGGGCACCGCGATCAGGAACGTCATGAAGGAGAAGAACGGCAACAGCACCTGACCGGTGGGGAACATGTGGTGCGCCCACACCGTCACCGACAGGCCGGCGATCGCGACCGTCGCGCCCACCAGGCCGACGTAGCCGAACACGGGCTTACGGCTGAAGACCGGCAGGATCTCGGTGATGATCCCGAAGAAGGGCAACGCGACGATGTAGACCTCGGGATGGCCGAAGAACCAGAAGAGGTGCTGCCACAGCATCGCGCCGCCGTTGGCGGCGTCGAACACGTGCGCCCCGAGCTTCCGGTCGGCCTCCAGGGCCAGCAGCGCGGCGGCCAGGACCGGGAAGGCCATGAGGACGAGCACCGACGTCAGCAGGATGTTCCAGACGAAGATCGGCATCCGGAACATGGTCATGCCGGGCGCCCGCATGCAGAAGATCGTGGTGACGAAGTTGACGCCGCCGAGGATCGTGCCGAGCCCGGAGAGCACCAGACCCATGATCCATAGATCGCCGCCGATCTCCGGCGATCTGATCGCGTTCGACAGCGGGGAGTAGGCGTACCAGCCGAAGCTCGCGGCACCGCCCGGGGTGAGGAACCCGCTGATCGTGATGATGCCGCCGAACAGGAACAGGTAGAAGCTGAACATGTTCATGCGCGGGAACGCCACGTCGGGCGACCCGATCTGCAGCGGCATGATGACGTTGCCGAAGCCGACGAACAGCGGCGTCGCGAACAGCAGCAACATGATCGTGCCGTGCATCGTGAACAGCTGGTTGAACTGCTCCCGGCTGACGACCTGCTCGCCCGGCTGCGCGAGCTCCGCGCGCATGACGAGGGCCAGGATGCCGCCGATGCCGAAGAACACGAACGACGTGATCAGGTACATGTACCCGATCACCTTGTGGTCCGTGGACGACATCCAGGACGCGATGATCCGGCCCTTGGACGTACGCGGGCGGGCGCTGGGCGCCGCCGGCGTCGGATGAGAGATGGTCGTGGTCACTGAGCGCTCCCGCTCGCCTTATGGCTGGAGATGAACTGGTCGAACTCCGCCTGCGGGACGACCTTCACCTGGAAGAGCATCCGGCTGTGGTCGACGCCGCAGAGCTCGGCGCAGCGTCCTTCGTACGTGCCCGTCTTCGTCGGGGTGAGCTCGAAGTCCTGACCGGACTTGGCACCCGGGATGATGTCGCGCTTGAAGATGAACGACGGGACCCAGAACGAGTGGATGACGTCCTTGGACACCAGGTGGAACCGCACCCGCTTGCCGACCGGGATCTCGAACATCGGCTTGTTCGCCGCGTCCGGGGACACGGGCTGGCCGACGATCGGGGTCGTCTTGTACTGCGGATAGTCGAACTGCCAGCTCCACTGGAACCCCGTGACGTTCACGATGGTCACGTCGCCGGGCTTGGGGTTCTTGGTCAGCTTGTCGAGATACGTCTCGTCGCGCGCGGTGAAGTAGAACAGCACCGCGACGATGATGAACGGCACGACGGTGTAGAGCATCTCGATGGGCAGGTTGTAGCGCACCTGCGGCGGCAGCTGATCGGACCGCTTGCGGTGGAAGAGCACCGCCCAAAGGATCAAGCCCCAGACGAGCGCGCCCACGGCCAGCGCGGCGACCCAGGAACCCTGCCACAGGGTCAGGATGCGCTTGCCCTGCTCGGTGGCCGGCGTCGGCAGGCCGAGACGCACTTTCTCTGCGGAGCACGCCGTCGTGGCGATCGCCAGCATCGAAAGCGCCGAAGCGCCCGTCAACAAGCGTCGGCGCGCACCGGGCGCACCTGCGCGCACGGGCGTACGCCGCTCTCTACGGCGGGTCGGACTCACGGATTGCCTTCCCACGAAGCCCGAGTCTCGGGCGATCAGGTCGATGTTCACACGTGTCGGGGAAAGATTAGCGGAGGGTCGCGGACACCCCGGTGGTACCCCCGTTACTGTCGTAGACGTGGTCTACTTCGACGCCGCGTCCACCGAGCCCCTGCACCCGGCGGCGCGTGAGGCGCTGGTCGGCGCGCTGGAGGGCGGCTGGGCGGATCCCCAGCGGCTGTACGGCTCCGCCCGCCGTACCCGCATGCTGCTCGAACGGGCCCGTACCCAGGTCGCGGCCGTCCTCGGCGCGCGACCGGACGAGACGTCGTTCACCTCCTCCGGCACCCAGGCGGTGCATCTGGGCATGCTCGGCACCCTGCACGCGCGGCGACGGGCCGGCCGGCACCTGGTGGTGAGCGCGGTCGAGCACTCCAGCGTGCTGCACACGGCCGGCATGCACGAGCGCGACGGCGGCAAGGTCACCACGGTGGGCGTCGACCGCTCGGGCCGGGTCGACCCGGAGGAGTTCGCCGCGGCGCTGCGGCCCGACACGGCCCTGGCCTGCCTGCAGACCGCCAACCACGAGGTGGGAACGCTCCAGCCCGTGGCCGAGGTCGCCGAGGCGTGCCGCGCGGCCCGCGTCCCCCTGTTCGTGGACGCCGCCCAGTCCGCGGGCCGGCTGGCGGTTCCCGGCGGCTGGTCGGTGCTGGCGGCGTCGGCGCACAAGTGGGGCGGCCCGCCGGGCGTCGGCGTCCTGGTCGTCCGCAAGAACACCCGCTGGCGCTCACCGCTGCCCGAGGACGAGCGTGAGAGCCGCCGCGTCCCCGGGTTCGAGAACGTCCCCGGCGTGGTGGCCGCCGCGGCGGCGCTGGAGGCGTACCGTGCGGAGATGGATCTGGACGGCCCCCGCCAGTCGGCCCTGGTCGACCTGATCCGCGAGCGCGTCCCCCGGCTGGTCGGCGACGTCGAGGTGATCGGCGACCCGGTACGGCGCCTCCCCCACCTGGTCACCTTCTCGTGTCTCTACGTGGAGGGTGAGGCGTTGCTGACCGAGCTCGACCGACTGGGATTCGAAGTCTCGTCCGGAAGTTCCTGTACGGCCGATACGCTCCGTCCGAGCCACGTTCTGGAGGCGATGGGAGTGATTACTCATGGAAATGTCCGGGTATCGCTCTCCCGCGGGGCGAGAGCGGCCGATGTCGACCGTTTCCTCGCGGTCCTTCCGGGGGCCGTGGACCGTCTCCGCCAGACCAGTGGAGTAACCGGTTGAGCGGGCAGAGTTCAAGCGAGGAGTTCGGCACATGGGCCTGAAGCGCCGCCGCGTCGTCCGGGAGGCCCCCCCGGAGGCACCTCAGGTGAGCACCGGCCCCCGGGCGCTGGTCACCATCGACGCGCTGGGCCGCAAGTGCCCGATTCCCATCATCATGCTGGCCGAACGCATCGGCGAGGTGCCGGTCGGGGAGATCATCGCGGTCAAGGCGGACGACGTCGCGGCGCGCACGGACGTACCCGCCTGGTGCCGGATGAAGTCGCAGGACTTCGTGTGGGAGGAGACCCTCCCGCGCGGCTGGGCCTTCCACGTCCGCCGCACCTACTGACCGAGCCCCGGACGAGGACGACTCCCCCGGGGCTCGACGCCGAAGGACCTCAGGCGAGGACGTGCTGGGCGACCTCGTCGGCGGCCTCCTTGCCGTACGCCTCGGCGAAGCGCTCCACGAACCGCTGCTTGTGAAGGGTGTACTCCTGCGGCCCGGCGACCTCGAGCGCGTGCG
>Ga0247774_1001384_pt1 | contig 12255 bp, 13 predicted proteins | sample UWRJL001104B6_FD_179933 | JGI IMG/M metagenome (GOLD analysis project Ga0247774, IMG submission 179933) | Plant litter microbial communities from Arlington Agricultural Research Station in Wisconsin, United States - UWRJ-L001-104B-6 | ecosystem: Environmental > Terrestrial > Plant litter >... | reverse complement strand
GTGCGGATACGGCGGGGTTCGACTGTTGCTGAAGATAGTGACGACGAATACAACGGATACGAGGCTCGTGATAAGGAAATTCGCTTGAAGGAGTGTAGACGGTCGGCTTTCTCGGAGTGTTTGGCAAACAGGAACCCTAGTGCTAAACTCGATCACGAATCCTAGTTTGAGCGAGCGAGGTAATGCACCGATGAGGTCAGCCGCCCGCAGCTGATTGGTTGGTTTCCCTGATGCTGACGACTGTTGGCAGGCTTGACTGTCTGGACGGATATTGGGAATACTCATCTAGCTTCCTTTCCAGGCACCCGAATTTTGAGAAGAGTTGCCTAGTTAAGAACTCAAATAATCATACCAAAGAAAAACAACTAATAATGTGGGAATGTATGAATCCGTAGTGTACGCCCCCAAAGGCCATCAGAATGCACTAGGGTTAGGGTATCATATGAATTCTGCAGAGGGTGGCCGAGACCAGAATCATCAGATACTCACTTCACTACTTAAAGCACTGTTTACTTGGTGATACCATCATCACGCCACTGATATTGCGCCACGGGTTGCATATGCTTCATCCTTCTATCATAGCGGTTTTTGTCCCCTCATTGTCCGATAGCCCGCATCCGCCCTGTTCCCCTAAACCTCGAGATATCGGCCGTCAAGCAAGCTCCTTTGCTGCACGAGTAGTTCCATCTCAATTTTCACAGACCATCCTTCATGCTCGTGCCCGACTTGGCCGCTTCCTCTGCGGCTGCCTTGGTCCGCTCCTGCAGCGTCTTTGCATCCTCGCCCGTGCTGTGGCGGTCCGCCTTAACGGCAGCCTCGCTGTCGGATGCGAGTTCGGGCTTCCAATGGCCCTTGCCTTGCCTTGCCTTGGTGATAGAGTCTTGCTTGTGAATTTCGTAGTCTTCTACATTGGCTGGGGGGTTAATCAGTTATCTAAAGGAATCAGCGGGTAGATGGCCGTGGCTTGGGATGGTTTGACGATACGTCGGCATCCTGGTGGGAAAGCTGATCAGGGGCATGATGATTCCTAGTACGGGTCCAAAGTTTAAACTCACGATCTGCTGACTCCTTGATCTTAAAACGAGGGCTCGTCGTCGAGATGAAGGCCCCTCTCAACTGGTGGCTACAAGCAATGCTTCGTACAGGATTGATGAGCAGCCGTGACGACATGTTTGTTGTTTCGACTCGCGCGCACAAGAAAAGGTCGACACGATTCCTTAGTTTCAATTTCGAAACGGGATTGGCAATTGGGAATGCTTTATTGTTCTCGCTGAATCGGCAATCGAAATGTAAAGGAAGCTTGATGGTTGCTCGAAGTAATCGGGTCGCCGTCCATCCTCCATCATGACGTCACGGACCCATCAACGTCGATTATGAATCAATGCGCTTGCCGATCTGGTGGCTGGCTTGTGCCACCAGCGTCCATTAGATAATCAGATTGAAAAGAAACTCGAACATGTTGAAATGCCCAGGACCGAAGCGAAAGCGTAAATCATTACTTTGCTACTAATTGACCAATTCCAACTATCGCCATATCTTCATCTTGTTGTCTCCAATTGCCTTGATGCCAGCCTGCGGGGATGTGGTCAGGCGTTCGAAACGTTGGACGTGGGGATGTCATTCAGGCTAGTTCATTGTTTTCTTAGGTTAAAAGTCAACATTGGCACGGTCGTTGTCGTAGCCGATGAAGGTATACGTGGGTGGGGATGATGATGGTGGCATCCAAACCTAAATGGCCACCGGCCCAAAGCCTATTGTTTTGTCGTGTCCAGAACCCCGGAGACGCTGCTCTAGCATCTCCATCATTGACAGCCGCTGAATCTCCCGGCCCATACTTACCAATGGAAAAGGCATCCTCCGCCATGCTGTCGGCTGTACAGAGAGTCTCAAGGGCCTCCAACCTTTGGCTTATCTACGGCAGCAACGAATTGCCACTTACACCTGTACGGCCTACATCATGCAGTATCCTCCAGTATTAAGCCGCAAAATCAGAAGCCAACCTTGGAGCTTCCGCACTAACTTGCCGCGAGCCAGCCGCTATGTTCGACCTGCTGCATGACACTGCTGCAACTTTTGTGTCCATAGCCTTCGACTCCTGCAACGAGGTCAGCACAAGAAACACATCGGCGCCCGGACCTCTCCACATGCAGTTTGTTTTTCAGGCTTTCAACCCCATGCCCCAAACGTGCAATTGTAGCGAGCAATAACCCCCCGCATTCCGTCAGCGCGCTAGTGTACTCATGTGCCTCATGTAAGGGGGAACGAGCGTTGGGGCATTACCGTAGCATGGAAACTTAGGGGAAGATTGGGGGCTAACGGTGGTGGCATTGTGCTTCGCCTTAAAGAATGCCGAACCATGGATACCTGTTTATGCTAGGGTAACAGGGAAGGCGAGCAAGGGTGAGGCTAGGAAGCGCACAGAGAGATGTGGACATAAGCACATGAACAGCACAGGGAACCGATCCAATTTCCCATGACCTACGAGCGGGGTGGAATAGGGGCCGCCGATAGACGACTTGGTGCGACTGACATGAAGTTTGCGACGATGTATTGTAGGTTGATTGCCGCCAGAAACTCAATCGTAGAACGGGGAAAACGAAAGCTGACTGTTGGATTAGAGAATGTTTGAAACTTTCGAAGGTTCTGTCATGGCAAATAAGTTTTCATCTCAGTCAGCCGAAGCGCACGGCACGCCATGGCATGCCCTCTCGATTTGCACAACGAGACTCGACTCTCGAATCTACAGAGGGTTGTCACTCATCACCCGTCACGAAAGCTCAAGATATTTGAACATAAAGAGGGTGAGGGCTGCCTCAACCCTTGTATTTGCAAGAACAGGAGCTCTCTGTAGCGAGGGCAAATCTCAACCAACTCCGCATCCTAGATATCCCAGTGATAGAAACATTGTGACACCGGACCTCCATATCTTTGCCCAGGCCACGCTGACCAGCCCCGCCCATAAAGCTACTTTCCCAATAGTTGTAAACAACAGGACCGAACCCGCCTTCTCCGTAAAAAAAACACCAGATTGCTCCGCCTTGCCTTCTGCCTGTCAATACACAACACAGTATTTGCCGTCATTCTATATGTCCAGATCTTCTTTTCTTTGATGAAAAAACTTCATGGACCCGTCATCCCAATGAGACACACAAAACGAACTCATTTTATATCCGCGAAGGCAAACAGTTGCCGTTCCTTCCCGAAACCGTTGCGCGCTTCCATGACATAACCGTATGAGGATTAAGTAGACGAAAGAAAACCCGAACTCCACCATGGGCTAGCCGCCCAAGCCCGATGCAAAGTTTGATGAAATGCAAAACCACCAGTCAAAAACGCCCATCGTGCCAGACAGCCTCGTCTTTTAGAGGTCAAACACCGAAAAAGGTATGGTATAAGGCCCAGAGGTCGAAACGCTGCAAACAAATCGCTGAAAATGGTATCGATAACACTTCATGTCGCGCCGCGGAACAACACAAATCTCGGAATTGTCGGTTAAACAGGGTATTGTCGAAGGATGTAGTTTGTACAGGTCATGGTCGTAGTCGTATAAAGGGAGAGGTGTGAGGAGTGGAGGTGAGGGTGGAGAGTGAAGAGGTTGAGGATGACAAGTTTGAGCCCAACAATCGAGGACGACAGAGTCGCGATAGCAACCCAGTCAACGCTCGAGAGGAGAAATGCCCTGTAAACCCAGCGCACAGGTGCCAACACATTATCGATGCCACTTTCAAGTTTGCAAGCCCTACCCGTCGGTGTCGGCCAAAGATAACAGCTGCTTGGAACAACGAGCAGAAGTAATTTTACATGCATCAGACAGCGCAACGGACATTGACGAGGTTCGCATCGTCTCCGTCCACACTTTCAGGAAAGCGTTAACGGATCAGTTGCTTACCATCTCCGTCCGATGACGTGCTGGTGCATTCGCGCTGGCGACACCGACGGCGGCGGGCTGCTCATGGTGGCACCCGTGGATGGATTGATGATGGGAATGGCGTTGCGGGCCCGGGTAGCAGACGGCTGGTGCAGTTTCAAACTTGAATGCTGGCTAAAGGCCGGAGGGATAAACGGCGGTGATGACGAGTTGAGAGAGAAGGCAGGCGCCACGGTCTGAGGTTGCTGCGTGGGCGACGACTCAGGGGAGCTGCTCGCAAGCGACGACCGTTCCGAAGACGCAACGGAGACTGCGTCGAACTGATGATTCCAGTTAGTTGGGCTGGAAGTGCGAGATGATTCCGACCCTCCACTCACGTCAAGCTGCGAACAAAGGCTCGGACAAAACTCCATGTCGTCGTCCAAGTCGAACGATCTGGTGGACTCGAATCGAGAGCGAGCGGCAACGAAGGACTGCGACTCGGCAAGCTCTCTGAGCGTCCGCGGCGAACCCCGGTATTGCTTGTGCGAGTTTTGCGAACCCATCGATAGCCTGCCCGGTGCTCTCCTACTCCGCCCGCCGTGGCTGCTGTGTGTTACGGGCCCCGCCGAAGGGGGAGTCGGGTGTCCATGGGAGCCGTAGTAGTTGTATGAAGACATTATCTAACAGGTATAGTATGTCTGGGACGAAAGGGAAAGGAAAGAGGGGACAACGTGATGAAAGGGCGGTGGTCGTCTATATCGTTGATGAGTCGTAAATCCGCCGTGTGAGTTTTGGTTGAGTCAGGCGTGGCAGGTCTTCTCAGCGGTTGGGGTGGGGTGGATCGGTCTTTTATTTGAGGTCCGCTGCGGGATTAACAGCTTTGAAACACAAACAAAGGCAGAGAGAGAGTGGGAAAGCCGAAGCGGACTAGGGCGGCAATCGACGTCGGCAGACACAACGAAGAGAAAATGAATTCAAGCAAGTAATATCATAAACAGGATTTAATGCTTTTGCTTTCGTTCGCACTCTTTTTCGTCTTCAGGTGAAAATGATATCGTGGGGTAAAAAGGATGCGGCCAAGGGGGAGTGCAAACGGAGTGAGAAGCGAAATGGTACGAGTAAAAGGTATTTCGTGAGGGACAGAGCGAGCAGCGGTCGGCGAAGGCGATGGCAGGTTTTTGTTGGATAGCCGAAGTTGCGGACTGGGGTCTGGAGACGAAGGGTACGTACCGATGGGTCGAGCACGGTGTACTTGTCTGTTGTACCTTCGTACTCCGTGCCAGATTTCTGCTGCGCCCACGGTACGGGCACGGAGCACCACCACCATACATCTGGGGGAGGCAGAGGAGGGTGGGCAGGCGGGAGAGGGAGGGTCGACCAGAAAGTCTCGATTTGCGCTGCGGTGCGGAGACTCTTGTGGGCCGCTTCTGCTCTTTGCAGGAATGCCAGAGGCGAAGGCTCCGAGGTGCAGGTGCTCACCAGTTGGGCGAATCAGGGGAAGTCGCGTCTCGCACTGGGGCAAGTCCAAGTGGGTCTCGTCTTCCGCCACCCGGCTCTTATTGGCTGGAAAACCTAGCGGGCGCCATGGTCTAATAATTTTGGAGCCACAGGGCCCCCACTATTCGACAGTGTCTTTACTGTGTTTTTACAGTCCGGCTAGGTTTTGTTGACGCCTTCGGGTGCGGTGACTTGCCCGATGTGGAGTACTCTGAACTTGCTGCCTAGCAAATTTCGCCCAAGTGGTAGGCCCGCAGTGTTTGGGGATTCGGTTCCACGACCCATACGTCATGCGACAGTGCGCCATTTCCCTCGAAGTCCACCGCCTCTGCAGGTCCTGCACGGAGAAATTAGTTCTGTTCGCACAGCCAACAACGATACAGAACGCCTCGATGAGGTCGCCCACTGCTCGGCCGAAATCCAGCGAAGCTCCTCGACCCGACTGGAACACCTGCCGCCTGAAGTAGATCCAGTATCATTTCCACAAAGCCAGGCCCATAAACACTGATTGATTTGCGATAGGTGGTGAAGGTTAGGTGCATGCGTCACCAAGCCGGAAGAGGCAGCGCAGCAGAATGCCTTCGTGCTCTAGAACCTCGGATTAGGCTTAACGCTCAAAGCAATAGTCAGGAGGAGGAGTACGGAGTACAGAGGGTGAGAGAGGTACAGTATCATTCATCCAACTTGAGAAACGGGTCGTGTTTCTATCTATGCCCGTCTCTGACATCGCCTCACTCTCTGCTGCTGCCCATTCGCCTGCGATAGTGTAACCACGTTATGAAACTCTCCCCTGGACCTTGGTCCAAGATTATCGTCTGCAGGAGCGTCCAGGCTGCATAATGAAGAGGTGGCAGGGCAGCCCAAATGGAGACCGGCTCTGCTATCCAACTGTCGAGCCGGCCCAAGGGACCTGGGACCTGCACTGGAGCGTCAGCCGCTCGGAACATGGATGATGGGCGACAGGAGTGTCCCAAAAGGGTTAACAGGTTCGGCTGCCAGTCTGACCTCCAATGAACCACCAATTCGAGCGATGTTCAGCCCTCAATTTGGCTGGTCAATTTGGCGCCCGTCTCACCTCGCGGACCGCTCGGCCAGATGTGGGTTTGGCGAAATGGATTTACTTGCAAAAGTCGACCTGCTCACAAATCCAGCCAAATGGGAAATGGTTAGCAGTGCTAGCTCGTCTTGCAGCAGACTGGTCTCCATCAAGCGGCCGCTTTCGCCGCATTCCGGTCGCGTGAACGTCAGGACGTCAGGAACGGTGTCGTCTCAAGATGGGTCCTTTACTCCGTGAGAGCCGGTGAGTCTCTGAACAGCACCGAAGGTCCATTCAGGTGGCAGCAGTGGCTGGATGCCTCTGGCGCACCGCTGGGAATGCTGGGGATGGCCCAACATGCACCGATCAAGCCCCAAGGTCGATCCCAACCTTCTTGGGCTTCGCACTGTCCTGCAGTCATCCAGGTTGCCAAGGATAGGATCAGAAACATGCGGTTACAATCCCGCCCCGCCTGTCTCGACAGTCTCGTGGACAAAGTGTGAAGAGGTCTCGCACACAGTATTGTTTCGTCGAGAATGCTGGACACTGTGTGCCCAGTGTGAGACAGTGTAAATACAAGGAGAGGTGGGACGACGGTGGGGAGACGCTCGCAGATCCCAGAAACGCCCCGCCGAAAGTCCAAATGCCATTCGGCACCGCAGCCCAAGAAGCACGACGACTAGGCCAGGCCTGCATCAATTCATGTCCATCTTCGTACCATTTGGAGTGAACACTGCCATATTGCCTTTAATGATGGAGCGACAATCCTCCTCAAGCAGGGCTGCTGGCATCATTCATCGCCATGACGGCGGGATTGGAAGATGGATTCCGGTGGCCAATCTGTCCAAAACCGGGGCTCAGACCAGCCATGCTAGTGCCGATATGGGCTACTCTTATCGATCCTTGGCCCCTCTTCGTCTGCCAATTGCACGGTTTGCATGAATGATGGGATGCTGGGCCACAGAGGATTTACCCCTCCGGAACCGACAAAGCCTGTACTTGACTGCCTTTTGGGGCACAATCGTCTTGGCCTCGGGGTATCTACCCTCTATCTACCACATATCCGTGCCTTCGTACGGCAAGGTCGGTATACGGTAGAGGCATTACGCTCCCGTAGAGGGGCACCGGATATTAGGCTTTGCGGAGGCATCGACCTACGGGATCAGGCAAAGGCGGCGGCATCCTAACGGAGCTTCCTCTCGCCTCCAACCTTCTGCGGACCGGAGATCAACCTCCACGGATCAACAAAGCCGACATCATAGGGTGGAGTGGCATTGGAGACAGCCTCATTGTCCAATCGGCTGCTCACACTTGAACTGGCTGCCGTGCTCTGCTCCAGATATCTGCTTCGGACACGACATAGTCTGAGTACGGGAGTCGGTAATCGTGACTGATAACAGTTCTGGCTGACGCTGAGCACTGAGCACCGACTCTTGCAACACTCTCGAATCGGCAGCCCCCGGACACGCCGCGAATGTATGAGCACCGCCGATGGACTAAGACATGCAACACTTCCACTGAAAGTTCTGGCGCGACGAGCGCGTCCCAAAGAACGAAGTCTACAGCGGCTCAAGCCACTAATTACTTGGCTACCTGACTACTTGCTCAAATGCCGGCACAGCCATGCCAATTGGGTTGGTGGCTGGGTCGTTGGCTGGCTAGCGGGGGATCATCTGAAAGCCCCTCGGTCTGCCCCGCATCGAAATCGAGATTTATCCCATGCCGCTTGGGGCTTTCTGCTGTTCCACCGTGTAGGACTACACAACTGGTGTGCAACAATGTGAAGGTGGACATTGGGGGTTTGCAAACAGATGAAATGGGGACTGTAATAGATGTCAAACAACCCTGAAGGTTCGTCAAATCTTCTACCCGAAGTCGATGTTTGAGAGAGATGCTGGCCTGTCTGTTCGAGGCGTAGGCGAGCTGCGAGTACAGGCAAAACGGGGAGCAGTTTATGCGAGCACTCAAAACCGCAAGTACCTTCCGCTAGAACTTGCCATCCTTTTGTCTCTTCAGAAAGGCTTCCACCGTGTCCCATTCGTCAATTCCCCGCCAGATTCGAAACTGGGGCGGGGCGGAGGCCGTTCGCCATCTTTGCGAAGCCAGCACCAATTTGAGAGGTTGGTCTATTTTCGGCCAGATGCTGCAGTGGCAGCGCGTCTATCACAATGGATCTGGGGATTCTGCTTTTGGACGGACTTGTGACCGAATCATGGGAGCGCCCGAACGGCAAACCATGAACGGCAATACACTTGCTTTTGTCGGCTGGAGACGGTCTGGACGCCTGCACACCTGCATGCACGACGGCTCTCCAGCCTAGGCTGCAAACTTGAAGCCAGCTCAGCCGGGCTGTTCTAAAGCTGGCGTAGCACGCAGCACGTCCAAGTAGCTGGAATGCAAGGTGGCACGAATGTTGTCTTCATCACGAAGCGTCCTGCACGGCGAGCTTGTCTCCAAGTCCGTGGACCACTGGCTATTGGCAATACAGTCTGCACAACGCCGCATTTTCAAAGCCATCGACATCAGCCGAGACGAAAGTCCAAGTCACGGTGGGAGAGACTGCCCCTCGCTTAGATGAACTCGCAACTCCCGTCCCTCCTCCTCATATCTCTCATTGCTGACATTCGCCCATCTTTCATGCGGAGCCTCAACAAAATCCAGCCTGAACTGAACTACAGATAAGGTGCTCAGCAGGAATCCAACACGCGCACCACGCGCGTCCAGTTGGATGGTGGATGGATGAATTTTTAGGTTCTCACTGTGTCAAGCACAGCAACGACCTCAGATTTGCGGAGGGTAAAGTAGGTGTCACACTTGTTTCTGGCCTAGCGAATAAGGCACCGCGATAGGCACTGCCTCACCGCTCCTTGCATCCCCATGGTGGGGGAGCATGAGGCAGCGCAAAGTGATGGAAGAAGGCGTAGAGAGCAGAATCGGAAGTTTAACCGTGAGGTGGTATAGGTGGTATGTACCGAGGTACCTTCGTAGGTTGAAGGCACTACTAGATACAGAAACAAGTGTTAACCACGCGGGCAGAATAAAGAAGGGAAGGAAAGAATCATTTGTGAATGGATGGCGCAAGTTGCACTGTGCAATTCGTCTCCTCTCCCTTCTCTGTCCGGGTGGGAGTTAGTTGGTAAGAGCACGTGGTCTAACTGCACCGCACTGTGCAAAGTCTTGCAAATCCTCCGGTCTTCGCCGCCATCCAGGGCAAACTCGGGCTGGTCGTCTCCGACGTATCTCCGCCGACAGGAACATTGGCGAAAATCTGCCGCAACCTCACTCTGGCGCCACTCGGCGTTTGAAACACGCGACCAGGCCGGCTTCCCCATACGTAATTTTTGCTGCTGCATCTCGGAGACGCCATTCCCCCAATTTCCCGTGACATGCTGCATCTTCCCGGCGTACTTGCGGAGAGCATGAGGTCAGATTGCCGGATGCCATGCGACCACTGCAGAACGGGTCGGAAATGGGTCCCGAGGTTTGGTTCGGACGGCAAGCTCATTCGAGATGACCTGGACACTTTTCTGGTCGCCCTACCGGGGCTGCCGAGTTGAATTCTAAACTCTAGGGCAATGAGTTCGTAACCCGAGGATCAGGCTACGATTTAGGAACTCGGAAGCAGCGCGAGGTTGAACACTGTACCTACCGTGACATCCGATGCTCCGGCATCGGATCTAGATTTGAAGCCGTGAGACTTATACGCCTACAGAAGGTGTGGGACTCAGGTGCCCTTGCAGATATCGTCGCCTTCGGAGACAATTTTCCAATTCCGAGGCAAAAGACTCTTGTCTGACGTTGCAAGGTAGTCGACCCTCAACCGAGCTGTCCGGTATCCGGGTCTTGCGTCCCTCGAAGTGCCGCTACGGAGCCCGTCCTGTGAAGTGGAGAGGAGCTCCGCAGCAAGGCTACAGCACCACAAACCTCCAACAGACAATAAACAGCCTCACCGCCAGACTTTCATCTTCCAACACGCCAGGTTCGATACGTAACCTCATCTCGTCCTCGTGTTCATTCCATCATGCTATTAATACTCGCTTCCTTGTGGCCACGTACATGAGGTCTGCCCTCAGCTACCATCGTAAGGACCCCGACGGTACTCCCGAAGTTGCTCTAACCGCCTGGGTCCTTTCCCGGGACGCTGGGTCGTTGAGGATGCTATGGCAGAGCCTGAGGAGGTGACTGAGCTTGTGGAGATAGACGGAGGTTGTCAAGTTGCTATTTGTAGGGGCAAAGGACATGGCTGCGAAGTCATCGTTTTGAGGGTGTCCAATTCCTCATATATTGCAATAACCTTGTGGGTCACGGCTTGAGCGTCTAACCACCCCCCCCCAGCTATCTTCAAATCAACCCAGTACATAGTTGTTGGCGCGACGTTGTGCCTCGTAGGGCCGAAATACGCGCATAGGTAGAGGCGGCGAGTGCAGGCGAAGTGTTGGTTGAAATAGATATGCTGCTTAGTGTTGTGATTCCTGTTCTCCTGAAATAGGTGTTTATTGGTGAGACAGTCCGTAGGTGTTTAATTTCCTGTCTCTCTTCACGGCTTCGGGCCTCTGTTTGAGATATCTTGTTAAACAGACATCCAAAGGTGCAAGTCTTTCTCGCATTCGAAGCCTCAGGGCAACCAATTCTAAGCCCTACCCACTTATCTCCTTTCTACACGGTTATGGCCAACTGGTGCAAATCCTACCTCCATGTCCCCTACCCAACCTGCGCCATCTCGGAGACCCTCTCGACATGACTGACTCGCTGCTAGGTGATTTGTGAACAACTACGGAAAGTAGCTTTTCTAGGCTTGGAAGTGAGAATGAAGCTGAGGGAGTTCGTGCAGAATAGGGGCTTCTATTTTGCACCCATGGGGTTTTGCTCTCTTCTAGGCTGCCGTCAAGTTCGAGTGGGTTGACTCGGACGAAAGATAACCCAATGCCAGAGATGGTGACTGTATCTGGCTGTCGGTTCGTCTTGATTTCCTTTGGAATCTAGCGACCCGTGAATATATGGGGAGAATCATTTTCTTAAGATCTTAGGCAATCTTATCAAACAAACAAGAGTCCAGCCGTAGGAGCCTCGTAGACTATGTACTCCACGGGCCAAGGCAACCAGAACCACCAAAGGTATGGGGAAGCAGTGTCAGATCAGCTTTTATGTATTCCCTTCCATCGCCTCAACAAAAACTTGATCCATCCGTTAGGAGAACATATGGCTATCTAGAATGGCCCGTCCAACAATCTAGCTCCTGGCGTAGAAGCGCATCTGGGCGGCGCCAACGTCAAACACTGCCACCACATTCTGAAGGAAAACGGAACCGAGAATATATGGACCAAACCCTCCCGTCGAGATGCCCATCAGGCATAGCCCGGAGATGGGATCCTTGGTCTCGCGCATGATAAGATGATCCGGGACAATTTCAAACTTGACACCCTCGATGATGACCGACAGTCGCGGAGCAATGGCGTCGCAGTCGACAAAGTACATACCGTACTGGTACATGAAGACGCCCTTGGGGATGAATGCATTCGCCACAGATTCGGCAACGGCTTCGGAGAGGTCAGCACAGAGGATTCTCGCCCAACAATGCAGCCTTAAAAACTTACGCGGCGGAAGATATATTAGACTCGTAGCAGTGTCAACGATGTAGAGGTGCTTAGTCGTATCGCGACCTTCGCCCCAGCTAATTCCGTCGACGACGATGGTGTAGAAAGAATGCGTGTACGCCGTGACAGCCCCCTTACTTTCTCCTGCCAAATTGGCCTGAAATCATGGTTAGCCATTCGCGAGTTGCGAAACATGCAGGGGCATACATACCACGATAATGTCCGAGGTTGCAGTCTTGGATGTCGTCCACATATTGGAAGGAGGAAGCCCGCCCCAT
>Ga0247774_1001383_pt1 | contig 12262 bp, 9 predicted proteins | sample UWRJL001104B6_FD_179933 | JGI IMG/M metagenome (GOLD analysis project Ga0247774, IMG submission 179933) | Plant litter microbial communities from Arlington Agricultural Research Station in Wisconsin, United States - UWRJ-L001-104B-6 | ecosystem: Environmental > Terrestrial > Plant litter >... | reverse complement strand
CACCACTACTGCAACCACCACAGCCAAGTCGTCCTCCTCAACAACAAAACGCCCGACCAAGCCAACCTCGATCAAGACAACCTCGACCAAGAGAAGCCCCCAAAAGCTTGCAGCAGATCGCGTGGCCGAAAGGGACCAGAAGCAACGAGAGAAGGACGCAGCCAAGGCCCAAAAAGCCAAGGAGAAGCAAAGGGCTGCGGCACTGGCTGAAGCCAACAAGGTACGAATCGACAAGAAAATTTCGGCTAAGGAAATGATTGTCGACCTGCCTGAGTCACTCGACGACGCCGTGGCAGTCCAAACGCAAACACTCTTGAAAGAGCTCAGCATTCAAGATACGCAATACGCGAGCCCCGTGCCCCAGGTCGTGCAATGGAGGCGCAAGACCACTTCGCGGTGGGACGAGGAGGCGGGCCATTACGAGCCGATACCGATGCGGATCGAAAAGGAGATGTACGCCTTGGCGATCATGAGTGCCGAGGAGTTTGTGGATGCCTGTATTCAGGAATCAGAGCATACCACGACCATCGATCAACATGTCCAATGTATGAAGCGGCACTTTGGAGGCTGCACGTTGATCTACTTGATACAAGGCCTTATGCCGTGGGTGCGCAAGAATCGCAGTCTCCGAAACCGGCAATTTGCTTCCGCTGTTCGTGGAAATGAGGAGCCGTCATCCTCTTCGCAGTCCAGGAAACGCAAGACGGCGCGGACACAGTACGTGGATGAAGAGATCATCGAAGAGGGCCTGCTGGAGCTGCAAGTCATTCATGGCGCCCTGATCCATCACACCAATGCGGGCATCGAGACGGCGCAGTGGATCGTCACCTTTACGCAGCACATCTCGACGGTGCCGTATCGTCGACGGCGGGACGAGAACAACGCCGCGGGGGCCGGGTTTTGCATGGAGTCGGGACAGGTCCGGACGGGAGACAGTGCCAAGGATACGTACGTCCGCATGCTCCAGGAAATAACGCGCGTCACTGCACCCATCGCCTTTGGCATTGCCGCCGAGTTTGGCTCGGTTGGGGATCTTGTTCGGGGACTCGAGCAAGGAGGGCCCTCGACGCTGGGGGATTGCTATAAATGCAACAACAAGGATGGGGACAGGTCAGATCGTACGATTGGGCAGGCTGTGAGCAAGAGGATGCATAAGGTATTTACAGGTCGCGACGAAACCAGCACCGAGGTTTGAGGCCTGAGCTTGGTTGGAAGAAACGGGCATGAATATCATTGGCATGGTTAGCCTGGTGTTTAGTAAGGGATATGAGCTCGTAATGACTTCCATACTGATTAGTATATGCTCATCCGCATCACCCACTCCTTGTGCGAAGCGGCGTAAACACCGGGGCGTAATATCGGCGAGCTCAACTCTCCACGTACCTGTGAACATGATTCCATGCACATCTATACGTGGTATATAGGTATACCCTACTCATATCCTTGTACCGCTCCCGGTCGCTTTCCGTTGCGACCCCATTTCTCCCGGCAAACCCAGGGTTCCCCTCGTGCATCAATCCAACTTCTTGTCCAAAATCCACCGCCCTCTATCGAATACAGACGACCGCTTAAAGCCAATCCCTTCTTGTCGGATGGGAACCCTCTCCGGCCTTTCGGATTTTCAACAGCAGAGGGACATACCAAATGTGGATAAGACGTGATAGAGAGAATAGAAGATAGATGTTCGAAGCCTGGGATTGACTTTCATTTATCAGATTGGGAGAGGCGCCAGTTGCAGAAAAATACTCATAATGTCAAATGCATTTCTTCGTTGTAGCACATTGGACCTATCTGTCTTGAGATGCAATTGTCCTTGCTAACTATGTCACCAGCGATCCTATCGGCATGACACCTCGGATGAATTTTGATATACACTCCTTGCACTCCTACATTCTCTTCATGGTGAACTTTCCTAACGCCTCAACTTTGTCCTCACCCGCACTACAATGCCGTGGCCGCTCTTGCTCTCAAAAACTCCAAACTCATTCTCCCTCCGAAACGTAACCTCCTCTGCCTTGGCCGTCATGCTAACCTGCTCATCATCTTGGGCAGGGGGCGCCCTAGCCTCCGGCGGCCACACCGGCACGGGAGCAGACGGACCCGCCGACTTAAGAAAGCCCCACCTACTCTTAGATGGAGCCGGCGACTTCGGAGGCTCCTGGGGCGACGACAGCTCAGGCGCCCGGGGTTTCGCCTTCGGCCTAGGTTGCAAATGCCTCGCAAGGCCCGCCGCTAGCTCTTCGTCATTCCACCACCAATCCCCCACGTTCTTCTTCGTGTGGCCCCCATCCATCTCGTCGCCCCACCTCCCCCAAGCGTCAAACTCGTCCTTCGTCTGCCAGGGGTTCGACTTGCTCATGTTGCCATTATTGCTTGGCTCGCCCTCCGAGTCCGAGTCTCGCTCGAGGCCTTTCGTGATCCCCACCCGGTCCACCACCCGGACGAGCTGCCGCGTCTCGCCGTCGCCGGGCTTTTCTCCCGAGAAGACCCAGTCGGCTACGGGTGCCGACGGGACGAGGATGAGCTCTGCCAGTGCAGGGGGGTTCGGCCGCGATGCGATTCTATGCAGGAGAGCTTCGATGTGAGGCGAAAGAAGTGATATGAAAGCAATATCCCTGGCGATCTGAGACGTCGCATGCGCTTCTTGGGATTCCCGGATCAGGGTTGGAAGACTTGAGAGGTGGGATTCGAGATGGGAAGTAAAGGCTGGCTGGTTCGAGGAGCCAAGCTCGCTGTAAGGGGGAGGGACGTCTCCCTCGCGAGACTTGGACATGACGACGATGACGGGTCGATGTTTGGTGTGAAGGAGGGCCTCGGTAGTGAACGTTTGCTAATCGCGGGGGAAGAAAAACCGGGCAGGTTGGAGATGAGGTAATCGATGCCAACTTGGCGGAGGGCTCCGCTGCCTGACGGGTAGGGGCCTGAGGCAGAATTTGGCGTCAGGTGCATGCAAGAACGTGAATACGACTCACGAGGTCGAGCACCAACACAGTCATGCGAACAGTGAGGCTCAGACGGAGCGGAGATGTCGTTTATCCCGCTGGCTCCCACACTAGCCCAGTGCCTGCAGATACATGTAGCTGTTCGGTAGCACGAAATAGGAGACCGAAGCCCTGATAAGCACCGATATTTTCGCTTGGTCTACCCGATGACAGACCAACGAGAGGTTCGGGCGGCTTTGGAAGCTGTTCCGCGGCGGTGGGGTGGTTAGCACTTAGGTTGGGGCTGTGTCTGCTAACAGGCAATAGATAACAATGACAACCACAAATGGAGGTGAGGAGCGCCTCAGCCGATCACTTCAGCATGCTTGAAGGATAGTCTGGGCGTTGACGATAGGAGTCTCGAGATATATCAAGGGTGAGCTTCTTGACCCTTGTTGACCAAGGTCAGTGTCGATAAAGCCCGACTGGTGGCCTCTTGACCTAAACTTCGCCTAGATGTACCTAAGGCACAAGTCGAAGCAATGGTGGGGGTCTGGAAAATTCTGTGCCTTGGCGGAGCGGGGGTCGAACCGAGGTGTTAAATGTAAAAATCCGAAGAAGTAGTTTGTAAAATTACAATGTTGTTCCCTTTCCGTTCTAGAACTATGTGGAGGGAATGCTTGGGGGGATGCCTTGCGGAAACATCTTGGATGGACACCGACGCGGTGTCATTGGGCAACAGCCAAGGCAGCTTAGTCCCAAAGCCACTAACCGTTGCGGGGCGCTGCGGGTGGCGCCCTCCGTGGCGGGCGTGGACCTAACGGGTGGCGGAGCCAGGCATGCAGAGTAACTAACGCCCTGCAGGTGAACAGCATTTGCGGGGTTCGCTAGGTAGACAAGGAGAGTGGACCCTGAAAGCTATCTCATTCTTAATCCCCCCGAGACTGATGCTCGGTTTTTCAACGCTCTATAAATTCAAGGTCAACTTCACCCAAGGCCAAGCCGCCTGGTCAAGCCTACAGGGCTAATTCGTGGTATTTTTCAATTGACACTGGACCGGAGGATTCGTGAGGCTTTCGGATGTCAGTTACTTGACAGCCCCGCGCTGTTCCCGTGGGCTGAAGTTACAATGTTCCAATCCGCTGCTTTGCCAAATGACTCTCGACCGAATCTTGCGTTCTGTGCCCAAGTCAGACGGACTAATATTCCTAGCTGCAGCAAGTCGGGTCCTCATTGGATGGAAGGAACAAAAGATTGCAACGAGCTGTGAGCTTGTGCCTATGGCCATGCAAATCCCGGCAACGCCCGATGATTGCAATGTTTGGTAGCTTTCCATGGCGCAGCAAGGCCCTACCGCCCTTGTCGGGGGCTCTGTGTTATTAAAACCCTTGTTCAACGCCGTTGCCACTAGCTTTCAACCTAGCAACGCTTCGTTTAGCTTAGACCTCTCGTGATCGCTTCGCAAGTTATCACCGACAGAGCCGAGGCACAGCGGATTCGTGTCTAAATCCCACACGGCCTCCAGCACAGCTCGCGATACGGCACGCCCCTCATCGCCCTTGATATAAAGAACAGATACTCCCTCAGCTCAGCCGTACACGACTTCCACTCGCCGTGTTTTTTTTTCCATCACACATCATAAAGAGAACAGTTTGAGGTCGGCCTCGCTGCTCAAACCCCACTTGTTCAAGCGGAACTATCCCACACACTGGCTTCCCTTATTTAAACCGCCATCCCGCCTCACTCGCTCATCATCGTCAAATAGTCGCTGGACCAAGGGCGTTTTTCGCAGCCACTCTCACCATCTTGCCGATTTAGTAGGCTTTACAGGTCACCGACCTAGCCAACCGCCGTCATGATGATGTACAAGATTGCCGCGCCAGATGAGTATCTGGCCATCACTGGTATGGGCATCAAGGATGACATCAAAATCACAAAGGCAGCATGGGTCTGGCCCTTCCAACGATGCATGCGCTTCAGGCACGCCCCCCTCGTTCGTTTTGCCGTCTTCAAAGCGACAAACTAACAAGTCCGCAGTGTCCAACCACACGACTATGCTATGAATCTGCAGGCTATGACTAAGGAGAAACTCCAATTCCTCCTCCCCGTAGTCTTCACCGTCGGCCCCCGCGTGCCGTCAACCCAGACCGACGCCGTCGTGGAGGGCCATGACGCCCCCATCGTCGACCCTAGCCACGCGCTTATGAGGTATGCTGTGCTCCTCGCCGAAAACGCAGAGAGCAAGCTCCAGGAGCAGAACTTCCTGGAGCAAAAGATCCGCGGTATCGTCGAGGGCGAGGTCCGCGTGCTGGTCTCCAGCATGACCATGGAGGAAATCTTCGCCGAGCGCGAGCTCTTCAAGAAGCGGATCCACAAGAACATCCAGTCCGAGCTGGACCAGTTCGGCCTCAAGATCTACAACGCCAACGTCAAGGAGCTGCGCGACGCCCCGGATTCCGTCTACTTTGAGTCGTTGTCCCGCAAGGCCCACGAGGGCGCCACCAACCAGGCCCGTATCGACGTGGCCGAGGCGGTCCTCCGCGGTACTGTCGGAGAAACGCAGCGGAAAGGCGAGCAGGAGCGTGAGATTGCCAAGATCCACGCCGAGACGGCCGTCCAAAAGACGGAGCGGGATGTCGAGAAAGCCCAGGCCGAGGCGAAGCTGCAGACAAGGCAGACCGAGCTGCAGCAGGACGTCGACCTCACGCGGGTCCAGGCCCGGCGCGCCCTCGAGGCCAAGGACGAGGACCTGAAGAAGGAAGTCGAGGTAAAGCGCGCGCTCGCCGAGATGGAGCGTCTGCGTGCCGTCGACGTCGTCGCGGCCACGATTGCAAAGGAGTCGAAGCAGCAGGCCGCCGACGCCACCGCCTACGAGGTGATCAAGGACGCGCAGGCCAACTATGAAAAGTCGCAGCGCCTCACCGACGCGGGGGCCTACAAGACGACCAAGGATGCCGAGGCGTGGGCCAGCGCAACCGTCAAGAACGCCGATGCCTGCCTCGTCAAGACGCAAAAGGAGGCCGAGGGGATTTCTGCCATGGCCGATGCCTACGCCAAGATGGCCGGCGCTTTCGGCGGGCCTGCCGGCCTGCTCACCTACATGATGATCGAGAAGGGCACCTTTGTCGAGCTCGCCAAGGCCAATGCCGAAGCCGTTCGGGGGATGCAGCCCAAGATCAGCGTCTGGAACACGGGCAGCCAGGAGGGCGGCTCCGGGTCTGGCGCCGGAGTCGATACCATGCGCAACATGTATCAGATGCTGCCGCCTCTGATGACCACCATCCAGGACCAGACTGGCATCAAGCTTCCCGAGTGGCAGTTTGGGACCATGGCAGCTGCTACGAACGAGGTCTCACGGGTACAGAACAAGGGCACAACCGTCAATGGACACCAGTAAGGCCGGGAGAACGTAACCTCCTTTTTACGGGCTTTGGACATTAATGCAGGTTCCGAATATTCGGTCAGATTGGCATGGGAATGGCGTTTAGGCTCTTCGGACACTCGTTGGGGACACTGTAACCATTTTTTAGTGATACCTTGTCTTTCAACGCGAAGCATTTCCTTTGTACATTTGTTGTATCATTAGGCAGTTGGGTCAACCTACCGAAAATAAATCTCTAGATCGTGCATATTCATGTGCCCCTCTGCCCATCTCCCATGTCCACATATGGTGCTCCGAACCTCGGCGTCGCTATCATCCATAAACACACCATGATAAAACTCATCCAAATCGTATTCCTGATGACGGGTTCCAGGTTCCTCCCCCCTGTGCATTGTCGCCATTTGAGTTGGCGGAAGCCCCTGATGGTGCTCCGAAATTGATATCCATGTTGGGGCTCCACACGCCCGGCGGATTCATGGGCTGTGGCTGCTGAGACGAAAGGCCAGGACCGGCCCAGGCCTGAATCTGGGCTTCGGGGGCTGATTGGATAGGCTGCGGCGGCTGTCGAGGAAAACCTTGCGGGGGCGGTTGTGCCGGAAAGTAACCCGGCGTATTCGCAGGGTAGGTCTGCGTTGGAGGCGAGTGGATAGGCGTTCTCGAGAGGCTGAGGGTTGACAAGGACGGCATGGACAATTCCCTGCTGTTTGTCAGAACACAATACCATGCCTACGTGATGTTGCGAGGTCAAGAACCTACTCTTCAAGCCTGGACGCCTCGACTCTCCTCTGGTTAGCCCATCGCTTGGCAGGGTCGCGGATGTCGTTGGCCGCCGTCCTGCTGAGATCGTTGTAAAACGTCCTCCCCTGCTCCAAGTTGTGGACAATTTCCTTGTACTTGAAAAAGGCATTATCCAGCTGCTGGAGCGTCTGCGCCCGCTCTTGTTGGCCCTTATCACCCATATTCTTCTTTTGGCTCTCAAACTCCCGATTGGTCCTCGCCACCTCGCTCAGAAGCCGCTCCTGCTCGTCCGACTCCTTATCCAGAGACTCCAGATCGGGCTCATAGAGCCGATCGAGCCTTTTCTCAAAAAAGTCTTCGAAATGTGCTGGGACGATGGCCGTGGTCGGGTACGTCCGCTCCAGCCGTGCCGCCTCCTTGAGAATGTCGGGCTTAATGTCGTCTGCCCGGCACTTTTCTCGCAAAGCTTCAACCTTCTTACGCCGCCGAGACTCGAGACGTAGCACGTCATTGTACGATCCGCGCAGCCTTCCTATGACTGGCCGCAAGGGCTCGGGAATCTCCGTTCGCCGGCTCGACGGCACAAAGTCGAGAAGTCCACGTTCCGGGCCGGCCAGGATCTTGAGCAAATGCTCCACGGCAACAATCTTTTCCCGTATCAGATTGTCACTGGCCAAGCTCGACGCCAGATACTCGCCAATCTGCTGCACATTTTTCCAAATCTTCTGCCCCTGCGCATCTTCTTTACTCTGGGGCCGCGTCCATCGTTCCGTTCCGTACTTGAGTCGCAACGCATTGTCGTCCTCCTCTTCGGCAGCCAATATTTGCTTTGCTTCGTCCATGACGGCAACGTCGGCCGCCCTCAGCTTGTCGATGTCTGCAAGGCTCTTCTGAATTCTCCCGATGGCATCTGACCGACGAATTTCTTCGGCGTGCTGGGCAAGGCTGTGCGGGAGGCCAAGCGGCTTCTCCAGCGCCTGGAGAGACCCAGGAAGGCCAAGAGCCGCCAGACCCTCGTGCAGGTGCTCCGTCGCGGTCTCGAGCGGTTCTATGATGCTCGTATTGACGAGACGATCTCGGCGCTCTTCGTATATCGTCGTAGCAATATGGACGGAAAAGGGGACAAGCCGTGAAAATAGCGCAGGCCCAAACTCGGCATTGTCTCCCAGACAGTCGTAGGGGTTCAGAACTTGCGGTGGCACTTTTGCGATAGCCATATTCGCCCGGTCGAGTGGCTTCAGGTCGGCCTTGGAAGGCACCGTTTCTGCTCAATGTTAGCGACTGGAGCCAATCTAAAGAAGCGACTAGGCCGGCAATTTACGGAGATAGATGACATCGTTGTCTTTCTCTGCGCGCTTCAAGTCATCCTCCAACTTGCTCCTCAAGCTTTGCATGTCCTCCACGACCATCCGGTTCAGCAGCCCGCTGCGCGTCTCCTTAAGACCCTCACTTATGCAGTTCCGGGCGTCGATTAGCCGTGCAATTTCTTCCCCGAACTTGCGCTTCTCAAGGCAGTCGGCGGCGGCCCTGCATTGCGCAGCGGCAGCGTAATGGTGGTGCTTTGCGCTCATGTGGTAGAGCCAGGCGCGGCTGATGGCATGCGAGTGGCAGCCAGCCTCGGAGGCAACATCGTAAAGGTCCGACACCCTTGCAGCGAGCTTTGCAATACTGGCATCTCGATATCCGTCCATGACTGCTTTCTGCCAGAAACATTCTTGCATCTGCGCGAGGAACAGCTGCATCAGGGACTCGAGCGTGTGGCGATCCATGTCCTCGGGCGGATCCGACATGCGGAGCTCCGGGAGGATGGCCGTCTGCATATGTGACAGAACCCCGGCGGCTAGCGCAAAGTAGCTTGCGGCTGTCTTGAGTCCCTCGGTGTTGTTGCGAGGTGACGACATTCCAAGGTGCGAGTAAAGCGCGGCCAGGTTGAAGAGAATGTTCATGAGCTCGAACTTGAGGTTATTTCGTACCATCGGCCGATCTTCGTTGTTCAGCGCAGGGTACCATGCGAATTCGGCTCCAATCTATGACAGATGTCAGCTTGATTCGGGCTCGTGAACGATGTGGAGTGGGATCCTACGTCGATCGGAAACTTGCCCCCGATCCACACAAGCTGGGCTGCGTACGCCTGGAGCTTCCTGATCCCGCTGGCGTGCGCTTCCTGGACATTGACTGCATCGCGGCGGAGTGCGTCGATGACTTCGAGGTCCTGCTTGAACATGTCTGGGTGCTGGTCATAGTTGCTGTTGATATATCGCGTGATAGTGCTCGAGAGCGACAAGTGTTTGCCCTTTCGAAAGGGGATTGCGAGAATATTCGACGTTCTTCTAGAAGTCAGCAAGACGAGACGAGAGAGAAAACTTTCGGCATTTTGGAGCACCTACGTCGCCATGGCTGGTGATGTTTCCCAGTAGCTGGAGGTTGCGTGGCGCGAAGCTCTAGGAAACTGCGGGAACGTCGCGATCGATGAAGTCATCCCGCGGCCAGGGACACCAAGGTTACAACGCACCGGGCAAACACCTAGTGGGGGCGGGGTGGATTGCCGTCGTACAGTATACATAAAATTTCCAAACTGCCAATATGCACGTCAAATTACCATTCCTTACAGTTTAAGACAGTGCGAAAGGAAGGGAGGGCTCTGCAGTTGTAACCAACCCCAACCCTAAACCTGGTTCACCACCATCCTGTTCCTCCATTGCGCGGAGGAAAGCCACATGCCTGGTCAAAGATGCTTGTTTTCGTAGAGCAAGTTCCGTTTAATGGCTTTTACAGCGGAATCGTTTTATATGAGGCACAAGCGAGAACATGGACTTGTTGGCATCCTCTTCCGCTGATTCCTGGGAAGCAGTGCCTGATCAACATGGAAACACTGGATTTCGGTTGAACTACGCTGGTTTAATGTATCATATCGGGTCAAAAAGCCAACGGAGCAGGTTGCCGAGCATGGAAGCCTTCACTGCCCAAAATGCCAAGTCATGAGGCGCAACCTTTCACTTTGGTATCGCTACGAATTATCAATCTCTATCAAATCCTTGAGCAGAGTGCAACAATGTAATTCTAAGCACTGGCTGATATCTTTTCTGTAATTATACACGGCGTACGCTGCCTACGCCAACGCCTAGATTACCAGAACGAACGCCGCCCTTCCCTAATACACTCGCCAGCAGGAACCATGATCAGGCCCCCGTCTAATGTTCCTCATCTATCAAGTAAGCTCGCCTTGCCCCAAATGGCTGTATCCTAGGGGGTAGATCCCAGCCCTTCGCCCAAAACTGGGCACGTTGCTCCCAGCAACGTCGCTATCGCGCCTGGAGAGCTCGTCGCCCCCCGCACCGGTACCAATAGCACATTTGCCAGGCGTATTGCCACTAGAGGCCGTCGTGGGCGAACCAGTCAAAGGCAACGCGGCGCCGCGTCCGACTTCTACACCTTCGTGCGCTTCCTTCGGCTCGTGTTCGACACGTCGTCCTGGGCCAGCTCGTCCATGTCATCGGCTGTATCTTCTCCGGCCGTCACCACACTCCCCGTCCGGGTGACGCTCGGTAGCATACTCAGGGAATTGGCGGCTGGGTTCCTCTGGTTCTCGGCATTGCGCAAATCGGTCAGGAGCTTCTCCACCTCCACGTACATGCTTATTGTATCCTTGACGACGCCAAACTCGTCCACTTTGTAGCCGACGCTACCGTCTCCGTCGGTGGCATACGAGGGCCGCATGAAGCCCCGGCCCGGTCCCCTATTCGGATCGGGGTTGTACATGATGGCGTTGCAAAACATGTGCACCAGCTCGCGCTCGAGCTGCGCCGTGTTGATAATGCCCTTGGGCGGCACCAGATCATCGCCGATTGGCAGCAGGACGGTGGGCGTGCCCGGGTCGCCGCCAGGCAAATTAACCGCCGCCTGGGTGGCGAACTTGTGCCCGTTGTTGATGGCCTTCTTGATGGACTGAATGTCTGTCGGCCGCAGCACGACGCCGTTGTAGCCGGGCGCGTCTCGCTCGCGGATCGGGTTGGCAAACATGTTGGCGTGCCGATTGCCCCCTATCTGGTCTAGGGCCGCACCGCTGACCTTCGGGAAACCTCTCGTCCAGCTAACGTGCGTTGGCGGTCCTGTCGGAGGGAGCGGGTCGCTGTCCTGCCGCTTCCGCTTCGTAGGACGCGATGCCGAAAAGCTGCCAATCGGTGCCTGGCGCCTACTGGTTGCACTTTCGTCGGCTGTTGTATCCCCCGTCTCTTCGGGCATCGGCCGAGGCGTGGACTCTTCATCCTTCACCTTCAGGGCATTGCCCTGATCCAGAGACAACTCGTCCGGCTGTGATGCATCCGGCTGGCTCGGCCCTGCAGATGCCATGGCCTGCGAATTCGAATTCCTGTGCGTCTTCCGACCGCTCCTAGAAACCGTACCGCGCCCCTTTCCGGCAGGCGTGTCGATGTTGTGGGCTGACCTTGGCGTCGACCTCCTTTGGCGATACGGCGTCGTCGGCCGTTGTGCAGTTGGCGGCAGAGGAGGACTCAGTGGTTCGAAAGCAGGACTATCCACAACCTCGTTGGGAAGTGGTGGTCCCGGCGTTCCAGGGGTAGAGGTAGCCGTCCACAACGTTCCATACCCAGTCTTACCGAAGGACGGCGAGGGTTGAGGTGTTCGCGGTGTTGCTTGGGTCGACACTGCACGGGCGACCACGCTACGGACCTTACTCAGGGTAATGGCTTGAGCAGCCGCACTCCTAACAGCCTCGTTCTTCGCGGCATCGCTCCTGGCATCGCTCCTAGCAGGTCTACTCGGGGGAGGCACAGGCGACTGCAAGGACTTGGCGTATGGCGAGACGTACTTCTTCTGCGCATCTTGCTCGGACTGGACAACTAGGACGGCCGGTGGTGGCGAAAAACTCGGCAGCTGAGATGCCACGACCTTTTGAGGCTGAGGTGACGGAGAAGGGTGTGATGGCTGCGGCGGCCGTCGTTGAAGAGGCGCTGGGGTGCCACCTGGCGTGCTGAGTGGCGACGTCGATGCAGGTCCGACAAGACGCTGCAGCGGCTGGTTGTGAAGCTTGCCTTGCCGCTGTTTCGGGGCCTGGAAAACTTGCTGTCCCTGGAGTGGAGGAGGAGGAGGAGGAGGAGTGCCGGGATGCTGACTCGGCACGTTAGGAGGCAAGCGTGGCCTCGGCTGCTGTGTGATGTTAGGGGACGCCGCCGGGCCTTGTTTCTGCCCTGGAGGGACGGGT
>Ga0247774_1001382_pt1 | contig 12267 bp, 10 predicted proteins | sample UWRJL001104B6_FD_179933 | JGI IMG/M metagenome (GOLD analysis project Ga0247774, IMG submission 179933) | Plant litter microbial communities from Arlington Agricultural Research Station in Wisconsin, United States - UWRJ-L001-104B-6 | ecosystem: Environmental > Terrestrial > Plant litter >... | reverse complement strand
GGTTGTTGTTGTGCCCTTTTTTTTTTTTAAGCCGAAGGCACGAGAGGAGCTTCACAACTGCCCGTATGTCGACTTCTCGAATTTTGACCACGGTGGGTAAACTGTGGTGCGCTTTGTTGCTTCAATATTCTTTTCTTTTCTTTTTCTCGCGGATTCTTCTGATGCAGAAACGTGACTAGAAACAAGAATGACTTGCTGGGCGTGGTCATGGAAGACAATTGGTTGGGCGGGAAAATGGTGGAATTGACTTTTTGTTCTCGGAGCCGCATCTGGACAAGGGGGTGAGGTCCTGCGAGTCTTGCTGCGGCCCAAAAAGTTAGGGTGCTGCGATTTCATTCGCTAGTGGTTTAATATTTGGCAGGTGATGCAGCTGCAACCCACTGTAAAGTGTTCACGGCCACGGGGTGGCAGCCACCACCCCTTTTTCGTCTGCAAATTGCTGCAAAATGGTGCCGCTCACGCGGTAGCAGCGGCCCATCTCGCGGTGAATTGAATTAGCAACCTGTACGGATATGTTGGCCCTGCCCGGTCCTATAAGTATCCCTAGTATGCCAGACCCTTCCCGCATCACATGGTCCATGTTTGATTGAGGTCGTTGCGAACGCTGCCAAAGTCCAACTCAACCCGTCACACTTTGAGATATGTTTCCGTGACGATGGCGTTTCTCACCGCCGAGGTTCTGCAAGAGCAAGGTCTGGTAGCAGGCGTTGCTGGTGTTTTGACTGTCTTTATTCTCTTGTACGTCTGGGGTTCGAGGAAAACCCACCCCAATGAGCCAACAGTCGTAGCGCCCATAGTGCCCTTTATCGGCCATCTCCTTTCAATGGCGGCCGAGGGAGGCAAATATGTGAAGAAGCTAGGGTAAGAGTTGGTCCGCTCTTTTAACAGAGAAAGAAGACCGCCTTGCTCTGACATCAGGATAGACTTTCGAACAAGCATGTTCCAATCTTCACTCTCCCTGTCCCCAGATCCAGAATCTACGTCGTCACGGACCCATCGCTGGCGTCTTATGTCCAGCGCTCCAAGCAGCTCTCGTTCACGCCTCTCGTCCCGGACATCACCGAGCGCGTGCTCGGTCTGGACAAGCGCACTGTGGAAATTGTCCGGCAAAATCTGGACCCGGAAAAGAAGGGCGACCCCCGCGGATTTCTCGCCGACATGCACGACATGCTCTGGACGTGCCTGGGACCGGGTGAGGCGCTCAACGAGATGAGCATGGCGGCGTCTCAGGAGTTGTACAACGAGCTGCGGGACTACATGGCCAAGTCGCAGCCCTCCGAGGAGGTCGACCTTCTCCTTTGGGTCCGCCACTTTGTCGCCATCGGAACCGCCAAGTTTCTCTACGGGCCGCAGAACCCGTTCGAGGTTGAGCCGGAGCTGGAGAAGTGCTTCTGGGACTTTGACCACGGGCTCGGTGGCCTTCTTATGGGCATTATGCCCTCGCTGACCGCCAAGAAGGCCTACCGCGGACGGGAGAGGCTCGCCAAGGCCATTCAAGAATATTTGGAAGCCGGACTCCACAAGACGGGCTCGCGCATCATTCAGAATCGAGTCCAGATCGCGGAGCAGTACAACTGGACCGTGGACATGACGGCCCGGTGCGAGCTTTCATTCCTGTTCGCGGGCATTGTCAACACGGCTACCACAGTCTTCTGGATGCTTCTCCAGGTCTTTTCCAGACCAAGGCTTCTGCAGGAGATTCGAAACGAGATTGCCGCGGCCCTCGATGTCAGTGAAGAGAAGTTTGGAGAAGGTCACATCAGCACCTCGGCCATCAAAGACAACTGCCCCATCCTCGACGCCGTCTTTCGCGAATGCCTCCGGGTTGGATCCGAGAATTTCTCCACCCGCCTTGTAAAGGCCGATACCATCCTGGCGGACAAGTACTTCCTGCGCAAGGACTCAGTCGTCCAGATTGCCGCAGGTGTTATCCATTCCGACCCCGACATTTGGGGAGAGGATGTCGACCAGTTCAACCACCAGCGTTTTCTCCGGCAGCAGGGGGGCTCCAAGGAGCAGCTGAAGACCCATCCAGCGGCCTTTAGGGCTTTTGGGGGTGGGAAGACTTTGTGCCCGGGAAGGCTCTTCGCGAGCAATGAGATTTTGATGTTTGCGGCGGCCATGATCACCGCCTTCGACCTGGAGGCCCCAGGGGGCGGGCTCGTGACGGTGCCTAAGAAAGATGACAACATCATGCCCGTGCACATCCTTGAGCCGCTTACCAAGGACCCCGTGCGGGTTGTTGTGAGGATCAGGCCCGAAGCGGAAGAGGTTGGGCACTGGGTTGTGGAACTGTAGGGTAATCATCTACGTATGTTCTCGCTGCCTATGCCCGCACATGGAAACAGGAGAAAGATAGTCAAGCAAGTACGAGGATATTATGAACCCATAATGACTCGCCATATCGGCCAGCTCGCTGTCCCCGACCGTCTTCGGTCTTGCTCATTTAGACAGCTTTTTAAGGAGTGAATATGATATTCTGCGTCTGCTAATCTGTAGAATTGACCACTAGAACTCCTCCAGAACCTGACGGAGCATTGGACCGTTCATTTACTTCGTCAAAGGTTCAAATGAAGTGTAGCTAGTCGTGATAGGTAATAGTAAGGGAAGGAGGCGTAGAACGCGCTAGTGTTGTCTTCAATACGTTCGTATAAGGCATTTTAATGTAGCTGCTGATTCCTAGGTTTCTTAAAGGGAGCCGAACTTATTTTCTGGTCGGCTCTCAAGCCAAAAAGGAAAAGGAGGGAGAATAAAAGAGACAAAAGAGGACGGCTTTATTTGCTTGATATAGCAATATACATCCTCCCAATCTATGTACGCACCAACCAATCTGAATTAATCCCTTGTCCCAATTCTCTCCACTCCCAAAAAGACAAGAAATGAAAACGAACCCGGAAAAAGGGCGAGAGGAGGCTGGTCATGACGATGTTCTGTTGGACGCGACTCGATGCTCCATATGGCCTATAGATGTGAAATTCAACTTGGTAAACCCCAACCCGATAATCTCCCCGAGCGCCATGAGGCCAAGATTTCTGAAAACTGATGGCGACAGGCCGAAGCTCCCAGCGACGAGAGATGCCACGGGGAACACGATGTGCGGCCAAAAACTAAAGGAGACAGAAGAAAACACGGTCGAGAGGGAGGCAAACCGACCGAGCTGATCGACGATTTCGTGAGTTCGGTTAGTGGCCTCGCTCAAAAGCTCATTGTGCTCTACGTGCCTTGCTGATAGTTCCGCCGACAAGTCTTGCATCTTGAGAAGACTCTTCTCGACGACGAGCTGGCGGTGGGCTAACTCGACTGCATGCAAACGCGACTCCTGAAGTTGAGCGTCGAGAGAGGCTGAAGATGCAGCCAGACCTGTCATAAATGTGCCAAGAAGTTCGAGGCTCTCCTTAGATCTCTCATCCATCGTGGCAAGAGCTTGATTATGAGAAAAGGCTGCCTCGGCTTGATTCTCGAGAGCCGACTTGAAGAGTATTGCAAGAAGTTGTTGTATATTCGTCGCAACGCCAAGCGCTTCTTTCTGTTTTGAAGTGGTTGCCTAGCAAAGGAATTGTTAGAAAAGAAAGAAGAAAAATGCGATCCACTCACAGCATCAGCCATCTGAACGTCCTCTCGCAACCGATCTACGGCCAGCGCCAACCCGCTAAGCCGCTGCTCCACCTCTTGAATCTGAACGCCGAACGCTCGCATGCTGGCATCTGCCTCGTTAGTGAGACCGTGTAGGACCTCGGCCAGCCGCTGGTAAAGATGAATTTTCTCCGTCTTTTCGTAGTCGGTCCTCGCTGCTTCACAGAAAGCCAAAGCCTTGTGCCGGTAGCTAACCCAAGTGCTCCACGCCGCGGTGTCTCGCGCCAGCCCTCTCAAGCACCCGTCGATCTCCTTGGTCGAAACGTGCAGCGTCGGCCGTTCGGGAGTTGCCATTTCGGCTAGCGAGCCTTCTCTAAACTTGTCGCAGATGCGAGGGATATCAAAGTCCCCTCGCTCTAGGTCACAGATAGCCATAGCGGCGGCGTAGAAGTCGACGAAATCTCTCGCTTTTCGGCCACTGTCGTGAACTGTGGCCTCGCTCTTGCCATTAAGTAGTTGGCAGTCGCTCACTAGCAACTTGGCTGCCGTGCGGTGACACACTGGCTTAGACTCAAGGTCCTGGAGCTCCAGAAGGGCGACGGCATAGATGTTCCGGGGGTCGTTGATGGCTTGGAAGGGGTTCTCGGTAGCTTGAAAAGGCTTTGGAGATGTCATCTTCCTGGGCTGGCTAGTCGACTTAGCATCTTTTTCCGCCTAGAAGAAAGATGTGTCCGCCGCCGTAGCCAAGACGAGAACAAGGACATAGACGAGCCACAGACTCTTCATTTTGACGCTTGCGTTTCCTTCTAATTTGCATGAAAGGACATTAGGACGGTATTGATTTTTTTGGAAATTCTTGTGGCCAGTTCGGTGTAAAGAAAGGAATCGTAGTGTTTAAAAGAGATTGAGCGGTGGGGGATGAGTCGATGATACAATGTGTTGGGCCTGCCAAACGTGGTGAATCTTTCCACGCGGGGGCACCTTCTTCAATGCTATCATTTCTCTCCGCTTCTTCACTTAATCATCATCTAGGAAGCTTTTACCTTCTTATTTCCTATCCCCCTTCTTATTTGCCCTCCTCTTTTTTTTCCCCTTGAATCTTTCCCTTCAAATTTCCTCTTCTATCTTAGCTTTCTAACAAGCCGTTAGACATCAACTCGTGCTGAGAAGGCCAGTCAGACTCAAGAGGTAGCTTGTGGGTACGGCTGTTGTCGGCCCCACTTCCGCGGACCCTTCACATAGTACTAAGGAAACTCGTTGTGTGGATTCTATCCCGCCATACCTTTTAAAGACACACAGGATATCAGTCCTTCATCTGAGTCCTCCGAATTTTGCTCTCCTATAGCAGTTGGCGCAGACGCCGTTACTAGACGGCATCTAGGCCAGACATCCAGGCCATTACACCCGATTCGGCTCCCTCAGCTGTCTCTCCCGCGAATTGAGATTTCAAGCGGTCGGGATCCTGAGCAACCCCTCTGGCTTTTATCGCGCGGTCCAAGCGCAACGTCGGGATCGTCAAATGTAATACAGAATTAGGGCAGCAGGTAAGAGAAGCTGCTTGCCGAACAGAGGATTTCGGGAGGCCCCAAAGTATAGAAAGAGCCCATGACAAGATGCAGCATGCCTCATGTTATCGGTGTGCTATGGAAGACCGACCTCGATGATATTTCAAAGTTGTCGGAGCAAGCTGACCAGGCATATCTTCTTTGACAGTAAGCGCGGACTCTCCGACCTTCTAGGGTATCGAGAAGCGCTGGTGGTACATTGTCCGGACAGGCATCCGATTATGTGTGTACAAATCGATAAAGCTTGGGAGTGCGGCCATGTAGGCTTTTTTACTGTGAGATGGTGTCCTTATATTGGACAAACCTGCAAAGGCACCAAAGCTGTTCATGAAGTTTTGAAAGTGGCCGGAGTGTGTGGAGATTGTGTGGCTAGAGCAAGGGATCCGAATCCACAGCCTGTGAACTCGTCTACGGGCCGGAGCTCTGCATCGAGCAGCTCTGCATCAACAAGCTCTTCATCCACACAAGTTCTGGCTACGAGCAAATCTAGAAAGACCCGGGAGGCTGGAGCATAGGCAAGAGGGAGACGTGCAACCTAACACTTGTTAAGGGTAAGCGAACAGATTGATCCTAATATTCAAATTGGGCTTTTGCCTCCGAAGCAGGGGACGTCCCCATCTGATGTTTTGTCGTATGATATCTTCAAACTGTCACGCCACGCTCGGTTGACGGCCCCAACCGGCTACCAACCAGCAAAAAAAATTCGGCCTCTCGCGATCCAGCCTGTACGATAGTTGTCACCTGTACTACAACCATTTTGCGTTATGTTCTAAAACAGCTCAAGGCAACTTGAAGGCAATGAATGGCGATGTCCAAGAGGCCGTTGTGTTGTATTGCAAATGGGAAGTGCTAGAACTGATGTTGAACGTGATTTCCCGGCGTTGATGCATGCGCAGGGATTCGGTCTGGCCGGCCAAGCCCAGCATGACAAACACCAGATCGGCGACTGCTAAACAGTAAACACCGCTTTGCTACCTCGAGGCTGGTGAATACACCATGGGCCGCAATCCAGGTCGTGGACTTGGACAGATGGGGTACTTTGTTTTTAGGGGCAGAATACAGACATCTATTCGTACCGTGCATACCCGACTGCCGGCATAGCAGGGTTGTTGACGGAGGTTCCCTAATACCCGAGCTAGAGAAGCCGATCGGTCACCTCATGCGGTCCCCACCGAGCGACTCTTCTCCTCCATACTACTTGAGCCCAGATAGTTTCGAAATCGACCCAGCTACGTAAATAATATCGGTAGCAATTCCTCTACCTAAGGCTATTATTTTGCATTCGTTATCTTGAGATGACGATTTCCTCCAAGTCTTAGGCGGATCTGTCTACACAGGCGACAGGAGGGAAGCATCTGCCCCACCTTCGTCGTACTCGCAACCTTCTGATGTCGTCTGCTCCTTATTGAACGATCCGACCACAGAATTCACCGATTTCTCGAGCTTATTCGCACATCCGATCCTCCTCCCTCTCGCATATAATCGGCCAGCCACGAGAGACAGATCCATTGACACCACGAGGGCCAATTCGGACTACCAATTCGAATGAATCGCAACGCATCGAGAAGCTGCTTTAGCTTAGGAAGCTCAGCTGGCTAGGATTCATTCCCCTCGAGAGAGGTTGGCTGAAGCAGAGGTCTCGACGTCGAGATTCCTGACGAGCGCCGAAAGCGCCGAAAGAGACAAAAGCGATTCCCGGCGAAGGTAATGCTGCCGCCAAGATGGATCCGAATCTCCTCAGGAACATCGACTACTTCGCTGTTCCCAATGCCCAAACCGGCAATCCCGTGGACCAAAACGCCGGCGAGGCTCAGGCCGCTCAGGGCACGGCAAACACGTCATCTTCCTCCATATGGGACCCGCCCATGGCGCTCGTCGAGCCCGGCGTGTCGGACGAATTCTCCGCCGCCCATTCCTTCGCACAACAGGCGCAAGCAACCACCCCACCGAACATGACGTTCGCTTCGCTCGCGGAGCCGTCGCCGTACATGGAAGGGAAGTCTGGGTTGCCTGCGCGAGCTGCGCAATCCGTCGCGGCGCCGAGACGAAGAGAAGGTCATGAAAGAAAACGAGCCAAGGTGAATTCGGAGGCGGCTGCTCTCGAATCGGTTGACTACTGGATCCAGTTTGACGACGACGAGAACGACAAAGGCGGGAGCTTCGAAATCGACTTTTCGAAGAGGGAAACATCCCGACCCAGCCTCACGAGGTGAGCAATGGATGCGGAATAGTTAGAATGGGCATAGATGGCATGGGTATGAAGTGCTAACACATTTTCAACAACAGGGCGCCGAGCTCTTTGCATACAATGTCTTCGACACCTGGCCTTGGCACGGGGCTCTACTCCAGCACAAGCGCATCTCACTTGAAGGAAGATGTCGACGATAGCGCTCTCGACAACGCACTCTCTGACGACGACGACGATGGCATCGACTCCATCAATCTCGGAGATCAACTGTCCAAGATAGAATCGATGCCGCCGTCCGAAGTGCCCCCAAGAGAAGGGCTATATTCAACTCCTTTAAGCTGGGAGAAACCGCAACCAGGACTCAGAGCGGACTCATTGCTCCCCACAATGCCATCAGGAAGTGGAGTCCTCAGCGACGCGGAACAAAGGAGGCTTTTGGCCATCGCACTGAGCGCAAGCGGCCGGTCTCAGCTATCGGCGTATCAGCCTGGCTACGGGGGCTTTGGTTTTGGCTATCCTGTACTTCCGGCCGGTTTTCCAACACTCGGGGCTCAGAACCTGTTAGACTCAGGGGGGCTCGACGCGGCAAGTTTAAGCCAATTCTCAAACTCGCTTGAAAAACAGAGAACCCAGTCATTTTCGCAGCAGCAACAGCACCAGCAACAGCAACAGCCGCAGCTACAATCCCAAGTTCAAGCCCAGAATCAGGGCCAGAGCATGGCCCCGCAACCGGAAACGAAGGCTGAGGAGGACGAGGAGGAAACTGGCGGAGGCAAGGACGCGCAGAGGGTTCAACTGCAACGAACTAATACAGGAACGAGTAGCAAAGCCAAGGAAAAAGGGAAGGCAGGTGATAGGACGGCGCACAACGACATAGAGAGAAAATACCGAACAAATTTGAAGGACAGGATCACAGAGCTCCGGGATGCTGTCCCGGCACTGAGAGCGATTCCCGAAGAAGGTGGTGACGTCGGTGGCGATGACGGCGTTGACGATGAGCAAGAAAGCTCTCGAGCGCCCAAAGTGAGCAAGGTGGGTGGTTTATCTCACGTATCGTTTAGCCAGAAGGTGCTAATTTAATGCAGGGTACCGTCTTAACAAAAGCCACCGAATACATCCACTTCCTCGAGCGACGGAACAAGGCCATTCTTCGCGAGCACCAAGATCTCTCGAGGCGGCTTCAGGCATTTGAGCAGCTCCTCAACGCCACGGCGCGGCAACCATTCCCGATGCCCAGCTACAGCCGAACTCTGTTCGACCCCAGAGGATTCTGTTAGGACTGGCGCTTGTGCTGATATATTCACGATACCCAACCGAGCCGACGTTTACGGCCGAAGGTTCTGTCGCTTCAAGTCATCTACCTGGGACTCTCTACACACGCAGTTTCTCTGGTAGCGGCCAGCGGTTTGTTGAAGCCATATCATTTTTTTGATGGCTAAGAATCCAGTTTTCTCCATGAAATTTATTTATCTATCAAAACTATCCCTTATTCGTGCTCATAAGGCCATAGACTCTTTCACCAAGGAAGCTGGGAATAGAAATGTGTTTATATATTTCAGGGTTGGGAAACGCATGTTAAGACGCGATTGTCGTTGAAAGATACCTCATTGTCACGATTTTTGTTATGTTACATTTCTCAAGCTAGTACTTTGCAAGCTGGGGAATTTGCCCGGCTACGAGAAGCATAGATTCACCAAAACACTACAGGAGACGAGCAGACGAATATTGTACATTAATGGATGGTCGATGGTTTCGGTCTGACGAGTGCCTTGTTCGACTATTACCAGTCAGATGGCAATGAGCTCTGTAACGATGGTCATGCTTATTCATTTTTATGACGACTCAGGTGAAGCAGACAAAGATCGGAGTATCGACATCTATTTGACAGAAAGTACAGGTATAATAGTACAAGCCCATCCCGTGTACGGGTGACACGCACTGTTGATTGTACAAATTTGGTTCGGGAAGTGTTTCTGCGCCTATCAGTCCCTCAAAGCCTCAATATCATCGACTTCCTTGACTGCCTCGGTGCTCAGAACAAAAGGGCTTTGCTCATCGACGGCAACACAATCCTCGATTCTAATACCCATACCCCAAAAGTGCCTCGGATACCTCTCATCCGGTGGGACATAGATGCCTGGCTCCACCGTCACACACATGCCGCTTTTCAGCTTCTGCGATCTGGGCTCACCGGAGCAGTCATGCACATCCAGACCAACGTAATGCCCGACATGATGTGGGAAAAGCCGACTCATAATATCAGACCCGCCTGTTGAATCAACGAACCCCAAATCCTTCAAGTTCTCCCACATCTTGGAGGTGGCCACCCTGTGAATGTCATCAAGCGAAAGGTTCTTGTCCTCGCGGCAAAGCGACACGCAGTGCCTCTGAGCGTCCAAAACCGCGAGGTAAAGATCGCGTTGGGCTGGTGCAAACTTGCCCGCTTGGGGCCACACGCGAGAGATGTCCGAGACATAGTTCCCGTACTGGGCTCCCGCGTCAATCTGGATGAGCGTCCCCGGAGAGATGGCCTGGTCGTTTCGCACGTAGTGCACGCAGAGACCGTTGGAGCCTCCGGCCACGACAGGCACGAACGCCATGGATTGACAGCCGTTGGTCTTGACGTCGTACTCGAAGCGAGCGGCAATGTCGTGTTCGAAGGTCCACGCCCGGCGCATCAGATTCGTGATGGCCCGGCCAGCGACTTGGCCGGCTTTTCGCATGTTGCAGAGTTCGGCTGGACTTTTCTTAAGGCGGAGTCTGTCCATTAATGGTTGGATGGACTTCTGATCGCTGCCCCTAGTTTCCCTCAGAAGAGAGAGCACTGTGCTCTGATTTTCACCGAGCTTGGGGGGTCGCTGGTCGACATACGCTGTGCTGGCTCGTCTCAGCACGGGGGAGATCATGTGGCGCACATCACCAATGTCGAAGGCCACATCGGCGTTGAATACGTCACGAGCAGCATCCACGCCGGAGCGGCTTCCCTCCCACTGCTCCTTTGATGGATGCTTCGGCCGGACGCCCAACGTGAAGACGAAGTCATCCCTCCCTTCACCCGTTTTCTCGAGAAGGGCTACAGCATCGCCTTCTTGAAAGCCAGTCAGGTAGAGGAAGTTGGCATCCTGATGAAAGGGGTAGAAGACCGAAGGAGAAGCATATTTGAGCCTTGCAGACTCTAATATAACTACTGAGTGGAGGGGAAGCTGTGACATGAGATCTGACCGGCGGTCATGAAATTCCTGGGCTGTAATTCCAGGAGTCACTAGAAATTGTGTTAGCATTCAGCAATGGTACTTGAAGGCTTGGGGGGCCTCACCCTCTCCCTCCTTAAGTAGATGCCCGTGGGTTTCGTAAACAGGTTGGCCAAATGTGAGATTCGAGGCGTGTATTGCAGCTTCGGAGGAGAATAGTCTGTATCGTGGTCGTATTCCGGGAGTGTCCGGGATCCCACGAGCACCAATTCTCCGCTCGGCTTGGGCGACCGCCGCCCGTAGATTGAGGGCTGCTCTCATCTCAAGGCATCGCTAGAATTTGAACCAGCTAGATTTCTACTTGACATACAAAAATCTAAGCGTAAAGATCCACAATTGTTTGCATTGCCGTTGGATTGTGTAGACATTTCGGCCAGTTGGTTTCACCTGGCATGCCAACATTCTCTTTCAAGACGAATCTTCAAATTGGCAAAAAATAATAAAAGATCTCTCACAACTAAATTAGAACTTGACGATGGAGATATCAAGAGAGCCTCACCCACGCCTCATTCCAAGTTGAATAATTAGCGGAGGTCTCGGGGTTTGTGAAAGTGGCAGCTCTCTGTCTGGAGTTGATCCCGATTTCGGGGTCATGGTGCCGGGCAACCACAATGTGGGTCCAAGCTATGAACCGCTCCTACTGTTGTTTCCTGGCGCGTCTGTCTCAAAATCCAGTAATCACAGCCGTGCACACCTCCTCGCGCTTCTTGACTCGCCCAAAAGCTATCTCTCTCTTGAGAAGACATAGCCCGAAGCCTCTAAACTTGTCAATTCATTGCAGACAAACGAAACCCTTTCTCATGTCTTCCTAGCATCCAGTATATCGCGTCCGCGGTTGTTCTTAGAAGCCGTGGTGTTGGCGTGTCAATTCACGTCGCGAGAACCGTGAACCCCTCCTTGACCCTCGTCCGTCTTGACCATCCCAAACAACAAGACGAAGCTCAGCATCTCCCGCAACTCGAGCTGTTGGGATTCCAACTGCTAGCCTCTGCCATCCCTAGAGGTCCCCCGGGGAAAAAGAGCCGATGCCGACTACGATTTAGCATATAAAGCACATATGGCAGCAGTATCTTTATCTGTTCCCCGCGACACTCTGCAGGTTCCTACCATGTCGACTCGAAGAGCACCCCTTTCGAGCAACCCTAATGCCGCCAATTCGCCACTCCGAGGTGGCTCAGCTCTGCAGGCAAAGTCAAAAAGATCCTATGCCCTTATTCAGCGCGAGGAAGCCTACGGCCAGCCGCCACCGATAAAGAAGCAAATCCTCGAGAGTGGCGCCCAGCGTCCAGTTCGGTCGCCATCCACGGTGGCCCAGCGGTCGAGAACCCTCGTACCTGTCCAACGCGGAAAGTCTAGGACTGGGCTGACTGGAACGACTGGGGCAACCTCAGTCGAACCTTCCACACGCCATATCCAAGAGAGGGACTTTCTCAATTGGCAGAAGCAGCACCGGGCCAAGTTTCCCGCCTTTGTCTTCTACTTTGACAGCGTACCAGATGATGTACGCAAGAGTCTTTTGAAGCACATCGTCTATCTCGGCGCTGTATGTCCAGCCCTGTCTCCCATATGCTTCGCTTACAACTAACAAGCGTGACAGCGAGAAGAAAAGTTCTTCTCCATTGAGGTGACGCACGTCGTCACCACCAGAGCAGTCCCTCCGAAAGTTCCCAACAGCAGCCATGCCTCCGAG
>Ga0247774_1001381_pt1 | contig 12271 bp, 10 predicted proteins | sample UWRJL001104B6_FD_179933 | JGI IMG/M metagenome (GOLD analysis project Ga0247774, IMG submission 179933) | Plant litter microbial communities from Arlington Agricultural Research Station in Wisconsin, United States - UWRJ-L001-104B-6 | ecosystem: Environmental > Terrestrial > Plant litter >... | reverse complement strand
CACGCTCCCAGTCCCGCTCGTCGATATGAGAATACACAAATTTGAGGCGATCATCTTGTCCCGCGCCTTCAATCTTGAGTCCCAGGTTCGACACCCAGAAATCCAGCTCGGGCACATTGAATCGGCTCTGGGCGTCGAGCTGCCGCGCGTGCGCCAGCTGCGCCGCCCCACGGGACTCAATCTCGCGCTGCGTGCTCTCGATTTGGGTTTTAAGGGAATCGCGGGTTGCCAGGTGACGATCGCGCTGCTTGGCGAGAGTGGCAATGGCGGCGCGCATCTCGCGGGCTTCGGTGCTTTCTTTGGCCATGGTTTGCTGGCGCGTATTGGTCTTGAGTTGGAGTATTTCAATGTCTTTTTTCTTCATTCGTTGGTCCTCTGCAAATCAAGACGAATTAGTCATTCTGATTACCCTCCGAGTTCAGCTTGCCGGCTCGACATATTCAAACGGACCTTGTAATTCGGCCACGCTCATCCGGAACTGGTTCCTCTCCTCTAGGACATTTTTCCTCCCTTGCTCGATGAAAACGTCGAATTTCGTTGTGAACTTGGCCATGCGCTCGCGCAGGTCGTCGAACCCAAAGTTGATGCTCGGAAGGCTGTCCGCCATGGAGGGTCCGGTAGTGATGATGGATTGCCGATGTAGGCTGCTTGACAGCGACTGTTCGAATACGGCCGCCATCGCTATGGTTTCCTGCGTAGTCCTTGTGGTTTTTGGGAGCTTTTCTCGGTAGCTTTCGGTATTGCGTCGAGCTTCTTGTTACGGATGTTCGAAGTCGAGCACCACTCGATGGTTATTGTTTACTGAGATGCGCATCTCCACTCGTTGCCCGGTGAACAACACGTACCGACCGCTGACTAAGGCTTCCGCGTCACTCTCGGCGGCTTGCCGCGGCCTGTTGGGTGGGCTGGCGGGGTGGTGGGGTCGGGTCCTCCGTGAGCGAAGGAGAGTCGAATTCAATACTTGAAAAGATTTGACGCAGAGAAAGAAGCAGAGACCTCCAAAATACCATCGAAACTTTACCTATCCCAATTCGTCCGATAAACTCTGCTCGCCATGACAACCCAAATTTCGAAATACCAGGCACAGCAGAGGTCATTAGCTCCGTTACAGACACGAGACCAGGATGAACGGTCCGGCGTTACCCTACTTCCGCCCGCCGCATTCACCCTCATATCAACCACGGAAAACTGACGACGGCTCACCAGGGACGTGGGAACAAGCTCGAAAGCTCGTTGACTGTATGTTTGAGTGCAAGGGTCTGGAAAGACACAAGACCGGGAGGGTTAACTAATGTCTTGCAGATCGGTCCCTTCGGATCGTAAAACCATTTGAAGCGATCGCTTCAACACCACCAGCTGCCGACGTTCAATATGAGCGGCAAGAAAAGAAGAGCAAGAAGGTGCATTTGCGGTGGCTACATACGACACACCCAGAAGCTACAATGACGGGTTTAGGGCTCCCAGCCCGGCTTCTCAGTGAGGAGATCGCGCGCTCCAACGCCGAAACGTCAAACTCCGATTTGTCATTGGGTCCTCAGGTTGCCTATGGCGAAATAACAGACGCGCGACGAACCGAAGCCCTCAGCGGGATATTGGCGCTGGCTGTGTCATGCGGCGAAAGTGGACAGATCCTCCGTATTCTCCGCTTAACCGAGCAACAGGCCGAGCTTGGAAAGAGAGAGGACGTTCTTCTCAGTCTCTGGAAGATGACGCCATCTGGTAGCGAAGATGAGGTGTTTTGGAATCGCAGTGCCGCTCCGATCCGCCGAATCAAATTTGCGACAGATTTGAATGGAAGTATACCAGCTCGGTGGCTCATCGTGCAAAAGCAGACGTCAACAACCATTCTCAGACCGACGTATCACAGAGTGCCGGTGCCGGTGAGTGGCGCCGCACTCCAGAATCAAGCATCCTCTCGGCTTGACCCTACAGAGATATGCTCGATCAGCACTCGCCAGACCGGTGGATCCTCGCACGTCGACGTTGCCTTCAATCCTCGTGCACACGGAAATCCGGCGCAGTTTGCCATCGTCGACGAATGTGGTTACTGGAGTATTTGGGAAGTGCCTGGAAAGGTCACAGTGATAGGCCATGCTTTCAGCCCAAAACTCGTACTATGCGGGCACTTTGAAAGAGGTCTCGTAGCGAGCCTCACCAGCCAACCCCGGTTGGAGGTTGGGTTCTTTGGAGTTCTCTTCTGCCCTGAACAGGAGAGGTTCCCTGGCGACTGGAATGACAAAATGCATCAGCCTGAAAGCATGGATGCTCCTGAGAACGACATTCCAGATGAGATTAAGTCCACGCCACGGGCTCAGTCGCTGTTAATATGGAATCGGACGAGGCTGGAGCTTCTTAATTCTAAGGATGGCTCCAGGCTGCAGAGTTTCCCGTTTGGCCTTCCACGCAAGGCCAACCGAGAAATCTTGCTGGATGTCAAGTTGAATCCAGCAGATCCCACCCAGGCTTTAATCTTGACAACGCAATTTCTCTATTGGATGGACTTCTCGTCCCTCGGTGGGCAATCATCTGCCGCCCCGGAAATGACTCTTCGGAAGCTTCCCCATCATTATCCAAACGATCGCACAGTTCGCATGTGCACGAGCTACGAAGCCGGCGGCGAGTCATACACCTGTGTCACATTCTTGCACTCGAAGTTCACGGATACGGTCGATGTGTACTGGCTGTTCAACTTTCCGGGAAATTCAAATATAGCAGTCCCGGAGTTTCACCATGAAGTCCACATCCTGGATCGGCCGGCAGGAGGAGAAGGCTCTGACAAGTGGCATACTCTCACGGTCATTCCTCTCCGGCTACGTCCAAAGCGAAAGAGACAAGAGGGGCAACGGCGGGGGTATTATGATCTCGGCGTACCACTCTGCATCCAGTTTTATCAACTCCTCGCAATGGGCAAGCGCTTAAGCCTTGCGCATTCCATCTGCGCAACCGCCACCGACCCCGATAATGGCGCTTTACCGACGAAGACGCCTGTCGGCAAAGTAAGGGATTTCAGGGACAACCCAATGCCACAGAGAAAGGCGTATCTTCGGTATATTGAAGAGAAATTCGTCTTGCCCGATAAGATGGAAAATTTCCTGTCTCTAGTTCATGGGCCAGCTCAGGAAAGGGGGGATAAGTCGTTGGAGTTCAAAGCATTGCCATCTCTAGTTGAAAAGCCTGTTGTTACACGGCGATTTCGCTTGGATTTGTTGAACAAGTATCTCAACCCCGATGAGTCGGAAGAGGAGGGAATGGCGAGTGAGGAGCTGACGGAGCGGCAACGAGAGAAACAACCAGAAGGGGCCACGAGTTTCGCGATCGATTCGAAGAGGCGGATCGCTCAGAGAGCGCCGCACCCTGTCATCTCAAAATGGGACAAAGCTTTCGACGACAAGTACGTCACGTTCCTGGCCCAGGAATCGCTCGATAGGCAGGAAGCCATCATGTCTAAGAAAGCCCGGCGGCGGGAGCGCATGCAGAAGCAAGCAGACGAATATCAAGATTTGATGAGCGGGTTGCCTTCGTCGCAGCCCATTCTGTCGTCTATCCCATTTAGGATACGGGATTCGACAGGGCCTCCTTCGTCACAGCCATTCATATCGTCACAGCCATTCATATCGTCACAGCCATTCACTTCGTCACAGCCATCCATATCTTCCCAGCCCATAATTAGTAGCAGTCAGCCTGTGTTTGGGTCGTCGCAGGGATTACCGAAAAAGAGAAGAAGGATGGGCATTCGGTGAAAGATGTTTAGGTTTAGCGATGAGCGGTTGCTATGTTCCCGGTACGGGGACAAATAAGATTGAGAACTGTCCAATTGGAGAGCCTCATGTGCTCTGAAGGTGCGCCAGAGACGAGGTAGCAAAATGTCGCCTCCCAACTGTAACCTAATAATTGACTTGTCCCACGAGGCAAAGAATAACTAAAAAATGGCCTTACTGTCAGTTTTCCTTCTTCCGTTTGTTTGCTCTTTTTTCCCCCCTACTACTCTCCTGATTGAGTGCATGTCTTCCTCCATACAAAATAGAATATCACCACCAGAAAAGCGCCCCAACCCTTTCTGCTTGGGTCCGTACAACTATTCGCGCGACTGATGATACTCGTAGCGCTGCAAGCAGCTATCGTTGTCACCTGCTCAACGCACCCCGATTGGCTAGCCTGGCCAGTTTAGTGAGTCACTCCACTGTAAATTTCATCAGTCGCCACCAACCTCACTTACACCAAACACATCCCAAGTCCAGGAGCTTAAGCGAGAAAGCAGGAACGAAACAGCTCTTGTTTTCTAGGTTTTGCATCGAAAAAGTTCATAATAGAGACAGTAACCGATCATCAAGCCATTTCGATCCCCTGTCACCATGTCTCACCACTGCCACGACGAACACGACGCCCACGGCGGTCACTCTCACGCCGACGGACACGACCACTCTGATGACATCACACCTGCGCTCCAGCACTCGCTGTACCAGCATATCAACTTTGACGAGATTATCACCCTCAACGAGGCGCATACGGGGTCCGGCAAGGACGTGGTGAAGAAGACTTGGGCGGAAAGGATGAGCGTTGAGCCGGAGCTTGTGAGCGACGTGGATGAGCAGATCCTCATGACTGTACCGTGAGTAGGCATCTCACATTCAAGCTTTGACACCATCTTTCTATAATTCCTTGCAGAATTTTACCTGGTCTTGAAGACCATTTATCTTATTTCCATGTATTCTCATTCTTCATACTCTACAATTCACGGTTGAGACACGACAAGCTTTCCCAGAGGTGCTGCTCCAGACTGACGATATCAAATAGCTTCACTGGTCAAGTAAAACTTCACTCCATCTCCATCCGTACCTCCCCCTCCGACACGGCCCCCAAGACGCTCAAGCTCTTCATAAATACGGATGGAGCATTCGATTTCTCGACCGCAGAAGAAGCCGAGGCTGTCCAGGAGCTGGAGCTTGCACAGACGTCTGAGGTTCAGGAAATCCCGCTCAAGAGGGCCAAGTTTGGCAAGGTGCAGAAGCTGGCCCTTTTTTTTGCAGACAACTGGAGTGGCGGTGAGGTGGAAGTGTCGAGACTGAGCTATCTAGGTTTCAAGGGCGAGTGGACGCAGTTGGGGCGAGCTCCGACAAATATTGTGTATGAGGCCGCCGCGAGACCGGCGGATCATGAGCTGAAGGGTGTGGATGTCAAGAAGATGGGGAGTGGACTTGGTGGCAGGGGGCATGGGGATGGAATGTAGGGATGGAGGGGCTACGAAGGGGCGGGAGATCAAGAACTGAAGACTTGATATCTTTATGTCCGGTGTGTTGGTTGGCTGATCAGATGAGGGAAAAGTTGGAGGGCTTGGGCACCATTCTGGTGAGAGTCCGTATGTCGCTTGGCTAGGATGGTACCGCTAGTAGTCCAAGAGTCAGATATGGGACCATGTATGACTGGGGCTACCGTTCGCATGCTCTCTTGCGCCAATCGCCCTCGCGATGCAGAAACAGAGTCGTTGTCACATACTCGTTTTGAAAAAAATAGAAAATAAAGAGAAAATCTAACCAAGATCAGAATACAAAACCGGAAGTTTAATGGATGAGATTGCCTGAAATCCCAAGTTACGCTACCGTCTACTTATTCTATGGCAGTCACCGAGTTGCACAATCGATATCGAGTTCAAACGGCTTTTGCAGGGACCAACCACACTTCAGTCTCTGTACGGTCCGGCTTTCATTCTTTGGAATAGTTTTTGGCCACAAATGAGCCAGTGAATATGGACGAGAAAACTAGCAATGGTTTGTCCAGTCTTTTTTCTTGCGGGGAACTGGTGATTTGCCCACGTTCGTGGTTGCGATTCATCGCATCAGGCTAAATAAATTAGGGTTACGGTCTTGATCTAAGCTTCGGCGGTTTAGAGACTAATTAGTGCACAACTCGCACTGCGTTGAAAGCCGCCGAAAATTTCTTAATCCACTTCACTCTTCATCGCTACCTCAACGACACCAACGGAGACAACCAGCGACGGGGGGCTACCAATTCGCCCGGCCCAGCCATAAAACCCACATTTACGATGGCACCTAGAATATCAGCACGCGCACGGCTGCTCGCCATCCCCTTTCAGGCTGTCCCCCGACCGACGCCCACAACGACGTCCTGCCTCGTTCCGAGGACGACTCGGCGAACCGTCCGAACAGGCTGGCACACAGCCCCCCCGCAAAACAAGCGCGACATTCTCCTCTACCGGCCCCTGACCCCGGGCCTCCCTCCCCTGACGACCGGGCCCGATGCGGCCCTCGCCCGCCGCGCGGCCACCACCCCGGTCCGGACGGGCACGCTGGCCATCAAGAAAGGCATGTCGGCCGTGTTCCGGGGCAAGAAGCGCTACCCCTGCACCATCTTGCAGCTGGACCGCGTCGAGGTGGTAGGGCAGCGCACGCGCGGCAAGCACGGGTACTGGGGCCTCCAGATCGGGATGGGGGCCAGGCTCCCCGCAAACGTCTCGAGCGCGCAGCTGGGGTACTACGAGGCGAGGGGCATGGCGCCCAAGGCGCACTTGGGGGAGTTTCGGGTGCGGGACGAGAACGGACTGTTGCCGGTTGGGGTGCAGCTGCTTCCCGACTGGTTCAAGGTGAACCAGTTCGTGGATGTGCGGAGCACGTCTCGGGGGATGGGGTTTGCGGGTGTCATGAAGCGGCATGGGTTTTCGGGCCAGGAGGCGTCGCACGGCAACTCGAAGAATCACCGTACCTTGGGCTCGGTCGGCGGCTCGCAAGGGAGCGGCTCGCGTGTCTACCCTGGGAAGAAAATGCCGGGGCGGATGGGCGGCCAAAGCACAACGGCGCAGAACTTGAAAGTTCTGGATATCGACAATGACACGGGCGTGGTGGTCGTCAAGGGGTGTGTTGGGGGGCCGAAGGGGTCGGTTGTCCGAATCTCGGATGCGTGTAAGAGGTTAAGCAGTGCGGCTGGGTTGGGGCTGTCGGCGTGGAGGCAGGGGAAGATTAAGGAGGTGACGATGGCAAGGAATGAGGGCGTGGTGGCGAGGGTGAAGACCGCACGGAAAACCCATTTGAAGATGAGGGCGCAGAGAAGGGGGATGGCCGGAGAAGGGGCTGTGGAGAAGAAGAGGGCTGCGAAGAAGGCCGAGGAGGAGTACGTGTACGCTTGACAGACTCGGCCATAGAGTTTGGGAGCAGTCGCCCTGCAACGGGGCGATGATGTAAATTTACATGTTGTACATCTAGATCTAGACAGGCTGGAGTGGATGGGTATAGAGCCTTTCCTCTCCCGGTAATCAAAAATATCATCTTTCTGCTGTGCCAGCTGCTTCTTGGTCACAACACAAATGTTTTTGTGAAATCTGGTATCCCCCGTGCGCCTTCCAATGCCACAGCACCAGAAACGACCACTCAAATAAGAAGTCCCCTTAATCACCGTCCATCTCAAGTCTGCTTCTTATGACTGCTCTGCCTAAACCCCCTCGTGGATGGCTCATCCTCCTCTGCCACGAAATCCTCCCCTTGAACCCCGCGTAACGCCCTAAACGGATCCCCCCCTTCCTGGTCAAGCAAGTCCACAACCGTCCCATTCTCCAACTGCAAACTCCACTCCGTCGTCTCAAACGGTCCCTTCGCGCCCCCGACTCGAAAACTTGCAAACCGCATCTGTGCCTCCCCCTTGGACCCTTTAACCCGGAAAGAAATATTAATCTTTCCGTGCAGCTGGTTCATCTGTCCCGAAATCCACGGAATCCGCTGCGCAAAGTAGATTTCGTCTCCGAGGTGGTGCCGGGCCAAGGGGGATGTCCGCAAGGCGTAGAGGGTCGACGAGACGACCGACGACGAGGACTTTTGGTAGTTGAAGATTGCGACGGAGGACGCGGCTATGATGAGGAGGAAGATGGGAAGGGTGCGGCGCCAACGGAAAGTTACGGAGTTGATATCTGTTTCCAGGCCTGCTGGTTAGAGAATAGTCGGCTAAGGAGAAGTAGGGGAGACGAAAAGGGGTCAAACAAACCTGGGAGTTCACGATCTGCCCGTCTTTCCATAAGTGTCTCGCCTGACTTGGGAGCTGGCGCTATCCATCTTCTTTGGCCTACCGCATGTACCCGGACCGAGTTCCGGGGACGCGGTAATAGGGAGGGTCGGATGGAGGAATTGATCCGTGAGTAGATGGAGAGGAGACTCCTCTGGGTTTCTCTTGTTAGCATCTTTAGGGATTCGAGGTCGTAATGGCGAAACGGCTTCCGAGAATGAAGCTTCTGTTTGGGAGTTGAAGATTGGGACCTCTTTTCTGAGGAAGTGATCTTTGGACATGGAGAAAAAAGTGGATCAATTGAAAAAGTAACCCTAACCCTAAAATTGAGAAGGAGGAAACCTCGATTACACTTGATGAGTATGAGAACATAGCACTAAATTATTATGACTCCGAACCGAATCATTAGAATATTTTACATATTGCTCCGTTTGGTGCAAAGATCCTCCGCCTTGGATTCTCCGATCATGACGCTTGGTGCTTAGTTTTGATATAATAGAGTAATACTAAGGTATATAGATATATTCAAAACTCATCAGGCCTTCTAGGGGGTCTCTCCCACGAATAAGATGCCTGAGAGAAAGAGGAGAATCATTATTAGGGTTAGGGTTGTCGCGGTTTGGCGTTAAAGTACACGGCTGCCTGCAATCGACCGGCTCCACCAAGTGACGTCGAGTGTTGGCGCAACCTTCAATGGCGCTGCAATAGCTGCTGCCTCTTGGGCAAACCATTCTCTATATCTTCTCAAGCAATCCATACATGATGCTTTTGAAGCTGACCCTCTTCGTAGGAGAGTGAATAGAAAGGAACGGCCTCCCATCAGTTCCATGTCGAGCTCCAAGAAGCGCACAATAACCGAACCTCAACCACAATACCCATCGAGATGGAGACAGCAACCTCCGCTGCCGCAAGGCTTCGCCGAACGTTCGCCTACCCAGACGATTCGCATGACTCGCAGCCCGAAGCCCTAGACGAAGAAGGTGAGTTCTCTAGGCCCCCTCTCTTCCCAGATCTTTCCGCGCGCTCTCCGCCCTTGCTTCCGTCACCTCCCAACAACCCGCTCCAAACGTGTTCCGCCTCTCACGACCTAAAAAGCTAACTAAGATCGTCCCGCGACAGAACAGGAACACCTCATCGCCCGCCTCGCCGAAGAAAACGCCGCCCGCAATGCCCAGTTCCGCCAGGCCCTGCAGCTTCTCCCCCTCCTCTGTACCCTCCCGTACCTCCCCGCCTTGCTCAGGCCGCAAACTACGGTGCTCTCCTTGCTAGCGGTATCCTCCCTCCTCTCCACCCTTTACCTGCTTCGCACCCTGCCCCCGTCCGAGACCGGCATCCCCGCCATCGATCGGTGGATCCGACCCGCCGCCACCGCCCCGCCGACGGGCTCGCATTCTTCCGCCTCGTCGTCTTCGAGTTCGGGCGAGCATAGCTACTACACAGGCACCTACGCGCGGAGACGGGAAACGGAGCAGCGGCAAAATTTTGCCTGGGAGCAGGTCAAGTCACCGCTCGAGGCGTATTTGCCGTACTTGAACGTTGGGCTGTGCGTGGTGTTGGTATTGACGGGGTGGGTGGCGGGAGAGAAATCGCAGGACCACATGGTGTGGATGCTGAGCTTGGGGAACTTGCCGGCGGTGGTGCTACTGGTTGTGTTCGCTTCCAAGGCGGTTATGGGGAGTGTAGATCCGGAGAGGGAGTTGGGGGCGCTGAAGTACGAGTACAAAGGCGCATGATCACCGACTTTGGAAGCCCGACGATATGAATGACAAAGAGCCATTTTATAGCAGGTTATCAGTGGACCGCGTGCGTGCGCCATATACGTTACTTCTATCGTTGATGTATTAACGATCTACAAAAAATACCTGTCCCCCCATAAAATCGACACCGCTAGTATAAAGCCGGAAAACTCTCGGCGATTCGACCACGTTGAAGATGCGCTGTCGTTTCATAGATGTAGAAAGAGGCGTCCCGGCACTATTATCTGGTTACAAATCTATCGAATCCGTAAAACGCAAAACGCCGTGTGACTTCAAGACGCCATCTACGCCCTTGGGAAGCTGGGGAAATGGATTGGCCATCGGACTGGAAAGAGGGCTCGCGATGGTCACTTCGCTGGACTGGTCGGTTACGAGGGCCAGGCCGTGGGATTTGACGGAGTCGATGAGGGCGGGGACAGTGTCCTGCAAGCAGTGTCAGTACAGAGAGAAGGTATGGCGATGATACGTCTTGGTGGGAAAATGCATACAAGCAGCTGCGAGCAGCATATAAGTCCCATGAAATTATTGCTCGTAGCGATGCGCACCGCCTCCTTGACGGAAGACGACTGCCTGCCGCTCTCCCGTATCACATTTGGCGCCACCATGGCGTCCTCCCTGCCCAGGTCGTTACAAAGGAAGACGGGAAAGTTGGGCTGCTTCCAGTTGAGCGCCGTGCACAGGTTAGTGTTGTACGAGCTGAAGACCATGGATCGCACAATGTCAGGAGACTGGGCGCGCTGGGCCCGCGCATGGTCAAACACAATGGTGAGCACCGAGTCGGCAAACGTGTTGAGGTCCATGGATGGCCCCAAGTTTAGTGTCCTCTCGTTCTCGATTGTCGGGTACAAAACGTGGATGTTGACGTGCATGCCATGCGGAATCAGGGGGAGGGCATCGACGAGGCGGACACCGGCCGTTGCGAGAATGCGATGTACCGTCGATATCTCGTCCATCTGACGGGATGGAAGCGATGGGACATCGCTCCGGACTTGATTCCTGCTCGTTATGGTATTGAATTGCTCCATCGTGAGCCTGCCTATCGGTATTTCCAACCCCCCGCAGGGAATAGTCCACCGAGGCCAAAGGACCGGCGTTCCGTCGCTCGTATACTGCACATATAGCCGCACATAATTGCCCGAAAGACTCGATCCCGTCACGACGCTATTGGGCACCATCTCAAACTGGCTGGTTGCCTTCCAGTACGTCTCGAAGTCGGTAATCTCGAGAGCCTTTCCTCGGAAAGGCTTGATGACCTGGATCGTGAAGCTGATTTGGCCAATTGCTCGTAGCCGAGGATCAAAAAGCGGCAGGCATTGCCGGTCCGGAACGTGTTCGCCGGTTCGGAACGTGTTGGGCAAGACCACGGTCTTGGCGATGACCTTGGAGCCATACGTCGGAAAGACGTCAAAGTCCAGAGAGAAAGTATCCAGGTTGTCGACCTGGAAGGACACGAGGCGCGTGTCTTCCTGAAATGGAAGCATGATATTCTTGGGTATCAGGTCGGACACCTTGGATGAGATAGTGAGACGGGAGGCTGGATACTTGCCGTCGTGGAAGAACACGAGCGGCGCGTCGTCTCCAAGGTCAAAGTTGATCTGGACCACAGCTTTTGTGTCCAAGAAATTATGGCCGTACCTTTGAAGGGGAATTATGGGAGGGGGGAGCTCAAGAGTGGGAATAGCGTCTGCATCGAGTGACATGGGCATGGGTGCGCTCCCACTCCCCATGCCGCCGAATTGCGATGTTGGCTGTAAAATCAACGGGCTCGCCCTTGACCGTGGGTTATAGGGTGAGAGCAGCCTCAGGCAGGTCAGGTGTCCTTCCCAAGCAGCATAGTAGACGGCCGGAAGCCCCTTTTCGTCAAGAATGGTAGGATCCGCCCCAACTTCCAACAAAGCCTGAAGGCAGGGGACATTGCCCTCACTGGCGGCGTGAACTAAAGGCGTCCAGCCGTACAGCTTATCCACTTGATCCAGGTCGGCGCCATGCTGCTTGAGGAGCACGAGGAGCTTCGGAGTTTGGCCCGACCTAGCCACAAGGTGTTGTGGATAAAGGCCTTCAGCGTCAGGTAGAATACTCGCGCCGCTACTGAGCAGCAGCTCGACGATACGAAGGGAGCCATGCTCGCAGGCGAGATTCAGGGGCACATGATCAGTGTCCGATACCGGGTCGAGCCGCGCTGATCTAGAGACGAGGCGTTCCACGCATTCGTACCGGTCGTGGATCGTAGCATGAACGAGAGGAGTGAAGTTCTCGTGATCGATCTGATTGAGAGAATCCGAGCTAGCTATGATACAAGTACCGTCAGTCATGCTATCTAACTTGCGGAACCTCCTTTGTCCGAAAACAAACAAGGCTTACCGTTTAACAAGGGGTCTAGCATATCCAGCCAGCCATGTATACTGGCGTAGTGAAGAGGGATGCGACCATAAACGTCGGTTCGGTCGACCGAAACCCCTTCCGATATGCCATACTCCAAAACCAACTGCTTGCCATAAATGGCCGGCTGG
>Ga0247774_1001380_pt1 | contig 12284 bp, 8 predicted proteins | sample UWRJL001104B6_FD_179933 | JGI IMG/M metagenome (GOLD analysis project Ga0247774, IMG submission 179933) | Plant litter microbial communities from Arlington Agricultural Research Station in Wisconsin, United States - UWRJ-L001-104B-6 | ecosystem: Environmental > Terrestrial > Plant litter >... | reverse complement strand
GACGGGCCTGTCCACCGGGACGGCCGCGGAGTTCTCGTTCCTGCTTGCGCTGCCGACCCTGGGCGCCGCGACCGTTTATGAGGGCCTCAAAGCTCGCCATGAGCTTTCCGCCTCCGTCGGTGGCGTGCAACTTTGGGCGGGAATGGTGGTCTCGTTCTTCGTCGCCTGGGGCGTGATCGCGGTCTTCATCCGCTACTTGCAGCGGCGCGGGCTTGCGCCCTTTGGCTACTATCGCATCGCGCTCTCGGCGCTGGTGCTGTGGCTCGCGCTCAAGGGCTGAGCGCAGGTCCGTGCGACGTTTGATTCAGCCCTGAGTTTCGTCGCCTATTGCGGCGTGTTCCAGCCGCCGACCTCAGCCACCAAGCGGTCGGCCTGCGGTGGCCCCCAACTGCCCGGTTCGTACTCGAGCATGGGGCTCGGCCCGTGGATGACCGGATCGACGATCGCCCAGGCCGCTTCGACCACGTCCTGGCGCGCGAATAGCGTCGCGTCGCCGGCCATCGCGTCACCGAGTAGACGTTCGTAGGGACCGAGGCGCCCATCGGTCCCCTGTTCGTGGGCTTCGACCACGGACAGTTCGAGAGGGCGGCCGCGCATGCCTTCACCGGGCCGCTTGGCGCGCGCTCCGAGGGCGATCGTCACCTCGGGGTTCAAGCGGAAGCGCACGTAGTTGCCCATCGACGGCGTCGGTTCATTGAACACGACTTGCGGTGGATTGTTGAATTCGATGGTGACCTCGGTCACGGTCTTGGCCAGTGATTTTCCGGCGCGCACGTAGAATGGCACCCCTTCCCAGCGCCAGGAATCCACGTACAAGCGCATGGCCGCGTAGGTGGCCATGTATGAGTCGGGCTTGACGCCGGGCTCGTCGCGGTAGCCGCGAAATTGCCCCCGCACCATGTTTTCGGGGCTGAGCGCGCGGATCGTACGCAAGACTTTGGCTTGTTCGTCGCGTACGGCTTCCGGGTAAGTGCTCGAAGGGGCTTCCATTGCCAGGTAGCTGACGATCTGGAGCAGGTGATTTTGAATCACGTCGCGAATCACGCCCGTTTCTTCGTAGAACTTGCCGCGCCCTTTGACGCCGAAGTCTTCGGCCATGGTGATCTGCACGTTCTCCACGTAACGGCGGTTCCAAATGGGATCCAAAAACGCGTTGGCGAAGCGAAAATACAGGATATTTTGCACCGCTTCCTTGCCCAGGAAATGGTCGATGCGAAAGATCGAATCCTCGGGGAAGACCTCGTGCAAGGTGGCGTTCAACGCCTTGGCCGACGCCAGATCGCGTCCGAATGGCTTTTCCAGGACCACGCGCGCTGGGGTGGTGCAGCCGGCGCGCTGCAGCTGCTGCACCACCGTGCCGAACATCGATGGCGGGATGGCTAGGTAGTGCGTGGGCAACTGCGCGCTGCCCAGCGCCGCCCTCAGTTGGGTAAACGTGTTGGGGTCCGCATAGTCGCCATCGACGTAGCGCAGTTGCTTGGCGAGGATCGCGAATGCATCCGGATCGAGCCCGCCATATTCCGTGCAGCTCGCTTTGGCGCGCTCGATCAGTTGCTCGAGCGTGGAGTTCGATTTGGCGACACCGACGATCGGAAAATTCAGCACGCCGCGCTTGGCCATGCACTGCAGCGCGGGAAAGATCTTCTTGTACGCAAGGTCCCCAGTCGCGCCGAAGAAGGACAGCGCATCGGATCGCGGTTTGGCGTCGCTCATGATGATCGTGAGGGTAGTCGAAAACGCGCGACTCCCAGCGGGGCTGGACGTGTCGTCGTGTGTCGGAAAATTTATAAGCAATAATCAGAGTTTATGATAAATACTGTGCTGGTGTTCAGTGTTCTGCTAGCACTCAAAAGCAGAGGAAAGTCGCCATGGACCCGAATACCCGCCCCGTTTTGAAAAGCGTCGAAAACAGCTCGGTTCGTTCCCTACAAGCCTTGGATCACTTCGTGACCTCGGGCGGAATGCGCGTGACTTACTACGCACTTTCGCTCGACCAGGTTCCGGCGGACTTTTTTGCCGATCCGGACGGCACCTGGAGTTACGATCTCTTGTCGCGTGCAGCCGGCTTCGCCTCGCACAGCGGCGTCGCCATCGGCGCGCTCAAGGCGGAGTTCAATGGCCACCCCGAAGGGGCCGCGGTGGTGACACTCAATGCGCTGACGCGGCCGTACGTTGCCATCGTGGAATGCCCGATCGCTTACGAGTACGTCGAGCAAGCCGAGAGCTCGGCCAGCTCCGCCGCCTGAAGGGGGCTTCCTGCGGCTGCCGGTGGCCGCGCTAGCGTTCCGCGCCGCCCTGAATCACGCGGAATTGCGCACGCGCACCGAGCACCGCCTGAATTCGCAGGCTTGCCTGGGCATCACGCATGAAGCTGCCGGGGAAACGCAGCCGCTGCTCCATCTCGCACACGCACTCGGCGAATTCGAAATCGGCCACTTCCAAGGCCCGCTCCCGTGCCACCGAGAGCTCAGCCGTCAGCCAGTCCTGCACCAGCTCGAGCGCGGACGCGGGCAGCTCGCTCAGGCGCTTCCGCGCGGGCTCGGCAGCATTTTCTAGCTCAATCAGCCGCTCGGGGGCGAGCAGGTGATCGGGGTCGCGGTCCGGATCTCGCAAATCACTCACGTTTTTCAGTGTGCCCCAACTCGCCCGCGATGGAAATAGCCGAGTTCGGATTTGTGCCATGCTTCCGCCCCTTCAATGACTTCCGTGGATCGCCCGGCACCGCTACCCCTCTCGTCCCTTCCCAAGGCGCTGCTCGTCGGCGTGCGTTTGCCCGGCGTGTCCGAGCCCGAGTTCGAGTCGAGCCTCGACGAGCTCGAGCGCTTGGTGAAAACACTGGGTTATCGCGTGGTGGCTCGAGTCACGCAGACCCGCGGCACGCTCGCCCCCACGGCTGTCCTGGGCGAAGGCAAGCTGGTCGAGTTGGCTGCACTCACCGGCGGCTCTGGCCACGCAGGCGTGGAAGTGGAGCGGGTGAAGGACAAAGCGCGTGTTCGTCGCGAAGCCATCGAGGCGGGCAAGACCGTCGCCAGCGACGAAGACGAAGACGAAGACGAAGACGCCGGCGTCGATGACGAAAGCCAGGCGCCAGGCCCGACTCCGGCCGACACCGACGACCTGCAACTGATCGCGGTGGACCACGAGATCAGCCCGAGCCAGTTGCGCAATTTGGAACGCGCCACGGGCATCACGGTTTTGGATCGCACTGGCGTGATCATCGAGATATTTCACCGCCACGCGCACAGCCGCGAGGCGCGCATGCAGGTCGAGATCGCGCGCTTGCGCTATGAATCGCCGCGCGTGCGCGAATCGCCGCGAGGCAAAGAGCGGCAAGCCGGCCGCGGCTCGGGTGAGGCAGGCCTCGAGCTCGATCGCCGCAAAATCCGCGATCGCATCGCCGAGCTCAAAGAGCAGCTGGAGGCGATTCAAAAAGAATACAGCGTACGCCGCGCGCAGCGCCAACAGGCGCGCCGTGTCGCGCTGGTCGGCTACACGAACGCCGGCAAATCATCGCTGATGCGCGCCCTGACCGGCAGCGACGTGTACGTCGAGAACAAGCTGTTCGCGACGCTCGACACGACCGTACGTGCGCTCGCGCCCGAGGTCGAACCGCGCATCTTGATCAGCGACACCGTGGGCTTCATCAAGAAATTGCCGCACGATCTGGTGGCGAGCTTCAAGTCCACTTTGGATGAAGCCAGTGAGGCCTCGCTGCTCTTGCACGTCGTGGACGCCTCCGACCCGAGCTGGCCTTTGCAGCTGGCAGTGACCCGCGAAGTGTTGACCGAGATCGGCGCGCAGGCGGTGCCCAGTCGCTTGCTGATGAACAAGGTCGACTGCCTTACGGACGAGGCGTTGCTCGCGCTACGCAAAGAGCAACCCGAAGCCTGGTTCCTGTCGGCCAAACGTGCGACGGACATCGCGGACCTGAGGCAGAAAATCATCGCCTTCTTCGAGTCGAGCTACGTGCACGCCGAGGTGCTCGTGCCCTTCAGCGAGCAGCGAATGCTCGCGGAAATGCACGCCACGATGAACGTGCTCGGCACCCGCTACGAAGAGGCCGGCGTGTTCGTGGATGTGCGCTGCGAGGCCGCCGCGTTGGACCGCTTGGGCGCGCGTTTGCCAGAGGGCTCGGTAACCCTGCTGAGTGGCTGAGTGGCTGAGCGGCTAAGAGAACCGCCGATCCCCCGAGGCCGAGGCGTCGGGCTCCGGTGTGGGTAAACCCCCACCATTCACGCCGAACCGTCGCTGGTTTTTCGCGCCAGCGTGCAAAGGGGTGAGGCGGCAGAACGCGCTGCCAAGGTAACCGGCGAGCGAAAGCGCGAAAGAACGCGCGAGGACCTTGCCTCTGGGGCGGTCGGTAGTATCTTCGTCGGTCCTTGAAAGAACTTTTTGATACGTTGAAGAAGCAGGCGACGCCTGCAATCTGGGCTCAGGGCGTAAAGCTGGCCCGCGAAGATTCGGTCTCGCTGGAAAAAGAGAGCGAGGATCGGCTCGACCTTCGCGTTCGAGTGCCCGCGCGGGCTTCCTACCTGACGGTCTCGTTGTTCACTCGAGATTTGGAGTGGACGTGCGACTGCCCGGGGCCTGCTGACCCCTGCGTGCACGTGGTCGCTTCGATGCTGGCCGTGCAAAAGGTGGCGCAGGCGGGGCAGCGTCTGCCGGACGCCAGGAAGTCGGGCGCGCAGCTCGTGTACGCCTTCCGTCGCTTGCCCATGTCGGGCTTGACCCTCGATCGCTTCGTGGTGGTCGGTGAGCAGCGCACACGCCTGGAGGGCACGCTCGCCTCCGTGCAGGGCAAGGTCGCGCTCTCGCCGGGCCCGGGTGATTTGGTGGTCGATCGCATCCTGACCGCGGCTTCCCGTGGCGTGCTGCGCCCCGGGGTCTGGCAAAGCCTGCTCGAGGCGCTGACCGGCGCTACGGTCGAGTTCAACGGCAAGCCGATTGCGGTGTCTGCGGAGCTGCTCTTGCCCGTGGGGCGCGTGTACGACGAGGGCGAAGACATCGTGCTCGCGGTCGAGCAAAATCCGGAGCTCACCGTGGTGGAAGAGCTCGGCCTGGGCCGCGTCGGAAACACGTTGCGCCCGCTCGGGTTGACCGACCTCACTGGCCTCAAGCTCGAGCGCTTGCCGCTCCGCCGTCGCTTCCCGCAGAGCGAAGTCGGCGAGATGGCCACCAAGGTGATGCCGGAGATCGAGTCCAAGATCAAAGTCGTGATTCAGTCCACGCGTATGCCGCGTCGTGGCAAGACACGCATGCCGCCGCGCATCTCCTTCGACTTGAGTCACGCGGATCACACGCTCAGCGTCGTGCCCATGATCGTGTACGGAGATCCGATTTGCGTGCGCGTCGAGGGCGCGCGTCTGGTGCACGTGCAGGGCGACGTGCCGGAGCGAGACGAAGTCGGCGAGCGTCGCCTGGTCGGCCGCTTGCGCGACGAGCTGTTCCTGGTGCCCGGTCGGCGCGTGGATTTCGACGGCCAAGAGGCCAACAAGTTCGCCGCCAAATTGCGCGAATTTCAGGGGCGCTCAGGAGGCGAGCCCGGAGCCACGTTGGTGCGCTCGGTCGCGGTCGAAGCCAAGATTCGCATCAACGGCGACACGCTGAACATCGAGTTCGAGGTGCCGCCAGACACCGACGCAGCCAAGGGCAGCGAGCCGCGTCGCGGAAAAGCCAGCGCCGAAGCCGTGCTGCGCGCCTGGCAAGACGGTTTGTCGCTGGTGCCGCTCGAAGGCGGCGGCTGGGCGCCGCTGCCCAGTGATTGGCTCGAAAAGTTCGGCGACCGCGTGGCAGATCTGCTCGCCGCGCGCGACGCCGAAGGCCGTGTGTCCCGCGTCTCGATCCCGGCGCTGTCCGCGCTGTGCGACGATCTCGATCAACCGCGACCGCCATCGTTCGACAAGTTGGCCCCGTTGATCCACGGCTTCGAGAGCTTGCCCGAGGTCGAGCTGCCCAAGGATTTGACGGCGACGCTGCGCGCCTACCAGAAGGTGGGCGTCGATTGGCTGTGTTTCTTGCGGGATGCAGGGCTGGGCGCGGTGCTGGCCGACGACATGGGTCTCGGCAAAACGCTGCAAACGCTGTGCGCCGTCAACGGGCGCACCCTGATTGTCTGTCCGAAGAGCGTGCTCCACAACTGGGAGGCGGAGGCGCGCCGTTTCCGCCCGGGCCTCAAGATCGCGATCTATCAAGGCCCGCGCCGCGAGCTCGACAAGCGAGCGGAGCTGACGATCACGACCTACGCGATCTTGCGGCTCGATGCCGAGCGGCTAGCGGCCGAGACGTGGGATACGGTCGTGCTCGACGAAGCGCAGGCGATCAAGAACCCGGACAGCCAGGTGTCGCGCGCCGCGTATGCATTGAAGGCCAATTTTCCGGTCGCGCTCAGCGGTACGCCGCTGGAAAATCGCCTGGAAGAGCTGTGGAGCATGTTCCACTTCTCACACCGCGGCCTGCTCTCGGGGCGCTCGCAGTTTCGCGATCGCTACAGCTTGCCGATCGAGCAAGGCAACAAGAAGAAGCTGGCCGAGCTGCGTGAGAAGACCAAGCCCTTCATCTTGCGCCGCCTGAAGCGTGAGGTGGCACCCGAGCTGCCGCCGCGCACGGACATGGTGCTCGAGATCGAGCTCGAATCGAGCGAGCGTGACCTGTACAACGCCGTGCGCGCCGCGACGCAGCGCGATCTGCTGGAGAAGCTGCAGAAGGGCGGCAACGTGCTGCAGGCGCTCGAGGCGCTGCTGCGTCTGCGCCAAGCGGCTTGTCACCCGGCGCTGGTGCCCGGGCAACAAGCCGAAACCTCGAGCAAGATCGAGGCGCTGATGGAGAGCTTGGAGCAGGTCGCGGCCGAGGGTCACAAGGCGCTGGTCTTCTCGCAGTGGACGAGCCTGCTCGATTTGGTGGAACCGCACCTCAAGCGCGCGGGCACGAGATTCGTGCGCTTGGATGGTCGGACTCGCGATCGCGCCGCGGTCGTGAACGAGTTTCAGGCCGAAGACGGGCCGACGGTCATGCTCACGTCACTCAAGGCGGGCGGCACCGGGCTCAACCTGACCGCGGCAGACCACGTATTTTTGCTCGATCCGTGGTGGAACCCGGCCGCGGAGGACCAGGCCGCCGACCGCGCGCATCGCATTGGTCAGAATCGCCCGGTTTTGGTGTATCGCCTGATCGCCAAGGATACGGTCGAAGAAGGCATCTTGGCGCTGCAGGCCAAAAAACGGGCGCTCGCGGAAGCGGCCCTGGCGGGCGCCGGCGACGCGGCCGGAATTACACGCGAAGATTTGCTCGCCCTGCTCGCCTGACGCTCGAACCTCGCATACAGTCCCCGGCGGTGGTGGGTCGAAGGCGTCATGCTCGATTCGCTGGTTCGTTACTCGCTGAATAATCGCATCGCGGCATTTTTGTTCGCGATCACACTGGGTATCGCGGGCTTTTTGGCCTTTCGCGATCTCACGGTCGAGGCATTTCCGGATCCGACCGACACGCAGGTGCAAGTGATCACCTTGCTGCCGGGGCAACCGACCGAGGAAGTGGAGCGCCGGCTTTCCATTCCGCTCGAGCGGGCGTTGAACGGGACGCCCGGGTTGTTCCGCCTGCGCAGCGTGTCGCTGTTCGGTTTGTCATTCGTCACGCTCACCTTCGAGGACGGAGTGGAGCTGCTGCAAGCGCGGCAACGGGTGCTCGAGCGTCTCCGTCAGGCCGAGCTGCCCGAGGGCGTGCAGCCGGACCTGGGTCCGATGGCGACGCCGATCGGCGAGGTCTACCGTTATACGCTGGAAGGCCCAGGCGCCGATCCGATGGAGCTTCGCACGCTGCAAGACTGGATCGTAAGGCCCGGGATCCTGCGCGCACCGGGCGTGGCCGATGTCGTGTCCTACGGCGGACTCGTGCGCGAGGTGCACGTGGAGCCCGATCCTTCGCGCATGGCATCCTTGGGGGTGGGCCTGAACGACGTTTTTCAGGCACTGAGCAAAGCCAGCAGCAATGCCAGCGGTGGCTACGTCGAGCGGGGCTCGGAGATGTTCGTGATCCGCAGCTTGGGGATCTTTGCCGATCTGCGGGACATCGAAAAGACGCGCGTGGCGACGCACAACGGGGTCCCAGTACGCATCGGCGACGTCGCCCACGTGAGTGAAGGCTACGCGCCGCGCCAGGGCGTCGTGACCCGCGGCGAGAACGAGGAGGCGGTCGAGGGCATCGTATTGATGCGGCGCGGGGAAAACCCGTCCGTGGTGCTGGATGGGCTGCGTACGCGCATGGCGGATATCGAGCGTATCCTGCCGAATAAGGTGAAAATCAGTGCGTTTTACGATCGCACCGAGCTCGTGCACACCACCTTGCACACCGTTTTTCACAACTTGCTCGAGGGCGCGCTGCTCGTGGTGCTGGTGCTGTTCGCGTTCACGCTCTCGTGGCGCGCGTCACTGATCGTGGCCACCGTGATTCCGCTTTCGCTGGCGGCCTCCTTTGCCTACCTACGGGCGCGCGGCATGAGCGCCAACTTGCTGTCGATGGGCGCGATCGACTTCGGGATCATCGTCGACGGCGCGGTGATTCTGGTCGAGCACTTGTTCCACGAGGTGCCCCAGCGGCGCTCGGACTCGCCCGAGTCACTGATGGAGAACATCGCGCAGGCGATGCACGAGGTGGCGCGACCCACTTTGTATTCGCTATTGATCATCATCGCCGCGTACATCCCGATTTTTTCGATGCAGCGAGTCGAGGGGCGGATTTTTTCGCCCATGGCCAACACGGTCGTGAGCGCGCTGGTGGGCGCGCTGGTCGTGAGCTTCACGCTGATCCCGGTGCTGGCCTTCTTCGGCTTGCGCGGGGCGGGGCTCGAGCGCGAATCCCCGCTCACGCGCTGGGCGCGCAAAGCCTACGTTCCAGCGCTCGATTTCGTGCTGCGCCGCCCACTGCCAGTGTTCATCGTGGCGCTAGGGACCTTGCTGGCCGCGGGCTTGCTCGTGCCACGCTTGGGCTCGGAGTTCTTGCCCGAGCTGAACGAGGGTGCCCTGTACGTGACCTTCACCTTGCCCGGGAACATGTCGCTGGCCGAGGCGCAGAAGCTCACCCCGCGGCTGAAGAAGCTGATCTTGCGCACTCCGGAAGCGAAGGCCGTGCTGACGCAATTGGGCCGACCGGAGGATGGCACCGATCCGTCTTTGCCCAATAACTTGGAGGCGTTCGTGAAGCTCGCGCCACCCGAGGAGTGGCGCAAAAACAAACCGCTCTTGAACGACTTGATCGCGGAGATGGCGCTCAACCTGAGCCAGGTGCCCGGACTAGAGACCAATTTCTCTCAACCGATCCGCGACAACGTGGCCGAAAATATCTCCGGCCAGTTCGGTCAGATCGCGTTGAAGATCTATGGCGAAGACCTGGTGGAGCTGCAGCGCGCAGCCGAACACTCCAAGGACGTGCTGGCGGGCGTACCGGGCGTCGCGGATCTGGGCATCGTGAAAGCCTCGGAAAGCCCGCAAATTGCCGTCAAGCTCGATCGTGAGGCCCTCGGTCGCTTCGACCTCGATCTGAACGACGTGCAGGACTACATCGAGACGGCCATGGCTGGACACGTCGCCAGCGAACTTTGGGAAGGCGAAAAGCGCATCGACGTGACCGTGCGTTTGCCGCGCGCGACACGCGAAGATCTGGATTCGATCCGCAACATTCGTTTGCCGCTGAAGACCGGCCTGGTGGTTCCGTTGTCGGCGGTCGCCGACGTCTCGGTGGGCACGGGCCGCGCGGCGATCACGCGCGAAAACGGCCGCCGCTACATCGGCGTGCGCATGAACGTGCGCGCGCGGGACATGGGCTCGTTCGTCGAAGAGGCACGCAAGCGCGTGGCGACGAAAGTGATCATGCCGCCGGGCTACGAAATGACCTGGGGTGGCGAGTTCGAGAACCAGCAGCGCGCGATCAAGCGCCTGGGCGTGGTGATCCCACTGGCGCTCGCGCTCACCTTCTTCCTGTTATTTTCAGCGTTCAAGAGCATCGAGGATGCGCTTTTGATCTTGCTCCACACGCCGCTGGCGTTGGTCGGCGGCGTGGCCGCACTGGGCGTCGCGGGGATGACACTGTCGGTGTCGGCCGCGGTGGGCTTCATTGCGCTCCTCGGTCAGGCAGTGCTGAACGGCGTGCTGGTCGTGTCAGCCGTGCGCGCGCGGCTGCTGCGTGGCGAGAGCGCCTATCGGGCCGTGACCGGCGGAACTATCGAGCGCCTGCGCGCCGTGCTGATGACGGCGCTGCTCGCGAGCCTGGGCCTCGTGCCCGCGGCCCTTTCGCACGCAATTGGCAGCGAGACCCAGCGCCCGATCGCGGTGGTGGTGGTGGGAGGCACCATCTCGGCTGCGATTTTGACGCTGCTGGTGCTGCCCGTAAGTCTGTACTGGATGCTGCGGGCCAAGGCAGCCTTCGCCGAGCGCAAAGCCGTGGCCGTCGCGAGTCGCGCGGGTTAGGTGGCTCGATTTTGCGCTGAGCCCTAGCCTGTGGGCTCGGCGGCATAGTAAGAGCTAGAACCGTCCATGTCGTCTCATTCGAATCAGCACGCTTGGCGCAGCGCGCCCATCTGCGCGAGGGTATTTTTGGCGCTGAGCGCGCTGGGCTGCGAAGTGCGCGAGGCACCGAGCGAGATTCGACTGGAGCTTCCCAGCGTGATCGCGTCAAAGGACGTGGTGGCCGTGTCGGTGCAAGCCGTAAACGCACAGGGCGTGCGAAAGCTCGTGACCGACGGCGCCGAGTACGCACTTTCGCCGCCTGACCTGGCGTCGGTGAGCAAAGCGGGCATGCTGAAGTGCGAGCGCTCGGGGGACGGCAAAGTCACGGTTGCCATCGCCGGCGTGAGCAACTCGATCGCCGTGCGCTGTCGCATCGTCGATCGCATCGAGGCAGCGAATGTCGGTCGCGTCGAGCTGAGCGCTGGCCCCTTCCATCCCAAGGTGAGGGTCCTGGATAAAACCGGCGCGGAGCTCAGCGATGTGGAGGTGACCTTCTTCTCCAAGAACTCAGGCGTGGTTTACCCGAAAGACGGGCAGCTCGTGCCCAAGTCGGTCGGCACGGCCAACCTGGTCGCGCACGCCGGTGAGGCCTCCGCCGAATTCAAGGTGGACGTGGTGCGCAAGGTCGTGGTCGAAGCGTTGCCGATCGAGCAGAACAAGAAGCTGTATTTTTCGCTGGAACCGGCCAAATACGAGCTCAAAATCAAGCTGCCGAGCCCGCATCGGGTGAGCATGGAGTGGCGCGGAGCGCCGTTCTGCAACGCGGCTTCGGAAGGGCTGGAGCACATCTCGACTTGCGGGCTCCGCGCCAAGGCAGGCGGTGTGGCCTTCGACAACCCAGCCTACTTGAAGGACGGCTCCAAGACGCCGTCGCTGGACGGGGTCGAGCTGTACGAGGTTCCGTGAATGACGCAGCTGGCACGCACGATGCTGACTTTGGCGGTGCTCGTCGCTGCGCTCCCTGCCTGTTCGCGGCACGAGAGCGCTCGGCGCGGGCCGACCGCGGCAGTGGATAGCGCGACGGCCTTCGGACCACGTGTCGACTTGTTGCCGAGTGCCGATGCCAGCGCCCAGCCCGCCGTGCCACTGCCCGTGGTCGACGGCGCAGCGTTGCTCGCTAAAATTCGCGCCAGTGGACACAAAGGCGTCGTGGTCAACGCCTGGGCGAGCTGGTGCGATCCCTGCCGCGGAGAGCTACCGATGCTGGCGCGCGTTGCGCCCAAGTTGGCCGCGATAGGCGTGCCGATCTGGCTCGTGTCGGTGGATGAGCCAGAAGGCTTTTCCGCTGCCAAGGAGCTGCTCGACTCGCTGCACATCGAGCTGCCGAGCTTTGCTGCCGCACCGCCGCTGCAAGCCTTCAAGGTCGCGCTGAACCCCAAGTGGCCGGGCATGATCCCGGTCTCGTTCCTGTTCGATGCCACCGGTAAGTTGCGCTATTTCTGGGCGGGCGAGGTGTACGAGAAAGAGCTCGTGCCGATCGTGGAAGGCTTCGCTGCGGGCAAGCACATCGACGGCGTGAGTGACTTCGGACTGGCACCGGGAGCGACGCAAGGCACACGACACGAGTAGAGCCGAGCGCTGGCCCCTTCAACGGAGCAGGGAACTAGCGGCCGCCCATGCCGGTGGTGCTGATGCCCTGGATGAAGGTTTTTTGGGCGAAAAAGAAGAGCGCGATGATGGGCATCACGAGCAGCGCCGAGGCGGCCATGAGCAGATGCCATTCGCTGCCGCCGAACTGTGACTGGTACTGCTGGAGGCCGAGGGCCATGGTGAAGGTTTCGGGCTCGG
>Ga0247774_1001379_pt1 | contig 12295 bp, 11 predicted proteins | sample UWRJL001104B6_FD_179933 | JGI IMG/M metagenome (GOLD analysis project Ga0247774, IMG submission 179933) | Plant litter microbial communities from Arlington Agricultural Research Station in Wisconsin, United States - UWRJ-L001-104B-6 | ecosystem: Environmental > Terrestrial > Plant litter >... | reverse complement strand
GTCACGCGACCCGCAAAGCCGATCGCAAATCGCGTAATTAACAAAATGCCGATCGCCCACAGCACTTGAGGTACAATTTTAAACCCCAATTCTACGAATTTTTTCGAGAATTCTTGGGCTACTTCCAAGGCTTGTGTTCTTTCGGCATTTAGCTGAGAATAGAAGGTTTGAGCTATTGGTAAAAACGTCTGAATAACTGTCATATCAATTGGGAATTGGGAATTGGGCATGAGGAATTGGGCATTGGACATTGGTAAACGCAGTCTCAGCCTTATCGCTTATTACGAGAGTCCGACGGGGGTTGAAAACCCCTGTCTCATAGCGGAAGTTCTCTAAAATAGGACTAAACTCGATAATTTTATCCTTCAAACTCTTGAGTCGGTTTTAACCTACTTTTGCTATGAGACAGGGGTTTAAACCCCTGCCGGACGACTGCTAGTAGTGTACTGCTACGCGGGGCAATCGGTGTTTAAAACCGCAGAGAATTTCCCACGAAATAGTTCCTAAAGTCGCGGCCCAATCGTCTGCCGTAATTTGAAATTCCCCATCTTTGCCCAACAGCGTCACCACTTCGCCGACTTCTAAATTGGGAATATCAGTTACATCCAGCATTAATTGATCCATCGTTACCGCCCCCACTTGCCGCACGAACTGACCCCGGACTAAAACCTGCATTTTATTAGAAAGATTGCGCGGAATGCCATCTGCATAGCCGATACCAATTACGGCAATCTGTGTCTGGCGCTGAGCTATAAATTGATAGCCGTAACTAACGCCGGTTCCTGCTTCAATTGTTTTCACCTGCGTTACCCTAGCTTTTACCTGAATTGCGGGCTTCAAATTGGCGATCGACTGCAAGTGAGGTGCTGGATAAAGACCGTAGGTAGCTAAACCGACTCGCACTAAATCGTAGTGCAAAGCCGGGTCAGCGAGGGCTGCTGCAGAGTTTGCCAAGTGGAGGCGAGGGGGGTTAATTCCTGCTATTTTAATTTGCTCGATCGCCTGTTGAAACCGCTGGTGTTGCTCTCTCATAACTGCGGGGTCGGGACTATCTGCTGTCGCCAAGTGAGAGTAAATACTGGCTAATTTTAAATTTGGCAAGCGCTTGACTAATTGCACAAATTCTGTAGCTTCTTGCCAGGCCGTTCCCAAGCGAGACATTCCCGTATCTAACTTAGCGTGAACCGGCAAAGATTGGTTAAGCTCGGCGAGAACTTCCGAAAAAATTAGGGCTTGTTTGGCAGTACAAATAGTGGGCTGCAAGTGCCAATGGGCTATCGCCTTTACCTGTTCCGGTGTATGGGTTGCCCCCAACAGCAAAATCGGCGCTTCTATCCCAGCTTCTCGCAATTCTATTCCTTCGGGAATTGTCGCCACTCCCAGCCAACTAGCCCCTGCTTGCAATGCTACTTGACTGACTGCAACAGCACCGTGACCGTAAGCATCGGCTTTCACAACTGCCATCAGTTCTGTGTGGGGAGATAAGAGCTTTTTAATCTGTTTTACATTGTGAGTTAAAGCTGCTAAATCCATTTCTACCCAAGCCCGCTGGCAAAGTCCCCCGTCGCCGTCCCCCAGCAACGTCTGGCGGGATTCTTTTGTCGTTGATTCTGCGGTTGTTTTTTCCCCACTCCACATTGTCGATCGCTCCTACTTGCTTGCACCATTAAAAACTGCTTGGAGATTTTACCCTAAGTTTGATTATAATAAGATTCTCTCTTTCATCAAAGTTAACTGGTGTATCATAGCACCAAAAATACCCGGTAAAAACTATGGACGGACTGGCCTACCTACATTTAGCTGAAACTTGGGAAACGGCTGCGGGTCAAGCTCGATCGGCCCACTCAAAAATGCACCGAAATTTAGCCTATACTCCTTTACTTTTCTTTACGATCGCTCTCACAATTGTCAATTTAGTCAATCCCGCACTCGCCATCAAAAAAGGTGATTCAGGCCCGGAAGTAGCCCAACTTCAGAAAACTCTACAAAACGCAGGCTATTTTAGCGGTAAGGCTACAGGATTTTACGGTTCTCTCACCCAGGCTGCTGTGAAAAAGTTTCAAGCAGAGAACAACCTGAAAGTTGACGGAATTGTTGGCCCTAAAACCTTGTCAGCACTGAAAGGTAAGCCGGAAGACGCCAGCATGGAAGCGGCAGAAAAAATCTCGCCAAATGTCGATCGATCTTCCCCCTCTCCTACCGCCACAGATAACACAAACGAACTCGACGAAGATCGAACTAACACTCAGACTCAAGAACCTCTATTTCAAGACCCCTCTTTACCGCCCTTTAAAACTGAAAATTCTGAGGATAAAGAAAGTGAGTTGCCACCCACAAAGCTCGTAAATCCTCCCGATAATACTCAAGGAAAGATGACGTTGAAAAAAACCATTTACGGTAACATATCGCCAAAATCAATAGTTTATTCGGGAGCGGGTTTGTTTTTTGCTCAAAACATGATGTACCGCCACACAATCACAGTTTACGATAGGAACTTTCAATTAGTCAAGACTATTCCCGATACAGTAAACTTGTCTAAGTTCGGCTTTTCTAAATTCAAAGGCAATTATAAAGGCTCTCCCGTAGAAGCGGCTTTTTCAACTGATGGCAAATATGCCTACGTCTCCAACTACAAAATGTACGGTTCCGGGTTTATAAATCCGGGAACCGACAGGTGTTCTCCAGCGGCAAAACACGATCAAAGTTTTCTGTACCGCATCAATACCCAAACTTTGAAAATAGAAAAGGTAATTCCTGTAGGTGCTGTTCCGAAATTCAATGCTGTTTCGCCTGACAATCGCTTCGCGCTATCTAGCAATTGGTGCAGTTGGGATTTGAGCGTAGTTGATATTAATAAAAATCTCGAAATTGAGCGTGTGAAACTGGGTGCATATCCTCGGGGTATTGTTGTTACTCCCGACTCAAAAAATGCCTATGTTGCTATCATGGGTTCTTCCGATATTGCAAAAGTGAATCTCATAGACTTTTCGGTAGAATGGCTGAAGAATATTGGCAATGCGCCGCGTCATTTGACGATCGATCCCAATGGAAAGTATCTTTATGCCACTTTAAATGGTGAAGGAAATGTGGCAAAAATTGACCTAAAAACGGGTAAAGTAGTAGACAAAGTTTCGACAGGAAAAGCACCTCGCAGCATGACAATTTCCGATCAGGGAAAACTGCTTTATGTGGTCAACTATTTCTCGAATACTGTTAGCAAAGTTAGGACGAGCGATATGAAAGTGCTGCAAACAGTGAAGGTTAATTCCAGTCCGATCGGGATTACTTACGATCCGGAAACTAATCAGGTTTGGGTAGCTTGCTATTCGGGCAGTATTATGGTGTTTCAAGATTAATTTAGCTGCTTCGTAGTTAAGGCTTCAGTCCTGACTACAAACAATAACGATTAAATGTTATTGTGGGGCGGGCTAGGAGCAACGCCCCTAAAATATTATTTGGGCAACTTTAAAGGCTTCACAACATACTCTGAAGACTTAGCAGGTACTTTGCCTTTTTTGGCCATAGCTTGGTAAACCATGGCTGCTACCTCAGCTCGAGTTGCTGTTCTATTAGGCTGCAAAAGTGTGCGCTTCGGGTGGTTGACAACAATGCCAGCTTCTGTGGCTGATGCTACTTTGTTAACTGCCCATTTCGGCACTTTTGCCCTGTCTGTATAAACTTGTAAAGTTTTGGTTGCTTTTGTTGATGGTTTCAGGCTCAAACCGCTCGCTAAAGCTGCGATGACTTCGACACGCGGAATCTGTTTTTCGGGACGGAACTCATTGTTTGGGTATCCTTTAAGATATCCAGTTTTGACGGTGTGGTCGATCGCAGGAGCGATAGGGCTCTTGTCTTTTACGTCTTTAAAATCAATTGGTTTTCGGATCGGCTCTTTGTCGTCGGACATTCGCTGAATTAAGCGCGCTAGTTCGGCTCGCGTCATCGGTTCGTCGGGGTGAAATTTGCTGTCGGTGGGCTCAGCAAAAATTTTCCGATCGACTAAAGCTACAATGAACGGACGCGCCCAATATTTGTCCGGAACATCGGAGAATCTAACGGGCCAACTTTGGGTTTATCAGCTTTCGGTTTGGTAATTGCTGGAGCGGGAGTCGATCGCGCAATTGGCTTGGGAGGAACAACGATTACACCCACCGGAGGATTTTGCGGTAAAACCCGCCCTAAAGGTCCCACAGGTGCGGCATCCGGTTCTGAGGGAATGAGCGTTTTAGCGGGCGATCGCACATCGGAACTTGGCGATTCGGGTATTAATATTCCCGGACTCGCGGGCGTAACAGCAGGTTGAGAAAAAACGGCTGGAAATTGCCAATTTCTGGCATTCAATCGATCGGGATTTTTACCTGTTACCCAAAATAAAATTGCTCCCATCGTGCCGAAGGCAACCAAGATAGCAATCAATTCATCCAATCCTAGAGGGTTTCTTTCCCCTGACGGGGGTTGTGAAGAAGACATATTGTCACCTACATATCAATGTAGAAATTAAATCACATATTTTTTGGGTCTGGGGGAAACAGAGAAGGCTAAACCAATTATTCCAAAGTTTTCACTCTCTATACCTGCGCCTGGGTGGCATCGGGAAGATTGATAAAATCGACTTTTACCGATCTCAGTTGCTGATTTTTGCAATCTTCAACTCAGCGCCTTCTACTCCCGAAAGAGCGAGTCCTACTCGGTGGACGAGAATTTCTGCCACTACCAAAACTCGGCTGCCGCTTGTATTGATTTTGACGCTGCTGCGGCGATCGCCTCAAAGTGCTGCCACCGTAACCCGAACCGGTCGATCGATTGCCATTTGGGCGTGTTGAGGGTCTGACTGGTTGGTTATAGGTGGGCGATCGCAGGCGGCCTGTCGTCCTTAAAACTTGACGGTTTCTCACAACCGGAGGCGGAGTTCGATACCGAGTTTGATACTGCTGAACAGCTTGGTTGTAAGTATTGCCATAGCCGCCATATCCTGTCATAATCCCCGGTTGATAGACTGGCGGCATATAATATTGCGGTCTAAATAACAAACTGCCGATCGCCTGACCGGCTATAGCCCCAGCAAACGGCGCCCAGAAGCCTGATTGCTGTCTCACTACTACGGTTTGGGGCTGACCTGTTTGAGGATTCGGAACAGTTTCGGTAACGTTGTGAACGTACTCAATTTTAAAATCTTCTGTCAAATGCAAAACCGCTTGATTGTTATCCACATTTAGATAACTTTTCTTGCCTGCCGATATTTCTTCATCTGTTAAGCGAGCCATTTGCAAATCCGTAGTGCGGTAAACTGGGGGACTTCCGGGGGGAGTATTCAGCAACATTAAACTGTATTCGCCATCCGCATCGTCGTAGGTAGCTTGCTGTACAGGATATTGACCTTCACTCAAGTTATTATTATTTGGTGCAGGACGCACTGTGTTAATATTTGGATTGCCCGCCGGATTTGTCGAAGTTTGTCTGCTAGGAGAACCGCAGGCGGTTGCCGTCCATAAAAAAGTTAAAGCCATGAAATAAATTGTCAGTCTTCGCAGCATCATAAATAGTAATTTTTAATTTGTAATTTGTAATTTGGCATGGGTTGTTTTATAATTGATCCTTCTTCCTTCTTCCCGACATCAGTTACATCAGTTACTGAATCCATTGTCTAACTTCTTCCTTCCTTAAAGCGGAATAAGTTCAGGGAAATTGACCAACACTTGGTCGTTGGTAAGTTCGTCTCCCAACTGTGCGGGAGAAAAGTGAACTTGCACAGCTCGGAGCCTTTCTTGGTAATGTAAATTAATCAGGGCTTTTAAACCGACTTTCAGTGTGCTGATGTCAGCGAGGTCAGTTTCTAGGGCAGGAACTTCCCCTTCATACGCAACTGTCAGCATCACTACGATATTTCTAGTTATCGGCAAAGACAAGGGGGATTTTTGATCGTAAACAGATGTGATGTATTGAGGCTCGCTGAGATAGCGCTCGGCTGAATCCGTGAAAAGTTCATCCACATAATCGCCGGCTTCCCCTTCATTCCAAAAAACATCGCCTTCATTGGCGGCCGATTGCCAGTAGGTGTCGTATTGCAACAGGTGATTGCAAATTTCTACAAGACCTTCTCCTAAAACTGCTATGTCGCCATCGGCATCAATTGCTTTTCTAGCGGTGCGGTTGAGAACTCCTAACAGCGGTGCAACTTCTTCGCCTGTTAGGTGAACGAACACCCGGCAAACTGCCAATCTAGTTTTACCTGTAAATTGATTGAATCGATCGCGCCAAGCATTCATAATAACCTATAGTTGTAATCTGTAGGGCTATATTTTCCACCATAGCAGGGGATTTGAACTCTTGCCGTCTACCCTCAGATTGATCTGAAGAGTATTTTTAGCGATCGCCTCTGCCGGGTACTGTTTCGCTTTGACTCATCTAATTTTATAGCAGTTTTCAATCGCCTCAAATACAGTAGGAAAACGGCACAGCCTTGTCCTGACAAAGAGCAGCGACTTTTAATAATTAGTATGAGATTGATGATGGTAGCAAGAGTTTTTTTAATTAATATTAATTCAGCGCTCATTTGCTTAGCCGGAATATAATATTGTGTGCGATCGATTCATCTGTCTATTGTTTGCAGTGCTTCGCGATCGCAATGACAAGAAATTGTAGGGTAGATAATTTCTACTCAAAAAACCTCCAATCTTGGAAGATTGGAGGTGCGCTAAGCGAATACTTTGGTTTGAGATAACTATTTGACGATCGCGCTTTGGACTTGTTCGATCGCAATTTCAGAACTCAACTCGGCAACTGGCGAAACCGGCAAATCCAGCTCGCCGCCTGGAGCTTCTGGGTGTTCGCGAACCGCTGCAACCGCATCTGCTGACTCAGCTACACCTGCATCTGCGATCGGATCTATCGGCTCTTCAAAAACTTCAAAATTATCGGTCATCGCAGCGCAAGCAGCAGAAGCGCGCTGGCCGGCACGGTAGCTCATGTAAGCCGCACCGCCACCCAAAACTCCAGCCAAACCTAGCAAACCGAGAGCTCCTGTTTTGTAGGATCTCCACGGATTCATTTGATCCGATCCACCGGAACCCAGGAGAGTTGTCCCAGAACCAGATTGAGCAGCCTTAGATTTGCTGTAGGAACAGGGGAAAGCAGAGGCGGCGTCACCTATGGCGATGCTGCTTGCGATCGCGACTACGGAAGCAATGCCAGCTAACACTTGAAACTTCTTCATGGTGCTCTGGAGATTGTAAAGGATAATTAAAAAATTAATGGTAACAGCTCTTTACAAATGTATCAACTCTGCACGCCGCCCATATCGAGGATCGATCGCAAATATCAACTATAGCCTCACGCAATTCAAATTTAAATTTGCTAGCTTAAAAATTTGCAATGCTTGCTCTGTAAGCGTTTGGGCTAACAGATCGGTAGAAGTTCAAGTTTTGTGAACCAATACTTCGATCGCGCCCAAATTAGAAAATCTGAGGTGAGATTGTAGAAAATTTAGTTACATCGTCGCAAACACTTGGTGACAAACTACTTTTAAGGCTACTTTTGTAAAGGCTTAGTTATTGGAATAACTCTTATTTTTATGACAGACAACGCGACTCAAGGCATTGAGCGAGCTCCTCGCCGATTGTTGGTGACGGGCGGGGCTGGATTTATCGGCTCGAATTTTGTGCATCACTGGTGCAGCAGCTATCCGGGCGATCGAGTAGTCGTACTCGACGCTTTAACCTACGCTGGAAACCGACAAACCCTGGCAACTTTGGAAGGAGGCGAAAATTTTCGGTTTGTGCAGGGGGATATTTGCGATCGTACCTTAGTCGATACCTTGCTCAAAGAAGAAAACATCACCACAGTCGCCCACTTTGCCGCAGAATCCCACGTTGACAGGTCAATTATCGGGCCTGCAGCCTTTGTTCAAACAAACGTTGTCGGAACCTTCACACTTTTAGAAGCCTTCCGCAAGCATTTTGAAGCAATTGATGAGGCATCTCTCAAAGCACAAATGCGCTTCCTCCACGTTTCTACCGACGAAGTTTACGGCAGTCTCGGCCCCGATGACCCAGCCTTCACAGAAACAACAGCCTACTCGCCGAACAGTCCCTACTCCGCCTCCAAAGCTGGCAGCGACCACCTTGCCCGCGCCTATTTCCACACCTACGGCGTCCCGACAATTATCACCAACTGTTCCAACAATTACGGCCCCTATCACTTCCCAGAAAAGCTCATTCCATTAATGTGCATCAATATGCTATTGGGCAAACCGCTGCCCGTTTACGGCGACGGTCAAAACGTGCGAGATTGGCTCTACGTTCTCGACCACTGCCGCGCTTTAGATGCCGTTATTCACCGCGGTCAGCCTGGGGAAACCTACAATGTTGGCGGCAACAACGAGGTAAAAAATCTCGATTTAGTAAAAATGCTGTGTCAGCTAATGGATGAATTAGCTGAGGATTTACCTGCCCGTCCTTGCGAACAATTAATCACATTTGTCAAAGACAGAGCTGGGCACGATCGGCGTTATGCTATTGATGCCACCAAAATTAAAACTGAGTTAGGTTGGACTCCCTCAGTAACAGTTGAAGAAGGTTTGCGGCAGACTGTAGAATGGTACTTAGCCCATCGGGAGTGGTGGGAACCCCTGCTTTCAGAGGAATATCAAACTTACTACCGGAAAGTCTACTCTAATTAATCTACTCTTGGACGCACGGGCTACCAAAAACCAGCACCGATAAAAAACGGGTTTTCAAGCTCAAGAGTGCGTCCAATAAAGCTTTCTGTCTTGCCTTCAAGCTTTACATTTAAACTCTAGGCGCAGAAACCGGGTTTGAGGGAAGAAAATCTTTCGTGGGGTGCGATCGATCACAGTTAAAAACCTGTTTTCTTTAATCTTCGCGCCTAACTTCAGATTTAATTAGGTGGAGGTAAGTATCACACACATTCGTCATTGTCAATCTTTGTGAAGATTTAGTTAAAAATCACCCCAAAGGCATAAATTAAAGTGTTTGTAGCTGATAATTTTAATAGAGTTGCAAGATTAAGCATTTTAGAAGCTTTTAGGAAAAACAAAAAGCACCAATGACCGAAATAAACTGGCTCAAGCACGTCCAAGAACCTAAATACTGGCTGTTAGGCATCGCCTCCGGTTTGATAGCCTTACACCTAACTCTGACTTCCAGAACCAACGACACTGACCTGTTCGGTACAATGCTACTGTTTTGGGGAGTTGTAGCATTTCTCATTTGGGAAAGGCACGAATCCTTAACTTTTGAAAGCGGAATTTTCGCCAGCTTCTTTGGGTCATCGTTAATTGCTTTAATTTTGATCAAAAGTTCGTCGATATCTGGATACGACTTTTTTATCAGAGCAACGCCTTTTTTGTCTGGAATTAGTCTCGCCTTACTGGCTTCGGGAACAAAAGGACTGAAACAATATTGGCAGGAACTTCTAATTCTTGCCTATACAGCAATTCCTCCCGGATTGATCGGAGTATTCGTTGATGTCGCCCTATTAACAGCCAAATTTTCAGCTTTCCTCCTCCACTATCTAGGATTTGAAGTGGTGCGGAAAGGGGTTTTTCTAATCCTGGAAAAGGGCAGCGTGGAAGTGTATCACGGCTGTTCCGGCGTAAATGCGATGCTACAATTGTTAGGACTATGCCTGGTTTTCTTACTGATGTTTCCTACCACTACGGGTCAGAAAATTGTATTGCCATTCGTGGCCATAATTACTGCATTTCTAGTTAATGCCGCGCGAGTGGCTCTCATGGCCGTGCTGGTATCGCTATCTCAACCCGAAGCATTTAAATACTGGCACGAAGGAAATGGTTCGGTAATCTTTTCTATGATTGCTGTATTTATTTTCGGGTTATTCTGCTGGTTTGCAATTTTGAAAGACCAACCCCAAAATAAGGAAGGACAGAATTGCTAATGGCTATTACCTCTTGGAAACCACTGAGGCTTTCCCTGTTGGCTGTTACTTTGGGAGGGGTTTTGTTGGTGGCCGGAAAATTGGTTTTCTATCCATCTCCCAACAAGAATGTGGCAACCCCGTTTGAGTTTCCCGAGTCGGTGCCTCTAGCCGACTGGAAACTAAACAAGAGCGAGCCGCTGGCAATTAGGGACAATTCAGGATTTAAAGCTGCCAGGAAATATGACTATCAAAAAAATAGCATGGCTCTAGAAATAGAGATGCGGTATGCGGTAGATACCATTGGAGATGTCGAAGGTATGATGAAGGGACATACTATTCTCAAGTCGTCTCCTGGTAAACTAGCATTGGCCAACACTCAAGGCGTGGGGTTTCACGGAATTTTGCAACAGAAAAATCGAGTGTATTTGAGTTCGTGTATCAATCCTCGTGGCAGTGCTACAGTAACTTCCCAACAGTTTAGATATAATCGAAATACTCGCGATTGGCAGCCAAACCGTATTCTGTTTTGGTTGTTGGGTAGGGGAAATATTCAAGACCGGCGCTGTTTGTGGACTCAGATGTCTGTGCCTTTGGATAAAACAACTCCAGAAGATGCCAAAAAAATTCTAGAGAATGCTTGGGTTTCTTGGTATGGGTGGTGGCAGCCGCGATTCCCCGAGCCTTGACCCGATTCAGTCGATTTTAGCTTTTAGCTTTTAGCTTTTAGATTTACTCCACAGGTGAATCGGGAAGCTTCAACAAGAGTCTAAAATTTTTGACTCTCCACGACTGTTGTCGGGGATTTGTATCCGTTCTTGAGCGGGGTCAAAAGAGATTTTTCTTAACAACAACTCTGATTATTTTATGAATGACTTACAAGGCGAACAAGGTTTTTCTATCTACAGACTGCGTTGGATTGGCTACGGTCTATTAATTCTGTCTGTATTAGATGCGATTGCAGTTCTTATACCAGCAAATTTTGGCAATCGCCTCTGGGAATTGCAAACGATTGGGGCTGTAGTGGAACGGGTGCCAGTTCCTTTACTGGCAATGGCGCTGATATTTTTTGGAGAAGGGTACGATCGCAGAGGCTTGGAAGACGTTTTTTTGAAGGTTTTGTCTTGGGTGTGTCTGCTGCTAGGTCTGGTTTTTCTGTTGATGCTGCCTTTGGGAGTTTTTGGCACTATCTACGTCAACAACCAAAACAACCAGCAAATTACTACTCAAGCAAACCAACAATTAGCTCAGTTGCAGCAGGTGGAAGAACGGCTGAATAAGGGTAGTCCTGAAGATTTAAGGAATTTGGCGGGGGAACTTACCCGTTTGGGGGTACAAGCGGATACGCAAAACCCACAGCAATTGAAAGAGCAAATTCTTTCGAGAATTACTCCGGCTAAGGAACGGTTACAGACGCAAAGTGCTGCGGTTCAGTCTAGTCAGCGCTTGGGGTTATTTAAAAATGCTATTAAGTGGCTGCTGGGCGCGCTGATTTCTAGTGTTTTGTTTTTTACACTGTGGCGCGGTACTGATTGGGCTCGGTAGTAGTTTTGAGTTTTGAGTTGCGAGTTTTGAGTTGGTAAGGTGCGCCTAGCGCACCCGGAGAGCGTTGTTGAGGACTAAGGTGCTAAGGTGCGCCCTGTGCACGCAGCCGGCTCAGGAGTGGTGAAGAAGACCCTCAAACCCTTGAAATTTCCTTGCGGGGAGCGATCGCTCTTTTTCTTTTCAAAAGATATCGGTAATAAATCTTGTTTATTGCCGATAGCCAACACCTAGAATGAGGAAAATCCCTCGTTAGCGCAGCCCTCGAAGACGATCGCACTTTCACAGGGCTGCCATTGTGCACTCCACAATCTAAAATCTAAAATCTAAAATTGATGGATGGTATTTTCTAGTTTGTCGGCAATCCCTTCAATCCAGTTTTCATCTTGTTTTGTGTAGCTGCGGGGCGCGTTAGCACCTAAGATTAAAACGCCTTGAGTGCCGATGGGCTGACAGATAACTCCTTGAGTATTTTCTGGCAAATAGTCAAATTCAATTCGCCCGGGATAAATATTGAGATTTACTAAATAAACTGGTTTGTTTTTGTCGAGCACTCGCTGCAAAATCGGCCCTGGTTTGACTTCGGGATTGATGCCTAAAATACCGCGGCGCAATAAAACTTTTCCCTGATACACAATTACGATCGACCTTGTGGCGGTATTTGTCAACAGCAAACGCGACGCCCAGGCTAATTCTATTTTCACAGCCTCGGGCAAATCCGGCGCAAATTCAAAACCTTCTTCGCCGATAAGTTTTACGGAATCGGGCGATCGCGCTTGCACCTGCTGCCACAGCAAACCTGTTAAAATCAGCAAAGCGCTAATAATTACTCCCAAAGCGTCCGATCGAGCTTGAGAAT
>Ga0247774_1001378_pt1 | contig 12295 bp, 7 predicted proteins | sample UWRJL001104B6_FD_179933 | JGI IMG/M metagenome (GOLD analysis project Ga0247774, IMG submission 179933) | Plant litter microbial communities from Arlington Agricultural Research Station in Wisconsin, United States - UWRJ-L001-104B-6 | ecosystem: Environmental > Terrestrial > Plant litter >... | reverse complement strand
GCGCACGTTGCCGAGGCCGCCCGCGATCATGATCGGCTTGTGATAGCCGCGAACCCTGTTCGCATCGTCGCCGGGGCCGGCGAGCTCGAACGTGCGGAAATAACCGGCAATCGCCGGCCGGCCAAATTCATTGTTGAACGCCGCCGCGCCGATCGGCCCTTCGATCATGATGTCGAGCGCCGAAGCGATGCGCGCTGGCTTGCCGAAGCTCTTTGCGCCGTTTCCACTTTCCCAGGGCCGCTCGAACCCGGGAATGCGCAGATGCGAGACAGAGAACCCGCACAGCCCTGCCTTCGGCTTCGCGCCGAGGCCCGTCGCGCCTTCATCGCGGATCTCACCGCCCGATCCCGTGGCGGCGCCCGGATACGGCGAGATGGCGGTGGGATGGTTGTGCGTCTCGACCTTCATGAGGATGTCGATGGGTTCGCTGACACCGCGATACACGTTGTTCGCCGGATCAGGGAAATAGCGGACGCCGTCCACGCCTTCGATGACCGCCGCGTTGTCCTTGTATGCGGACAGCACGCCCTGCGGACTGCGGGCGTGCGTATTGCGGATCATCGCGAACAGCGACTTCTCCTGCGCCTGGCCGTCGATCACCCAGCTCGCGTTGAAAATCTTGTGGCGGCAATGCTCGGAGTTCGCCTGCGCGAACATCATGAGCTCGACGTCCGACGGATCGCGCCCGAGGCGGCGGAAGCTCTCGAGCAGGTAATCGATCTCGTCTGCCGACAGCGCGAGACCCAGCTCCTTGTTCGCGCGCACCAGCGAGTCGCGGCCTTCCGCAATGGAGACACGCGAGAGCTGTTTCGGCTTCGCATGCTCGAACAGTTGCGCGGCGGCGCTGGCGTCGAACAGCACCATCTCGGTCATGCGATCGAACAACGGCGCGGCGAGCGCTTCGAGGCGCGCGCGGCTCAGCGGCTGCGACGACTGGATGCGATAGGAAATGCCGCGCTCGATGCGACGAACGGCGCCGAGGCCGCACACCTGCGCAATGTCCGTCGCCTTGCTGGACCAGGACGAAATCGTCCCCGCCCGCGGCACGACGATGACTTCGACCCCGGCCGCAGCCGGGTCAGCGATGCCGTCTTCCTGCTTCGGTCCGTAGGTGAGCAGGCGGCCGAGAATTCCGGACTCCGACGCATCGAGTGGCCGTTCCACGTCGATGAAATGAACGAACCGGGAGGTGAGGCCCGTGACCGTCGGTTCGCCCGCGCGCAGCGAGGCGATCAGCTTTGCGATCCGGAACGGGGAGAGAGCGGGTGCGCCCAGCAGAGTAAGCATGTACTGTTTGAAAGACGGTTATTTCTTCGGCGGCGGGGCATCGCTGCCCGGGGCCGAATACATCGAAACGGGAAACTGCGCGACGTTGGTGCCTTCGAAGCTGGTGATCTTGCTGACCCCCTGCTTCTTCACCTCGTCGATCCGGAGCACTGAATGCAACGGCAGAAACGTGCGTTTGACGCCTTCGAACTCGCTCTTGATGCGTTCCTCGGCCGGGTCGAGCACCACGGTCGAGCGCTCCCCGAACACGAGCTCTTCGACCTCGATGAATCCGAACAGGCCGCCGTGACCGACCTTGCGGGCGTAGATCTCGTAAACCTTGCCTTGATTCACAAAGAGGACTTTGAAAATGTGACTGGCTGCCATCGACCTGCGGGGGGGCCTGTTACTTTAGGGCTGGCATTATATGTCCGCGCGACCCGGGGAAACGGAATGTGCGCGAGCCGTATGCCAATCCGATCCGGGGAAACTTGAGGTCGCCCACGAGGGCAGCCATGGCGCTTCACCTGCGCGTTGTCAGTGATCATCGCCGGTCCCTTGGGGACCGAGGAAACATCGTCTTCGGCGTCGGTGGGGGCACCATTGGGCGCTCGGCAGACAACGACTGGGTTCTGCCCGATCCCCAACGTTATGTCTCGGCCCACCACGCGCGCGTCAGTTTTCGCCAGGGGGCCTATTTCCTCGAAGATCTGAGCACGAACGGCGCGTTCGTGAACGATGGCGACGTGGCCATCGGCAAGCTCGGCCCTCACAAGCTCCAGAGCGGCGACCTGCTGCGCCTGGGCGAATACCAGATCAGTGTCGCGGTCGAGGCGGAAGCCGCAGCCGAACCCGCTACGCCAGCTCGGACAGATGCCGTGGCCGTGCCGACGAGCATTCATGGCCTTCGCACCATCGGCCGCGCTGCCCAGACGGACATCGGCGCCTCTCTCGACCTCGATAAGCTCTTGATTCCAGACCCGATGTCGAACATTACGCCCGCTCGGGCCGCGCCTTCTTCCGGTCTGCTCGGCGAACCGCTCGCAGAGGCGGTTCAGGCTCCGGTCGCGCCGGGTAGCGCCAATCAGGGATTCGGGCCGGCGGCGGGCCAGTCCCAAGGCACGGGCGAGTCGGCCAACCAGAGCGGCGGCTTCCGGCCGGTGAATGCGTGGGGCCAGGCCGTTGCGCGCATCCCTCGTCCCGCGGAGGTCCAGCCCGAGCAGGAGCCCGACGAGGAAGTGATCGCCCGGCGCATCGCCCGCCTCGCCAAGGCCGCCAGCAAGGCTGCCGCCAAAGAACTTCCCCGCAGCACGCCGACGCCGGGCTCACCGCCTGGCCAAAGCCCGGTCGGCGGGGCGAGTGCACCGGCTCTCTATGATGTGCAAAGTGGCCTGCAGGCGTTCTGCCGGGGTGCCGGCATCGAGGCCGAGAAGCTCCCGGCCGATGCCCAGACCCGACTGATGCACCTGGTCGGTCAGCTGTTCCGCGAGGCTTTCGTCGGGCTGAAGGACCTCGAGCGTTCGCGCAACGAGATCCGCAACCGTTACCGCATCGAGCTTCAGCAGGATGCGGACGATCCGCGCCCGTCGCTCGCGCGCATGGCCGTGGAAGACCTGCTCGTCGAGCTCCTTCACCAGCACGAGACCCGCCGGCTCGACGCGGTCCAGTGGCTGCGGGAGCAGATGACGACATCGAAGGATCACGAGAACGCCGTGTCGCAGGCCATGCAGGAAGCGTTCGTCGAATTCGTCGGCCGCCTCGATCCGGCCGAGCTGGAGGCGCGCTTCGAGCGTGCCGCCCGTCGCGGCAAGCTGCGCTCGGGCGGCAAGGCGCAGGCCTGGGAGCTCTACGGCGACTTCTACCGCAATCTCGTGGAAAAGCCCGCCGAGCACATGCCCCACACCTTCGTGGAGGCCTTCTCGATCGCCTATCGCGAGTTCGTCAAGAAGAAGCCTGGCTGACGCCAGCGCGCGCGAGACACTTCTCGTAGCGCTCTTTCACTCTGCGTGCGAACCACTCCGTCGTCAGCTGACGCGTGATCTTGGGACTTTCCAGTTTGATCTTCGGCACCATCGCGTCCGGCACGCCGCCGCGCGGACGCGCCTTGCGCGCAAGCTCGAACACCCGCTGATAGGCACGCGTCTTCACGAACGACTCGTCGTCGCCGCGCTCCAGGTCCGAGCGGATCTGGCTCTCGCTGAGATCGAGCTGCATCGCGATCTTTCGAACCGCGAGCTCCGTCTTGCTGGCCTGATTCGCCGCATTTCCATGCAGCAACAGATCGCCATCGAGCGCGAGCTTCACGCCGGAAACGATGCTGACTGCGTTCTGGAAAGCAGCGTTGCGGCTCGCGTAGTGGCCCGCGTTGAAGTCGGCGAAACGATAGAGCATGTCGTCATAGGCTGCGGGATAATCGAGCAGATGAGCCGTCCCGAAGTAGATACCACCCCTGCGGGTGAAGACTTCGTCGCGCACTGCACCCGTCATCGGATAGGGATAGCGATGGGACTTCGCATAGCCTTCCGCAAACGCAATGCTCACCTGCATCGGCCCGCCGGTGTGTACCGGATTCAGGTCACCGAACAGTCGCTCGCCGAGCGGCACCATGCGAATGAAGTCGGTGAAGATCTCACTGAGCTGGCGTTCCGTTGCAACGCTGTCCAGCCGTTGCCGGTAGGTCTTGCCGTTCGGCGAGCCGATCTCGAGCGCCGCGCTCACCAGCATTCGCGGAATGCCATGACGCTCGGCGCGCGAGTCGATCTCTCGCCGCGCGATGGCCGGCAGGCCCGGCACAGTCGGGTCTGCCCGAAGACCAGATTCTTGCTCGGCCACGGCGATCACTGCGCAGGCGTTCGCGGCTGTGGGAGCAATCTTCATGGACTCGAGCGCCGCGAAAATATCGACAGACCAGCCGGTCCGGTTCTGTGTCTTCTCGGGTAACGCACGCAGAATGCCGGCGCGTGCGACATCGGGATCGATGTCCGGCTCGGCGGAGCGGGGACTGGTACAGCTCGCAAGCACGAGCATCAGCGGCAACGCCAGCGCTGAAAGAGGCTTTGAAACAGGGTTGCGGACCATGGCCGTCACTATACTCATTGCCATTTGCGGCAGGGATTCGTATCGTTATGTCTGACTGGATATACCGAACGAAACCGATTGGGAGAACAACGAGTGCACCCTGGCCGCCGAGTCGCATTACTCGCACTGATCGTCTCGCTTTTCGCTACTTCACTGCCGCTGCACGCGGCGGCAAGCCCGCCACCCCTGCTCGTCTTTGCGGCCTCATCGCTGACGGACGCAATGGATCAGATCGGTCCCGCCTATACCAGGTCGACCGGGCAGCAGATCAAGCTGTCCTACGCTGCGAGCTCCGTACTTGCCCGGCAGGTGGAAGCCGGCGCGAAGGCCGATGTCTTCTTCTCTGCCGACACGGACTGGATGGATTATCTCCAGACCCGCAACCTCATCGACAAGAGCACGCGCAAAGACCTGCTCGGCAATACGCTCGTGCTGGTCGCGCCAGCGAGCAGCAGCGTGAGCCTGCAGATCGCGCCGAATTTCGCTCTTGCCGCTGCGCTGGGCAAGGGCCGGCTCAGCACGGGCGATCCGGATTCGGTGCCGGTCGGCAAGTATGCCCGCATGGCGCTGACCTCCCTCGGAGTGTGGGACGACGTGGCGGACAAGCTCATCCGTGCGGAGAACGTGCGCTCGGCGCTGTCGTTCGTCGGTCGCGGCGAGGCCCCGCTCGGCATCGTCTATGCAACGGACGCGCTCGTGGACAAGAAAGTGAAAGTCGTCGGCACCTTCCCCACCAACAGCCATCTCCCGATCGTCTATCCGGTGGCCGCAACCGTCAGCGCCCAGCCCTCCGCGAAAGCCTTCGTCACCTATCTGCAAGGCGAATCCGCGCAGGCCGTTTTCAAACAATACGGCTTCTCGATTCTCCACTAAGCACGACTGGAGCAATAAATGCCTGACCTCATCCCCGCGCGACGCGCAGGCGCCGCCGCGGCTGCGTGCATTCTCAGTCTTTCGACGGCTCTCTCGACGGTGGCATGGGCTGCCGACGGTCCGTCGGTTCAGCAGCAGCTCAACGAGCTGCAGAAAGCCCTGGCCGCCCAGAAGGCACAGCTGGACGCGCAACAGAAGCTGCTCGAACAGCAGGCCGCGCTCATCGAGCAGCTCCAGAAGCAGTCGCAGGAGTCGAGCGGATCTGCCGCCGCTGTCGCGAAGCTCGAACAGTCGGTGAACGACGCGAAGCTGAAACAGCAGGAGAGCGCCAAAGTTTCGATGGTGAACGGCCGTCCCACGATCACGAGTGCCGACGGCCGCAGCACGTTCTCGCCGCGTGCAGTCGTGCAGCTCGACATGGCTGCTCACAACGACGGCACCGAAGGCGCAGCAGCGACAGACTTTCGTCGCGGTTCGGTCGGGGCGACGGGCAATCGCGAAACCAGTGCGGCCCGCGACCTTTCGGACGGCGCGTACTTTCGGCGTGCACGCATGGGCTTCGAAGGCACGCTCGCGCGCGATTTCGAATACCGCATGATGCTGGAGCTCGGTGGCTCCGGCACCGAAGGCCCGACGCGCATCAACGATGCGTGGATCGCATACACGGGCTTTGCGCCGTTCCGAATCCAGCTCGGCGCGTTTTCGCCTGCAGCCAACCTCGAAGATTCGACGAGCGTCGAAGACCTGCTGTTCCTGGAGCGCGCGACGCCTTCGGAGCTCTCCCGCACGCTGGGTGGCGCGGATGGTCGACTCGGCCTCGGCATTCGTGGGGCAGGCACGCGCTGGATGGGCGCACTGACGCTCACATCGCGCACCGTCAATGACGCAGAAGTATTCGATTCGCAGCTCGCCGCGGTCGGCCGCTTCGGCTATCTCGCCGCAACGTCCGGCAGTTACAACGTGCACGTCGGTGTTTCCGGAACGTATGTATTGCAGCCAGCGGACCAGGGCTCTGCGACCACGCCGCGTTATGCGGTTCGCTTTCGCGATCGCCCGGAAATTCGCGTCGACGGCACACGCCTCATAGACACCGGCAGTCTCGATGCCGATTCCGCCTATTCGGCCGGCGCCGAGCTCGCGATGAACTACAAGAACTACTTCTTCCAGGCGGAAAACTTCTGGTACGGCGTGAGCCGCCGCGAGCCCGCCACTCAGCCCGATCCGTCGTTCGGCGGCTACTACGCCGAAGCGAGCTGGGTGATCACGGGTGAGAGCCACCGCTACAACATGACGAACGGTGCGTTCCAGTCACCGCGGCCGACCAAGCCGTTCAGCCTGTCTGGCGGCGGTTGGGGCGCGTGGGAGCTGGCAGCGCGCTACTCGCACACCGATCTCGACTTCCACGAAGGTCTCGCTGGCACGGCTGCAAGCCTGGACAGCATTCGCGGCGGCGCCCAGAACATCACCGCCATCGGCGTGAACTGGTATCCGAACACCAACTTTCGTCTGATGCTCGACTACATGCGCATCTCGGTGAATCGCCTGAATCCTGCAGGCCCCGGCAATCTCACGCCGTTCGGCCCCGCCCCGGCCACACCGCCAAACGGTGTGCAGATCGGGCAGGACCTAAATGTGATTGCGCTGAGGTCGCAATTCAGCTTCTGAGTTGTCTGCAACAGGGAACTTTTCAGACTGCGCGACGATTCGTAACGTTGTCGCGCGGTCTGTTTGAGCCGCCCTTCACATTGTGACCATTGGCTGCATTTGACGTTTGTTGACAGAAGCCGGGTAGCGCGCCCCTATAGTCCGGGCGAATGCGCACACGCGTCGCACTCGCCGCCACTTCACTGCTCGCTGTTTCACTGGTCTCGCGCATCGTTCATGCGCAGACGGCTGCCGCGCCCGAACGCTCTGAATTCACCGTTGCAACGATTCGTATCGAAGGGTTGCAGCGGGTCTCCGAAGGCACGGTCTACAACTACCTGCCGGTCAACATCGGCGACAAGCTGACCGCACAGCGCGTGCGGGAATGCATCCGCGCGCTGTTCGCCACCGGCTTTTTCCGCGACGTGCAGATCCGCCGCGACAACGGTGCGCTGATCGTCTCCGTGCTCGAGCGGCCGTCCATCGAAAGCTTCGAGATCACCGGCAACAAGGACATCAAGACCGAAGACCTGCAGAAGTCGCTGCGCTCGGTCGGCCTCGCCGCCGGCAAGACCTTCGACCGCTCGGTGCTCGAAGAGGTGAAGCAGTACCTGACGGAGCAGTACTTCAGCCGTGGCAAGTACGGCGTCGGCATCAAGACCGACGTCACCGAGCAGAACGACAACCGCGTCCGGATCCGCATCGAGATCCAGGAAGGCAAACGGGCGCGCATCCGCTCCATCAACGTCGTCGGCAACGAGGCGTTCACGGAGAAGGAGCTGCGCGGGGCCTTCTCGCTCGACACGCCGAACTGGCTCTCCTGGTACACGCAGTCCGACCGCTATTCGCGTGAATCGCTGGAGGGCGACCTGGAAAAGCTGCGGTCCTATTACATGGATCGCGGGTACGCGAACTTCCGCATCGATTCGCAGCAGGTGACGATCTCGCCCGAGAAGGACGACATCTTCGTCACGGTGAACGTCGACGAGGGCCGCGTCTTCAAGATCTCCAGCGTGAAGCTCGCGGGCACGTTCGTGGTGCCGGAGGAGCAGCTGCGCCAGCTGCTGTTCGTGCAACCCGGCAACGTCTTCTCGCGCAAGGAAATCACGGCGACCCAGGAGCTGCTGCAGAACCGGCTCGGCGTCGACGGCTATGCGTTCGCGAAGGTGGACCCGGTGCCGACGACGAACGATGCAACCGGCGAAGTCTCGCTCACCTTCTTCATCGATCCGCAGAACCGCGTCTACGTGCGGAACATCAACTTCAGCGGTGCGACAGGCATCAACGATGAAGTGCTGCGCCGGGAGATGCGCCAGCTGGAAGGGGCCTGGCTGTCGAACATCTCGCTCGAAAGATCCAAGCAGCGCATCCAGCGCCTGCCCTACGTGAAAGACGTCAAAACCGAGACGACGCCCGTGCCGGGCTCACCCGATCTGGTGGATCTCGAATTCAAGGTGGAGGAAGGCCCCTCCGCGCAGCTCGGCGGCGGCATCGGCTATTCCGAGTCCCAGAGCATCACGCTGAGCGGCAACCTCGCGGACTCCAACTTCCTGGGCACCGGCCAGCGTCTCGCGCTCGACATCAACGCCGGCAACTACAGCAAGATCTATTCGTTCTCGCACACGAATCCATACACGTCGATCGATGGCGTGATGCGTACCGAGAATTTTTCCTACAGCGACATCAGCCGCCTCACCTCGAGCTTCTCCGAGTTCTCGACGAAGACGCTGCTCGCCGGAGTGGACTACGGTTATCCGGTAACGGAACGGCAGTTCGTGCACGTCGGCGCCTCCGTCCAGCACTCGCAGCTTGCCACTTTCCTCAGCAGCTCCGATCAGCTGCAGGACTGGGTACGCGACAACGGCGACTCCTATTTCCGCGTCGTCGGCAGCGACTACGTCATCGGCACCGATGCGGACCTGGTGGAGCTCTCGACTGGCTGGAGCTTCGACAGCCGCGATCGAACGCTCTTTCCGACCCGAGGCGCAGCCCACACGTTCTCGCTTTCTTCTGCCGTGCCCGGCAGCCCCGTCGAATACTGGCGTGCGACGTATCAGTACCAGCAGTTCTTTCATCTACCGCTGCTGAAGTGGATTCCGTTCGTGCTCAACACGCGAGTGGGCTATGCGCGCGCGTTCGGCGACACGACCGCCGTTCCGCCCAACATGCACTTCTTCACCGGCGGACCAGACTCCGTCCGCGGCTTCCGCGAAGGTTCGCTGGGACCGCGTGACTCGCTCAGCAATCCATATGGCGGCGACGCCATGGTCGCCGGGCAATTCGAAGCCATTCTGCCGATACCGCAGAAGTTCGCCGGCTCGGCGCGACTCACGCTGTTCACGGACTTCGGCCAGTCGTTCTTTCTCGGCAAGACCCGGTTCACGGACCGGGTCGGCAACGTCGTCGACACCGGCATCTCGCTCGACGAGTTGCGCACGTCCGTGGGCGTCGGCGTGCAATGGCTCGCGCCGCTCGGCCTGTTTCGTTTCAGCTATGCCATGCCACTGCAGTACCAGCGCGATACCTGGAAGCACTACGGCGACGACGTCGAGCGCTTCCAGTTCTCCATCGGCAAGGCCTTTTAACTCACCTGGAAACTCCTATGCGAAGCTCACTATTGATTTCACTGGTGCTGCTCGCGGCCGCGACACTGAACGGCTGCGGCGGCGGTGGCGGCAACAGCAAGAAGGCGCAGATCCGGCTCCTGAACGTGAGCACCGGCTATCAGTCGCTCGACGTCTATACCAACAACGAAAACGACGATGATGACGATGACGTCCAGCAGCTGAGCGCTATCGGCTACGGCACGGTGAGCGATTACGCGAGCTTCGACTCCGATACCTACAGCGTGAAATTCAAGCGCGCGGGTGTATCCGCGACGCTTTCCGCGCTGTCGAGTCAGAAGCTCACCGATGAATCGCACTACACGTTCGTCGCGTACGGCTCGACCGGCAACTTCGGGGCGGTGCCGATCGCCGAGGATCAAGCCGACGCGGACGGCGGCAAGTCACGGGTCGCCGTGTACAACGTGGCCGAAGCGGGATCGATCGACGTCTACATCACCGAAGAATCCGTCGACCTCGATGACGCATCTCCCAATATCTCTGGCATCACGTCGGGCGGTGGCGGCACCAGCGCGACCCTGGATAGCGGAACCTACCGCATCCGCATCACGGGTTCAGGGGACATCGCCGATATCCGCCTCGACGTGTCAGGCGTGGAGCTCACGAGCAAGCAGGTCTCGTCGCTGATCCTGACGGCGACCCAGGGCGGCGTTCTGGTGAATGCGCTGCTGCTTCCGCAACAGGGCACCGCTACGACGTATCTCAACACCAAAGCGCGTGTCCGTGGCGCCGTGGGCATTTCGAACGGAACAACGGTGACCGCGACTCTCGGCGGCGTGAGCATTCTCAAGAACCTGTCGAGCGGCGTCATCGGCAACAAGTACGAACAGGTGACTGCCGGCTCGCTGGCTGTCGGACTCGGCGTCGACGGAACAGCTGTGACCGTGCCCGCACAGACTCTGGTAGCGGGTGGCGACTACACGTTCCTGGTTTGGACCGATTCGAGCGGCGCGACCACGACATCGCTCATCACCGACGACAACCGGCTGCCGACGACCAGCGGCAAGGTGAAGATCCGCCTGCTCAATGGCATGTCGGCGCTCGGCGCACCGAATACTTTGGTGGTGGACTACTCGCCGGTAATCGAAGGCGTCGAGGTCGGTACAGCGTCGAGCCCGGTCGAAATCAGCGCAGGCACGGATTTCCAGGTCGACGTCTGGAATTCGCTCACCTCCGCGCCGCTGCGAGCTCAGAGCAGCGTAACGTTGCAGGCGGCGAGCGTGTACACGATGTTCACGTCTGGCAGCGCAAGCAGCGCGAGCGGCACGCTGCGAAAAGATCGCTGACAAAAGTTGACCCGTAGCGAGTCTCGTCAGCCCATTTGCTGGCGAACTCGCTACGGCGGCGTGCGCTCCAATTGCGCATGGCATCCAGGAATACGCGCCGTCTCGCCGCGGCACTCATCGGCCTCACTCTGCTGACCGGCCGCTGTCACGCAGATGTGAGCACGAGCCAGAAGATCACGCCGAACTTCAAGGACGCCGAGATTTCCCAGATCGCCGAAGCGGTGAGTGCCGCAACCGGCAAGAGCTTCGTGATCCACCCGAGCGTCAAGGCGCAAGTGACTTTGCTGACCGCGAAGCCGATGTCGCCGGATGCGTTCTACGAAGCATTTCTTTCCATCCTGCAGGTGCATGGTTACGTAGCGATGCCTGCAGGAAATGTCATCAAGATCATTCCAGACAGCAATGCGCGTCTGATGCCCGCGAACGATGGGTCGCGGCCTGCCGGCGGCTCCGACGAGATCGTTACGCAGGTGATCGACGTGAAGAACGTCAACGCCGCGCAGCTCGTTCCGCTACTCCGGCCGCTGATTCCGCAATATGGGCACCTGGCGGCGTATCAGCCGGCGAACATTCTCATCGTGTCGGATCGCGCGAACAACGTGGATCGTATCCTGCGCATCATCCAGCGCGTCGATCAGGCGGGCGATCAGACCATCGAGATCGTGCCGTTGCATAACGCCTCGGCCGCGGAAGTCGTGCGGGTGATCAACACGCTGCAACCCGCGCAGCAGGCGAGCGCTGAAGCCGGCGGCATGCCCGTGAAGGTCGTTGCGGATGATCGATCCAATAGCGTTCTGATCGGCGGCGACCCATCGCAGCGGCTGAGACTGCGTGCGCTCGTTGCGATGCTGGATACACCGCTGGAAACGGGTGGCGATACGCAGGTTCGCTACCTCAAATTCGCGGACGCAGAGAAGCTGGCCACGAAGCTGAAGGAGCAGATCACGGGGATTGCGCAGGCGGCAGCGGGGTCAGGCAGCAGCGGCCAGCCAACTTCTCCTCAAGCGGCGGCCGACAAGGGCTCGATGATCTGGGCGGACGCCGAAACGAATTCCATCGTGGTGACGGCGCCTCCCAAGCTCATGAAGGCGGTCATGAACATCGTCGACAAGCTCGATATCCGCCGCGCGCAGGTGCTGGTCGAAGCGGTGATCGTCGAGGTGAGCACGGACAAAACGTCGGACCTTGGAGTGAACTGGGCAGCGTGGTCGACGAGCAGCGATGGCACGGTGCTGCCTGCCGGCGCGTTTCTCAGCTCCATCGGCGGCTCTACCGCAGCTGACCTCTACTCTGCGATCACGGGACTCGCGGATGGCACCTCGACGTCCACGTCTGCGCTGAACGGAACGACTATCGCCGCCGGCGTCGCTTCCGCGAACGGGATCAACTACGGCGCAATGATCCGCGCCATTCGCGGCGATGCCAGCAACAACATCGTCGCGACACCTTCAGCAGTGACCATGGACAACCAGGAAGCGGAACTGAAGATCGCTCAGGAAGTGCCGTTCGTCACAGGCTCTTACA
>Ga0247774_1001377_pt1 | contig 12298 bp, 17 predicted proteins | sample UWRJL001104B6_FD_179933 | JGI IMG/M metagenome (GOLD analysis project Ga0247774, IMG submission 179933) | Plant litter microbial communities from Arlington Agricultural Research Station in Wisconsin, United States - UWRJ-L001-104B-6 | ecosystem: Environmental > Terrestrial > Plant litter >... | reverse complement strand
ACTTTCCTATCAAGCAGGGCTGCATTAGTTACTTCTACCTTCGATTCACAAGGCTGAGAAGGGAAACAATGGTGGTTTCCTGAACAGACTAATATTTCCTTCCTACCCAACACGACTTTTCTTTTTTTCTGTCCTTGTTCGCCATACTTCCAACTGTTCTTGCCCCTCTCCGACGCTCTTCCTTTGTTCTCGATAATTCTTTCTTATCTGCGCAGGGTCTGGCGCCCAACACGTATTCGCTCAAATAGCTATCGTTCCTCTGGCCCGACCTCGAAAGACGTCCATCTCCCACCTTTCTGCGCCTAGTTTCAAACGCCGAACCATCTGCCAGCCAGATTCCGAGTTACTTCGAGTAGCAGCGCTACAAGACACGACTCGCACCGAGACCTACTTCATTACTGCCGGACAGTCTCATTTCTTGAATCCCTGCATTCTTATCAACTTTGTAAGTCGAAACACCATGCCTCGCTCGAGGCGAGGCGCCGGTGAGACCAGCGAAGATCTAACCGAGCCTGCTATGGATGTAGAATATTCTCCAAGACCCCGTTTTTATTCGAGACCACTCCCACCACAGCAGACCAGAAGCTGCACTCTAAAAGGTTGTGAAGAAGACGGCATCATGAAAAGTCTCTTCAAGAACAGCGGCCTAAGCCAAAAGCTCAAAGGCAACGGCTACTGGATCCTCAACGTGCTCCGCGCTGGCAACATCATTGCCCTTCTCTCCATCATGGCCGCTTGCGTAGTCATGATGGCATTTTCCATCATCAACAGGAGGGCGTGGGGCTTTGACATCATGTCTTACGCCATGATCCTCATCTTCTCCACCTTCCTCGTGTACTCGGAAACTGGGTTGTCTAAGAACTATTTTGCCAAGAACTGGCCCATCCTCTCAGCAGAGCACCACGGCTTTGGTTGGCTGGGCATATTCCTCATCTTTTTGGGTGTTTTCGTGCTCGGCAGCCTCAACGAAGATGCCTTCCTGCAGGAAAACATCCCCATGGCCATCTGGCGTCTCATCCTCGCCGCCGGCATCCTCAGCATGACATTTGGCTTCCTCGCCATCATCTCCACCTGGATCTTCGGCGACAGCCAAGCCCGCATCACCGCCCGCGCCATCCGCGAGAAGGGATCTCTCGCTACAGGCAGCACCTACGAGAACGACGCCTACTCGCAAGCCTCGTTTCCCTCCAACTACTACGCGCAGGAGAAGCCACATGACGACCAGCCCGAAACCATGGCCGGCAGGTGGGCTGGCAAGGCCAAGCGCCTGACATCGCATTTTACCCACGGCAATCGCCCCTTCATCAGCCGCCCCCGGCCGCAGTCTCCACCCCCGGTACCTGATGATGTCGACCGTCGGAGCACTCATAGCGGGACGACTATGTACGCCCCGCCGCCGAGGACTAGCCCCATTAATCCGGAGTACGTACGGCCTCCTACCGGCCTTCACCCGGCCCATCTGAAGGCGGATCGCTCGAGCAAGTACAGCGAGGCATCGCACTTGCCCCGGTTTTACGGCGACCATAGTCACAATCGGATATAGGAGACTGAGGAGCGCCGAGAATCCGCACAAGCCTGGGAGGACAGGTCTTGGAGCGGCGGGTGGCGATGACATCTAGAAACCAGAGAGGGTTTGCAAATAATTCGCCAGGGTTGAAGGTACCCCATCCATCCCTCTCCGAATAGAGAAGTCGCACATGTACACTTGAACTTTTTTTTTCTTGTTTCATTTGTCAACTCCAAGATACCTCATCCATGCATTGGGAAGCAGGCGTTATGCGGGGCGTTTGAAAGGTCAAACGGCAAGGCTTGGCGTAAGGGCGTCGTTAATTGCTTTTTGTGAAAATGCTGTTTCTTTTGTTACTCTTGGGAGGCCGCGGCTATGTATTTGATATCTAGATGCAAAATTCCATCTTGTGTTCAATTTCCAGTGGATCACTCCCTTTCACCCTCTGCAGCGGAAGGGAGCGGAAGATGGTGCGAGACAAATTGAGGATTCTTACTCGGAACTATTCTTCGCTTACTTATTGTCTCTCCTGGTAGCAGCAGCCTCAGTAACAGCTCTAGGTTTGTCAGGGTGAGATGCGTAGGCGTATAGCTTCCGCCAACGCACGAGAAAATTGCACCAAACAAGCTCTCCCGCCCTCCACTTTCTCGTGTTTTTTCTCCTACCTGGTCATACCTCTGGGTTAAAACAACACCCTTTGCTAGATAGGCAAATTTGAGGCCCCGATATGGTAAGCGTTTGAGATGAACAATATTCTGGCTTAGTAGCATGTTTTGCTTCTTTTCCGACTGCCTATTGACTCTCACGCCTGCCTACGTTTACTCTGCGTTTGATATCCCACCAACCCTTGCCTGGCCAGGCTGACAAACAGAACTGGAACGCCTTACGTCTCCAAAACGTGTGGCCAACTGCTATATGTCCCTCCTACCTCCCAAGTCTTACCCAAGACCATGTCCGAGCCGTATTTCTAGGGCATACAACCTTCCAGATAAGTCGTCGACTCGACCGCCTAACTCTTCCCCCAAGAAAGCTTCAAAAGCTCAACCGGCGGGCCTCATCATGCCCCGGCTAGTGGAACTCGGCCTCTACCCTCCCGTACCGTACGCCGTCCACCTTTAGCTCGAACCCCAGCCCTGCACTGTCCACCGTCATCTCGAGCGTAAAATCGAGGTTATCAAACTCAACCCCCCGTGTCGTGGTCAGCCTCGCAAACAGGCTCCGAGGGACTGCGTTGAGATCTGTCGTGAGCGTGCACACGTGCACCAGATCCCGCGTGTAGGCGGCCGGCGGGTCGTCGGATTCGCAGGCGATGAGTTCGTCCGTGACGACGAGGGACTGGCCCGGGCGGAAGTTGCGCGTGTAGTGGAAGGCAATGGGCTGGAGCGGAGATATCGTTTCAGCCTGGAAAGCAAAGGTCGGTTAGCAAAATAAAGGGCCAGAACGAGACATGAGTACTGGGTTTAGACGGCAAGAGGCGAAAAATATCAACTCACTTTTGCGATGTGCCACTGCATCCGATCTGACACCATCCACCTCTCCCACAGCGGGCTCCAATACCGCTCACTGACACTGTGTTTCTCTTCGTCGTAAACTGTTGCGTACGATGTGCCGTAGTGCATCCGTGACTTCCTGCTGATGACCATGTTTCCTTCCAGCCCCCTCAGAACGGCCCCGCGGACGACGGCCGTCCACGCGTAGACAGGCTGCATCACCTCGATGGATACCGCCTCGGTCGTCGAGTTTGCCGTCGCGTGCGTGGGCCGCTCACTATAGGGGGGAGGGGCGGCGCTGGAGAAGTGGCTCTTCAGCCGGCGGTAGAGGTAGTCGCTCTGACCGAAGCCACCGACGAGGACGATTCCCGAGACGATGCCCCCTTTGGCGCGGAGGCCGTCGACCTGGCCCTGGACGAGATCACACACTTCCTTGACGACTGGTTCGAATATTTCCTTGATCTGGGCGGCCGTCATGACCAAGAAACCCGAGTCGAGCCCGGCGTCGTCGTCATCGGGAAGACCGGGGAAGCTACGGAGTTTGGATAAGCAAGAAATGCAGGGACATGCCAAAAGGGGGTCTCAACCTACGGTACGTTAACCTCCTGGTGCTCGTCTTCGTTGAAGTTTCGCTTCACAAACTCCTCAAAGTATCGCAAGCCCATTTGCCATGTCTTTCCTTTCCTCACCTTCATTTCGTCGAACTTGGTCTCTCCGATGCGACTTCGTACGTGCTGTTCGAACCTATAGTTCAAGAATGCACTGCCGCAGAGTCCTCCCGTTCCGACAGCAGATTCCTCCACTCTAAGAGGCTTGAGGGATATTATCTTGTAGGCGATGAGGCTGCACTAGGTCAGAATACCGGGTCAGGCATCGAGGGGACGTGCTGACGAAAACTCACTCGACCGTTCCTCCTCCGGCATCGCAAACGATAAAATTATCACCGGCGTTCAAGTGATTGGGCTGAATAGCCTTCAGTGTATACACAGCCGCCGCCTCAGGCTCGCTAATCATTTGGATTTCGCTCCGGCTCCCCATCCCGGCCCTCTCGGCCGCCTGAAGCGTCGTGTTCTTTGCAGCATCCGACCACACAGCCGGGCACGTCAGCACGAATTCGACCTTGGTCGACGCCATGAAGCTCTCCCCGTAGCGTCGCGTCAGCGTGTCCATGGTGTGGTTGTAGATCTGCGTCAGGTAGTCGCTCACGGCGTCAACGACATTCTTGTTGAATTGCTGCAGCTGCGCCGCCGTGTCCATTGGACTGACGTAGAAAGGCAGCTTCTGCGACCGGTCCAGGAAGAGCTTGATGCACCGGAGACGCGACTCTTCGGGTCGGAACTGGAAGCCCCATTTCACAGTCGGCTCGAACGCGCCTGGTTCCGAATTGGGAGGGAGGTCATAGGCAATCTCAGTAGGAACCTTGTCTGAGGTTATGCCGTTCCCCCCGGGCCATGTCTTGATGATCTCTACATCGTCTGGCGTTGACGTGTAAACGGCCGCGACCCTAACCGATGGTCAGCCCACGAGAAACAAAATACCATGGATGCAGTCCTTCGGAAGACAATGGGGAAATCCATGCTAATCCGAGGGGTGTCCGGGGCGCCTCACCCTGAAAAGGTTGTCCCAAAGTCCACTCCCACGATGAGTCGGTCTGCCACTGGTGCTGGATCTTTTAATGGCTCCCGCACCGGTCCATTGATGGCTTCGGTCGACGACGGAGGCGTGTAATTGGTAAAGTAGTTTCTACTTTCTCGATTCCGGCTACTTGCGGCCGCCCGTATGGGCAGGTCAATGTTCATGGTTGCGATTGCCCGTATCTGGTTCAGCCTTGGCGCAAAAAACCGAGGATCATGACTTGGATTGATGCCCCACAAGTTCCCTGGGTATTCTGCCGAGCAACCGACGTTGAGATCTTGATCCTGACGAAACAATGGATGAGATACGCCGAGGAGCAACTTGGCTGTGGTTGCCCAGGCGTAAAGAATCAGGCCGAAGTCGATTAAAAGCGAAATCGAAGATGAAAGGCTTTGGAGATGGTTCGTGATGGTGTTGTCAGCAGGCTTGTGCAACAAGTGCCATCAATGTCCTACAGTTTCCGATCTCACCTAACAGAGCTCCGTCATGGAAATAAGCCGTGGCGATCCAAAGAGTGACAAATTCGTCTCAAAAAGCACAAATGAAGCAAGGAAAAGAAGTGACTTGGCAGAGACAACGGCGGTGGAGGAGATTGGTGTAAATGCTGTCTGAGTTTATTCTGCTGCCTAGCCTTGACAAAGCTACTGAAGAATCCCGGATCCAGGCATAGATGGCGCTAGAATTAAGAGCAACAAACGAGGCCGGCGCAGTGCACTGCCACCCCGCTGTGGTGGAGCAGCGGACAATCCATAGTGGCACAAGAGCCAAATTCTGCGTGCACCTGCACAAGCTCGAATCCAACTGTCCTCAGCTGCGGACGCCATCTTCCACCGCTTAATACCACTTGCACGTGATATCTCCCGTACTCAGCACCCTCGCCTCTCCTTGACGGCAATCTGGAGATGATACGAAGGTCGCTTCACAGCTTTCACGTGTTATAAATATGTCTGTAGATTTAAACTACTCCCATTAGAAAATGTCCATCTAGTTTCCTTTGCATATTCAGCTCCAGTCACGGATAAATGTTGCAATAGCAGCAAATTCCATCCGAATACCAAGTGCTCGTATGCTTGTCTTCGTAGTTCGAGTATATCCACAAATATCTGTGGGACGACATGCAAACAAATCCCAGCGTCTTCTAGTTCTTGCAACAAATGTACCGTCCTATATCACACACCATCCAAAGAAAAGAGGCTTCTCCTTCCCACGATGCCTGGGGATTCCCGCTCTTTGTACAACAGGATTTTTTTTCGTGGATGGATCTTTCCGGCAGAGCCAGAAACATAGTAATGCAGATGCCAAAGCCTAACCTGAGACAAGAGCGGTAGGTCCCAAAATCAAGAGCTTCCAAGAAACTCCTGCCCTCCAAAAATGTGTGGTAGAGTTGACAAAAGGAAGCGGTGTTTTGGGGATTTCTCCATCGCGCGGCCCGAAAGGGAGACGGGATCGAATGTCCCCGACACTCCATCGAGCATCCGCCGCGATTTTCAGTCTATATAGGGTATTTGGAAGCAAATATTCCTGACAAAGAAAATAAATGGATAAAGGGATATGCGGCATCTCGGCCAGGTATTGAGAAGGGAAACCGCACGAAGTAAGACTTCGTCGCTAGAATCGAATTCGCTTGGTCGATGAAAGGAAAGTTGCGTCCTTCGAGAGTGATCGTAGTGGAGTCCGCCGCCCACGGGCATCTCAGTCACAATCAAGGACGATGCAAGATGCCAATCCAGGTCCCATACCAACGCCACAAAACTCCAGGCCTATGCCGCAAGTACACAATAAGCCAGCCTCTGCTCAGCAGCTCAACCCGCCGTAATCGTCAGCTTCTCCGTCGGTTCAAAAGCGGTTGCTGGCAGCCCAAATACTAGCAGACGCTGCAGCCGCCCACTCGCTCTCGCTCTCTTCGTAAGGAGGCGTCGGCCACTTGTATTGGTCTTCGTTACCGCTCTTCTTGCCGAGATTCAACGGCTTTGGCGTCACGGCTTGGCCGTCGTTGAAGAGCATCTGGTTCCCGCTTGCCGATGGCGATGGCGTTGGATACGGATTCGGGATGGCAATGTTACTGACTGATTGCCGAAGAGCCGGCTTCCCATCCTTCTCCAGCCGCTTCATGGCTCGTCTGGTGCTATTAAGAACTTCATCGAGCAACTCCTCTTCTTCGTCAGGAGTATCGTATTGCCGCACGCCTTGGGCTTGTGCTCGTCGAGTGCGGCTGGAAATGGGGCCTGTGCTTCGTGCAGCTCCGATGAGGTTGTCTACTGACCGCGGTTGATGATGCTTGGGCAGGGAATGATGCCTCTTGAGGCCGCTTGTTGGCGTCGTTTGATGTGCAGGCGGGGTTGGTGCTTGCAAATTGTTTTGTTGAACGTCTCGCAGTGCCTTATCGAGAGACTCGTACACCTCATGCTTCGGCGGTGGGCTGGCCTGGCCATCAATCACCATCGAAGAGCGATTGCTAGCCCAAGGACCACATCCGGCTTGCGCTTCAATGTCCTCGTACGTAGGCGATACAGGAACTTGGTTACGTCCCGAGAAGCGGCGAGCGCGCTTCCTGAGATGCGAGAAGAAACTCTCCTTATGGGCACTAGGCGGCGAAACGAGACCAGTGCCACCGTTGAGAGCTCTCTCGGCTTGCTGCCTGTGCAGCTCGGCATAATGATTTGTGCTGGAGTTGAGCGAGAGCTGCCTGCTAATCTTCTTTCCGTTCTTGGAGTCGAGCGACTTTGCCCCGTTCGCTTGGCCATCGTACACAGAGGCGTTGCTGCTGGCTTGAGCCGTGACTGCATCCGACAGCGGCGAAATGGGCCGAATTGTGGGTAGGATGGGCATCGGGGCAGCGCTCGACGATCCGTTCGCCCACGTTGACCTTTTCCCTGCCGGCGGCCTCGTCTTCACTACAGGCACTTCACTTGTAGTTGCCGCGTGCGTAGGGGCCGGCCGCGGGCGCTGGTATCCTTAGCAGGAGCTTGAGACTGCACAGTGGCCGTTTGCTCGGCGCTTTCCGACCGCCCAATAAGCGATTTGCGGAACCAGGATGGTTTGGTCGATATGGTCGGTGTCGATGTAGCCGAGTCCTTGGAATTCCGCCCTAGATCAGACTGCTTCCGGCCTAGGATCCGGGATGCCGACGACTTGGGCCTCAGCGGATCGACTGCATCGACAAAGTATTCGTGTGCCAACGCCTGGCTCGAGGTGGGTCGGTTCTTGGGATCCCACATCAGACACCACGTAACGAATTGGCTCAGCGAAGCAGGCCATTGCGGTGCCTGAAGAATGGTATCCATCGAGTGTGGTGCCATCTTAGGGAACGAGAAGCCAAGCTTTCCCGCAAGCCGAGTCCCTTCCCTCCAGTCACCACCGCCCACTCTCCCGCCCTGTTTGTTGTACCAGTTGCCAGGACTTCCCATAATTTCACAAACCCTCCAGACCTGATCCACTTCGTTTCCGCCAGGGAAAAGTGGTTTCAGTGTCGCCACCTCGACCGCCATGGCGCCCACGGCCCAGATGTCGACGGGAGCCGAGTATTCTCCTGCTCGCAAGAGCACTTCGGGTGCCCGATACCACCTCGTAGACACGTATGTCGTGTAAGGCAGCTTCGAATGAGTTTCTCTTGCCAATCCAAAGTCGGCAATCTTGACAGTGTACGTTGGTGGAGTCGACGGCGGAGTCACCAGAGCCGAGTACCTTCGAAAGGTATTGACCGAATCCCCGTGAGACGATGTCGAGACAAGGATATTTTCAGGTTTGATGTCTCGGTGGAAGAAATGATGAGCGTGGATATGTTCGAGTCCCTGCATGATTTGGAACAGGATGCTCTTAACACTCGCATTGTCAAGACACTTGTGATCTCGAGCCTTCATCAACTGGTAAAGATTGCCTTCCATGTACTCCATGCAGATGTGGAGTTTCTTGCTGTAGGGATCGAGAAAGATATCGAGAGCCGGCACAAGGTGGCTGTGCTGGGGGAGCGTCCGAAGAAACACAACTTCACGTAGCTCGAGGCACGGCGTGAACGACTCGAATGTTTTCTTCATCGTCTTGATGGCGACCTGGAGAGAGAAGAAATGTTACCAATGCCCTCACGAGATTGCATCGTCTAAACTTACCACAGTCCCTCTGCGGGCCACATTTGCACCCGCGCTCCGTACCCTAGCAAGCACGACACTACCAAAGCTGCCATCACCAATCTCCTTCAAGACCTCGAATCGATCCTCTAATGCGAAATTGCTGGTGCTGTGCGACGAGGACCCACGGAGGGCCACATCGTGGTGCGCAACGCCGACTACCACGGTCATCTTGGACGCAGAATGGGATAATAAGCCGATAGAAGACGAAAGAGTCGAGCGGTCGGAAGGGATCAACGGTTCTGAACGCGTCAGTCGGATCGGTCCCCTATGCTCCTGGGCTCGTCAAACCCGGTGCCGTACCAAGCCGAAACTATCCCTACGAGCTCTATCGAAGAGCCTCACCTCCGCGTTACTCGATCATTCAGTTGGACCGTCTGTTTACCAAAGCAAATTCGGAAACCAAGAAAGGGGCCGCATTTGCGATATTGATGCGAGTGTCTGCGTTGCCAAGGTCGGTGGTTTCGTGTAAGCCTGCTTGGGTTCTGTCGAACAAGGCAACGATGGACGGTGTCGATGGGATGAAGCGAGTGGGTGGAATCCAGTCCAAGACAATTCCGCAACGACGAGAAAAGGAGCGACTCGAGTGAGGGTGAGTGGTGAAGAAACTTTTAGTCGGGATTAAACGAAAGGTTGGGTTTGATTTCGAGAAAGGGGACGAGATTGCCAGGGGGGTGTCGATGGATTATTTTTGTGTCGGATCTGAGCCTCGACACCCGCTATCGTCGTACCAGAAATTGCTCGTTGGCCCAGGACGGCTTTGTGGAGTTTTCTTGACCAGGTCCCCGTCGTGTGGTAAAGAACTGCTATTCTTGACGTTTTCGTAGCAGCGCAGTGCCTCCTTGTTCGTCGGCCGTCGACGGGGTGGAAGAGTGTTTGATGAAGATCGAAAAAGGTGGTTCGCTGGGGGAGGCGTCCGGCTGGGGGAGTTTTTACTGTCCTGGTGCTGCGGTGCTGGGTAGCTGGTCGATCCCCGGGTGAAGAGACCTGCAACTGCAGCGTGTCCGTGGTGTCGCGGATTGGCTTGGGGACGGCAGTGACAGGGAACGGGGACTGGAAACGAGGCACGGGTGAGAGAGGAAACGCGGCCAGAAAGGAGAGCAGAGCCCACAAAAAAAAGTAGTTCTGCCTCACCACTGGCCCGCTCCTGTGGTAAATTTGTAGCACGAAGTATGAACCCAGTCGATGTCTATGCCAGTCATTCGAGAAGGTAAGGACCCGTCCTTAGCATGAATGATGATTCTGGGGGGTGAGAAATGTTTTGAAAGGGGCCCCAATCTCGCTAGTGATTCGGGGCAGAGCTTCCACCATTCGAGAAGGGGGTAATTTGCGCCGGGGGGACCTGTTTCCCAAAGAATTTTTCGACCGCGACTAGGGTAGGTGAGCTACTAATTCGTGCTGGCCGCCGCTGTCGTCCCTAGCTTCTCCGGGAAGTTGGAAAGCTGGGGTATGGAAAACGGTTTAGCGGCGTGTTTGCAGAAAAGCCGGTCCAGGGGAACCTTGGTCTGATCTCTCTCTTTTTTTTGCTTTCGTCTTGGGTGTACAGAACTACAGCTAGGTCTACCGGTATCAGAGCATTCCGTAGCTCTCCTAGCTGCTGTTTTTGTAAGCCCCCGATCCCCCACGATGAGCGACGAGGTTATTTTGCTTTTCAATTTGAAGTGAAGTCGTGATGAATAGACTTGAAAGAAAGATGCTAAAAAGAATCGCGCTTGGAAGGGAGGGGGGGGGGGGGGGGTTTGGACGGGAAGCAATATGAACGAGAATATCAGGACTCGAATGTTTTGGGGGGAGTACGGAGGTCACAGCCGTGGTACGTCTTTGAGTAGATTCAATGCGACCGTTTTTGGGGCCCCTGCGAAGCTGGGGGCCATGGTAGCAGTTCATGGAGCAACCAAATGCTATTCGCATATGAAGACTGGTACATAATCAAAAGAACGGATCCTAGTAAAATGCCGCGGTGGATTTACGGAACAATCGCAGAGGCCATGAGGATGAGGCACAGCTCGAAGGCAAAGATGCCAAGAAAATAATCGCACAATGTGCTATGGCGCCTATGACTCCGCCGCCCCAATTGTCTTTGCTCTAACGATGCCAGCTCACTCGAATGCTCAGCCTGGCACTGTATTCAGGTACATCTCACCACATCTCACGTCGGCGGAGCGAGCTGCAGCCTTACTTGAGACCATTCCCAGTTGGTCCAGGATACATGACAGGTACTGTGGGGGAAGCGCTAAGGTCTCGTTCATGCAGCAGGAGCCCACTCTGGCACTAATACGGTTCGTACTCACCCGGTATGGTGTACGTCACTGACTTCCAGTTCCTTGGTGGGTTGGTGGGTTGGTGGGTTTGGTGACGTTTCTCCAGCGCTGCAGCAAGTTGTTCGCAACGGTTGATATCAAAGGCAGCCGTTGAGCCTGATACGGGCGGCCAGGCAAACGAAGCCCATCACTATCGCGTCGCCAGGCGACAGCAACTCAGCGGCGGAGCAATGCTGACATACAGTACGGTGCGGCCAAAGTCCCCGGACTCCGTCTCGCCTTGATATATACCGGTATCACTGCCTTGCATAGGAAGTGTGAAGAAAAAGGAACCTACAAAAAATCAGACTTTGTCATGGCTGAAAAATTGGGGCGAAAGGGGTCAGACAGTGGTTACGGTCGATTAGCACGCTTGGAAAACGCGCGACGACGCGCCATGGGTGACATTGGGCCATTTCCCCTGACGCGATAAGCCTATTTCGGCAGTCGCACTGTGCCAGTACAGAAAGCGGGAGTGCTAGATCGAGGCGCACTAGGCGACAGCCCCAACTCCCGCATCCACTTCTGCTCTGCCGACCCTTTTTTGTCCGCTCCTCACACAGGAACATTCTTCCTGGCGCAGGAATTTGTGCAGCTGCTGCAGGTGTTCGGATGCACACCGACTGCGATTGGCAAAGCGCTCGCCGCCGTGCACTGTCCCAAGTAAACAATTGGATCAAATCAAGGCTCTTTTTCGCAAGAAAAGCAATGCGGCGGTCAAGGCATTCCGGGATTATCTTGGAACGGCAATGGATACCGCCTCATGAGTGTGCATTCCAATGTCTCGCCGTCCTGTCTGTGCTCGAAAATATTTTTCACGTCGGCGTGCGAAAGCTGGAGTGAGAGTCGAGAACGACTTCAATGCGCCTCAAACTGCTAGAAACGGTTAGGATCCCCTAACGGTGCCTTTCCATCAGAAAATATGAAGAGGCTGGAGTTGGCCCGAAAAAGCAAGATTGGCCATGTAGCACCGTCACTTCGTGCCTGCATCACAGCCGACGCAGAAACACACGACCGTCAGGGGCACGAGCACCTTTCCGGAAAGTGGGTCCCGTCGTCTCGAGCCGGAACTGCAGTCCCTATCGCAGTTTCGAGTAAGAAACCTTTCTTCTCACCAAATTTTCATTGGCAAATAAGTCCTTCTGTTAGTTTGAGATGTCGCCGCTTGTCGTGTCTCCGACAGGCGAGCAACCCACCTCTTCGAGAGGTCGTTCTTAAAAATTTGAGCACCCTCCCTTCCCT
>Ga0247774_1001376_pt1 | contig 12301 bp, 8 predicted proteins | sample UWRJL001104B6_FD_179933 | JGI IMG/M metagenome (GOLD analysis project Ga0247774, IMG submission 179933) | Plant litter microbial communities from Arlington Agricultural Research Station in Wisconsin, United States - UWRJ-L001-104B-6 | ecosystem: Environmental > Terrestrial > Plant litter >... | reverse complement strand
TTTTTTTACGTCTGCAGTAAAGGGCTGGTGCTAATTCGTGGTAGAACGAGGACCAAACAGGAACTCTGGATGCCAAAGAAGAAGGAATCCTTGATCTTCTGATCACGAAACACTGGGCCATAAAACTTGCGACTGAGGCCGCCCGGACAGTCTTGTCGGTGGACCAGATTATTGTGGCCAGGCAGGCCGGCGGACCGAAGCCGCCGGGCCAGAATCCTGTAAGTGCACCAGATTTCCCTTCCTGATGGCCAGGTATTGACGGTTGGCAGAACTGGGATGAGGATTAAGGTGCAGGGGCAATAAGAGACGTAAGAGGGGAGGAAACGCCTACTAAGAAAGCTTGGAGGCAGCATAGACTCAGGACCGAAAGCATTGAGCCGGCACTGCCGCATTTCTTGTCCACGAATACCACTGGATTAGATAGGAAAGGAGTCATGGTACAAAAAATTCCACCTTCAGATTCTCTCAAGATTTTCACTTCTACAATCAAGGCGTGATTCTTAGAATATTAGACAAGTACTGGCAATCACTATCGATCTAATTGGATGCAGATGTTCACCAACTTCGGTGGCAGTCATTCCAGTATTTTCGTCTCAATTGCGAACCCTACCTTGGCCAGGCGATCAACATACCCCTGACCCAGGCAAGCAGGCGTGTATGCACCTCCCGGGAGGTTCAGGTCATCTTCCAGGATGGCCAGTGCCGCCTGTCCTACAAGGACGCCTGTGACTGATCAGGACATTAGCTGACATTCCCAAGAGACAAAGACGAATTGCAAAGGGACGTGAACCTACAATAGTACATACTTCCCCGATACCTCGCCTCGCAATAAGCCCTCCTCCGTTCACCTTTGTGCTCCGAGTCCGGCTTGGCAAACCCCCTATACCTAATCTCGTTCTTCTTCGAGGCCTCCATGTCCGGCCCATCGCCCGGCTGAAACGCAACAAACTTCTTCACAAGTCTCCGGAACGGCGGGAGCGCAGCCAAGAGGATTGAAAAAACGATGAGACACAAATGAATCATCATCCCGCGGAATCTACTCTCCACACCCATATACTGCACCCAGCTGAACCTCTCGCCATAAAACTCGTTCCTTCGTTCTGGCAAGCTCGCCAGCAAACCCCACGTCCGTCCAACTATCGCCCCATCGGTCCCATTGGCGATGGACGTTGTATTCAGTCCCAAGCCAGGGACTTCTCTCAAGCCAGTCAACTTGCTCCACCACGAATTCTTCATCTTGTGTGATGCGTACTCATTCTTTACCGGACTCAGGGCAAAAGGCCGATGCACATACCGGAGTTCCTTCATGCTACAATTCTCAAAAATCCCCAGCGCCGAAGCCAAGGTCCCTCCACTCGGTCTCCCACTCAACTCGGCACTGAGAACCACCTCGCCCGTCTGGGCCGAAAGTTGTTCCCGCAATGTCTTGGCCAGCATCCAAGTGCAGAGGTCCGAAGGGGCAGACTCGATCCCCACCTGCGAGAAGAGCATTGCCCCCGAAGAGGAGGCTAGGGAGGAGTACTGCTTGATCATGCGGGAGGTGAAGATTGCTTCCCCAGTGACGTCGAGGTAGTGCGTTCCGTTCTCGGCGCAGGACTTGTACGCGTGGTGACCATATTGGACGTAGGGACCTACGGTTGTGATGAGGAGGTAAGCTTTTTGGGTGAGGGTGTCGAGGTCGTGGGGAGTCAAGCTGCATGCTTCGATTGCTGGGTCCAAGGTCTTGTCAGCGGCGAACCACATGAAAGCTGCACTGCTATTTAAGCCGCTCGGTACGCAACGAGGCCACTACCAGTGAGGGCGAGAGACTGGTTGGCCAGTCACCCGTCTCTTGGCTGTATGTGTGCACGCTATCATGTGTTTTTACCTGCCTATGAGCCAAAACTATAATGCTGGCAATAGGACCGATTATGAGTTTCTCTCTGCCAGATTCGGCCGCTGCGCTCCCTTGGGCTAAAGGCGAATGCATCAAATCGTAGACCTTACCTGGTTCAATCCTATCCGGATTCCACTTTCGACACTCTTCAACAAGGGCCTGGAGCTTCGAGTCTGACCTCCCGGCTACGGCCCATTTCAAGTCTGAAGGAAGATGCTTGACAATATGTTGGCAGGTCAGCTTGCCCGTATAGCCTTTTCGTTCACAGCCTCGTTAGCCAATTAACCCATTGAAGAGTAGATGGGAATTGGGAAAACAACGCTCAAAACTTGCCCGTTGCGCCGAAGACGACGAGGTCGTACTGGCGAGTATGTTTTTTAATCGGCATCGTGTTTCTCAATTTCAATCGAGTAAAAGAGTTTGGTGTTGGTCAAGGCTCTAAATCCTAAATTCTGGGATCGCCCGAACTCGACACTTTAATAAATTCGACTCGATCGGAATATGGGAAAGCGAGATAAATAGAGAGGCCGGCTGTGGATTCACGAAGCTTCCACTCGATTTCGCTGCCCCATGTTACACTCCTATATGAGAAAGGACAAACTGTATTCAAAGTCTCGAGGTCACGCTTTGCTACTCTATATACAAAAGCACACACCTCTACAGCCCCTCCCCATCTCCACCGTCAACGTCCTTATAAGCTGCTAGAAGGTACCTGCTACCAATCATGTTCGCCCTTAAAATATCTCCTCCATCAGAAGCAGCCCTCGAATTTGCCAGAGCGGTCCCGTCTCAGAAATCTGCAATGACGCACTCTGACGCTGCATTCGTAGAAGCTCGCACCGGCGCTGCGTTACTCCTTCCGGCAGCCAGCGCCGAAAGGGGGCCGCAACCGGTGCCGTGTCGTGCCGCTCCTGCGCGCTAAAAGAGCTCGATGGAGTTGACTGCCTTTTATGGCCGACCCGCCTCAAAAGCAGCAGCCAGGGAGGAATCTTGCAGATCAGAGCCGAAAATCGCACTTCGTCGAGGTCAACGGAAATCTTCAGATTTTAGTGTATGGCAGCTAATTCAGATGTCACTTCATGAAACGTCCGAACGTTACTATTCATAGACACTTCCCCAGACGCGGACCACCAGGCTACATTTGGAGTGTGTAGGATACCGCTATTAATGGGAGAGTCAAGCTCGAGCTGTGACTGAACCCCGAACGTAGAGAATGAAAGAACAAATTAGGGTTAAGGTCAGGAGTATAGGCCGTTCTCGGAACTGGAAAAACAACTCCCCGATAATGAAGCTGGTCGCGCCAGTTCATATTCCCAACACAACTCGGCGATTGAGAAGTAATTCTGTGCCAAAAAGATCCATTGCGTCAAATAGCTTCTTTACGAGTGATTGGTATCAACGCACAAAATATCGGGAATTCCTCGCATTTCAAGGTCGCGCCTCGACCGTTTTCGTCCAATAGAACCTCTCTCATTGTATCCGTACACCTAGACCTCCATGGTGCCTAAGAATTGTAAGTTTTTTTTTTATTACTGGCAGCCCGCGCTCAATCGCTATACCACCACACACTCCTTGCAGTTCATTGTGTTTTTCCATGCTCTTTGCCATTCTCCATGGTATGACACGAGGAACGGAAACGTTGTAAAGAGATATCGTCTCATTTCGCCTTTTTCCCGTGCCATGGTTCAGGAGTTTTGTCCATCAATTGAGAACCATTGCTGCATTCATATCTCTTGCTCCACCTAGCGATTACCGCCAGCGACTTACCGTCGCCTTTCAACTTCAAACATTCGATCGTTTGCGACCTTCCCCAACCCACATCTGTCCCCATCATCAGTCCCTTCGCCATCAATCACCTCGCCGCCGCATTTTACTCGATATCCTATACTTCGTCTTTCCATCATCTTTCGGTCGACCTGCCCACCATGCCACCTAAGGGATCCCGCAAGTCGACACACGCTAACGCCAAGCCTGCCTTCGTGCCCCCAGCCAACGCGATCCCCCAGCCGCTGCCCCCCTCGGTAGAGGAGGCGTACCGGAGAAAGTGTTGCCAGATCAAGCACCGCTACAACCAGATCGAGGAGTCCAACGATGCCTCCCGGCTGAGGCTCCACCGGCTGCGACGCCAAATCGACAAGCTGCGCGTCGAGCGCGCCTTTTTGCTCGAGCAAATAGCGAAGCGGACGAGCACCAACGTCGAGGACTCAGAGGGCAGTCCATCACCACCGCCGACGGTGAGTGTGAGTTTTCATTTTACTTCTCTAGTCATGACCACAATGGGAGCTCTCCACTCTTATAATTCGTAGCGGAGCCATTGCTGGAAGACTTTGACAAAGCTAACATGCCATCGCGATAACAGCCGAAGGATAAACCCCTCCGAACGAAGCGCGGCCACCGCAAGCCTTCCATGATTCCCGACACCCTCGACCTCTCCAAGCCCAGCGGCGCCCTCCTCTCGCAGTCGATGAACATGTCTCCCGCTTCGGAGTCCTTCTCGCAGTCGCAGCTCGCCCACCCCGTCGGCGGTTCCTTGTCGGGCAAGGCTAACGGCATCGGCTCCTCGAGCCTCAAGCCACCTAAGAAGCCGGGCACGGCTTTTGAGATTTACTGCCGGCAGATGCGGCCCGTGCTGGAGGAAAAGGCCAAAGAGAAGGAGGACGAAGCGGAACCCGTCGACATCGATGCCGACCTCGCGCGAGGGTGGAAGGACCTGCCTGAAAAGGATCAGGAGGAATTCCAGGCGCAGTACGAGGAGGACCTGAAGCGCTACCAGAAGGACAAGGAAGAGTATGCAGTCCGCAAGGTCAAGGAGGCCAAGGAGGAGCGGGAGAATGCCGAGGCTGCCGAGGCAGCTGATGATAATGACGTTGATGCCGATGTTGAAGGAGAGATGGATGTAGAACAAGACGGGGACGAGCAGGACCGTGATCAGGATATGGACAATGATCCCGATGCCGATAAGGATAAGGACAAGTCGGACGTTGCTCAGGATGAGGATGTCGAGATGGGGGACTCCGATAAGTGACGAGGGAACTTGTCGAGGCCAAATGGCCATATACTGTATAATATCCACGGTATCGGCGTTATGGAAGCGGGATTGGAGGGTTCAAAGACTCGGCAGGACGGCGGTATGGCTCGACACAGCATTAGGAAGCATATACACGGCAAAACTTATATAGTCCGCCTTCAGATTATTATTGCTTCATTGCTCCTATTGACTTTCAATCTCAGGTGCCTGGATCCGTGACAGACCTTCAAGTAGGAAACTAGGCATGCTCAACATAGCTTGTCAGCATAGGGCAGTCTCCCTTGCACCAGATCCGCTCTCATCATTATCACATCATAAAAAAACATGGCGGTAGACCCCGAATCTCGAACCTGTCCTCTGGTACCTACCACTTCCTCAAGATAATCCAGAACAGGGTGTTTTTCTTCAGTCGAATTTCACAGACAAGAGGCATCAACTTAACCACTAAACTGGTGGGGACAGATCATATATTCCGCCCATTTTCTCCCAATGTGTAGTGCTACTGTACGCCTATGATGATGACGATATATGCTGCCGCGAAGCCATTCCTTTATGTATGCCTCGATTACCCAACCTCACTTGACTTGACAACCAACCGCCCCATTCCTGAAATTTCAGTTCTCTCAACATGATTTATTTTCACACGACCTGCTCACTAGACGCCGGCATAGAGGTCCACGACGATGTTTATGGCGGCGACGAGAATCTCCATGGCAATCAGAACAATCACTGCAAGAAAAAGTCAGCCCCCTTCGGTGTGAAATGAGTATAAGCAGCGAGAAGGAATAGAAAAAGGCCGAGGCAGATCACCACCAGCCCCCGCCCTTGCGGAGGAATAAAAAGGACAAGGAAGCTCACCTATCCACTCCAACTTCTCGCCGTGGCCATGATTCAGCTGCTCCTTCAAAACGGCCAGCAAGTCCGCCACAACATCCAACCGATCCGTCAACAACCCCACCCGCTGGTCCATCTCGAGATACGACCTCACGGCTTGGTACACGGGCTCCAGCTGAGGCTCGACCCAAAACAACTCCGGACTGTCCAGCACCGCACCATTCAGATGCACACTGATCCTCAGGATAAAGAGCTCCCCGATCTGCATGTTGATTTGCGTGCGCGACAGATTAATATGCCCCGTCCGGGCAATCTGCTCCGGGATCTCCTTGCACGTCTCGATCGTGGTCGCGATGGACTCTTCGAACAGGGAAGTCTTGACGCTCTGGGCTAACGCGTGCGAGATGGCTAGCTTGGTCATGTAGTTGTACTTGTCCCGGAGGGTGATGAAGTCGTTGTAAATACGCGGCTGGTACTCCCGAGTATAGTAAAAGTTAAAATACTCCGTCTCAACCTGGTTGGCAGGCAAGCTCTCGAGTTCAAATTTTTGGGTTTCTTTGAGGAAGCGGAGTTCTTGGGCCGTCGACATGCCCCATATGACGACGACGCCGTACTCGAAGAGGAAGATTTCGGGCATGTGGACTTGGATGTCGAAGTCGGGCTCGTGGTCCCTCACGGCGCTCTCGTCAAGGAGCTCTCCTTCAGAGAATCCGTTGCCGTACCCGGATGTTTGCGCGTGGCCTTGGGTCTGATCGTCCAACGACATGAGCAAGTCGTCTCGTTGAAACCCGGTCGCCGTCGCATCAGTGCTGCCGGTCGAATGCCGCCTCTCATACGGAACCGCCTGGACCGGCGAATGCTCAGCCGATGCCTGAGATGCAAACCCGCTATCCTGCTGCCGGAGTTCTAGCCTCCGCTCCCTCGACCATTCGCTCTCGTAAGAGTAGGGCGTATAAATACACTCATCGATCCTCTTCGGATTCGCCCCTTTGCTCTTGCCCCTCCCCTTGAGAAACCGCATCAGCCCATCCAGATTATACCGGTTCGCCGTGCAGTATGCCGTCACTCTCGGAAGCCGAGCCCGATCCGCCTTGCCGAGCCTCGCTGCATCGCGCCGCGCGTTAGGATCCTTAATGCGGGTGTACTGCGAGTAGACTTCCCTCCCGCTCTCCTCGTCTTGCTCGTCATCCAGCTCGGGGTTGGGGAGGAGCTTAAGCTTCTGCGCATTCTTGGTCGTTCGTTGGGGACCAATCCTGGTTGGGATGGGGAGACCAGCGGGCGAAGCTGCCCCGCCCGCACTGTTTCTCCGACGGAGGTTGCTCTTGAGAGCAGAGAGAACTTGGCCTGGTTGGCTGGAGCCGCCCGGAGAGGTTGAGAAGGACGGTCCGGGGGCAAAGTGTGATGTCTTGGGGCGGTGGGGGAAGCCCGTTGTAGTCGAGTCATCGTGGGCTCGCTCGGGTGAAAACGTCTTCGAGACGGGGTTGGCATTGAAGGTCACTGTACGGGCGAATGGCCTAGATCGTGACGGTTCGGTCGTGAAAGATGATGAAGTAGCCGAAGGCAAAAGCGGTGTCGATTCCGTTGCCGCCGGAGCGACATGCTCGCCGCATTCTGGTGCTGCCGACATTTTTTGCTCAATTGATATTCAACTATGTTGCGCTCGTCCTGCCGAGCAGAAGCTCGACCTCCAATTGATGAGGTCAGTGGATAAAATGGCGGGACGAAGTTCCAAGGTGGGTCCCAAAAATCAAGCTCTTTTCGATATGAACCTTATCGGGCACAGTGCAGTCCTAACCCTAGCACGGATCAGTTGTTCTCTCTTTACAGTACAAGACATCGTGAACAATTTTATCTTCAGTTCTCCAAGTGATTTCGATTTGGATTTGGGGAGGTTTCATTCTAGCTTGGGATTTCTACATTACCATTTGCAAAATACTTCTCACTAATAATCCAAAGCTAGGCTCCGTTTCAACCTCGATGGTCCTCATATAAAATAGCTAGAACTAGCGAAGGTCTATCCTCTGTATGAAATCAAAACCTGGGAAACTCAGATTCCTTCATCTAGTTAAGGGGTAATTATCGCATCTAATTTAATCAAAGGGTAAAAATCACTAGTTTCTAAGTAGTTCATTATGCAAAACAGGTATACGGATTAGGTATAAGCTACAATGAATCTGAACTACCGGGGAGCTCTACCCAAGTTAGCCAGCTTAATTCCAAGGATACCTGAGGCGCAGAATATCCTTGTTTTCCATTTGGTGTCTGGACCTCCATGCGAACTCCCTAAGACCCAACCCTTGACAGTGGTTCTACTCGGTGTCGTGTGGGAAGCTGGATACGAGCCTCAAGCTATGTCCAAGTCCATGAGCCGAAGAGGTTCGGCTTCCGGCAGCGTACTCGAAGGTCACCATGCCCACGCCACTGTATACAACCCAATATTCGGAACGAGTATCTTCTTCTCGATCCACGCCCACCTTGAAGATCAAGTCACTCTCTATCCACGATACTTCTTGATTTAGCCATGGTACATTACGAAATACATCACAAATCAAAAATGATCTCCTGGCTCAAAGAGTCTTCCTCGTATTGCGACGACGCTCGTGTTGACGATATGCACGCCTCAGACGCGCGGTTTCTCTTTCTCCTTCCCACTAACCCTACACCTCACTGTGAAGCAACTGACATTGCAAACTGCAGCCTCCCCCATTGGAAGACCAACAGCTCCCACCTTCATGACACGGCCGCGGGGTCAAGCAGCCACTGGTGTCTTACCGGAGGCCGGCGCCTCTTCCGCGCGCGCCCATTACCCGGGAGCTGGAAATTGGCGCAGACGCTTCTCGGCCACTAACCTAAATCAGAACTCTCGTTGAGTAAGTTTGGGTTTTACTCACGCTGCGACCTGTTGATTTGTTCAACATCCGCCGCCATGCAGAACAGATTGTCCTCACCAACCGCGTTTCAATGCCGTATACTGTTCTCCTCGATAAATCATCTTGTCTCTGTCAAACGTGGAAGGAGGAGGATGCTTTGCTCTCTTTCTCTGATCGGCCCTTCATGAACCGGATTCGTATTTCTTGATATCAAGGGAAGTCAATTGGTATCATGCCTGTATATTGTGTTCTATACTTCTATGATTTCCTGCTAACATTGAATGGACTCAACATTTTCGTTTCCTATACCTGGCATGTTAGTTCGTAGCCTTCTCGATTACTACATCCTTCCGACTCTGTAAGCCCGAGCTGCCCCACCACCAACATGCCACTGCAGGCGATTCTGCATTTCCCCATATTCTTGCACGCAGCCTGGTTGTTCCCCTGTCCGCTGTCCCGCTCGGCTGCCACGCCAGCGCGGTGATATTTTTTCAAGGGACCATCGCCACTTGCCACCCCCAGTTTAGACAACACAGCTAAACAGCTACCTAATACTTTGATCAGCGAGCTACCCGACCTGGAAATGCAGTCCCAAACTTGGATTCTCGGGCCGAAGGGTCTGGCCGTTCGTCAACTCCTCAGTCAACATGATCTTCGGCCCTAGCGACCACTCAGAGTCTCGTGTCGCCCCCACGGGATGTTGAAATTTGGACGAATGAGGAGAACTGCCCCTCCTCGTTCTGTTTGCTTTGGTTGTGCGGATTTAATTGCAGGATATGGAATGATAGATTCGGATGAAGATAGATGACGAGTTGTTAAAGATTCTTTCTCAGGAAGGGTCATCATTACGACTTGCGACATGTCAAGAAAGAAGATGTTGGCTGTGGGCTGTGGCAGCCCGTGGCTGAATAGTCAACAATGCGCGTTCGTTCCTTTCACCCTTCTTGAAGGAGGCGGGAAGTGAGTGAACACGCCCACCAAACAGAGTTTGCTGCGTGGAATCACTAAATTTAAGTCCCGTGTGCCCTCGGATACGGTGCGGTTCTGGGTACCTATATTTCATCGAAATGGCGGTGTTGAATGGTATGTAATCGCCACCGCTACGGCCTCAATTTTCTGCAAACCAGACGGAGGTGCGCAGAAGAACCTACCCGGCTACTTGCTCAGCTGGTCAGGCGATTTCTGCATCGATCTTTGTCCTATTTGGTGCTTCTTTTCTTCTTCCAGTATACCATACATCCTATGCGCAATATACAAAGTACGCTCCACCCACACGAACCTGCATATGGAACCGGAAAGTCTGGACAACGAACCAGGGCCAGGGTATAAGTGGAAGCTGTGGGAAACAATCCGAAAGCAACCTGGCCACTTTCTGGACCAAGACTGGAGAAAAGGGGGCCATGATCCGATCGACGTCTTCCAGAACACAAGAAATATTGCATTCACCCTGTACATTATTGACTGAGGCTCAAATTGTCAACTTGGACAACAAGCTATATAGTAAAGCCTTTAAGTTACTTGCTCATTACTTATTACCTCGAACTTGCTACGGACTACAACTAGAACTAATGTTTGCCTGCACCTCATTGAAGAATTGACAGCTGTCAAGCACTACCCCGGCATATGTGCGTCTTGTCTCAGATGCATACACACATGTACAGACGAAGCTGGTCTCATGCTAGTCCCACGTTGATGCCACTCAACTTCCGTGGGACGGCTGATCGCTTCTCGGAACAATTCTACAAGACAACAAAGGACAGGCCGTTCCACCAGCAAAGGGTGGTTATGATCTCGTCAAACAATTTCCTTTTTCAGGACATACAGTACGTACCAGTTACTGCCCATCGAGAAAGCAACTTCTTTCGATCACCGTGTCTCCTTGTACAGGCGAAGCCGGGGGAAGGTGGGAGATACTTTTGTATCTACAACCAGTTACCATCTAAGTAGGCAAGGCGCATAGCCCTCTCCATGTCGGCCGAATGCATCTACTTCCCAAAACCGGAAAAATGAACTGCATTTGGTGCTGGGAGCTTCTAGACATGCAACGGCCCGGGCTATACCAAACCCCCTATTTATTTCCCTTCGTAACGGGAAAGTTTTTGTATTGCAACCGCGCTCTCCCTAAGTACTTTGTTGCTGCAAGCCATTGCTCTGAACCGCTCAAATGGCATTCATTTGATACCTCCGCTTCTGGGAAGGGGGGGAGGGGTTTCTGATGAATTTCTTCTGTTTCCTGGCATGAAAGATTTCAGCGGGGAATAAGGAAACGATATAGGTGGACAATATCGATCATATAGAACTGCAAGCACTGTAGATGAGCGTAGTAGAATTGCGAATCTGCGGTGGTGCCAATGTCACTTATTCTGGTAGAAATTGCTTCAACCTCCACTGACCAAGGAATACTAAGGGACATACGTTAACGAGCTGTCTGCATAAACCACTGAAACATTTACCGACATGTAAGCACTGTGACACGCGGCTGGAAACCCTGTGCTACGCCCAGAACGACAAGCTATGCGAACTCAGGCTGACGGGGTCTAAATCCAAACCGGCAAGGCTGAGCTTCACGCTGGGGTAGACAGCTTCAAATGGCACGTACGGATTGAAGCTCTTGTAAAGCTGATTGGCATTCCAATTTCATCATAAACAACACAATATTTCGAGCTCAAGTGCTCAGAGGAGCCCGAGCCTTCCCTCAAATCAACATCCCTACACATGCCCTTCTTCTAGCCCCTGCCGCGCTCAATTTGAGGCTCATGATAGTCCAAATTAAAAACCTCCACGCCAGAAGAAATTGCCAGCAAGATCAAAACTCAAGTAGCTTACCGCTCCAATCTGATATCTCTCTCATATCACTTCCCCACTAGGCACCGTGTGTGTGTGTGTGTGTTTCCACACCCAACACGGTCTACCCTGATACTCCCGTACTCCAATCTGTGTGCTCTTGGTTCCTTGCCGTAGACTTCAACTTGCCATCGTATCGTATCAAATCGATTCTTCCCGACTGCATAATTCGTGACATGACATGGCGTAGAATAGAATAGAAAGAGACTCGAAACCGCCAATGTATGCTGGGGCGTGCTTTGCAAACAGTTAAAGTGAAATTGATCATCGCTCGCCTTGTGAACCCGAAGGAAGAGGAAAAGGGTCAAGTAGAAAGCCCAAACCATATGTTGCGCGCAAACAGGAAGCAATTGCAATCCGCCCAATCAGCAGACGTAGTGTGAACTAGGTCATGTATGTTGATTTGTGTTTTTGATCAGAGTGCCGTCCCCAAACAACTTCTATATCGAGTCGGGCCGCCTCCCGCCCAAAAAGGGGTTAAACAGAAAGAGCAGACCACGGAGATAAGGTTAAAAAGCCTCAAGTTGGGGCTCTGTCGAAAGATTGAACAAGGAAAAGACCAAAGCCAACAACAACCATGCTATGCTGTGCGGAGCGGGTATCGTGGCCATCAAGCGTGCACGCCACCGGGACTAATTTATCCAGGTTCCCAAGAGGCCAAAATATGCTCACGAAACAAAGGACCGCCATCCTCGATCTGTCGAGATCAAGAGATATGAAATAAAAACAGACAATGACATGATGCCACACACGACTAGTAATTAGGTTTCGAACGAGTTTGCCGGCCGTCTAACGCGATCTGTCCTGTTGATGACGTCAGGTCGTTGCGGTAATGCTGAGTCTATAGCT
>Ga0247774_1001375_pt1 | contig 12309 bp, 4 predicted proteins | sample UWRJL001104B6_FD_179933 | JGI IMG/M metagenome (GOLD analysis project Ga0247774, IMG submission 179933) | Plant litter microbial communities from Arlington Agricultural Research Station in Wisconsin, United States - UWRJ-L001-104B-6 | ecosystem: Environmental > Terrestrial > Plant litter >... | reverse complement strand
CCCGCGAGAAGCTTTATGGCAAATATATGCCGGGAGATGCGTTTTTTACCTCATTGGCGATCGATCGCGGACACAAAGCAATTGCCGTAGTATTATCCGGGGGAGACGGAGACGGTTCACTGGGGCTGGTGGCAATCAAAGCAGCCGGAGGCATGACTTTTGCTCAATGTCAAGGCACGGCAAAATTCGATAGTATGCCGAATACCGCTGTTGCGACAGGAAATGTCGATTTTGTTCTGCCACCGGAAAAAATTGCCGAGGAACTGGCAAACTATAGTCGCAGTCTGTTTCTCACTGACCCGCTTCCCCTGACAAAAGTTGAGGAATCGCCCGAACAGCCATCGGCCCTGGCAACTATTTTGGCGCTGCTGAAATCGACCACAGGCGTTGACTTCACCCAGTACAAAGCGGCTACCCTGAACCGACGCATCCAGCGACGGATGGTATTGTACAAGCTAGAGAACTTGGATGATTACGCCGCATACCTTCAACACCATTCGGCGGAAGTCACAGCTTTGTATGAAGAAATCCTGATCCACGTCACCAGTTTCTTCCGCGACCCCGAAGCCTTTCAAAAGTTAAAAAAGCTGGTTTTCCCCACCATTACCCAAAATAAATCGGCAAATGCTCCCATTCGGATTTGGGTGGCGGGATGTTCCACAGGTGAAGAAGTTTATTCTATAGCCATTTGCTTGTTAGAGTTTTTGGGCGATCGAGTTATCCCGCCGATCCAGATTTTTGCCACGGACATTGGCGAGGCGACCATCGCCAAAGCTCGGTCAGGCCTCTACCTAGAAAACCAGATGGTAGACGTTTCACCAGAGCGACGTACTCGCTTCTTTATTCTCGAAGAAGGAGGTAGTTATAGAATCTGCAAGGCCGTCCGCGAACTGTGTGTATTTGCCCGACAAGACTTAGGTAGTGACCCGCCTTTTTCCAATCTCGATTTAGTTAGCTGTCGCAATGTGCTGATTTACTTGGGAGAGTCACTGCAAAAGAAAGTGATGCCGATTTTTCATTACAGCCTTAACCCAACAGGCTTTCTGCTGTTAGGTACTTCTGAGAGTACCGGAAAATTTTCATACTTGTTTAAGTCATTGGATAAAAAGTCTAAAATTTATGAAAAAAAATTGACTGCAACTCGTCCCACTTTTTCGTTTACGCCGAGCTCCTATCCCGTCGCTAAAACTGTTCGCAAACAGGAAATGAATGAAGAAAATTTAATAAATAGCTTGGACTTACAGCGAGAAAGTGAGCAACTGATTTTGAATCGCTATGCCCCAGCCAGTGTGCTTGTCAACGAGGATATGAAAATCCAGCAAGTGCGGGGAGACATCGATCCTTACTTGAGAGTGGCAGCCGGAACGCCGGACTTAAACTTGCTGACCATGGCAAGGCCAGGCTTGCTGGTTGAGCTTCGCACCGCAATTTATCAGGCACAAACCCAGAACGTGACAGTTAGGAAAGAAAGGGTAGTTGTTCAAGCGGGGGGGCGATCGACTGTGGTTAATATTGAGGTGATGCCATTCCAGCCGCACACCGTCGCAGCACGCTATTTTTTGGTGGTATTTGAAGAGGTTTTACCCGCGGCGAGCAACTTCGACCGCGTCACTTCTGAAAGCTGCGAGCCAGGTGATTTAGCTTCGGAAAATGAGTGCCTGAAGCAGGCACTTGCCACCGCTAACCAAGAAAAAACTGCAGCTCAAGTGCACCAGCAATCGCTGATCCAGGAGCAGGAAAATCTCAACCAAGACCTCAAAATTGCGAACGAAGAAATCCTATCGAGCAACGAGGAGTTGCAAAGCACCAACGAGGAGCTAGAAACTGCCAAAGAAGAGATTCAAGCCACTAACGAGGAACTCACCACCACTAACGAGGAACTTCGCAGTCGAAATATTGAACAAAGCCTGGTCAATAACGATCTGACAAATTTGCTTGCCAGTATCAATATCCCTATCTTAATGCTGACAAACGATTTACAGATTCGACGGTTTACGCCAACGGCACAGCAACTTTTTAGTCTGATTCCCACAGATGTTGGACGACCTTTTAGGGACATCCGATCGACTCTTGACGTTCCCGACTTGGAACAGATGATTTTGGAGGTGATTGATACTCTCCACACGAAAGAACAAGAAGTTCAAACTTTATCGGGATATTGGTACAACCTCCGCATTCGTCCTTACCGTACAACGGAAAACCAGATTGAGGGTGTGGTAATGGTTTTGATTGATATTGACGCGCTCAAACGCAGTGCCAGAACCTTGGAGGAGGCCCGAAACTACGCTGAGACTATTGTGGAAACTGTGCAAACACCTTTAGTCACGCTTGATGCTGATTTCCGAGTGAACAAAGCCAATCGATCGTTCTATGAAACGTTTCAGGTTTCATCCTCAGAAACAGCGAAATCTTCGCTGTTTGAGCTAGGGAACGGGCAGTGGAATATCCCCCAATTGCGATGGATCTTGGAAGATATTCTGGTTAGTGATGTTCAACTTCAAAACTTTGAGTGGGCTCACCTGTTTGATAATATCGGGCAGAAAACTATGTTGCTGAATGCTTGTAAACTTGAACGAGAAGATCGAGCTTTAATGATTCTGTTGTCGATCGAGGATATCACAGAGCGCAAGCAGTTTGAGACAGAGCGATCGCAGTTATTGGAGCAGGAACAGTCAGCCCGCCACCAAGCAGAAATTGCCAACTGTGCTAAAGATGAATTTCTGGCGAATCTCTCCCACGAGCTCCGCAATCCCCTGACTCCGATCTTAGGGTGGGCACAAGTTCTGCGCTCGGGCAAGCTTAAGGAAGCAGCCGTTACTAACGCTCTAGAGGTGATCGAGCGCTCCGCGAGGGCGCAATCTCAGTTAATCGAAGATATCCTGGATATTTCCCGCATTACAAGCGGCAAGCTCGCTGTTGATAGCAATTTGCTCGATCTGCAGTTAGTGGTGCAAGCTGCGCTTGATGGGGTTCAATTATCAGCCGAAGCAAAAAGTATTCAAATTGTTTCGGAGCTTAGTTGTGCGACTGTTTTAGGCGATGCTGGTCGCTTGCAGCAAGTTGTGTGGAATCTTCTGTCTAATGCCATTAAGTTTACTCCTGCGGGGGGACGAGTGGAAATCACGCTCTCGGCGATCGAGAATCATGCTCAACTTCAAATCAGCGACACGGGAAAAGGCATTCGGGCAGAATTCTTGCCGTATATTTTCGATCGTTTCCATCAAGGCGATGCCAGCACCAGTAAGGCTAATCAAGGGCTGGGATTGGGTTTGTCAATTGTTCGCCATCTGGTTCAATTGCACGGGGGAACGGTGCAAGCGGATAGTCCGGGTGAGGGACAAGGAACTACAATGACTCTGAGATTGCCGTTGAGAGCCTCGCCTCAAAATTTGACACCGGCGATCGATTTAGAGCAAACTTTTTTGGTAGCGCCTTTAAATAATGCCTCAAGAAGCGATTGTGTCCCCTCTCTCGAAGGCTTGCACATCTTAGCTGTGGACGATCGGATCGATACCCAGGAGCTCGTAGCATTTGTGCTCGAAAGCTACGGGGCTGAGGTTTTGACAGTTGCATCTGCCAGAAGTGCGATCGCTGCTTTGACTGAGAATCCCGGCCGATACGACGTGCTAATCTCTGATATCGGAATGCCAGAGGAAGATGGGTATTTCTTAATTCGAGAAGTGCGAGCCCTTGCTGCGGAAGCCGGAGGAGAAATCCCAGCCGTCGCGCTGACTGCTTATGCGAGCGATAAAGAACGGCAAAGGGCGATCGAAGCTGGTTTTCAAACTCATATTGCTAAGCCGATCAAGCCAATTCAACTAGGATTAATTATTGCCAATCTAGCCGGACGATTTTAATTTATTTTGAGATAATCGGCGGTTGAAACCGCTTTTTGTCAAAGGAAGCATAGTCCCGCGCCGGACTTAGCCTGGGCCGTTTTCCTAAAAATATCCCGTAGTGATTTTGTAGGGACACAACAGTGTTGTGTCCTAATTTTGTACGGACATAAATCATATCATGTCCGGTCGATTACCCGACCTCAGGTAGGGGCGGGTTCACCAACAATATCTGCCAACAATCTCCCTTCTCAAAAACCCGCCCGGCCGGGATATTATGGTCAATCGATCGGACATGATATCAATCTTATACCAATCATATCATGTCCGATCGATCGCCCATAATACATAGCCGGGGCGGGTTTGTGAGATTGTCCGTTTTTGGCAAATATTATTGGTGAACCCGCCCCTACAGGAATCATGGTAATCGACCGGACATGATATAGCCTTTCTCAGATAGATGAGGTACAAGTTTAGATTTTAGATTTTAGATTTTAGATTTTAGATTGGGGGATTGGGGAATTGTTAATTAATTGGTGAATACCTGATCTTTCCGAGAACCGCTATATCATTAACAGCCGCAGAGTCCAGCGCCGCATACAACAATGCCGTTTTTCTATAAATATTGCGTACTGATTTTGTAGGAAAACAACCTTGTTCATTGCTATCAACTTAAGCCGATCGCCTTCAGTAAAAAAATCTCAAGTTATCATCCTGTTTGCGATTGCTTTGCCCATCGCCCACAATCACATGGCATCTAGGTAGAAACCGCCTGTTTCAAGCAAAAAACATCATTATATCCACCGAGCAGAGTATAACAGCCAGATGGATTTCAGTATTTTTGCTTAAATTATTTAATTCTTATAATACTGTACTTAATCCCTAAGGCAGTTGCGTAAGGTGGAGAAATCAAAGTCCTATTAAAGGTAAATAGTCCGTATTAGTTACTCGCCGGTTGCCGAGATTAGCTAGCTGCTAATGTGCATTACTTAAAAAAGTGGGTGTTTATGAACTTATCTCAAGAAAATACTTTACCGCCGATCGACGAGGGCGCGATCGAGTTAGATCCGGAAGCTAAAACCGATGCCGCCTTTCCCGTCGTCGGGATTGCGGCTTCTGCGGGAGGCTTGGAAGCATTCATCCAGTTGCTCAAGCCCTTACCTGCAGATACTGGCATGGCATTTGTGCTGATCCAGCACTTAGCGCCCGATCGCCAAAGCCTGCTGAGCGAGATTCTCAGCAGAAACACGGAAATGCCCGTGCATGAGGTGGAAGACGGCATGGCTGTAGAGCCGAACCACGTCTACGTCATTGCGCCGGATACCAAGCTGCTGCTGGTAGATGGGCTGCTGAGACCGCTGCCGCGCGAGAAGATTAATGGCAAATATATGCCCGCAGATGCGTTTTTCCAGTCCTTAGCAGCCGATCGGGGCAACAAAGCCATCGGCGTAGTTTTATCGGGAGCCGATGGAGACGGCGCTTTGGGGCTGATGACAATCAAAGCAGCCGGAGGCGTTACTTTTGCTCAATGCGAACGAACAGCAAAATTCGACAGTATGCCGAATACCGCCACGGCTACAGGTAATGTAGACTTCGTTCTGCCGCCTGAGGCAATTGCGCGGGAACTGGCAAATCTCAGCGACCATTCCTTACTGGCGGGGCCGCTCCCCGTCACAATCCCTGAAGAATTGCCAGAAGCCGGATCGGCCTTGGCGACTATTTTTGCGCTGCTGAAATCGAGCGCAGGCGTTGACTTCACCCAGTACAAAGCGGCAACCCTGAACCGGCGAATGCTGCGGCGGATGGTGCTGTACAAAATGGAACGGTTGGAAGATTACGCTCAATATCTCGTCAACAATCCGGCGGAAGTCAAAGCTTTGTATGAAGAAATTCTGATCCACGTCACGAGTTTTTTCCGTGACTTAGAAGTTTTTCAACGCTTAAAAGACTACGTTTTCCCCACGATTACTCAAAATAAATCCGCAGAAGTTCCGGTTCGGATTTGGGTTGCAGGATGTTCGACAGGGGAAGAAGTTTACTCGATCGCCATTTGCTTGTTAGAGTTTTTGGGCGATCGAGCTGTCGCGCCGCAGATTCAGATTTTTGCCACCGATATCAGCGAGGCGGCGATCTCCAAAGCTCGGTCTGGTTTGTACTCAGGAAGCCAGATGCTAGGCGTTTCCGAAGAACGGCGCCGCCGCTTCTTTGTCTCCGTAGAAGGAGGCGGATATCGCATCTGCAAGGCAATCCGCGAACTGTGCGTATTCGCCAGACAAAACTTAGGCATCGACCCGCCTTTCTCTAATATCGATTTAGTTAGCTGCCGCAATGTGATGATTTACTTGGCAGAACGTTTGCAAAAACGAGTTGTGTCAGTTTTTCATTACAGTCTCAACCAAACTGGCTTCCTGATGCTCGGCACTTCCGAAAGTACGGGCAAATCCTCGGATTTATTTACTTTAGTGGATGGGCCATCTAAAATTTATGCCAAACAGTTAACCGCGACTCCTCCGCGACTTCCTTTTGGGACAAGTTTCTTTCCCCTCACCCGAGCCGATAATCCGCAGCCGATGAATCCCAATTTTGTTAATAGCTTTGACTTGCAGCGCCAAACAGACCAATTGATTTTAAAGCGGTATAATCCTGTGGGTGCGGTAGTCAACGAGCAGATGGAGATTTTGCAATTCCGGGGAGACACGAATCGCTACTTAAGACACACATCTGGAACGCCGACTTTAAACTTGTTCGCAATGGCGGTACCGGGATTGTCTGTTGAGCTTCGCACCGCAATTTATGAAGCGCAAACTCAGAACGTGACAGTGAGAAAAGAACGGCTGAGGGTGCAAGAGGGCGATCGGACGAATCTCATCAATTTTGAGGTGATTCCGTTCCAGCCTGCGAGGATGGAAACACGCTACTTCTTGGTGCTGTTTGAAGAAACTTTACCCGCAGCCATCGACCTGGAAACCGACAATTTTGACAGCTTAGAACCAAGCGATTTAGAGCGGGAAATAAGGCGGCTGAGGCATGAACTTGCCACGGCCGAGCAAGAAAAAAACATGGCTCAAGCGCACCTGCAAGCGGTGGTCGAGCAGCAAGAAAATCTCACCCAAGACCTCAGAGTTGCCAACGAAGAAATTATATCGAGCAACGAGGAGCTGCAAAGCATCAACGAGGAACTAGAAACGGCTAAAGAAGAAATTCAAGCTACTAACGAAGAACTGATTACCACTGTGGAGGAACTTCGCACTCGAAATCTCGATTTGCAGCAGGTTAATAATGACGTGACTAATTTGCTGGCCAGTATCAATATTCCCATTTTAATGCTGGAAAACGATTTGCGGATTCGCAGCTTTACGCCAATGGCACAGCGGCTGTTCAATCTAATTTCTACGGATGTCGGGCGTCCCTTTAGCGATATCCGAGTCAATCTGGAAATTCCCAACTTGGAAGAGATGATTTGGGAGGTGCTCGAGACTCTCAACACGAAAGAACAAGAAGTGCAAACTCAATCGGGATATTGGTACGCCCTCCGCATTCGTCCTTACCGCACAGCGGAAAACCTGATTGAGGGTGTGGTAATCGTTTTGATCGATATTGACGCTCTCAAACGCAGTGCTGCCACCATAGAAACAGCCCGCAACTATGCGGAAACAATTGTGGAAAGCGTGCCAACGCCTTTAATGGTGTTGGATGCTGATTTGCAAGTGAACACGGCCAATCGAGCGTTATACGAAACGTTTCAAGTTTCATCTTCAGAAACCGCCGATAATTCCAGGTTTGAATTAGCTAACGGGCCGTGGAATACCCCGGAACTGCGAAAGCTTTTGGAAGATATTCTGGTTAGTGATGTTGAGCTTAATAACTTTGAGATCGAGCAGAATTTTGGGCGGCTCGGGCCCAAAACTTTGCTGCTAAATGCTTGTAAGGTTGAACCAGAAGATAAGGTTTCAATGATTCTGCTGTCGGTCGAGGATATCACCGATCGCAAGCGGTTTGAGACAGAGCGATCGCAGTTATTGGAGCAGGAACAGTCAGCCCGCCAACAAGCAGAAAAAGCTAACCGAGCTAAAGATGAATTTCTGGCGAATCTCTCCCACGAATTGCGCAATCCCCTGACTCCGATTCTGGCGTGGTCACAAATGCTGCGATCGGGGAAACTGAAGGAAGCAGAAACTAATCGCGCTCTAGAGGTGATCGAGCGCAGCGCGAGGGCGCAATCTCAGTTAATCGAAGATCTTCTCGATATTTCTCGGATTACCAACGGCAAGCTTAAACTGACTACCCGTTCGATCGATCTGCAGTTAGTGGTGCAAGCTGCGCTGGAGGGCGTTCAATTATCAGCTTTGGCAAAAAACATTGAAATAGTTTCGCATTTGAGTTCTGTAACTGTCTTAGCCGATATCGATCGCTTGCAGCAAGTTTTATGGAATATCCTGTCTAATGCGATTAAGTTTACTCCGGCGGGGGGACGGGTGGAAATTGTGATGCAGACGATCGAGGATTATGCTGAAGTTCGAGTCACCGACACCGGAAAAGGGATTGCGCCTGAGTTGTTACCGCATATTTTCGATCGCTTCCGCCAAGGAGATTCCAGCACCACTAAGGCGGATCAAGGGCTGGGATTGGGCTTGGCGATCGTGTACCATCTCGTTCAACTGCACGGGGGAACCGTGCAAGCGGATAGTCCGGGTCAGGGACAAGGAACTACAATAACTGTGAGATTACCGCTGAGAGCCTCGCCTCAAGAGTTGACACCGCCAACCCCAGAAGAGCCGGCTGTATTGCCAGAGTCGGCCGCAGAGGCGATGGATTGTCGCATCCCCTCTTTGGATGGTTTGCAAATTTTAGTTGTAGATGATGAGGCTGATACCCGGGATCTCTTAAAATTTATGTTGGAAAACTACGGCGCTGAGGTTTTGACAGTAGCATCTGCAAGAGAAGCGATGGCAGCTTTGACGGAAAATCCCAGCAGATATGACGTGCTGATCTCGGATATCGGAATGCCAGAGGAAAACGGGTATTTCTTAATTCGGCAAGTGCGAGCTCTTGCTGCGGAAGCCGGAGGAAGAATCCCAGCCGCCGCGCTGACTGCGTATGCGAGCCCTCAAGAAGAAGAAAGGGCGATCGAAGCAGGTTTTCAAACTCATATTGCTAAGCCGATCAAGCCGGTTCAACTAGGATTAATTATTGCCAATCTAGTAGGGAGATTTTGACTTTCTTTTATTTCTTTTTTTTTTTTTCAGAGAAAAGCTTGTGGTTGAAACCGCTTTTTGTCACGCGCAGCACAGTCCCGCGCCCAACTTAGGCTGGGTCGTTTCCCTCTCGTATACAATCTGATTTTGTAGGGACACAACATTGTTGTGTCCTGATTTTGTAATAAAACAATTCAATCTTATACCAATCATATCAACTCCGCTAGCTGAGGAATTGTAAAATCGAATCAACAGTCAATCGATTTTAGATTTTAGATTTTAGATTTTAGATTGACCCCAGGGATAAATGCGGGGGCTTGAGGATTTTCGAGTTTCGATTTTGGATTGATTCCACGGATAAATCCGGGGGCTTGTACCACCTTTGAAATTCTTGGTCAATACTCAACTATCATTCAGTTTTTCAACCCGCCCGTTAACAGTCATTAGTCATTAGTCATTAGTCATTAGTCATTAGTTAACAGTCATTAGTTACAGCATATTCCACGTTGAAAAGTACAGCAGTCAAGCGCTCAATCGCTGTAGGGAAACGGCACTGCCGTGTCCTCTATCTTTGCTATGTACCTCACTTACCTAAAAAATGCTGTAACAGTCAACAGTCAACAGTCAACAGTCAACAGTCAACAGTCAACAATAAAACAATTGCTAAAAAAAACACAACGTGAGAAAATAGAAAAAAATATAGAAATTCGGGAGTTATGATTCTTGGTAAGTATTAAATGTCGGGACATTACCTTCTCAAATATCGAAGCCCTAATCTTTGACAAAGACGGCACTCTAGAGGACTCTCAGGAGTTTTTGAGACTGTTGGGGATTAAGCGAGCGCGCCTCGCAGACGCTCAAATTCCGGGCGTTGGAGAGCCTTTACAAATGGCTTTCGGTATCGAAGGCAGCAGCCTCGACCCCACGGGTTTGCTAGCAGTCGGCAGTCGCAGGGAAAATGAGATTGTTGCGGCGGGATACATTGCCGAAACCGGCAGGGGATGGCTGGAATCTTTAACTATTGCGCGCCGCGCTTTTGACGAAGCTGACGAAATGTTTAAAAATAGTTCTGTTTCTCCTTTATTTGTCGGTAGTTTGGAGGTGCTGAAATATCTTTCAGAAGCGGGTTTGAAGCTGGGAATTCTTTCGGCTGCTACGACGGCGGCCGTGCAGAAATTTGTGAAACACCACGCATTAGGCGACTGGATTCAGTTAGAAATGGGAGTTGATTCAACGGTTCACAAACCAGACCCGAAGTTGTTTTTGCAAGCTTGTGAGAAACTCGGAGTGAATCCCGCAGCAACTTTGATGGTGGGAGATTCAGCGGGCGATATTGAGATGGGGAAAAATGCTAAGGCGGCGGGCTGTATCGGGATTTGTTGGGGGAATGCCCAGGTTAGTCATTTGGAAAAAGCTGATGTGGCGATCGCATCTTTGGATGAAATTACAATTTTAGCAGATTGAACAAACATCACATCAATTCCGGTTGTACCGTCAGGTGACTGTTGACTGTTGACTGTTGACTGTTGACTGTTGACTGTTGACTGTTGACTGTTGACTGTTGACTGGCGGGTAGAAAAACTGAATGGTAGAGTGTTAACTGTTGACTCGATTTGATTATTCCGATGCAACCGGAAAGAGAATGGTGCAGTATGAGAGGTTGCAGCCTTGTCAATAATCCTTTTATGAACAGGCAAGATGCTTGTGAAGCCAGAGATGAATTTTATTGTGGAACAGGCCGGAAAGCCTGTTCAGCGAGAATGATGCAATATCTCAGTTCCTACAGACAACGCAAACCCAGAATTACGACATCTCTTTCAACGCCGTCAAGTTCGGCAACTTGCGGCAAATATCCCCACCGCTGAAAGCCAAATTTCTCAAACAATCTTAAACTCGGCTGATTGTGAGCGAAAATTATCGCCATGAGAGTTTTAATCTTCAATTCTCGACTCCGGACAATTGCCGATTGCAATAAATTTTGTCCGATTCCGCAGCGTTGGCGATCGGGTGCGACGTAGATGCTAACTTCTGCGGTATGCTGATAAGCGGCGCGTCCGTAGAAAAGCTGAAAACTCAGCCAGCCAACAATATTTTGTTCTGATTCGATTACCCAAATCGGCAAGCAATTGGGGGAGTGTTCTCTGTACCACAGAAGGCGGCTTTCGACTGAGACTGGTTTTAAATCGGCTGTGGCTATTCTGCCTGGTATTGCTGCGTTGTATATTTCGACAATTGCTGGCAAATCGCTTTCTACTGCGTCGCGGATTTTCATGGTTTGGTTGACTGTTGACTGTTGACTGTTGACTGTTGACTGTTGACTGTTGACTGTTGACTAATGACTAATGACTAATAACTAATAACTAATGACTAATGACTAATAACTAATGACTATTGTACAGTTCCATAATATCGCTGAGGGTCATCCGCGAATTTGCTCCCAAAGTCAGCGGCGATGTGTGTCCTCGCTGCAAGTGTTCTGCCGCCGCACAGCCGATCATTGCTGCGTTGTCTGTACAATATTTTAATGGCGGAAACAATACTCGCAAGTTGTGTTTTGCTGCTGCTGCTTGTAAGTGTTTTCGCAGTCCGCTGTTTGCTGCAACTCCGCCGCCGACGGCAATGGTCGTAAGCCCGAAATTTAGGGCGCAGTCGATCGCTCTTTTTGTTAAACTCTTAGCTACCGTTTCTTGAAAGCTGGCCGCAATATCATTAATTGTAGACGCAGGCAAGAAGCCTTCGGCACCCACATTGTTATTTTGTTTTTTGAGTTTCTGCACTAATTGCAAAACTGCCGTTTTCAACCCGCTAAAACTGCTGTCGTAGGGATGGTAGCCGCCACCTGGCAGCGAAATTCTGCCTTCTGGGAGGGGGTATGCTTGGGGATTGCCAAGGGCTGCCAATTTGTCAATCAGCGGCCCGCCGGGATATCCTAGCTGCAACAGTCTCGCGACTTTATCAAAAGCTTCGCCGGCGGCGTCGTCTCGTGTTTGTCCTAGAGTTTCGTAAACGCCGCAATCTTTGACGTAAATTAAGCTGGTGTGTCCCCCGGAAACTAACAGACACAAAAAAGGTGGCTGCAAGTCGGGTTCGGTAAGGTAAGAAGCGTAGATGTGCCCTTCGAGGTGGTGGACGCCTAAAAAAGGTTTTTGATGGACTATTGCCAAGCTTTTCGCCGCTGTCAGCCCGACTAATAATGCACCTACTAAACCCGGGGCACAAGTCGCTGCAATGCCGTCAATTTCTGACCAACTCAGGTTTGCTTCCGAGAGACACTGGGC
>Ga0247774_1001374_pt1 | contig 12324 bp, 10 predicted proteins | sample UWRJL001104B6_FD_179933 | JGI IMG/M metagenome (GOLD analysis project Ga0247774, IMG submission 179933) | Plant litter microbial communities from Arlington Agricultural Research Station in Wisconsin, United States - UWRJ-L001-104B-6 | ecosystem: Environmental > Terrestrial > Plant litter >... | reverse complement strand
GACCACGGTCGTCGTTTATGAGGATGACGAATTGAAGATTGAGAGTAGGACGAGTGATGGCTACGGGGCCATGACGGATATACCTTCGGTAATTTCGACTTGTGCCTCCTATTGCGACCGTGGGGAGGGCTATGGGTTGGCCTGTAGCTGTTGGGTTATCAACCTTTGGACATGAACTGCGCCGACGCTTGACATTTCCGCCTTGGTTCATAGGGTACGGGTTACGCTAAGATTGAGACCCAAAAAATTGCGAAATCGCACGGTGAGTTTACACAGTGACATTATCGATAAGAAAAGATCGAGAATTTTTTTGGAGCTTTTGAGCCCCACCAAACGGAGAATTCGAGAATTCGAGAAAACGTCTCAACATCGTCGGGATCACAAGGCTGCCAAAATGGTTAAAAGAAAGGTGGCAGCGCTCGAAAAGATCGACGCAGACTTGTAAGAGGGCGAATTTCCCTTTGGGGAGCTTATTCTGACATCTATAGTGCGAGTCTGCAGAACAAAATCCGCCGGGACCCGAGGTGAGAACCATTCCTCGATCCTGCCTACAGAACCGACTGCAGACTCTAGTCCGAGCTAACGATTAAACCAAGGTCCTACAAGGAAGAATTCCTGAAGCAGTGGGAACAATATGCCTCCCAAAAAGAAATCTTCCTCGTCTCCCCCTCCGCCGCGACGGCCGAGTCGGTCGAATCCTTCCACAACATCATCGACCTCATCGCCCATGTCGCCGACTGCTACCCCGAGGAGACGCGGCCCTTCCCCAACGATCTGAAGGAGATCCTGACGCAGCACCACGCGCTGCTACACCCCGATTTACGAGAGAAAATCGTGGGCAGCTTGGTTCTGTTGAGGAGAAAAGACTGCATCGACTCGGCCAGTTTGCTGACGGTGCTGTTCCCGATTTTGGTCTCCTCGGCGAGCAAGTCGCTTCGTGCGCTGCTCTTCCAGAAGGTGTTGATGGATTTGAGGAACTCGAATTCGAAGACGACGAATCATCCGCTGAATCGAACAGTGCAGACAGTGCTGTATAATCTTGTCACGGCCGATCGGGCAAGTCCAAAGGCGCTGTGGGCGGTGAAGCTTACGAGAGAGCTTTGGAAGAGGCAGGTCTGGACGGATGCGCGACCTGTAGAGGTAATGAAGGAGGCGTGCTTGTCTGATAACCAGAAAGTCGTTACCAGTGCCGTGCGCTTCTTCCTCGGGGGTGATAAGGAGAGGGAGGAGCTCGAGGACGAGAGCAGTGATGAGGAGGCTGTTGATTTGAAGAAGATTAAGCACCAGCTGGGAATAAACAAGAAGACCAAGAAGAAGGCAAAGGCGCTGGAAAAGGCACGAGACAAGATGCGGAGAGACGAGAAGAAGAAAAACAAGCCCCATCCACTCAACTTTTCGGCTCTTCAGCTCCTTCACGACCCCCAGGGGTTTGCAGAGGCGCTGTTCTCGAAGCATCTCCAGGGAAATTCGGCCAAGCTGAATTTGGAGGGCAAACTTCTCGTCCTGCAGCTTGTTACCCGTCTGGTCGGTCTTCACAAGCTGACAGTCATATCGCTCTACTCTTGGTTCCACCGATTCCTCACCCCACGCCAGCAAAACGTCACGTCCTTCCTCGCATCCCTCGCCCAGGCCACGCACAATCTCGTACCGCCCGAGTCCGTCGAGCCGCTCGTTCTCAAGATTGCAAACGAGTTTGTTTCCGAAGCTTCGGGTGCAGAGGTGGCAGCCGCGGGACTCAACGCCATCCGCGAGATCTGCTTCCGGCAGCCCCTGGCCATGACAGACTCGCTGCTGCAGGATCTGGTGCAGTACCGCAAGAGCAAGGACAAGGGCGTCATGATGGCGGCTAAGGGGCTCTTGTCGCTGTACCGTGAAGTTGGCGCGGAGCTGCTGGAAAAGAAGGACAGGGGCAAGAATGCGAGCATCGGCTTGAAGACGGGGGAGATAAGGCAGAAGAGGTTCGGCGAGGAGGAGGCCGGGGGGATTGAAGGGATTGAGTTGCTGGAGAAGTGGAAAGATGAGGAGCGGAAGCGGAAACGGGAGGAGGCTGCGGAAAACGGAGAGGAGAAGGTGGACGGAGAAGATGACGAGGATAATAACTCGAGCGATTGGGAGGTTGCGTCCATCGAAAGCGATGATTCGGGTGGGTGGATTGATGTCAGCCATTCCGAAGATGAAGTGGAACCACCATCGAAAAAGCAGAAGTACGATGGCGAACTAGACGAGGACGCTGAAGACAAGGAGAACGAAGGCCCGGAAACGGCAATCTCTACGCTGGCTACAACCTCGATCCTCACCCCCGCCGACTTCGCGAAGCTTCAAGAGCTCCGCGCAGAGGCCAAGCTCAAGCATGACGTCACAGGCCTCAAGACGCAACGCCAAACGGAGCGGGAAGCACGGCAGCAGCGACACATCGACGAGGGCCTCACGGCAGAGCAAATCGAAGCGCCTGCTAAGCTTCGAAAGACGACAAAAGAGGAGAGGGTGGCCATGGCCAAGGAGGGTAAGCCGGATCGCGAGGAGCACAAGTCCACACAGGCGATTCGCAAGGCGAAGAAGGAGGCCGAGGGGAAGAGCACGACGAACAAGGAGAAGGCGAGGAAGAAGAACTTTTTCATGACGTTAGGGAAGGCCAAGTCGAAGCAGAAGAGGAGCTTGGTGCAGACGAGGAGTGTGTTGAAGGGGCATGTTGAGCGGAGCAAACGGGGAGGAAAGAGGAGGAACGGTGCCTAAGATCGGATCTAGATATTACAGTAGAGTTGGGGCTGCTGTAGTTTAGGTATTGTATGTAGGTAGGGCCCTACCTAGTGCTAATGCTATGGTCTATCCATCCTCGGGCCGCTTAGTCTGAGGCTTGGAGGATTTGCATTTGGCGTACATATAACAATATCTGCCGAAGATCCATCGCTGTAACAGGTACTCTTGGTCTAGACTCGGAAAGATGGTGTGAGAACCACTACAACACCAAGCTTTTACTTGCTAATACAGAATAAACCCGACTTTCATAATGGTTGCGTCTCTTGTTATCCCCGACATTGTTGATGCGGTGCAACTCCGTCGGCTTTATATCTGGGGCCGGATACTTCAACACCGTCACGATAAATCCGCGAGTTTACTGATTCCCGTTCCTCCGCTGGAGCCAGCCCTTCCAGATGTTCCCATCATCGGTCCCACCGATGGTCTTTTCCTGCCACGTGCCCCATTCCCCAACCTGGGTAATCGGCACCATGGAAGGTCGTCCATGCGCGCACTGAAAGGGAAAGGCACACCCCGCCAACTTGGAAAGCAATGCCTCGCACTCGCCGGCCGAGAGCTCGTCGTTGAACATGATGGCCCCGCGACAGGCTCTCGAGTTCAGCAGATCCAGAATCCCGCGCGGACAGCCCCTAAAGGCGGCAACCCAGTCCGACGGCGCCGGCCCCGGGGAGGTGGCGATACTGGCGCGGTCCTCGAGCGCGTGGATCTCGTCGCGGAGGAGATAGATGGGCAGACGGGGATCCTGGCGGCACCGCTCTAAGATGCTCGGCGGGAGGCCGGTGATGCGAATCGTGGACGAGGGGAGTGCTCCGCGAGGGGGGGCGGCGTCGGCGGAGGCCATGTTGTAGAAAATGCCCCAGTGTTCAAAGTGGGCGCGGAAACGGCGGAAGAGGATGCCTTCTCTTGGGGAGACTTCGAAATGGATGGGCTTTTGCAGTGTTTCCGTCGCGGCGATGCCGGAGTGGAAGTATCCCTTCATCAGGTCTTCGAGTCGACACCGCTCGTCTGCTGCATGTTGGTCCACGACGACCAGCAGAGCTGCATCGCCAGGGTCGGTAGACGGTGGGTCGGGCGTGTCGAGGCGCAGCTTAACGAGTATGAATTTCTTGTCCAGCTGTCCGACTACGTCGGCTTTCTTCAGATCGTCGCGGTGAATGCGGCCGAGAAGCGGGGCAGAGGGACCGCTGGCCTCATTCAGGATAGGAGCGCTGCAGCGGTGAGTTGTCTTGGAGATGTCATAATTTTGGGACATCGTCCGCAAAGATGCTTCAGCCGGATGGAAGACCGGATTCTCCCATGATTTTAGTATGTTTGCAACCCACTCGCTCGGCCTGCCTGGCTTGCTGGCTATTGAAAGCCGACTTTTGGAAGGTCCAGTATCTACTGTGGATTGGGCGGGCTCCGGGGCAAGCTGCTCGGGATTTGGGGCTGCTGGTTCAGGACGAGGTCGACGGAAGACTGCATTGGGCGGCGAATCATCCCTCAGAATCGACCTGGAGTTTGGTGATGGTCGGCAATCGCTTTCTGTTGCCGGTTCGCATTGGCCTTGGGATCTTGCTTCGTTCGGTGCCGTGCTTTGCGAGTCGCCTGTGTTGGCCATTTGTTCTGCAGCTTTGTCATCCTTGCTTGGGCAAGATGAAACATCTACGAAGGGAGCCCGAAGAAGTGTTCCCGAGTCGCTGATGACCTTCTCTGCGGCACTCGAGGCTTGCCTGGCATTTCCTTCCCCTACACCATCCCATATACTTGTTGAACTTGCTGCGGAGTTTCTCTCGGATGCAGACTTTCGACCTTCAGTTGAAATATTAATTGCCCGCCCCCTTTTGATTCTACTCCAAGTATCAAAAGGTGACAATTTGAGAGAGCTTGGGCCTCCATCACCCGAGGGTGTTCCCTTATCTTTCTCTATGAATCGTTTGCGACGCGAACCTCTGGCTGATAGGAGCTCTTGTGGTTGGTGGTGATGCCTCTTTAGAAACGAATGGCAGATTCCCTTCAGCAGCTCAACCATCGGCTCGACCTTGCATCGCTCGTCGAGTATATTTTCAACATATTTCCTCAGTTGTTTCCTGGACCTCCCCGCGTCCACTTGAAAGTAAAACATTGGCCACCGGTCGACTACCCGTTTGCTCTTGATACTGATGACAGAACTCTTAATAGTTTCGCCGTGCTCGTCGCCCATGGCAAAATTAGAGTTTGCAAACACTCGGTTGAGTTCGTCATACACCTCGCCGGCTTCGTTCGGGATGGGCTGGATGCCTATGCAGACAAATTGTGCCCTGCGCGTAGCAGTTGGATTCAGGGAGATACACCCTCGCACGTGTATGCCCTCCGATGTCCCGGAAACTCTCTCCCAGGAGGGCGCGTGGGACGAGTCGGCAAGGTGTGCTTGTACCAAGATTCTTGATATCTTTGCCGTCAGACTAGAGCTGTGCCTATTGGCATGCCGAGATCTGCGTTGATCCTGTTCAGGACGAAGGCGGAGCTCCTGACCGGTCGCTATTTCCCGCACGGAGATTGAGACGGAAGACGACCATGGCAACACGAGAGCCACCATGTCTCGACATAGCTGGCTCCATTCCTTCTCAAGCACGGATCCGTCACCGACTGTTGGTCGTTGCTTGACCCTCACTGGCATGGAGCCGAACAAATCTCTCACAGACACGCGGGTCCCATGGCTGAAGACTAGGAATTTCTGCTCCGGGAGCGTTGGTGTACGCCGAGCTTTCACCGTCGAGTTGTGAATCAACAGCGAATTATGAGAGTGATGCGCTTCATGGCGGGATGCTATGAAAAGCAGAGACAAAGCTCCCAAGGCGGCCAGAAAATCCCCATGGTATCCATGACAGCCGGCATCGTAATACGCCTTAGAAGTATCTGTCGGGGTCAGCGGAGTCGCTCATGCACGTCGTTAAACGCAAGCTAGCAGGGACTTTGTGAACAGAGGAGTGAGTCGAGAGGAGTGCAAAATGTGCATACGGTGCAGTTTCCCTAAGCCGCCATCTTCGCGAAATTCAGTGGGAAGTATCCCAGATCCATCGTCGTCGACTTCACAGTTGCCCTTTGTGTAGTCTAGAGTAATGTTGACCCTCGTTGCCCCTGCGTCAAGAGAATTCTTCAGCAGCCCGCAGACGACACCGTTTATGTTCGTGATGATAATAGAAGACTGGATTTTTTCGGCGACATCTTGTGGAAGCGGCCGGATCGACATAGCAGTGATGTAGAGAAAGTTGCATTATGATGTTATCAAGAACCTTGGGAAGATAAAATCGCCAGCATGTTGATTTCGTGGGCACCGATTCACTTTCCGTACAGACACCCTGACGTTTGCGTGTACAACGCCTTCCCGGGCGGGAGGGCCACTCCCCGGCCCAGGCATTCGGTACAATAGAGTGAGTGCATGATGACATAATCCGCCAATCACAGTGCGGCTGTGCCTCCGCCAATCTTAACCAACTGAAGCCGACAGCCCTGGGCGAGATTTCGGATCGAGCGTTCCCTGTCAACTCCAGCTCGAACAACGACGCTCTTTAGCCTGTTCCGTATTGCCCGAACCGCTTCATGCTCAGCATTGCGCTTTCCTTTGGCGCCTTCGAACCTCGTATCCTTTGATTCCTTCCCTGGTACCAATTTTGTCACGACCTTTCCGAACCCACTTGTCGCATCTCCCCGACAAACACCGCAGGGCTACCCTCTAACACTGTCCTCGAGGCCTCTGGGTTGTTGCAAATAATCGGCGGATCCTACTCGTCCACTGGCCCACCTTGACTCAAGACCCGAAAGCGAACGCGATTCGGATTACCCGAATCCTGACGAGGAATTCGATCCGCCGCCGAAACCCACTTCGACCTGTTCCGGTCTTTGTTCTTTCTGTCGAGTTTGAATCCGAATGGCGACTACTGAGTCCATTCTCCCACAAACTCATGGTAAACAGCCCCGACTCCCATCCTTGGACCCTTATGCTGAACTAAGACACCTCTATCTGTCGGATCGGCATTATGAAGCTCGCACTATTTATGACTAACGAGATGTCAGACCAGCGTGGTGGGCGACGGCGGCCCTTCACCACCTGGGTGAAGAAGCTCACCAACTTCAAGAGTGGTTCTTCCTCTGGAGCGGGCGAGAGCAGCAGCCGCCATGCCTCCTCGAAGCGCAACTATTCGATGCGAATGCACGCGAAGCGGAGATCTACCAAGAAGAACAACCCGTATCCCCAATCGGGCCACGTAGGCCACGGCCAGCTCCGCCATCCGGACGACCAGGATGAGTATGGCTACCAGACCCCGAGCGGAAGCGACACCTCGCTTGAAAGGCAGTCGCTGCGATCATCAGTGGAAGGGCGACCACCGCCCACTGCAGGGACCCGGTCAGTGGCACCTACCATCTCAACAGATCACGACACGTCCAGGTCGATAGCTGGGGTCTCCCATGGGGCATCTTCGGTGGCGGGCACTAGCAGGACTGCTGGAGGAGGGCACGAGTCAAGAAGAGGCGGCGACAGCACATTCTCCTCGCCGGCGCCATCGGTGCGATCTCTGACGACCACGCTGACGACAATACAATCCATGAGTAACGGCAACACCAACAGCAATGCCGGGCACATGACCAACCACCAATCCAACAACCAGAGCATAACCTTCAATCAGCCCTTCCCGACCGCCTCGCCGGCATCAGCCCTACCTGCCCACCTCGCCCCGGGAGGTCCTCCAACAACGTACACGACGGCCACGGCGAATAACTTGCTGACCGATAATGCTTCCATCCTGACGCTTGCGTCATCGAGCAAACGCCGCCGACGCCGATCCTTCGACACGGACGCTTCTGTGCGAGCCCTCGCGCCGTCCTCGCTCTGGGGAGGTAGCCGCGAGAGCTTGCCGCTTAGCGTACTAAGCGCAAACATTGACGGATCTGGCGTGCCCACCACTCCGGGACTCCACCAAGGTGGATCACGGATGGGTGGCACTGGCACTGAAAGAACGAGCATCTACTCAGCAACTGGGGTGGCGCCCCCCCTCCCGAGCGAGCGCAATAGCTTTTATGCCAAGCAGAGCATCACCGGGGACGGGGCGAGCGTTCGCAGTGGATTGCTCGGCCATAACCACGCGGATAGCATCAACGGCAGCATTGGCGGTCTAACAAGTCCCTTGTCGAGTCCGCGCGAGGTCGCGAACGAGAACGCAACTCCGGTAGATAAGGAGACTGAGATCGAAGAGAAGGGAAAGTCTCAAGAAAAGAATTGAGAGCTCTAGAGAGTCATGATGTCGTACTGAGGTTTTAAGTTAACGGTCTTGGGACGGCGGAGGCGCGGAATTCTGGTATTGGTTCAGGGACGGGGCCGGGTGAAAGAGCTAATCAAGCCCATGAGATACCATTCTTATTACATTCCTTGATATCACGGGTGGCACTTTGTTTTCTGCTGGAGTTTGACTAGATTTTTGGTTAGATTTGCTGCGAAGTCATGACACTGACACGTTCACCGATTCCGTTGGAGTACTACTACTCTTGTAGACGGCCACAAATTGTAGCTTCGAATTTTTTCCTTCAGGCACCGCCCTTCTTCTCTTGCTGTCCTCCATGATGTAGAAGACAAACCAGCAGCGTGTCGGCTGGGGATCTCCGTCCTATGCATCCAATGCCCTCTCCGTATTCGTTGTGCTCTGGGTGTCGAAGGCCATCTGCATCGTAGAGTTTGGGACGGGCACTGGCCGACAAGTTCTTCTACGTTCCTTCTAATTCGATTCGGTGCGATTTGCATCCACCTAACCTTCACACAAACTGGAAATCCGAGCTAGAGGACTGCACCCGCAGAAGCGTCAAAATCCATTCGTCATCTGCCTACTTTATTTTTCGGGTCAAGTTGTCGCTTAGTGTTTCTCCATCCCGTCTTGCCGTCCGCGAACACTTTACACGCTGTCACGTGTAAACGCGGCGCGTCAGAGCGGCTTGTGACCGTGGAAACGCGACGAGGTGCAGCTAAGGCCATCGCCTAGCAAAATTTGGCTCCACTTCTCGACAAATGGCTCTCCCTGCCACCTGCCTCCCCATTCTCGCCAATTGAAACCTCAGGACTGCGTTAGACGACCTCAAACCTCATCGCTGGCCGAAACCCGGCTTCTCCTCCGTCAATGGGCGGTTGAATGCATGTATCGCAAGAGATTCGGAATATGGCGGCCACCAAACCCGCAAAGGGTCGAAGCATAGTCTCAGACTCGGTGTCGTGGGCGTCCAAGGACGATTTCAAACCCGGAAATGCGGCTCAATACTTCGACATAACCTACCCCGACGAGACACCATACTACAATGGAAACGGTGCGCCGATATCGAGTGGGGTGATTAAGAGGATTGAGAGGGTAGCGGCGGAATACTTGAAGGGACGTCCGCCTTTCATACTTACGGCTGGTCTCAAAGGGCCTTTCGACGAAGGATGGAAGAACCCATGGCTGCACCGTGACGGTCGGATTCCGAAGCCATACATAGAATACAACACCCCCCAGCTGCCGGCCATTCCCGAGACGCACTTCGCAGCACTCTCGCCGCGCGTTACTACGATCAAGCTAGATGATAGCAGGCATTACTTGAGCCCCGAGAGCCTTCAACAAGCGCCCTCGCATCAGTACCTCGATCCAGAAGAACTAGGTAGAGTCCAGGAATGGAGAGATGATGTCGCTTCGAGTGGGGTGGACAAGGAGGAATTTTGGACGCCTGCCGCGGACTTGGACGTGACCATGTCCGCTCGAAAACGCAGGGCCAGGGGGGTGGAATGGCTGAAGACGCGGGCCCAGGAGCGTCTTCGTCTTGTTGGGGAAAGTGAGGATGACGAGGAGTTGGAAGATTCCGCCGACGAGCCGGAGACAAACTTGCAGAGCCGTATGGGTGAGGGACCCCGAAACTCTATTCTACCGTCATCAGACTCTGCTTGGCCGCCGCCGCAGTCAGAGTTGGTCGAGGCTATCGAGTTGCCAGTTGCGGAACCCTCGGCTGCAAATGAGCCGCCTCCGACAATACCAACCGAAATCCGTCCAACCCTTGTTACGACCAGCTTATCCCGGCATCCAGACGAGGACCGAAGGTCAGCCGCCGCAACACAGTTTTCCAAGAGCTCGCCCCACAATTACACATTCACGCAGAGTCAGCCGAACAAAACCGGCCTCGGTAGCTTCAAACCGTCACAGCAAAGAATACAAACGGCGTCCCAACCAGGCTCGAGGCGCCCATCTACGCAGACTTCCGCCAACATCAAAAGGGGCGGTCGCATCGTTGCGCGAGTCATCAAGCGGAAACCGCCGACCGCCCAGCCCAAGCCCAGGGCAAAATCCGTCTCGGAAGACGAGCTTTCGCGACCGTTATTAGAGTTTCACGCACCTTCTCTACGTGCTACCGTCTCTTTTCAGGCCGCTTCAGCAAGGATGTCACAGCCTTCACGATCGGCCCTTAAACCACGTCGGTCTCGCGAGCTTTACCCTGCCGCAACCTACACGCCCGACGAGATCGGAAATAAGGTTTCTCAGAAGATATTAGAATGTTCAACGTTCAAGGGTACGACGGAGCTGAACGAGTCAAGAGTTCTCAACACGCCGCCCAGCATTAAGGAGGAAGGTGGCGAAGACGAGGAACGTCCCGTGGCTGTGGAACGGGACCCGGAAAGGAACAGAGCTGCAGTGGAAGCTGCAGACGCTTCATCCGAAGACCCTTTTGCTCTTGATGCCAGCTCGGTCGACAGCACGCTTCCGGAGGAGGTGGACGCTGTTATGATGATGAATTCTCAAGCGTTGGTAGAGGCGCGGTCGAGCCAGGAGCAAGATTGCCTTGTGAATTCGCAGCTGGTATTGGAGTCAGTACGGGCCTACCACCGCCACCAGGACACGCCGGTGAACGCAGAGCTTCGCCAGAAGCAGACAAGTTCCCCGGCTTCCAACCTTTTCATGCCGACGGCGTCCGAGCAGACACGGCAAGCAAGTTATCTAGCGGCTAATGAGCAGGGTCCTGCGGCGCCGGCGTTGAACATCATAGAACCCGTAGGCGGGTTACCAAGAAAGAGGAAGTCGATGGTGCACGAGGATGAGATCCGGGATCCGTTCGGAGCCGTCAATGTCAAAGGAACCGAGACCCAAATGTCCCAAGTTGTTCCTCCCGGAGATCAGAGCCCGTGGGCCACAGAATCCGTCATTGAGGACCTTGTCGATCCAAAGAAGATCAAGATTAAGACCAAGAAGCGATCAGCAGCCCAAGCCTTCCAGCCTTCTGCTAATGTTCGTGTCGGCGCGCAACTTCAAGAATCCCAGTCTTCGGTTGTCCCAGCACACGCACAAACGCCCTGGCGATCAGAGGACAAGCCTTCCCAACTCGCCTTAGTCTGCAGCATTCTCGAGCATACGCCAACTTCTCTTGCTGCTGCGAGCGTTAAGGACGAACGAGACGAGACCCCTTCATTATCACGACATGCACCCCGACAGCCGGGCACCCCCGACCCTCCACAGCGGAACTCGGCGGGCAACTTCTCTCTCAAGTCTTTCTCGACGTTCATGTCGCCTCCGAAGAAACGGTGTTGCACCCACAACAGCAGCCTCAATGGTTTCTCCCGCAACCGCCTTTCCACGCCCCAGAGCATTCTTGTCGGGTCGGTCAAGAAATCGGCACAGATGGGAAAGTCCGCTGCCGGATCCGCACGCGCTTCCACGCCTCGCAAGCGCGTCTCATGGGCACCCCTTCCGGGGGAAGACCACGGCGAGGGGAGCGTCGTGGACTCGCACCATTCTTCGGCTTGGTCTAGGTCCAGACAGGCGGCATCGCCTCCGCCGGCGATGGCGCTCCCGGAGCATATTGAGGAACTCGAGGACGAAGACAACAAGTTCGAGAAGCATTTTCAGAATGTGAGGATGAGGACGAGGAGCTCGACCCGGAAGGACAGGTTGTTGCCGACTGCGAGTCAGCAGACACAGCGGAGCCCGCAGGTAGATGCCATGGCGGAGGCGTTTGTGGTGGCCGATCACGTTCTTGGCTCGGCTGAGAGCGGGAGGGATGAACCAGTGCAAGATGAAGAGGGCGGCGATGACGAGCCGGCAGAGCGTGATGGAGCCGAGGACAAGGAAACGGAACCGGCAGAGGCCGAGGAGGAGTTGGGGGGAAGGGTTGAGGATGCCCTTGAAGATGCGCCCCTGGATGACGTCGATGACGTGATGGCCAACCTGGATGAGTTTCTCAATCCCTGGGACGTGGAGAGGGAGGAAGGGGGGCCGCCGAGCCCTGTGAGTCCACTAAGGAGAACCTCGAGGGTGTTGAGGCCGAGTTTTAGGATTCTACAGGACATGGAGGTTGGAGGGTGGTAGGACGCACGCCGGTCCATGATGTAGGATCGTCGAGTCTATGAAGCAGGAGAGACAGTCGGCAGAGAGAGACAGCGAGAAAAGGAGAGGCTGCGAAGATGATTGATTCGGTATTCGTATACTTGTAGGGGATGGTGTACAATCGATGGATGTTAGGAATTCGGAGGAGGACCGGCCTTCACCGCCCACCCCTTTACGGTCCTTGGATCTGCTTTTGCTTAAATGGATTCGGGCTTTCACGAGT
>Ga0247774_1001373_pt1 | contig 12326 bp, 17 predicted proteins | sample UWRJL001104B6_FD_179933 | JGI IMG/M metagenome (GOLD analysis project Ga0247774, IMG submission 179933) | Plant litter microbial communities from Arlington Agricultural Research Station in Wisconsin, United States - UWRJ-L001-104B-6 | ecosystem: Environmental > Terrestrial > Plant litter >... | reverse complement strand
ACCGCTGTTTCATTAGGTGAGGCAAGCGGGGCAAGCGGGGGATTATTCTCTGCTGATGGCGGTGGGTTTGACAAAGTGGCCTTGTCGAGTTCCATGGCACACGTTTCGCAGCGGCAGACCAGCCCGACTAGTCCCCGACGACGGACGCATGCGCACGCGCAATCCATGTCGGTATCTCGCAGCCAGGACGGCTACATCCGCTCCTCGCCATCTCGCGACCGGTCGCAATCGCGGTCGGATGGTAGCAATGCCGACGGGAGAGAGTCCCCGCCTCTCACTGTCCCATTATTGCTCCCTCCTCCCACCTCGTATGCTAGCGAGGTGTGGCGCGCAATTCAGGTTCGCTGGATAAATTTCTGCGGGCGTAGCGATTGGCCTGCCGAGTTTTCTTTGTTCTTGTTTCGTCTATGCCTCTTCATCTGCAAGCTGGCAACCCTTGTCTGGCCATGCTTGCCGTACATGGTAAGACTTGAGGTGGGCATTCCCGTAGCGCTCCTCGCGGGCTTGGATCTTGGCATGCCCTCAGTGGGGCGCAGCTCACAGACATTGAGAGCACGCAGTGGTGACACAGCAGGCGATAGAGTTGTCGCGGGGAACAGCCGCCTCGGAGGCGTCAGGGGTGTCAAGCTAAGTTTAACGTTACTCGGCCTACATGTCCTGACTGTTTGGGTTGCATCCCGCCGCGGCATGTGTGCCGTTGGTCATGGCGCCTGACAAAACTTGGAGGTGGTCCCGGATTTAAGATTTTACGATCACCATGACACTACAACCGGCTCTGCCATGGCGTCACATATCTCGGTCCCCAACGTGATCTTGGACTGGTCCGGCGATTGCTGAGGGAGCTGCACGGCGCGAGGCGCGGGCTTGAGTTAATTGCTCATGCGCATGGCGTCAAGCATGGCGAGCCTGGAGCGGCACATAAACAATAGGCGGGTCGTTGGGAGAGTGAGAATCCTCAATGATGGGCCGTCGACAGCTGCATTTACGAATCACGAGGCATGGCAGGCTTGACTATGGCAGCGGTCTGGTACGAGCGGGGCCACTCGAGTCATAGCATCGTGTCAGGTTTATAGCGTAGGCTGGGCGGCAGGAGCTTTTTTGGCAGGGCAGAGATGCTAATGATAATAAAGCCCAGAGCTACCGCATAACGGCTTGATATGTGATTTTGGATCACAAGACTAGCTGTGATGGTGGGGACTGATTGTTCCCCTCTCTTTATCAACGGCCTAGATCACTGAGGGGTAGAGAGGGGGAGGAGGGGAGCAAGGTAGAGGGGGAAGAACGGACGAATGAGAAGCAAGTGGAGGAAGAGACAAGATTGAAGTCGGGGTCGTGGCCGGCATGGCGAGAGCGGGAGCTCTTTCCCGAGAGACAGCGAAAGTGCGTAGGGCGGCTACGAAACAGAAGGCAGAAACATTAGTCCAATGGTGAAGTCCCCGGCGAGATGGGAGCCGTTTCGAACCTGGTGATGACGATCCAAGAGCACCCGGCGAACGATAGCGGCGATACTATGAATGGCGCGAAAAGACGGAAACACCTGGAACAGGCAAGGGGTGGGACTGTGGCAGTGTGATGGCGATTGATGAGATGGCATGCTTTAGGAACACGGGGCTACGTTTTCCTGTGGAGAGTTCTCGATAAAGGAAGCCGAGACGTGCCCGCCAGAAGCTGTAGCAAATGGGCGACGCGTACGGATATTTCTGCGGGTCGGCCGATTTGTTCCCCACGTTGCGGCCGGGCGAAGATCCAGAATGGTGGTCCGGCTCAAATTGCGGGTGGCGTCTATCTGGCATAACAAGCTCGGTTATGCATTGCCAGAAATGGATGGGCAATCGGACGAAGCCCCACGAAACGAAACATCCAACCGGGACGAGGCGGCGGCCGAATGCCAAATTCCATACGAATCAACGCCAGGCCATAGACGGCGGCGGATAGCTAGCGGAGAGCCATGAAGGTGGGGGAAGCTCTCTAGCGCTTATACCACGTAGATGAGGATCCCTTCCTCTCGGTGAGGTGCGAGGTGTGAGATGTCGATGGCGGCAAGGCTCAGGATTATGTCAACCACGAATTCCCATCTCTCCTGCCCCTTTCTAGTTGGTCGGCGACCTCTCTCTCCGCGCACAGGTCATTAATACGACCAATGGAAGCCCAACAGCTCCAGCCGCCTCCACCCCGCGAACCAGCAAAATGGGAATTGACACGCTTCACATCTCATGGAGCATATAGGCTCGGCACGCCCAAAGTAGCGGGCACTGATAGCAAGCGAGGGCACAAGAAGGGGGTTTAATGGTGAACAGCAAGTTCTGCTGGACGGCTTTGCAACGGCCCGGATTGGTGGCCTGGTTCACAAAACTACCTTCCTTCAGCCTGCCCCCCGCCAGGTTTACCTTGGACACCCATGCAGCACATATGATGTTATTTTACCCTGTTTTCCTGGCCCTCTCCTCTCTCCCCTCCTCGGTCGCAGTCATCAGTGCTTTCTCGCTCGCGGCGTAGAAGCTCTGCTCGTCGATACAAATATTGTGTGAGCCCCATTTCTCAGATACGAGACGGCGGGAACATGGAGAAGGAAATTCGTCACTGGCATCCCCATATCACTTGTCTCTTCGCCCCTTGATGTCCGGCCTCCTGACGATCCATATATTATCTACTGTGTTCCACCACCCCGCCAGGTGACAAGGGACTCCTGACCTTCAAAGCGCTCCAATCTGTACCTAAGCATACTCGATATCGTTCCAGGAAACCGACGTACAGCCAGCTGTGCATCGCAGCTACACGGCTCACTGACAGAGCATTCTATGAGCTGGTCTTGGACGCGGAGTCAAGCTCAACGGTCCTTTCGGCTCGCCAGAGACACCATGTGCGTGCGCAAGATCTTCATCCACCACAGGTGCGGCCACCGGATCACCGAACTCCTGCAGATCTGCAGCAACGTTGAGTGCAAGAGAACGAAGAAGGAGGAGGTGATTACCAACAAGTACGCCTGCATCAATATGCAGTGCGGCTACTACGGCCAATTCTAGCACCCGGACCGAGCAACCTACAAGATCCCCCCTGCCTGCTCGCTCACTCGCCAGCTTGCTTGCGAGCGCTTCGCGGCTTGGCGCCTCTGTGCTGGAGCTTGCTACCACCAGGTTAGGTCTTGGCGCTGGTAGCTGCGGGAATTTGAAAGCGAATATGTCGTGTATATGCAGGCTTGCCAGGCACTGCATCTGGTGGATGCCGTTACAAGGTTGAGACGGATGGCCCAATCACTGTTGGCGACTAGATCCAGTTCGGCAGGTAGATACAGCCCAAAGAAGAAAGCATTCGTGCGACACGAACCAGTCAGCCAGTCCCAAGCAGTGCAGAGAGCCGCCAGAAACCCTGACCCACATCAGTCCAGCGCCAGAGAAAGCGTCACAGAAGTGCTTTTGTTCGGCGTATTATTTCGACTGCAGAGTTATTCGTAGAAGCTGAAACCTGAAAAACACCTTGGGACGAAATTGGGGTATCTGACATGCCTCCTAACCCTAACCACAAAATCGCTAAACTCCCGTCATTGTACACGATAACCAGAGACCATATGCCATTCCACAATTTCCACCATACATGATCGCTACGTCATGTCCCGATCATGGAGCATCTGCCACTTGGTATGCGAGGCATTGATATGCGTCCTCAGATGCTCTGCACTCTCATACTTTTCCGTTTTTCCACTGCTCGTGCACAACACGCACCCGTACGCCTTCTTATCGCAATGAGACTTGGCCAAGAACCTCGCTGTCATACGGAACCCCTCCTTCAATAAAATCGCGTCCTTCCTGTCTGGTAGCACGGGATTCCATCTATACCCGCACTTACACCGCTTCTCGTTCTGGGGCGTCGTCTTGGTCGGGTTGACCTGGAACGTCATGGCCTCGGGGCAAAACACGCTGAACACGCTATTTTTCGGTCGCAGCATGTGGCTAGGTCCAGCATCGGAGCCGATCCACGTCGATTCCGTGTCGTCGGGCACAAGCTTTGGGGTAGGTGGTGGGGACGGGGGATCGGATTGGAAAACGAGGGGACCTGAGCTAATGGTCATGGCTGTGGTCATACGGTCGTCATCCAAGAACCCGGGCCCGCCATCTCTTTCTTGCATTTCGGCTTGAAACAGGCTGTCCTGTCGAGATCGGGGTTTCGGCATGGGGAGTTCCCTGGGGATCGGCCGACCGATGGCAACTCGTTGATACTGGGCCGCGAGGGCCTTGACGCTGCAAACCCTGGCTGATTCCGATGCCTGTAGTAACTGGGCTAGATCGACTGGGCCACCGCTCTTCGTTGTGCTCGCGCGCTGTAATTCCTCCAATCTTTCGTGTAGATTTTGTAATTGTACCAGCATTTTCTCTCGTGTTCCGGCTGTACAGTACCAGTTTAGTCTGAGCCCGTGATCAGAAGCAGGGGGTGGAGGGACGTATAGAACTCACAGTCGCCGGTTGAGAACTCGGTCCCTATTATGGACAGCCCATTGTCAAACGTCTCCCTGATCATGGGCCCCGATATCCGGAGCGAAGTGCTCAGCGCGCATGTTGAGCTGGATACCGGTCGTGACTGCGACGACTGCCTCCGATATGTGTTTCCTTGCCATCTCGCGTGCTTCCATGTGGAGTAGTGGTGTAATAGTGATGTATATGCATCGACCATGGCATTGACGATGCCCACAACCGTAGAAGGTTGTTGCTCCATGATAAATCGGGTGTTTGGCCTTTGGGTGCGTAATCAAATCGGGACAAAACTTTCAAATTGAACAGCTCATTATGCGCGGTATGCTCGTCCTCCTCGATTGCCTTGCGCGCAAGACTACGGGAGAGTTCGATTGAGGACCGTGTCGAGCAAGGTCGGGGCAATAGTCCTTCCAGTGCGAGCGCGTCGCTAATTGACCGAGAAGATTGCTAATTCCGAAGCAACAGCTCAACCGACGGCAAAAACGTCTCGAGGAAACGCTATATTTCGCTCCAGTAAAATTAGCTCAAGGTTTTTCCTCGCAACAATAGGAATCTTGGTTAGATGCGAAGTGGACGGGCGGGCAGGTCGAAGATGAATTGAGCGGAGGATTTCTTACTCTCATGAGCTGGTCACTAGACATACTTATCGGCGTGGCCTGTCCCCTTCAGTTCTCCCAATATCGCTCGCCCGTCGTGCAGAGGCTGCGCCCGCTCGAAAGTGGCCATTGCACCGTTTTTTGCACCGGCCGAAAGCCACAACGCGGCCGAGGGATGCGCTCGACCAAAGAGATGGTGTGCGCTGTCTGCAGGAAACCGCACCAAATATCCAAAATCCAGCACTGCTGGAAAGTGGTCAGGGTCGATTTCTGCTGTCACAGGTGATGCTGGATTGTCCCTGTCGCAGATCTCCCGCCGGGCTAGCCTATGATGCTTCCCTGGGACGAGTGAAGTGTAATACTCAGCATCAAAGACGGTTCCACGGAAGCCTGGTAGGGCATCGAAGAAAAGGAAAGTGATACCCACTTGGCCACTTCCGAGGGCTTTTAGTGGTCTACTACTATGAATGAGCAATCAAACGACCTGGTCGACATCCAGCGTCTGGGCGATCATCCCTGATTCGTCTTAAACGTGAAGACCAGATCCCAAAGGTTTCCGAACTGGCAACAATTCAACAGAGCTGGAGAGTACGAATAGAGCTTTACCCAGCTGGGGTTGGCAAGGGGGTTTCAGGAAGGTCGATGTAATTCTCGGTCGTAATTCTAGAGTCTGACGTAGTTCGGACGGAGCACAAATAGCGGGGCAGCCCTCAACTCTATGCCGGAAAATACGCTTGGAATTTCATAGATGCTCTCCCAACTGCGAGAGCTGGTTGGACATTGAACTCTACATGATGTAGGGACATATTGTATGAAAGGGGCAAGCGTGCGGAGGAAGGGATGGCGACCTAGGTACACATTACTATATCATTGATACCTCTGCGCCCTGAGAGCCAACATTCCACAGCCAGCTGCAGAGCTTGGATGATACTATCCTCAGATCTTTGCTCGGACCCTCACTACCAATCTCCAGCCCTTGAGATAGATCATAATCCTGTTGTCGCGCAGACCATGGCGCCCCGAAGTCATCTCGCACGCAGACATGCACTCGGAGCAGGCCAGTTTAGCCCCCGCCGATGTCTCAAGGCACCTACTGACTTGGAAGTCGGGGCAATCGATGCCCTTGGCCTTAGCCCAGGCGCACCACCAGAGCTGCTCTGAGCATCCATCCATACGCTTCTCGCAGCCACAGGCGAAGATATTTCGTCTCTCATGACACATTCTGAAATTTCTTAGTGTGTGGATTACAAGCGAAAGCGAGGCAAGGCACAGGATGATGGCGGCGTTGAAGGATCCGTGATGTCTCGTCCGATTGTGTGCTTCGCGGATGCTGCTAACCTTGTAGAACACGTCTCTTCACGGCGGTCGCATCATCGTTATATACACCGGCCGATGGTGCTCGACCACGCGTCGGTCGAGGACAGTGTTCCATTGTCGAAGGCATTTGGACAAGGCGAGTGCAAGCACCTATTGTCTGGCGAATACCAAGCCCGGCCATCTGAAAGTGCCTGCTATTGCCACTATTTCTGTTCTTTTAAATAATCCCACACAAGGTATGCACCTCTGTTTGGGCCAGTGAGCCAAATGGGGAAAGGGGGGAAGACGATATTATCACTCCGTGATATGCATATGAAGCTTTTCAGTATTTTGTCTATGGTCACCTCGGCTGCAGGTGCCTCACACAAAGCCGCAACACTGTCATCAGCTGCCCCGACAGGCTCATCGCCAGACTACGAACCCTCCTGTTCGGAAATGAACTTTTCAGCCTCCAGGGCGGCCATGCAGCCAGTTCCTATGTAAGTCAGCATCATATTCGGGAAACACAAATCCACAACGCAAACTCACCTGCGCTAGTAATAGCCTGCCTGTATTTCTTGTCCTGGACATCGCCAGCCGCAAAGACGCCCTCAATACTTGTCAGGGACGTGCCAGGTTGTGTTTGAATATAACCATCGTCGTCCATTTCTACTTGGCCTTTCACCAATAATGTAGCCGGGTCGTGACCGATGGCATAGAAGAGGCCATTCGCCTGGATTGTCGACTTCTCGCCCGTGACCGTGTCCTCAACAACCAAGGCATTCATCAAGCCGTCATCGCCACCCTTGATCTCCACTGGCTTCGTGGTAAACCTCACCGTGACCTTCTTATGTGCCAACAGCCGCTTGGCCATAATGTTGCTCGCGCGTAACTTATCTTTCCTCACGACCACCGTCACGTGGCTACCATATTTTGTCAGAAACATGGCCTCCTCGGCGGCCGAATCGCCCCCGCCGACAACCACGAGATGCTTGTTTCGGAAGATGGGCACGGCGCCGTCGCACACGGCGCATGCCGAGACTCCGTTCTGCCAGTATTTATCCTCACCCGGGAGGTCGAGACGCCGGGCTGACGCGCCGGTGGCGATAATAACTGCGTCGGCCGTGTGCTCCTCGTCCCCGCCAAATTCGGTACTGTACTTGAAGGGCCGCTTTGAGAGGTCGATCTTTGTGACGGTGTCGGTTATGATTTCGGTGCCAAATCGTTCAGATTGCGCCTTCATTTTTTCCTGTTGCCAGTTAGCCCCATGCCAACCCATTGGACGCTCCAGGCGTGAGTAGGATTGAAATCCACCATTAACTCAGGCCCTCCTATTCCATCGGGAAAGCCGGGGAAGTTCTCAACATCCGTGGTTGTGGTCAGCTGGCCTCCGGCGGCAATACCGTTCGCCAGGAAGCCTTCGTATAAGATAGCTGCCAGTCTTTGGTGTTAGGCTTGATCTTCTCGTTCGCTCCAAGTGTCGTCCAAGCCGAACTTACGCTTCAGCTCGGCTCTTGCCAGGTAGATGGCAGCCGTATGGGCGGCGGGCCCCGACCCAATAACTTCCCAATGTCAGCAAAACCCGACGCGTTTCGATCCCTCGCCTCCGCAAATACTCACTAACGACTTTGCTGTGCATTCTCCTCGCTCCTAGTCCAGGCGGAGAATTGCCAGATTTCTTAAAGGCAGCAACCGTGGCAGCTATAGATAAACCAGTCACGCTCGGACGAAACGTCCTCGAAAACGCGAACGAGAACAGTTTGGCGGTATTGTTTGTTTGAGCTTAGGCCGTGCTAGTTTGAAGACGGCGACTCAGCTCTCCTTTATGCTGCAACAATACGATACCTACAGGAGCATGCAGCGGCTTTTTTCGCTCTTGTAGGATTTCAAATCTGTAGGTGGCCGGCCGAGCTGAGAAATCCGCTGCGCATGGCGTGATTTGGAATCGTCAATTCCGAATGAACGAAGCGCGAATCGGCGTGGATAGGAGCGATTCCAAAGCCCCCACGTCTCCCCGTGCCCCCCGCAGTGCCGCCGCATTGTTGCTAGGCGGAGACACGCAGAGAAGGTTGACTAAGCGACTCCAGCGCTCGCGGGTGCCAAATGAACACTTTGCAGGCCGGTGTGCCAACCAACTCACGCAGGTCTGAAAAAGCAATTATCTGCTTGTGTTTCTTTGTGCAGGGCTGTTTGCACAGGCGTCTCGAAGAAGCTAATGCTCGTCACCGTCCTGCCGCCCCCCAGCACCCCCGCTCCGGAGTTTCGTAATTCCAAGTATGCCAAAGGGTCGATTTACATGCGGAAAGTCCATGCCGATAAAGAATTGCTGCTGTTGAAGAAGCCCAGCAAGCGATCAAGAAAGCGGAACACGTCAGGAGATAAATCCCGAACACGAGCACAATCCCGTCGTCATCATGGCAGCCTTACGGCCGCCGTCAGTAAAAGCTAGGTGGAACACATCATTCGCGACCAGACGTGAATGGCTAGCTTGAGAGGAAATGAGACGAATATGCTAGAAGTCTAGGAGAAAACTCGAGAGAACTCGAAGGGAGCGCGACACATCTCGAGGACCGGCTCTCTCCGACTGATTGAAATCATTAGTATGGGCACGGGCAGTGGGTTAGGCAGCCGACGTACGTCGCGAGTAAAAGCCGTGCGTAGTTCCTCGTCAACGGCTGCAACCTGATGTCGAGTGCCAATTACCACTTGTGCCGCGTATAGTTAAGACGGAGTTCCGCCGTTTTCTTGTGGTTAATCCTTTGAAGAAACATGCCTCTGTATCCTTTAACAACATACCCTGACAGCGGTAGCCCCTCGACTTTACGGCGTCTTCCAAATCCATAATATTAACAAATCCGAAATTCACCAGCGTGGAGCAATTGGCAACTGGGGAGCATAGCTATATCGGGCAGCTGGACTTTTCCCTTCGAGAAGCTAAAATATACTCTCCTAGCTTCATACGCTGTCTCATCCCGTCAATATGGCGTCAATTCCCAAGGCGATGCGCTCCTTAGTAGCGCCGAAATATTGCGACCCAGCAAAATACGAAATTGTTGAACTTCCGGTGCCGTCGATTCAGCAGCCTGATGAAGTGCTAGTCAAGATACACGCCGCGGCAATTATAACGGCGGACACTCAGTTGGCCAACGGAGGTTTCAGGATGCTTGCTACGCTAGAGTGAGTTGCCGCCCGAACTTCTCGGTCTGCGGTCTGCAACAAAGCCACTGACACGTCAAAAGATTCCCTATCAAAATCGGAGCTGAGGGTTCTGGCATTGTCGTTGAAGTCGGCAGCGGTGTCAAGTCTCTCAAAGCCGGAGATGCCGTATACGGCCTTCACTTTCGGCGACCTTTACTCCCTCTCAACACACCACCTGGATTCTGCTCTGAGTATGCGGTAACGAGCGACAGCCTTCTGCTCCGGAAACCGCCCAACCTGACCTTCGAAGAAGCTGCGTCTGTTGCGGGATCGGCCGTCACAGCGTATCAAAGCATCCGAAGAGGTCTCGAGCTGATGAACAACCCGGCTGGATCCTTGGAGGGAAAGACCGTCTTCATGCCTGCTGCTCTTAGTGCCACCGGATCTGTCGGCGCACAGATGATCAAGAATGTGTTTGGAGCCGAGAAGCTGATTGCTACCGTCTCAACGCCGAAGGTGCCGCTGGTAGAGCAGCTCTTGCCCGGTATAGTGGACAGGGTCGTCAACTACAAAACCCAAGACGTCGTGAAGGAGGTGGGCAAAGGTGTCGCAGACTTCATTTACAACACCCAGTGGGGCATAACAGGCACCTTCCCCATTGCCAACCCGCAGAGCGGTGTAATTGTGTCCATCGCCAGTATTCCGCGGGCGGCAACGATCAAACTGGTGGTTGGCGCCGACAACGTACCATTCTGGATGGCGTGGGCGCTGAATCTGGCCCAATGGTGGTACGACTGGAAGTTGAGGGGAACCAATGTCAAGAGAGATTTTGTCTCGGGCAACCCATCCGCCAGAGAGGATCTGGAGAAGGTCGGGGAGATGATTGCCATGGGGAAGATCAAGCCCGTCATGACGGTTGTGGACTTCAACGATATTGATGCCGTGAGGCGCAGCTGTGGGCAGGTCGCTGCAGGGAAGGGTGGATTAGGGAGGTTGGTGATCAAGATCGCCTGAAGTTGCGATAGATGATCCGGCACTTGTTTAATTCGTCTGCGGACAGAGTTTGGGGGCGCCGAGTGGATAAGGCAGGACCTTCCCCCTATGTCGTCAAGCGCGACTTACCCCAAACGTCCTTATCCGATGACTCCAGTCTCTAGGATGCTCAAATTAGGCGGGCGGGTGTCGTTCGTTGTTCCTGCACCCAGAGGCACTGTGATGCCTGGGGCGAAGGATTTCCTGTGGATGGGTTTGCAGTTTGCGCAGGCGCTTATATGTGCTAAACTGAGGCTAGCATGACCAAGGCGCAAATTCTCACCGTATCCGCCTATTTATTGTATGCGGGCTGTGATTAGTTTGTGTTTCGAAGCTTCTACACTTGGCGTCGCTCCCGTTGAGCTAGCTATTGCTGCCTACGTTGGCAGCCAAGAACATCACATCGAGCTGTTGGAAACTTAACATATCGAACACTATGACCGTTCCCCCTTGAGGAGGTTACGACTACCAAGGTCAGGTATTGCATGCAGGCATTTCTCTCCTCTTGGCTAGAATATGGTCTATATTTTAGTAATATATTTCCATATAAGATGCGTGCTTCGGCCTACCTTATGCTACTAGCAACATCCATCTCCCAGAGTAGATAGAGACTTGTGTTCCCGTGTCAACCAAACAGAATTCCACCAACTCTCGAACCCTTACATATTTACTCGACTGAAGCTCTTTGTGTTTTTTAGCCATGACAAGACAACCATCATCTCTCCACAAAATGTTTGTACCGTCCCGTTGTCCAGACCGCCGATCCTGCATTGGGTGCTGCAGCCGTGTCCCAATTCTCACCACGCATCCGTGCTCGAGTCCAGTTTGGGCACCAGGTGAAGACCTGCGACCCCGTTTGCCAACTTGTCTCGGAGTTGTTCTTCCCATTGCCCCCGTAGCTTTGATTTTGCCAACGATGTCTTTTTCATGACCCCTGTCGATGGCAATTCGCAGGGCAGTGCGTCCTCTTGAGTCGACGAGCTTTGTATTCGCACCTGCGTGAAGGAGCGAGGTGATCGTTTCGCTGTTGCCGGCCATGGCAGCCACGTATAGTGGTGCGCGGCCACGAACGTCTTGGAAGTTAATCAGAGATACGCTGCCGACTTGTTCTTTGGGTAGCGTCCTAGTTAGAAACCCAGCCATTCGAGCGGCGTTCCCACTGGCTGCTGCAGCGAGGTGTAAAGGCGTTTGTCCATCGACCTGTGTCCACTGCACGAGCGCCAGCCACTTCTTGGGTGTTTCTGCAGGTTGGCCGTCGCGATTTCTTTCGAGAAACTCCCAAATTGCCCCTAACACGTTGAAGTGGCCATTGCGAGCTGCAATGTGAATGGTATTTACACTCCACAACTTGGTCGGCACGGCAGGATGGGCGCCATACCGGAGAAGCAACCCCACGAGCTCTACATCGCCCCGCTCACAGGCATCGTGAAGTGCAGTGTCACCGGTCGGTGGATTCCGCTCATCAATGTTCTTCTCTGCCGAGAGAAGGCGTCGTACAATTGTGGTACGGACTCGGGCATTTTTCCAACTGGCGCTGGCTTGCTACCCCGTGGACTGCGAATGCTCTCTTGTACCTCTTCCATGCTAGTAGTCAGCCACCCGGAGAGTATCCTGCAAGGGAGATTGTGTCAGAAACAGAGCACCCAAATATGTTTGTCTGTTGAGAGTCACTCACTCTCCCTGGCAATGCATGCTCTTCTTTTATTTTATTTTAATTCATTACGCTTATGCAGCCCAAAAGCTATGAAGCGGCTAGCTATAAGGCCCGCTAGCGAGGCCGAGAGAAGGTAAAGAAATC
>Ga0247774_1001372_pt1 | contig 12327 bp, 8 predicted proteins | sample UWRJL001104B6_FD_179933 | JGI IMG/M metagenome (GOLD analysis project Ga0247774, IMG submission 179933) | Plant litter microbial communities from Arlington Agricultural Research Station in Wisconsin, United States - UWRJ-L001-104B-6 | ecosystem: Environmental > Terrestrial > Plant litter >... | reverse complement strand
GGAAAATTCACGCCTTTGTTGTTGGAAAGCGGCCCGCCGACGACGACGCGGCAGTACAATTCCCGCGCGGCGCGGTCTACTTTTTCGACGCGCATTTCCACTTTCCCGTCGTCTAGCAGAATCAGTGCTCCCTCTGGAACTTCGTCTGCTAGGGGATCGTAGGTGACGGAAGAAATGAGCTCGGTGCCGGGAACCTGGCGGCTGGTGAGAATGAAAGGATCGCCGTTTTTGACAACTATAGAGCCTGTCTCAAAGCGCCCCAAACGAATTTTCGGGCCTTGGAGGTCTTGGAGGATGGCGACCGGCTGGTTGAGTTCAAAGGAGGTTTGCCGGATTAAGCGAATGCTGCGCTGGTGGTCTTCTTCTGTTCCGTGGGAAAAGTTGAGTCGCAAAGTTGTGGCACCGGCTTCTATGAGCTGGCGCAGCACTTGAGGGTCCGAAGTTGCGGGGCCAATGGTGGCGACGATTTTAGTCCGGCGTAGGGCTTTTGGCAATTGCATCAGCGGTGTTCTGGGGAGGCAGGTGGATTTCTTGTTTAAATTTCGGCTAACGTTTCATCTTTGCACTACAAGCAATGACGCTAGTCTCAAGTCTTAATAATTTTGATAGTCGTCAAAAAAGCAGGTATTGAACAATATATAGAATATCTGACTTTTTACCGATCGGTAATTTTTTCTTGGGGATCGCCCTTTTTAGCAAATTTTTCCGCTCTCAGGCTTGACATAAATACAGAGATACCCATTGATTTTATTTGGTCTGCAGAGTTCTTTTTGCTAATCTAGCACTGCTATCCTTGCACAACATCAATAGACCTCTTGCAAAAAGGCACCAGACCCCTCCCCAACCCTCCCCGAAGTCGCGGTCCGGGAGTCTAATTTTTCTTGCTTCCCCCCGAAGCCGCGGGGGGACCGAGGGGGGTGAGTTTTTGACTTTTGCAAGAGGTCTAATACTTTCCTGTTTGTGCAGAGGCTAGTTTTTGGCGATCGAACTCAGTTCTTTCATAAAACTTTACTATTGTCCGGCTTGTATCTTATACTACGCAAGTGTGAAATATTAAGGAGTCTTAACAAAGATGTCGGAGGCAGGACGGCCGCTGACAGTGCCGAAAGAGTTTCTGAGTCCTCCCGGTGACTTCAATCCGACACTGCTGCTGTTTTTGAGTGCAGTAGCAATTATCGTGATTTCTAACTTGGGTTTCTGGTGTTGGGGATGGCCGCAGTGGTGCTGTTTTTCGCTGAATGTGTTGGCATTGCACATGGCCGGAACTGTGATTCACGATGCGTCTCATAATGCAGCCCATCGCGATCGCACGATGAATGCTATTTTGGGACACGGTAGCGCGCTGATGTTGGGTTTTGCTTTCCCGGTGTTTACGCGGGTACATATGCAGCATCACGCCCATGTCAATGACCCAGATAACGATCCAGACCATTATGTTTCGACGGGCGGGCCTTTGTGGTTGATTGCTGCGAGGTTTTTTTACCACGAGATTTTCTTTTTTAAGCGCAAACTGTGGCGGAAATACGAACTATTGGAATGGTTTCTCAGCCGTTTGTTTGTGATCGGGGTGGTTTATATCGCGATTCAGTACGACCAATTAGGTTATGTGCTGAATTTTTGGTTTTCTCCTGCTTTGGTGGTGGGGTTGGCCTTGGGGTTATTTTTTGATTATTTGCCGCACCGTCCGTTTCACGATCGCGATCGTTGGAAAAATGCCAGAGTATATCCTAGTCCTATTCTAAATATCTTGATTTTGGGGCAGAATTATCATCTGATCCATCACTTGTGGCCTTCTATTCCTTGGTACAATTACAAGCCTGCTTACGAAGCTGTGAAGCCGCTGTTGGATGAGAAAGGTTCTCCTCAAAGTTTGGGAATATTGGAAGGGAAAAAGGACTTTTGGAGTTTTATATATGACATTTTTTTAGGGATTAGGCTGCATCACAAGAAAGCGTCTGATTGACAAAAAACCCGGTTTCTTTGGGAGGCCGGGTTTTTTTTGTATGGCAGAAGGAAGAAGGCAAATGCAATTGGGGGTAATGGTTTTAGAAAGAAGCTAAGTAGGGGCCCAGAAACCGGGTTTTTTTACGAAAATATTTGGTTGTAGTCTACAGATTCGGTAAAAAACCCGGTTTCTTTGGTGGGAGTGCATAAATTCTGGCGTTGCAAAGAAATGGAAAAATTTCCAGCAGATGTAGTTTTAATCCCCTCTCGGGGAAGTGGTAAAGGAGACCAGGAAAGCCACTCATATCAACTCCGGTAGCATCGGAATTAATATTACTCACAGTCAGGACACGGCAGTGCCGTGTCCCTACCCCCATTAATTGTAGGGACACGGCACTGCCGTGTCCTCTATATCATTCCGATGCAACCGGAAACAATATCAGGGGCCCAGCGGAACAACCAGTTTGGAGTTTCAATCCCCTCTCGGGGAAGTGGTAAAGGAGAGTTAGCATTGCGGCATCGGATATCCAATTGTTTGTTTTAATCCCCTCTCGGGGAAGTGGTAAAGGAGACATAAGTCTGCTTGGATGGTGTCAATTCCACGCTATTTAAGGTTTCAATCCCCTCTCGGGGAAGTGGTAAAGGAGACGAATTGTCGCTGAGGCAACATCCAAAGAATTCCGTGTTTCAATCCCCTCTCGGGGAAGTGGTAAAGGAGACCAGAATGAAGTACCTACTTGCACGCATGCAACTCAAGAGTTAAAAGTTTCAATCCCCTCTCGGGGAAGTGGTAAAGGAGACGCAGGCGGAGATTACGAAAAAGTCGAGGTTTCCTAGTTTCAATCCCCTCTCGGGGAAGTGGTAAAGGAGACGCAGCTTTGCCTTTTTTTGGCCTCCAGGGACTAATGGAGTTTCAATCCCCTCTCGGGGAAGTGGTAAAGGAGACGATTCTGAAAACGTGGTAAATCTAGGCGAATACAGGGAGTTTCAATCCCCTCTCGGGGAAGTGGTAAAGGAGACCTCTTGTGGTGAATTTGACACACAGCAGGAGGCTTTTGAGTTTCAATCCCCTCTCGGGGAAGTGGTAAAGGAGACGGATTCAGGTATCGGCCCCTCAGTAACTGACTGGGAGTTTCAATCCCCTCTCGGGGAAGTGGTAAAGGAGACTTCAAAACCGGACTCAGACCCGCGTTGATGCCATCGAGTTTCAATCCCCTCTCGGGGAAGTGGTAAAGGAGACTCACTGTCCAGACGGGAAAATCCCGGATTGTGGTTTCAATCCCCTCTCGGGGAAGTGGTCAAGGAGACTTAACTACGGAGACATCTCAGGGTATGGTGACAAGATAGAGTTTCAATCCCCTCTCGGGGAAGTGGTAAAGGAGACAAAGAAGAAACTACGTCGGGATAACACTTCTTAGAGTTTCAATCCCCTCTCGGGGAAGTGGTAAAGGAGACAAATGGGTATTAACTGGTCAGAGTGTTACCTTTAGTTTCAATCCCCTCTCGGGGAAGTGGTAAAGGAGACGCAAAAAAAGGTTTATCTTGTCAGATAGGAGACCCGCAAGTTTCAATCCCCTCTCGGGGAAGTGGTAAAGGAGACTGTTCGGCCAGGGAGCCTTACCCAGAAAGGGTTTCAAGCCTCAAATCGACGCACCATTTTTTACCTGTCAATAAGACCGTAAAACCTGCAATAAGCTCAGTTGCTTGCAAGCCGTAACCCTTGGTATCAGAGTAATCGACGCACCCCAACGAGAAAATCAGGGTTTTGCCGATCGCCCTAGGTGCGTCGATCGCCCATCTGCGACACTGAAATTAGCCGCATATCAAAAAAAAACTATGCAATTTTCAACGTTCTGGAGCGATCGAGCTTTGCAACTCGCAAACTCACCATACACATCAACCTGCAATTTGTCAACAACAATGAGATTCAAATCCGACGAGATCCCTTTTTGAGTTGTCGGGGCGACAAAATCAAAGAAACCGGGTTTTTGCGGTTGTAGTCGGCTGTAACCGAGTATTCTAGAAAAAACCCGGTTTCTGGCGGCCCGTGAGTCTAGGAATGTTTGACTTATTGAATTGTGGGGGCGATCGACTTTCACAATCGCCAAGCCTAATTTTCCCCAGCCCCCGCCACCGCTAAATTCCAATCCGGCCGCAAATTTTGAGCTCCCCGCAAATAAGGATGATAAATTTCAGTATGTGCCGGCCAGTTAACCAGAATTAAAAACCGGATGCAGCGTTCCAAAGCACCCTCAACGTGCATTTGCTGTACGTCCAACAAAGCAACATTACACCAGTGAGGACGTTCGCGGGCGATCGCAGCCGGAAACACAGCATCTAAATCGCGAGTAGCAGAAAACGTAGCACTAATAATTAAATCGGGATTTAAATCATTTTTTGCTTCTAATTCATCTAATAATTCTTTCACCGCTTCTCGAATTGCTGCCACCGAATTCTCGCTAGCAGTAGTTGCCCCACGAATACCCCGCACTTGCCACTCCACGCAAATTTCCTCCATTTTTTTGTTATTAGTCATTAGTCATTAGTCATTAGTTATTAGTCATTAATCATACTAAATTAGGCTTAAATACCCACTTTATTTCTTAGTCCCCCCTTGAGTGGACTTCGTTTGTGTAGTTTGACCTCGAACTCCTAGGCGAAGCCAGCGCCAAGCGCTTATGATGGGCGAAGCGCCACATTGGAGTTTGAGGTCAACAGATTTCAATCGCCCAATCATCCAGGGAGTAACTAATGACTGCTGACTCCTGACCAATGACTAATTTATTTAATCACGGGCGATACATCCACAGCGGCACACCGTTAGTAGAAAGCTCGAATTCCAGCAAATTCTTGTAAGCCCAGAGCCCGGATGTATCCAGACTACTCCCCAAGACGCGATTTAGGAAAGGTTTTGCTTTTTCTAGCGTGCAAGACTCGGTTTTTTCCGGGTCCAGGCCTGCGAGTTCGGCGGCAAGGCGGCGAGCGTCCTCTTCTGTTCCCAGCCGATCGACCAAACCCAATTCTAAGGCTTGCTGACCGGTAAAAACCCGACCGTCGGCAAAACTTTTCACTTTCTCAACAGCCAATGAACGGGCTTCCGCAACGGTTTCGACGAATTGCTGGTAGCTGGTGTCGATCAAGTCTTGCAGAATTTGCTGTTCCGGATCCGTCAATCCTCGATCGAATGCCAAGATATCTTTATACGGGCCAGATTTAATCACCTCAAAAGAAACGCCTACTTTTTCTAACAGCCGTTCTATATTGTTACCCCGGATAATCACCCCAATGCTGCCAGTAATTGTACCGGGATTAGCAACGATATGCTCGGCTCCCATGCCGATGTAAACTCCGCCAGAAGCTGAAATATTGCCGAAACTGGCGACAATTTTGACTTTTTCGCGCAAACGCTTGAGCGCGCTGTAAATTTCCTGGGAATCGCCCACAGTGCCGCCAGGGCTGTCTATCCGCAGCAGCAAGGCGGGAAATTTGCGTTCTTCAACGGTTTTGAGAGCTTCTAGGACTCCTTTGCGGGTTTCTCCGGCAATGGCTCCGGTGATTTCGATACGGGCTATTTGTTTGCGGTAGCGGGGCTTGAATGGCCAAATCATGGGCAGTGTACAGGCAATGTTACGGATTTTTGTAGCTAACTTCTTATAGTGTGCCTTATTCATCGGGGTAGATGTTGTGCCTGTGTTCGCAACAGGCAAGATGCCTGTTGCACAAGAAAATTCTGGATTGTGGAACAGGCATCTTGCCTGTTCATCATGGCGGCAACAGGCAAGATGCCTGTTGCACAAGAAAATTCTGGATTGTGGAACAGGCATCTTGCCTGTTCATCATGGCGGCAACAGGCAAGATGCCTGTTCCACCTTGATTTTGTGGAACAGGCATCTTGCCTGTTCCAAATTCTTCGCAACAGGCTTTTGGGCTTGTTCCACCTTGATTTTGTGGAACAGGCATCTTGCCTGTTCATAATGGCCGAGATTTGTGCGATCGAATTTAACTCAACAGCGATATATAATTGTAAAAATTGCTTAACAAATCTACATCATTCTCGTGAGAGCCATTTTCATCAATTATTTGGAGAGTCAGCCATGCAGCTAAAGCTTACCGATTCAAAACTGCCTTTTGCCCCGCTGTTGCTAATTGCGCCGTTTTTCCTGTGGGGAACCGCGATGGTAGCGATGAAGGGGGTGATGCCACACACAACGCCGCTGTTTGTGGCTGTCGTGCGTTTGATACCTGCGGGTGCGTTGGTGCTGCTGGCGGCGGCTTTGATGGGAAAACCGCAGCCGCAGGGTTGGAAAGCTTGGCTGTGGATTTCGCTGTTTGCTTTGGTTGACGCTACTTTGTTTCAAGGCTTTTTAGCCGAAGGTTTGGCGAGAACCGGTGCCGGCTTGGGTTCGGTGATGATTGATTCTCAACCGCTAGCTGTGGCGATTTTGTGTTTGTGGCTGTTTCAAGAAAAAATTGGTTTTTGGGGCTGGTTGGGATTAGTTTTTGGCGTAGCGGGCATCAGTTCGATCGGGTTGCCCGATGGCTGGATTTTGGGGCTTTTTCATCCTGAAAACGCGCAGGTTTCTGGGGGTATCGAACAGTTGTTTCAGGGTGGAGAATGGTTGATGCTGTTGGCTGCTTTGTCGATGGCTGTGGGTACGGTTTTGGTGCGCTGGGTTTGCCGTTATGTTGACCCGGTGGTGGCGACGGGCTGGCACATGATTTTGGGCGGTTTGCCGCTGTTGGCAATTTCGGCTGCAACTGAGTCTGAACAGTTTGTGAATATCGATTTTTCCGGCTGGATGGCCTTAGGTTATTCTACTGTGTTCGGAAGTGCGATCGCCTACGGTTTATTCTTTTATTTTGCTTCGAGTGGCAGTTTAACAAGTTTAAGTTCTCTTACCTTTCTTACGCCTGTATTTGCTTTGCTGTTCGGCAATTTGTTTTTGGGCGAAGTGCTCAATCCGCTGCAATCGATGGGAGTTGGGCTGACTTTGGTGAGTATTTATTTGATTAACCAGCGGGATACTTTGGGTGAAAAGTTGCGAAAACTGCGGCACGGTGAAGTGAGTGCAGAAGTTGAAGCAACAGGATTGTTAGAGTCGTCTGAGTTGAATTCTGTAGAATTACCCGTGCAGTTGCGGGTTAGCGAATTGGAATCAGAAGTTTAGCGCTTTAAGAAATTTGGGGAGAATCAGTTAATTCAAGAATTAACTGATTTGGAGTTACAATCCTAGGAGTATTAACCGGAAAATCTCGCGGGTTGCGGGTGACAATTGCATCAATTAGATTGATTACAGCAGTGCTGTACTGAATTGCAACTTCAAAATCCTTGAAGTTGCAAGTTAATGCAATTGAAATAACAGAGTTATCTACTGTTGCTACTTGACAAAATGTGGCTAACTCCCGCAAAAACTCAAGCGTTGAATCTCTACCTTTAGCTTTACAGATAATATAGTAAAGGTCACTAAAAGTAGATGCTGAAATATAGCCTTGTACCTCTCCTTGTTCAACTAAAGACAAAACTTGTTTGCTTTCGTCAAAAAATGGCTGTCTGGCAAGGGCGATATCTAAAATGATGTTGGTATCTAGCAAGATTTTCACAGATTGTATTTCTCCTTTAAAGCTTCGCATCTAGCTGCCTCTGCATCGAAGTCAGGTGAAACAGGTTCAGTATTTTCAAACCAGGCTTGCAAAGCCTTGATTTTAGTTGTCACTTTTATTTTAGGCTTAGCTTTCTCCGACTCAATTAGTGGATTGGGAGAACTGACAACCGTATCAGATCGCTGCAAGACGATGATTTCCACCTCTCCCGGTGGCATATTCACGGGTTCCCCAACTACCAAGTTGCCAGTTGCATCGATTTTACCTCTAAGTTTGTATGCCTGCACGGTAATCTCCGATAACTATGTTTCTATTATATGACATAATAACTTGCTTCATTACCAATCCTCTTCACCACCAATCTTAATGTCTCTGCTTTGAATCTCTTCTCTAAAAATTTTTAAACTGGGATTTTCTGCGTAATGCTTCATTAAAACTTTAGGCTTGCGATCTTGTTCAGAAATTACTCGATAATATTCAGGATTTTTAGCCTTAGCGTCGATCGTAAACTTGTGTTTTTTCGGAAGTTCCTGATTTAAAGTCTCGAGACAGCTCTTAAATTTAGATTTTTTATTTTTGTGGGTATAATACGGTGGAAGCAACCAACACTCAATAGAATGTACTGATATAGCCCAAATGATTCGCTGTTGACATTGACTGTAGAAATATTCGCCAATAATTTCCTCTTTAAACTTTTCGATAACTTTTTCAATCAACTCTTTAGGAGTAAATTCGCCATTTTTATCTCGCTGTGGGATATCATAATCATGCTTTTCTGAATCATCAGTATCTATTTGGATAATTATATAGTCATTAAATTGAAACGCTTCTTGAAAATTTTTTCAACGGCAATAAGTAAAAACTTGACTCCAACTACCATAACCTTTAAATTTGTTTTCATCTTTTTGATCTCTTTCTGGTTGAAGCGGTCTAATATCTAGATCGGGATTCTTGAAATATACTGCTAAAATATTTTCAATCACAATCTGCTCAGTCAATCCCTCAGTAATTAATCCAAAACTAATCATATTAAAAATTCTTAGGAAGCCCTCCGATATAGCCCCTCAAAAAAGCCTCCGATAATTTTACAGGTTCTTGTCCTTCGAGAGGTTCAGGTTTGAGAATGCGTCTAGCTTTAGTATGCCCTAATTGGTTGCGGTAGATCGCAAACAGCCGCTGTTGATCGTCATCTAAATCCAAACCGTCCAAAACTGCCGGGTTGTGGGTTGTGAATATAACTTGTTTGTCGTGTTTTTTTGCTAATTCGACTAATTCTTGGATTAACCGGCGACACAATCTGGGGTTGAGGGAAGCGTCAATGTTATCTATTGCAAAAAAACTCGGCGTGAGATCGCTAATGAACAAGGCAAAGTAAAAGAGTAAAAATAAAAAGCCTTCATTAGAATTTCTTTGATCGAAATAACTTAAATCAATGTCTAAATATTTATCTTTTATTAGGAGAGAGCTTTGCATGGGTGATAAATTTTGAGGCACTTCAAAATCTTTAAACCAATCTATCAATTGCAGCTTTTCTTTAATTTGATTGAGTGGATTTGGGTTTTCCTCTGACTTCAAAACCTTTATCAGTTTAAATAATCCTTCACCATTAATGCCTAGCGGTTGAATTTGTCCTTCTTTTTCAAAAGTGCGTAATGCTTGGTTTTCGGGAGAGTAAATTGTAAACTTACTGAAATTAGAGCCATCACTAAACTTGTTAATTGAATTTTGAAATGATATAAAAGAAGAAGATATGATAGACGACAGAATATCCTCAGTGGATATGTACTTTAAAGACTCTTTTCTTCTTTTTATTAATTCTTCTTGTATTAAGGTTTTAGATTCGTCTTTTGAATCTTCTAAAGAAATTTCAGGAAGCAGCGATGGGGATAGGTACTTTAAATACTCTTTTATTATGGTTATTAATTCTTCTTTTCTTAAAATTTTAGATTCGTCTTTTGAATCTTCTAAAGAAGTTTCAGGAAGCAGCGATTTTGTTTTATTAATCCACTGAGAATACGGCAAGTTATCATTAGATAAGATACAACTAAAGTTTTCATCATTTCCTTTAATATCAATTTTGATATCTTTATCTAAATTTTCCTTTTCAAAGGCCGATCGCATAAATGGAGGTTCTGTAACTCTGATGCCCCGAGAACCTAAAAACTCGTTATCCAGCTTGTCATCAGCCGCAGCAGAAGCAAGGGCGATCGCCTCTAGGATATTGCTTTTGCCGCAACCATTTTCACCTATCAATACAGTAACTCGTCCTAATTCTAGCTTCAGCTTTTGAATCGACTTATAATTTTCGATTCTGACTTCTCTAATCATAATTTAATCCCATATAATCTTAGTGTACTCATTGTATCTCCGATCGCATGAATCTCAAAGAACGCTTGCACAGCCATCTGATTCAAATTGTACGCGATCGCAACCCATACCTCGCATCCCAAGGGCATTTTTATGTTCAGCAATACATCCGCGAACAGTTGGCACAGTGGGGAACTGTAGAAATTGACGATTTTTCGGTGCGCGGGGGAATTCATCACAATTTGATTTTGGATTTACCCCCCCTCAGTCCCCCCCTTGCTAAGGGGGGGAAGCAAGAAGAATTACCCCTTGCTAAGGGGGGGAAGCAAGAAGAATCACCTCTTGCTAAGGGGGGGAAGCAAGAAGAATCACCCGTTGCTAAGGGGGGGAAGCAAGACAATCTGGGTATTGAAAAGCAGATTAAGAAGCGGTTGCCGCCGATCGTAATTGGTGCTCATTACGATACTGCACCCGGATCGCCTGGGGCCGATGATAATGCTACTGGTGTTGCTGTTTTGCTGGAACTCGCAAGGGATATCGCATCTAGGCCGCTCAAATATCCAGTGCAATTAGTCGCCTTTGATATGGAAGAATACGGTTATTTGGGAAGCAGTCATCATGCAGCTAAATACAAGCAACAGCAAGAGTCAATTCGGTTAATGATTTCTTTGGAAATGTTGGGTTATTGCAACCACAATCCTAATTCTCAAAGCTATCCCGCTGGGTTGAAATATTTTTATCCAAATAGTGGCAATTTTATTGCTTTAATTGGCACTTTGCGGACGGTTCCCGATTTGATTAATTTGAGTGGCAAAATTCGCAAATCTGGTCAGCCCTGCGAGTGGCTGCCGGTGCCGAATCGAGGTTTAATTGTGCCGGATACTCGCCGCAGCGATCATGTTCCTTTTTGGGATAATGGTTATCCGGCTATTATGGTGACTGATACTGCTAATATGCGAAATCCGCATTATCATCGAGGAAGTGATAGGATTGAGACTTTGGATTTGGATTTTCTGGCTGGTGTTTGTCAGGGATTGGTTGAGGCTATTCGATATATATAGCAGTTTTATTTTAACGAACCGCGAAGGCGCGAAGGGCGCGAAGGAAGGAAAGAGAAGATGAGAGAGAAACAGATATGAGTTTTATGAGTCTGAGGTTCGGATTTTTATGAAGTTTATGAATTGACTTTCAGATAATTTTGTTGAATAATTCTGAATCAGTCAAACAACAAAACTCAGGAAAAAGATATGAATGCTGATTTTCCCGATCGCACTCGCTGGCAATTCTGGATCGATCGCGGTGGCACTTTTACCGATATTGTCGCCAAGAGCCCCGACGGTAAGTTAGTCATTCACAAGCTGCTGTCGGAAAACCCCGATCGCTACACTGACGCGGCAGTTCAAGGAATCCGTGAGATTTTGGGAATTGCTGCAGATGTTCCCATACCCGCTGCACAAATTGAAGCGATTAAAATGGGGACGACGGTGGCGACAAATGCTTTGCTGGAACGAAAGGGCGATCGCACAATTCTGTTAATCACCAAAGGTTTCGGCGATGCGCTGAGAATTGGCTATCAAAACCGCCCGAATATTTTCGCCCGTCACATTGTTTTGCCCCAGATGCTGTACGATCGAGTTATTGAAGTTGCGGAACGCTACAGCGCTCAAGGTGAGGAGTTAACTGCTGTCAATCCCGAGTTTATCCCGTCTTTGCAGCAAGCATACGATGAGGGAATTCGCAGCTGTGCGATCGTATTCATGCACGGCTACCGCTACTCGGAACACGAAAAACAAGTTGCTAAAATAGCGAAAGAAATTGGCTTTACTCAAATTTCAGTATCTCACGAAGTTAGCCCGCTGATGAAATTAGTTTCGCGGGGAGATACTGCGGTTGTCGATGCTTATTTATCTCCGATTTTACGGCGTTATGTCGAACAAGTAACCAGTCAATTAAGAGAGGCAGAGCCTCTGGATATGGGTTCCCAGGCTCTGCCTGGGAACGAGGAAATGCCCAATGCCCAATCCCCCAAATTAATGTTTATGCAGTCGAACGGCGGCTTAGTGGACGCCGCACAATTTCAAGGAAAAAACAGTATTTTATCCGGGCCTGCTGGGGGAATTGTCGGTGCAGTTCAAACGAGCAAAAAGGCAGGTTTTGATAAAATTATTACTTTTGATATGGGCGGAACTTCGACAGATGTTGCCCATTTTAACGGCGAATACGAACGCGAATTTGAGACGGAAATTGCTGGGGTGAGATTGCGATCGCCCGTGATGGCAATTCACACTGTAGCAGCCGGCGGCGGTTCAATTGTCTTTTTTGACGGGGCTCGCTACCGCGTCGGGCCGGAGTCTGCAGGGGCCAATCCTGGGCCCGCTTGCTATCGCAAAGGCGGCCCCTTGACGGTGACTGATTGCAATGTGATGTTGGGGAAAATTCAACCGGATTATTTCCCGAAAGTATTTGGATTGAATG
>Ga0247774_1001371_pt1 | contig 12333 bp, 8 predicted proteins | sample UWRJL001104B6_FD_179933 | JGI IMG/M metagenome (GOLD analysis project Ga0247774, IMG submission 179933) | Plant litter microbial communities from Arlington Agricultural Research Station in Wisconsin, United States - UWRJ-L001-104B-6 | ecosystem: Environmental > Terrestrial > Plant litter >... | reverse complement strand
AGGAGTTGGTCCATGGCGCAAAGAAATATCTGCAGATCGAGGGAAGAAAAAAACTCATGTTAAAAAATGCCCACCAACTTCGCAGCAACGCCAGAGCTTGTCGATGGCGACACGCTCATCTTCTCGATACCAACTCACCCCAATACCCAAAGCCGGTAATATTAGATGCATCCGCGCTGCCACCTCCGGGAGGCCCTCCCTACTCTCCTCCTCACTATCGGCCGCTTCGCCGGCTGCTGCGGACCCATTCCCGACATCGCCAGCGTCCGCCTCAATGTCGCTCGCCAGTAGTGGTGTTGTCTCCGTCGCGATCCCAGCCGCGAGATTCACCGCCCTGGGGTCGGCGACCTGGTGCGGCGGTTCCGAATGTCCCGTCATCGTTGCTTTGCGGTCCTCTGCTGTCCTGAGAACAATCTACCCGCAGACCGCCCCGCTTCCCAGTGCCGTTATTCGACGACTGCCGAAAAGCTCCCGAATCTCTCAACTGCCAAGATAGCAAATTTCAATATGATCCAGTTTGACAGCAAGGCCAGTCAGTGGTAGAGCACCCTTTCCAATCGAGTTTGGAGGGAATCTTCGCGGCTGTGCACGCTAGCATCCAACTTCGCCAGAAATTCAAGTCGCGCGAAGTGAGACAAATCCAATAAGACGAGTCCTCCAGACTTTAAATTTGAGTGAAGAATTCCGGAGAAACCAGGAAGTAAAATACAACAAAAGACGGAGTTCGAAAATGAAGGACGTTTACTGATGCGAACAGTTCAGGGCGCTCAAATGACCATATGCAGGCATCAATGGGGGCCCACAAATCTTCGGTAAGGGAATTGCCCCGATAAACCGTTCTCTCAGCAACGCTGGAGCATCCGTTGGTGTGCTAAATCATTCGTTGCTATGAGTGTCATTGATGAGAAGTCAGCCTTGTCGCCTCACCAGTATATGTTCTCGATTGGGGCAATATTTCTCATTCATTCCAACCCTAATGCTTTGTAAATTCAATCTCACGGGTAGTGGCAATGTCAACCACCTGTCCAGACATCGCACAAATCATCTCGCTCGCTCACAGCTTATCCTCCACAGACTCTTGCACTGCTCCGCCGAAATCTTTCTTCTCCCTCTCAAGCTCGCTTTCCACCAAGGATCTGATGAGCTTGACTACCACCTCCCGTCCCCTTTCCAACGCTTCCTCCGAGCCATCGCTAGGCACGTGTAAAAAAACAACTCGCCTCTGCTCATTCCTCTTGTACAGGTATGCGAGACTCGAGAAGTAGATGAAGTCGCAAAGGAAATGGCCCGCATCCGTCGACATCTTGAGGTAATGGCGATGCGCCGGACAATGCTTCCGCCACCTCCTCAGCACATCCTCAGTATCAAAATCCGTCTCCAGCCTGTCCGGACACCCGTCCCAAACCCATTCACTCCCCTCTTTCTCTCGTCTCTCCTCGTCCCCACACGGCTCATTGTCCACGTCCTTGTACTTCCCGTACCCGTCTCGATGACCCAGCTTCTCCAGTGAATACTGCAGCTGGGGTCCAGCCATCCCGATGTGGATCACCACATCAATCCTCTTGCCCTGCCCAAAGTCCTCTCCATCCCTGTGATCCCTGCGCCACAGGCTCGGCACCAGCCCGCGCACGGCCCGATAATTGACCCGGATGGGCTCGGGGTGAAACAGGATCCGGACCGGCGGCATGTCGGGCACCGGCGGGGCCTCGCGCGCCGAAGTGCCGGGCAGGTAGGTGGGAAGGGAGCGGGCTATTTCCCAAGACGGGTTGATGGGATATTGGGCTTTGAATGGCTGCGGGGCAGATGGCCGACATGAAGAAACTCGTCAGTGCGTCGGAAAGAAACAGAAAAGTACAAGTCGTTATGTGATAAGGATTAGTTGATACAAATGAAGGCTTACCCCGAAGCCGGTGACGAGAACGGTGACCTCATCATCGGTTCCCGGCCGAGACCCCATTGCGATTGATCCACACACGCAGATTCAAGCTCCTTGGGGGTCTTGGGCTTTGGTTGCTTTGAAATCCGGTTCGAGACGAAAATCTTGGCAAAATGATCCTTCAACTCTAAACAAGTATTTGAAAGATGAACCTCACGAGAAAAAAAACCCGGAGATGAAATGGCGAAGGATCGATTTCCAGACTCGACTACCTGCAATCTAAAATACCCCGTTACTAACGGTCCTGCAGTTTGGTTTTAAGGAATGATTCCGCAGCGGGCCGGTTCCAAACTGCGGGGGGTTCGGCACGCTGCAAATGGTTCTAAATAGCGGAATGGCGTGACACTGCGGCGCGCCTTCGGGGAAAGAGTTCGACCCAAACGGTGCGGCTGGGATCGGGTCAGTACTAGCTCCGAGTGCTCCACAACAAGGGGTAACCCTGAAAATGAAAAGATGGAAAAACCGCAATTCGATATCACGAAGGCCCTAATTCGGATGGCCGGCCATGGCGTCCGAATCTAGTAAGGAGAACTACCCGAGTCCATCCTCAGCCCCAGGCAGGCATAAGATAAATAATAACGGAGTTTAGTATTTGAAACACTTAGCCATTAATCCATGTTTCTGCATCGTCGTTGATGGCCTGAAGGAACCCTTTTTACTGTGTATTTGTAGTTCCTTTGGTTTAACCCAAAAATAGAGAGACCGCTCTTAAGTCTTAACGAGAGCGGGCGAATAATACAAAAAAAAAGGGCAAGAGTGGCAAAGCGGACAGTGTTGAACTGTCTGGCATTTCAGGTGTCCCGGATATTTGTCGTCTACATAACTACCCAGCAGCAGGTTCCCGCCTTTCGTAGCCAAAGAGAATCTCAGAGTCTTGGGGGCTAATGAAGTTGGCCTCTAGACTTCCTGTCTTCATCCAAAACGACCTCCAGGTCAGCCTGCTCTTCCTTCTCCCCCTCCGTCATCCTGTTCAGAGTATTGATGACATCAGCTTACATTCCTAAGTCTGCCAGTGCTTTCAGCCTTCTGCCTGCCACAATTCAGGCCTTACGAGAAAGGCAACGGGAAAGCTCTGACCTTGAGTCACCTGCCTCGGCGCAATGATGTGATACGTATCGTCCCATATACGCAACCACCAACTCCGGGCTGAACGTGTCTTCGGTCGTGCCAAAATGGAATCATTCGTTCTCATATCTTATTCCATAGTAGGTGGTTTCTTGCCCAAATATACCATTTGGGAGTAAGGTAGTTTCCTCGGTTTCTCGCTAGTGAATCACATCTAACTGGGCTGGTTGCCGTGTCTTCTTTATACCAACTTAGGTATTGCAGCCTTTCGTTGAAAGGACAAGACCTAACAGAGTTAGTAATCTGTCGCACTATCCTCTTTCATCCCCAATGCAAATAGCCTTAGACCAGCCGATCGATTCTTAAACTCCGCTGGCGGGATGCGAGACGAGTTAGGGAGGTTGGATCTGCCACCTTTCCTCACTTTCTCAACTCAATTATCGATATTACAAGGCAACCTACCGGAGTCACTGCGAATCTTGCCAGTGGTAACACAAAAAATCACTTGCTGTCACAGGTTCAAATAAAGAAGATGCAGGTCATTCATTGGGCGAAGTATGACCGATTCTCTCCGGCTACAGTAAATGCCGAGCTTCTGGAAATTAAGGCAGCTATAACATTTCAAAATTCTTGCCTCTCAACGACAGACTTTCCCCAAACCACTGGTTCAACTCAAGGTATTACTTTCCATATTTTCCCTTTATACTTGATATAAAGATGCGACTGTTTTCCTAGACATGTCTCCCAAGAACGTTCTTCATCACGACGTCACGGTGGCTCACTAGGCGGCTGCCATGACAACAGCCAAGAAAACAGCCACCGCACCAGCGTTGATCCGAGAAGTACCAGCCGAATTGGTAGAGGCCGTACTCTTTGACCCCGAGGGCTTACTGGTGACAGCCGTGCTAGCAGCCGTGGTAAGGAGGGTATGCGAGGTGTCGTGACGGCCACCGCCTGGCGCGGCTCCATATTGAGAAGTGCCGGCAGGAGGCGGACAAGAAGGTTGACTAGGCGTACATCCTGGCGGACCCTGGATAGTCTGGGGAGGAGGACATGGAGTCGGCGGTCCTTGCCCACTTACGGTGATGCACCTCATACTGCACTCACCTGGCGGTGGGTTTGCAAAACAGCTCGCAGTTGTGTGCACCTTGGACACCGGCGGGGGAGGCGAACAGGAAGAAGTAGAACCCGCTGGGGGCTTCGTACTGGAGGATATGGTGGTCCGACACGTTGTCGACCCCGATAGGACTGTGGGCCGTGGTGGCGGAGGAGGGGGCGAAAACGAAGATGGAAACGGAGGAGGGCACTTGTAGACTGGGAAGCCATCACAATCCCTGCCGTCAGGCGGGGTGCATAAGCCGTCCTCAAATTTGTTTCCACAAGGTGTATGGCAACGAGTGGACGGTTTTAGGTCGTCTTCGGTAACACAGTAGGACCCCCTATGTAACCGTTAGCTAGGCGATTTCCATGTCATCACGGCGACCTACTCAACAGTCCAGGCCCAGTAGCCACTAGATTTGGCGCAGTCATCCTGGCACCCCTTCGGCGAGCCGCACGCTTCCGGGGGAAGATTCGCAATCGCGTAGCAGCCGTGATAAGTCCCAAGGTCCGGGAGCCCCACATAGGACTTCTGCGCGGCCGCATTCCAGGCTATGAAGAGAAAGCCGACGAGGAGAATTGCTGCGGCCATTGTGCCGGCCGACGACAAGGTTCGGGGCGGTTGACGTAACGAATGCTGGTGAATGAAGAGCACCAGTAACCAGTGCTGACGACAGTGTCTGAGATATGCTCTCTAAAATAGCGAAACGTATTCGCCCTTTCACGCAAACAACTGCAAGAAGTGCGTCTCGGACCTGAAGCTGGATTATGGAACCACTGAAGGCAAATCCGAGCGAACCGATGTTATGAATAAGACTGAAGATAAAGAGGGTATGGAGTTGTTTTAAATTAGGACCCGCAGCCGAGAGTCTAGGACTTCAGTGAACAGCTGTGCACATGTCCAAGTCGTGGAGAACTTCTCATCCTAACACAGCGGCCAGACCGCTTTGCCCTGCGAGCACGACAGCGGAGTTTGCCTTGAGTCACCTATTTCGAGAAGAGGCGGACAGGAACCGCCTTGACGAGGTTCTAACGCAGCCAACCCAGTGTCGCATTCCGCTTCCACATTCTGCGTCTAGTTACGACTCCAGCCACGTGTACTCAACTGTTGTGTTGGCGTGGCCTAGCAGTTGCGCTGCATCCAAACGTGCCGAATCCCTTGTCGACTCGTTTCCCGTATCCTGTGACATTCTCAATCCAAATTGACGCATGCTGTTGTACAAGGGGTTGTGATGGCATGACAACCATAGATTCAATGGCCTCTGTTTGACTTGAACCTCCGGTTGCCCACGCCAAACTGATGCTGAGGTTGGGCTTATAACGCAACGTAGAATGCAATGAATGCCTCGTCTGCATGGATACTGGGCTGCTGAGGTGGTCCGCAGTTGGATCACAAATATTTTCCAATTGGAGTTCGTTTCCAAGAATGTCGTGGTGCTTTGTATCTACTTGCCGCTGTTGGTTACCCTCGCGGATTCCTGCATGGACGGGCGAATACATTTTACTCTCACCACGATACCCCAAGACTGCGAGCTACGGCGCGAGCTCAGGATTACACTGCTACCCATCGGAAACCTGCCAAGTCAAGCCAAGGATCAGAATATGGCTATTTTTCGTTTTATGTGGAAGAGGCGATCGCACAGTTTTGACTACTTCACTTCGGCATGTTCGAATGCGAGGCCATTGACCGAGACACGGTGTCGGAAGGACAGGCTGTTTCGCAATATTTTCCACATGGTGGCGCATACGGAGTTAGCAAGCAAATGTAGGCAAACAACGACCGCGGCCGTTACGAGTTGATGTAAGCATCATGCGAATCGTCTGCACCACTGTTTTCCTTGGCATTGCGAAAAACTGACGTGGCTCGAGATGCGTAGATGGTGGGACCCGCCTCCGCCTCTTCTTGGTGTTTGGGAGGATACGAAACTCTGCCTACTATTTCATTTCTGAAATACCACCCAACGTGAAAATTGGCGGCGCGGCGGCATTGGTGTGGTACTAATTCAGTTAGTAACAGGTCGCGTTCCCTTATTATGCCAACAGCTGCCCCCTTTTCGATTTCGAACACCTTTCTTTGTGGCTCATCAGCGTAACACTTGTCCTTGGCTTGATCATCTATCCCTCCACAGCTGATGGAATTGCTTGGCAAAAGAGTAACGCCTTGTTGCCCTGGGCATAACTCCCAGGTTTCTCCTCGCCTCCTCTCGACCAATTATTAGCGGGATGCTATGGCAGGCATCGTGACACTAGTGTCACTCCGGCTTAGTATCATGAGACGGCGGAACCGGAACACAGCTTGGTTGTGCTATTGTGCTGCTGCCCCAGCGAGGCTGGAGTTAGGCCTATAGGTTTCTCCTGTCCAGCTCAGCAACGGTTAGGTGACGAGTCTGAAGAGAATCATTTTTAATCCGGGTGTACCGCAGGTATCCATCATGACAAAAAAAAAAGGCCGTCGATAAGATCCGGTGAGCAGGAACCTTTGTCTCCCGTCTGAGCCGTTAATATGGATATGGATCCTTAGATAGAACCACATCGCCAGTCCCCGGATGGTCAAACCTAAATCAAATACCGTAAAGCTAAATAGGCTCGCTACTCATTTAAACGAAACAAAACACACACTTCCCATAAGGCGAGATGTGCTTGTCGATATTCAAGGGGTAGTGTCTTCGGGCGGCACGACATTTTCTTTGCCTGGCAAATGCTGCGCCAACTTTTTGTCGAACGAGGACAGCCAATCCGGAACCTGAAAAGGATGACTAGATGATGTCGAAGATGAGGCAGGCGACGAGAAGGGGAAGAATGGAACACGGATGATCTCAATCATGACGGCGTGTATAAACTAGAAGCAGGGGTCTATCTATGCTAATAAAATTACGACGCGAAGGGCGGCTCTTTGCTTTCCATCGTCTTTTTCATCTTATTCTCTTCCTTTTTTCAAATACCCTCTTTCCAAAGTCACCTGCTGCCTATACATCGAACCCGACGTGATGTTTAACCCACAATGATTCCGATGTGATCCGTTTTTGCATCGACCTTTGGTCCCTCTATTTGCGATTACGGTGCTTTGAAGAAGTCGCAGCTACGAGTTTCTTCTTGACCTTCTTGGGCATCTTCGTCTCCCTTTTCTCCCGCTGTGCCTCTTTTGTTTCCTTTTTCCGCTGCGCTTTTGCATCCTTGTCTTCGAATCTATGCCCGCGAGGTGGTTTGGGGGCAAATGGGTCTTCATCCACGTCCGCGTCGGAGTCGGAGTCGCCAATGCTGCCAGAGCCGTCATCCGATCCTTCCGCCCTCCCATTTAGAGCACCATTGAGAGCAGCACCGCCATTTGGGATCTCTTCGTCCTCGTCGATGTCGTCGTCGGAATCATTATCATCCAGATCCACTGATTGAACTCCACCAATCAAGTGCCTGATAAGGGGGTCGTTCGGGTCCATCGTCGTATCCTCAAGTAATTCCTTGAGACTCTTCGGCATATGCTGACTCCTAAATATTTTGTTCTCGACATCCAACTCCTCTTTGGAAGTCTGCGGCCTGTCCTTATATAACTTATTGATATCTTCTCGCATAGCGTCAAGCTCGACAGACCCGTCCTCGCCCGTGATGAAAGTGTAAAGCATCTTGTCGGGCAATACATCTGCCCCCTGCCTCTCAAAAAAGACGGCAATGTTCTTGATATCATTCCTTAGGAACGCAAACGCATTCGGATGATCCTGCTCCACGCTTTGCGAGACGTCGATGAAGTAAAGGGTACCGGCTTTCCTGTCGTAGAGCATATTGTATTCACTCAGATCGCCATGCACTAGTCTGCACATACGGAACATGCGTCGCATGTACGCAATCGCCGTGACGAAGATCCGGGTCCACTGCGCGTCCCTGTCGTCGTCATCCAGCTCAGCCTGTGCCAGCCGGGGGTAGGCCAGCCCATCCTCTCCCAAAAACCCCATGACGATGACATGGTTCTTCTGCACGAGCGGCGCGGGGCACGGGATGCCCGCCCTATGCAGCCGCTGCAGGTTTCGAAACTCCTTCTGCGCCCACAGCTTGACCATCTTGTAGCCGTGGCGGGACCCGGCCTTTTCGAAGCGGCGCTCGCCCTCGATATACCGCTCGCGGTCCTTGAACGAGAGGATGCGGGTTTTGAAGATCTTGACTGCCCGGTCTTCCTCCTTCACCTGCATCTCCTCGGCATTATCTGGTGCCGCCGCCGGCGCTGCATGATGCGCGTAGATTCCATGGTAGACGTTGGCTTCCTTGCCCGTTGAAACGACGCCGTGCAGGCTGGTGATGAAGGCGGGCTTGCTATTCAGTTCCTTGCTTTCGTTGGTAAGCCTGCCGAGGACCACGCGGGTGCGCTTGTCGAGGACGCCGTCGACGGTGGCCCTGTCTGACTTGTCTCTTTTTTTGCGGGCCTTGACATCGACTATTTCAGCCATGGTGAGGAATGAAACCCGAAGATGGATGTGGTGGAAGACGCTCGCGGGTGGGACACGAAGAAGCCAATTTTTGGGGGGATTTTGGGTTTTGTCACTTGTGGATCCGTGCGAAAACAGTCAGTCCATAGGGCTGGCCAATCAGAAGACAAAACTACAAGCTTCTTCCTTTCTGCTGCTGTAAACTAGAACTATTCCTACATTAATTTTTTCCATTCTTAAATACAAGCACGGTATACAAATTCACACTAACTTGACAGCATCGCCGGCCTCCAACTCGTCTAGTTTACTCAATGACGCCAACCAGGCCCTTATGCAGGGGGACTTCGTCCGCAGAACGCCAAGCAAACGCAGACCACAGTTGAGTCGTTCCTCTGTTCAGCCTTCCAAACACAACCAACGACCCAACCAGCGCGCTCGCAAGCGCTACCCAGATGCTCAACCCCCTATTGTCGCCCCAGGTAGTCTGAGGGAGCACCAGGGGCGTCCAATAAACCCAATAGATAAATGCAACCGCGCTCGGGACGAAGAGCAGAGCGCAGTAGAGAATCAAATTCCGAATTCGCGCCGAACCCACGTCTTCTGCGGTTATCTCCACCAGGATGTATGGCGAATCCATGAGATACCTCTGGCTAGCGTTAATCTTCACGCTCTTCTGGGAGACGCTGAACGTGGCCGAAACTCTAGGAGTCCGAGGGTCGAGATTGATTCCAAACGGCTTCGATGGCCACGACACCATCTCGGTCCGCCAAGAGGGCCGCCGCTCCACGTTTCCCGCGAGATCCCGCAGCGGAACTTGCGGGGCGCGATTGCGGCTGATGCTAGCGTGCAAACTCGAGCGCCAATGATCGTCGAGGCGACGCTCAAAGTAGACTACGAACTCGTCTCCTTTGGTTGGTCCGCGGAAGAGGAAGGAGATGAGAGTCATGTTTTGTGATGCCATATTGTTCCGACTAGAGATGTTGGTAATGACCCATGGAAACTCAGACGGCTTGTAGAGTAACTCATCCCTGGAGCCGTCTTGGAATACCCTTATGATGATGTGGTCTGCCAACCGGTATCCAAACAGCTCACGGGGAGGCTCTCGTATCACAATGCTATCGGGGAGGACGTTCCGGCCGGGAGACGGCAGGAAACTTCTGCCTGTTTTGAAGAATGTCATTCGCCGCAAGCTCCTTCTGTCCTGTATTTCAAGTGGAAGGAGTGCTAGTAGCCCGATGCTTTTCCTGGCAAGTGTCTCCTTGCTACCGCTGGTTCCGGGTTGTGCTGACACTTCGATAGCAAGCGCATGGACGGGATCTCTAGTGCGGTGACACCCAAGCATGACAAAGTCCCGCTTATAATAATAATTTCGGTCTCCCCAGAATCTCGCCGTAGACGCTTTGCATTTCCAGGCGTCAAGTTCGACACCGCCCTTCTTGGACTCGAAGAAGAAATTGGTCTGACCACGAATAGGAACAATCTCCGATGAGCTGGCAAAGTCGGCCGGCGAGGCGGCGAGAAGCCCATGGCGCATCGACTCCTTGGCTCCGTGTCTCCGCCATGCAAACAGGGACTGGTCGGTCGATTCCCTCATGATCTCTTCCTGGAGCCGGATGAAGGCTTTGTCGCCCTCCCCGTAGATGAGCGGCATGTTGACGTCAAACATCCCGAGCAGGCAATACGCGAGATCCTCACGCCTCGTCGTTTCTCTCGAGGACGCCCAAAACATGCGCTCGGCAATGCTCGCTGTCTGGATATCCCGGCGCCCATCCTCCTCATGCTCCTCGTGGAGGAAATGCACCGGAATGCCGGTAGCGGTCCATATTTCTTCCTTCAAAGATGCCTTGGTTCCCAGAAACGTCCACGCCGCACCTCCGTAGAAGACGACATGCACTGGTGCCAGTAGCTCCTGCAGCGTCCACCCACGTTTGAACCACTGGCTCTTCCCGAGGTCCTCCCTCGCCTCGATGTCGGAAAGGTACGCGTAGCACACCTTGGCCCTCCGGTACCACGCAAACATGGAATTGATAGCCTCAGACAGCTCCGCGCTAGAAGACTTGTTGATGCAGCAAGTGTCACCCGTGAAGAGATATCCGGCGCGATTTTTCCACCGTACCTCCTGTTCAAACGGACAGCGGTCTGCGAAACAGACGTGAAAGAGGGTTTTCTTTCGCCTCTCTCCCCCCAACACACCCAAGCCACGCTGCTTCATATGTCGACGGGCCAGATTTCGGGACCTTGGTTAATGGCCGTAGGCCATGGAGAAAGAAAAGGCGGTCCTTTCTCTCTCTCTCTCTCTCTCTTTTTTTGTTGGAAATAGGAAAGGCCATTCGTGTTGCCATGATTTCGTGCCAGGAGCCCGGTTTTGGGGCCAGGCCCCGGAAAAAGGGAACCGAGAGGCCTCTTCGGTGGCTACACGCACCGGGAATGGTCCTAAAACCACGATCCTGGTTTTGGGAAGAAGGGTTGCCCGGAATTTATGCTCGCTGCATTTCGTCCAATATTAATGCGAAGTGCTAGGTTGTTTCCCTTAACTAGTAGAAATCTACTTGACATCTCGGATGCCTCACTACCTTTGCCGAGATGCCGCCGTTGGGGTCCTACTGGTAGCTGTAGGAGAAATGCGCGTGATGAAGATCAAGGATGCTGCGCACGCGTCTTGCATTTACAATGGAAGTGGCGGTACAAGTCTTCTCGCCTTCCCTAATCCCAACTATTCATAACAATATTTGACCGCAGCTGCGTAACAGGGGGCTGCCCAGCGACACAGCAGACCCCTACAAGAGAACATACCCAGCAGCTACAAGTGGAGAACCTGGGAGACCAAGAATCTCACAACTATCATACCTGGCCCTGCTATGGCTTAGGTGATATCCCACCAACACCAATGCTGAGGTCTTCAACGAGCTACATCGTCGTAACATCTCTGGAAGTACCACAGCGTGCGACTGCAGGGTCGCACAGACATCACGGCATTCTCTCGAGTTCGTATCCGAATTCATATCCTAACTAACTTTGCTACGATATAGGTGATACTAGCCTATACGACAGGGAGTTGGGTGATGATGCCATTCTTCTTCGTAGCGACATAGAGGGTCGCGTTCCCTGGAGCAGTTGCGAAATAAAGATGATCTCGTATCATACTTCCTGAGAGGCGATATTGCATTCCCGCTAACGGAGGAGTAATCACAGCTTGCCCCTCAAACCATCCTGTGATAGCAGTCCTATCTGCCTTTATGACTTGCATCTCGATGTCGATCACCATCCGACGCACCTGCCCACCTGCTGTTTGAATATTTAACGGCCGAATAGGACCACGGTATGTGGCTGGACCGTATTGGAGGGCAAGTAAATCTGCCACGAAGATGGTCTGGATGTCAGACCCAGTATCATTCGCAATGGAAACAGCAGTCGTGATGTTTGGATCGCCACCCCAAATGGCTGGGAGACGAAACAATGCTAGGACCTTGTGACGTTAGAAGGCGTAGGGGAGGAAAACGGGAAATGAGAAATACGTACTTCGTGCATACTTCCACTAGCGAACCGTCCGAAGGACGTTGACTGCGCCATTTGTACAGCCTCGCTCTAGAAAGCTGATGGACTGGACTGTCTGGATGATTGCCCAAGTTGCTGTGGAAATGGACCCTCTTCTGGCCATATTGCTGAACCCATTGGAGGGAACACTGGCTTTTGATCAACGACCTTACCATCCACAAGCCACATTCTTTGGCCCCGCGGGGGGGGTTCGCCGCCATTCTCGTAATAGTGGATGAGGAACAGAATATTCTCCCGATGCCGCTGCACCTCAAAGGAATCGTCCTC
>Ga0247774_1001370_pt1 | contig 12333 bp, 14 predicted proteins | sample UWRJL001104B6_FD_179933 | JGI IMG/M metagenome (GOLD analysis project Ga0247774, IMG submission 179933) | Plant litter microbial communities from Arlington Agricultural Research Station in Wisconsin, United States - UWRJ-L001-104B-6 | ecosystem: Environmental > Terrestrial > Plant litter >... | reverse complement strand
GATCACGTCAGGCTGCCCCGCCATTTCCGAAGTGGGACGCGCCGCTGGTGGGGTCGCAGGCTCCGCCACGCCACACGTTCCCGTGTCTCACAACTTATCCAATCCTGATTCAACAAATTGATGCAAACCGGGACCGATAACACAAACTACGTAGTTCGTATCGCAGTAAGCAGCTCGGCCCGGAACGAGGTGGTCGGGATCGGCGGAGCTATCCGGATTGCGACATCAGCACGCAGTAGCGCGAAGCTTATAACATTTTCCACTACAATTGGCTTGAGATCACAGCAGAATCCGTTTTCCGGAGAATTAGCAGCGATGGCGCATGCGTTGCGCCTCCTGCCACAGCTAAGATTTCGCAGCATCGAACTGCAGACAAGGGAGCGGTCCTTTCACTACAACAGCCGCGTCAACAATCTGGTCAAGAGCATATCTGCTCTATCTATGACTCCGTCAGACGGCTACCAAGAGAAGGAAACACGGTAACGGTTCGGTGGATCCCACGGGGCTTACCAGACGACGAAAACGATCTAAGGAAGACTGCCAAAGACAATGCCCAAGAAGCAACACGCCCAGGACGCAAGCCGCATGCACAGAAACCTGGAATGAAATCAACGATGCTCAATGCCGCGCGGTCCAAGCACGGCATCACTTCACGTCTGCCTGACAATGTTGGAAAACACTCGAAACGAGTCGACAAAGCGTTGCCAGGCAAACACACGAGACTCCTATACGATAACCTGTCATGGAAGGAAGCGAGTGTGCTTACCCAACTAAGAACAGGCATGGCGAGGCTGAATAGCTACCTCTACCGGATCCATGCAGCGCCAACCGATCAGTGCACATGCTACAGTGGGGTTCCCATCTTCTGGACCCGCTTGGTGGACCCACCCAGGTGGGGAACAATCCGGTCCACGAAGCGATCAGGACAGAAGCCTTGAGGAATGAAGAAAGATGGAACAAAGCTTGAGCTAAGCTTTGAAATATACATAGTAGAGGGCGAAATGGGTGTCGCCAAAATTTTGGTTTACATTTTGAAGGGCCGCGGGGCAGACCTGCTGCTGTTCGGTCCATCCCTTTGGCTCACTTTCGCGATCCTGTCCCGCTGTGCTCGACCCGGCTGTGGAAATCTCTGGAGCGCTGCAGCGATATTTGACGTGTCCAAATTCCTCGTCTCAATCTCGTTTTTCGACCCCTGCTCTCCCCATCACCATCGTGGTCAACAGGTTACACCAATTGTCCGTTATGCTGAAATTCTCTGTCCCTCTTCTTCTCCTTGTTCCACCACAGCGGCATCACCCCTTGCTGCTCCGCGTGTAGGCACGCGCATGGAGCTAGCTGCCTGACACGCCTGCGATTTGACGGAGGTACAATTTGCGACTTTGCTTCAATCCCGGTGCCAAATTTGGGTCCGTAGGCCCGTAATCCAGGCCCAAGTTGCATTCTTCATTCCGGGTTATAGTATGTTATACAGCATAGATGCTGTTTTATACAGTACATCGAACATGTGTCAAATCGGTTAATACAAGAAAGGGTAGGCCCAGAATCACGTGATTGCGCAACGTAATTTTCGGCTGACGGTAGAATCTTCTAGAGGCTTTCCCACTGCCATCCACGTTAGTGCCTTCGATTGTTTTCGTTCTGCTTTCATGACTACAGATTGCCTGCTCTCTGAGCTGGTCGAGCTAGACAACCTCCTTGTACTCACGCGATAATGACTAGTCGCAGAAACCATACCCGTGGGAGATCTGCTTCTCCACGACTATGGAATGGAAATCTTCAACCCCCAGAGTATTACCAGGCGAAAATCGCGAGGGATGAGGGGACTCTGGAGTACGAACTCGAGCTTCAACAGCGGCTGGTCCGAGATCCCATCGTGAAACTCTTACTACAGCCCTCCCCGCCGAGACGCAATGCGAACTGCGATGCAACGGTTTGCCTCGGAGAACGACTGCGAGGGCGCCGTGGTCGAAAAATTGCGGACGACTACTGTATCGTCATTGATGACGACCGTTGGTCCGACTACTACCATGTGTTATGCGTGGAGAACATCATCGACCTAGCACGACTTGTTCCCTTACAATTCGCCGTCGACACGAAACCGTATCGATGGCATCGCAACTTGCCATAACACATTTGATGCCACGGCAATTTAATCCAATCCTATTCTGGTTCTGCATATTTTTTGGGGGGATGTCGGTTGCGATGCGGTCGTGGTCCACTATCCAGAGACAGGGCTGAGCCGAGCAGGGCCTCATCAGGACCGACAATGTCTGACGGAGGAGTGCGGGTGGGTGAGGGCTCCGTTATATCGTCCGTCAGCAGGGGGTCGGCACCGATTTGCGTTGTTGTCGGAGGAGGAATTGAAGCAGGTTCGGTTGTAGGTTCCGAAGTGCGTGGTCGCTTGGAAGGGGTGGAGGCGGCCCGGCCCTCCCAACGATATGATCGCTTCGAAGTTGGGGTTGCAGTAGGCGTCGGGGCTGGCGCTGCGGGTCCGGATCTGGGCAAGTACGCGAGGTCAAGGACGCGAAGGGCCAGGAGATTCGTATTCGTGGTGCGGCCAGCTACCTTTGCGGTGATGTGGAGAAAGGCTCCCGGTGTCGGAGGGTTGACGTTCTGCCAACGCTTGGTGTTTTCGAAGTAGCAGGCTACCGAGAAATGAACCGGGGCGGCTTTCGCGGCGTCATAGATGGAGGTCTCGACCAGAAAGACACGAGATTCGGAAGGAGTAGATGAGGTGTTGTTAAGAGGTAGCATAGAGCCGATGATGGTCACTATGCGGCACTACTGTTCTGGCAGGTGGCGGCGATAGTCATCGAAGTCGGTGGCATCGCCAGGGTGTCTGAATAGGGTCAGTCACAGTGCGGGGAGAATGGGTGGTCGAGACGCACAGTGGACTTTTTAAGTAGGATATCTTCTCTTAGCGCGATTAGAAATGGTGAAGGGACCGGAGGGGTAATTCTGTTCCAGTCCCAGAATGAACAGGATAAACTGATATTACGGCCCCCTGATATCACCCGATATCACGATTCTTCCCCGACTTGCATTGCTGCTGTCTACCTATGGAATATAGATTACCTAAAACGGGTGGTCGGACAGAGTTCCGATAGGCAAATAACAGACATACTCTCCGAGTCGTCACAGGGCCCGTGGCCGAATCGGTGGTAATTCTTGAGGCCGATGCAATACTGGCACATAGAGACCCAGTATATATATTCTCACTTAGACACAGGAAAACTATTTAAATCAAGAAACCAGCTCTTCTAGTTTTGCAATTCGACCGGAGTAAAATACAACTACTTACATCTCACACTGACCAGGGGTGAGCATACACCATGAAGGCAAATCTCCTCGTTCTCGCCGCCGTTGCCCTCGCGCAAGCGGCAACTTTGGTCCCTCGACAGCAGCAGAGCCTCTGTGACCTGTACGCCTACTGGTCTGGCAACGGCTACGAGCTACTCAACAACCTCTGGGGAAGAGACACGGCAACCTCGGGCTCCCAGTGCACCTACCTTGACGGTACCGCCAACAACGGCGTGCAGTGGCACACGACCTGGACATGGAATGGAGCACCTAACAATGTGAAAAGCTACCCATATATGGGCCGGCAGGTCACAAAGGGCAGGACAATTGCCTCCATCAGTAGCATGCCCACCTCGGTGACATGGACATACGATAACGAGAATATCCGAGCGAACGTGGCCTATGACGTTTTCACGGCCGCTGACCCCAACCATGTGAACAGCAGTGGTGACTACGAGCTCATGATTTGGTGAGTTATCCCCCTTATAGTGGCGGGCGCGCAACAAGGCTCATCGACTGACACGTCTGTCCTAGGCTCGCCAGATACGGAGGCATCTATCCCATCGGATCCTCGGTCGGCCTTGTTACCGTTGCGGGGCTCACTTGGGACCTGTGGACTGGATACAACGGTGACATGAGGGTCTACAGTTTTGTCGTGCCCTCGGGAACTGTCAAGAAATTTGATGCCGATGTCAAAGATTTCTTCGACTATCTTGAGACCAACTATGACTATCCTGCCAGCACTCAGAATGTGATAGGTGAGTGATTATTCTTATCGGATACAAGCATAAGTCTCACAATACTGACTGGCTTGATGATTAGTTTTCCAAGTTGGGACTGAGGCCTTCACAGGCGGACCAGCAACATTCACTGTGTCCCATTTCAGTGCTAATGTTATGTAAAGGACACATGCAGCGGCAGATACACCAACCTTGGATTCCAGTGGAAACTGCTTAGCTATGCAGAGTTTTATTGGACAGACATGGGACAGCATAACCTCGCTCCTTCTTGGAGCTCTTCCTGGTCACAAGTTCCAATTTCTTTGACTGTGTTCCAGTTTTCAATCGTGACCTTCACCCCAAGGTTGATCCAGGGTCGCCTTTTGCCCTCGACTGAAGTTTGGCAAAAGCGTACCTACAGGTTGATCACGCCTGCCCCACGCGGTGGTTGTAGCCAATAACCCCGTCAAACCCAGCCCCAACCCCCAAACCTGGCTGCTGGACGGCCAACTCTCGGAACATTGCTATCTATATGTCGCAACGCCGGCCCCTCCCAATTTTAGCTAGGAACGTCAAAGGATGGGAATGTTGGCCCCGAGCCTGGAACAGGAAAATCTGTTCCGATGGCTCAAAGAAACACGACAATCGCCCACCATTGAAGGGGCCATCAGCTTCACGCTCAAATAACAAGGTCTTTAGGCGGAGTATCCGCTTCGGTTGCACCATCAAATGCACAGGCTATTCAATATAAGGCTCGCTCCCTTTTGATGCGCTCCAATTAGAAGCTCATGAATCCCCCCACTTCCCCGGACCTCGGTACAATTACCCGGAAACCCACACCTCGGCCAAGCGACACCCGGATATATTCCGTCTTGTTAAGACATGTTTTAGCTCTAGTTAGTTATTCGTTCACGTTTGGACCACCAGGAATTGTACGAGATGGGCGAAAAACAAAGATCAAGCAATAAGAATACGTGGTCCATACCATGGCCGATGGTTAAAACTTTGGATGGAAAAAGTCCGACGTATCCGATAGATATATATTACTAGCGTCCTCCACCGGGTTATATGACGGCAACTTTCCAGTAGTTTCCTGTAATCCTCGTAAACCCTGGACTGAGAATCACAAAGGAGTCTTTTTCGACTGTGAAAACAATGCACAGGATCAAAAGAACGGTTTGGTCGATCCTCGTGGCTGTTGCCGCCGCGCAAAAAGTGCGCGTGAGTAAGTTTACATCGACCACCCGGACCCAGAGGAATACCCGGACATTTGCTCTACCCCAGCCTCCTTCAGCTTTCTAATATGGCCATTTCTCAGTGCCACTGGGCGACTCCATCACCGACATCTGCTGTTGGCGGGCTCTGGCCTGGAAACACTTCCAAACCGCCGGCGTGGCGAACCAGATCGACTTCGTCGGCTCCGTGTCGGGTATCCAGGGACGGTGCGGCGCTCCCACCGGCTTCGACTCAAACCACGAAGGCCACTCGGGGTGGGAGGCGTACAACATAGCCCAGAATAACATTGCCAACTGGATGACTCAGTCGAAGCCCGAGGTTGTCCAGGTACTGCTTGGCACCAACGACATCAACATTGGCAAGAGACCGGCGGCTTCAATTATTGGCGCCTATACCAGTCTTGTGCAAAAGATGCGAGCCGCAAACCCTAATGTTGTCATTGTAGTACGTTTTATGAACTTGATTCTCCCTGTATCATGGCCTCTCAAGGCCGGCGCCAAAATAATGACTAACGGGGTATTTCCATCCCAGTTTGACGAAATCATTCCTATGAGGTGGGATGATGCCACCGCCGCCCAAGTCAATAACCAGATACCTGCCTGGGTGCAGCAGCACAACTCTACCGAGTCGCCAATATACCTAGTTGACACAACGCGGGGTTTCGAAAAGTCGATGCTCCAGGGCGATGGTGTCCATCCAAATACACAAGGGGACCAGGTAATTGCGGACAGGGTAGCTCCCCTGATTATTGAGGCGGTGAACCTTGTTTTGGCGAGGCGATCTTCTTGAAGCATGTGCAGAGTTGCCAAGTAAACAGAACCCAGAGGTCAATACGCGAGTCAAATAGCTTCTTGAAAGTCTACTACGCGTGCGCTTGATACGTGAAGTGGCTCCACTTCAACTTCTAGAGCCTCAACGTATCGAGTGTAAGACAGCGGCGGTAAACAAGAAAGGGAATAAGACCTTTCGTCTCTTCGTTCCTCAAGGCACAATTGACTTGGACGTGAATTTACGCGTTGAACTCATCTGTAAACGCGCCGCGATCTCCGGTCACTTTTCTCAGGGATGCGACTCCTGACACTGGTGGAATCTAGTAAGCAATGTTATTGGCTAATGTTTCCCTTCTGAAAAACCCGAAGGAGCTCGCTCCGGATAGAGGAATCGCACCGCTACAGATGACCGCGTTGCGTTGCTGTAGCCTCCGAGATGGCCTCACATGGAGGCTGGCGACGCGTCGCCGACCTCGTTTTGTGGAACTTAATTGAGGCGTGACTAAGCACGAAAAGTGTACATACTAGTGTCTGCCTAATGGCCTCGGAGGGGTTGACAACAGGCGTAAAATGAACCAAACGATGCGCAAATTCCTGTTCCTTTGTTATCATACCCTAATCACAGTGGCTTTCGGGGACTTTTCTCCCTTGTAATTACAGGAATGTTTTTAATGAATTTGTCTCGCATACTAATATCAGTAGTCCCTAGCATCCATGTGACAGAGCTTCGGATATCTACCTTTGGGACGCGGCGCGTGCCTGGTCGTTCGATGTCCACCGGCAGCGACAAGTCAAAAACAGAAGAGCGCAAGATATACACAAATAGACATGGAGAAGAAGTATGTGATAGTCTCTATTTTACACTTGGCCTCTTTTTATCTTACCTATCTAACTCCTTATTGCGTAGATTCTCTTTCGCGAACAGAACCAGCCACCAGGATACCAATTCATTCCTGCTGGTAACCCTTGGGTTACTCGACGCTGCCGGAATCTCGCGAAAGAGGCTAACCAAAAGATCTATGCCCGTTATGTAAGGATCGGATGCAAACGTTATTTGTTGCTTTCATTGACTTACAATCGTAGCGCCCTGGGAGTAAAAAAAAACTTCCGAGGCAAGAAGGTCTCTATGTGCCAAAGGATATCTCAGTGGAAGAAGACTGGTTGTAGAAATTGGACAAAGCCTACCCTCATATGCCATCAACGGACAGGGCTGAAATCAGCCGTCTTTGTTATATACATTTATCGGGCCGTACCACTCCCCCCGAAATGTTTAGTACACATATTACTACCTGGCGCTGGGCCCGAGAATTTTATAGTCGATATCAGGATTGAGCACATGTGGCTCGTCACTACTATATTTAACATCATTCGAAGGTCGTCTATATATTATTGTCTGTTGAGGATATATTTATCCTCTTAGGTGGCAGATGGTGCCCCTGTTAAAAACCTACAAGGCTATTGTCCTACAAGTTTGGTATGCTCCTATCAATTCTTTCGATTTGGACAGGATTACCGAAAGCCATATATGAAGACAGCTTCTGATTGGTTAATATCTCCTTGGCAGGTAGATTTTTGCATAGGGGCACCAAACAGGGGATGGCCAGCCGAGGTCCGAGGTCCATATGCATGGGTTCCACACTACATAAACAGAATGCCGCGAAACACATAAGATTACCCTAAATATAAATGAGATGGTGACCCTAGGATTACGTGGCTGGAATTTGCCGAGACTCGAGTTTGCGGGGCTGGTCGGAACTTCCCTAAGGGAGAGCAGTCGCATTGTGTCTGGCTCTGGCCTGAGTTGGCTGACTTCTGTGGAATATGGCAGAAAAAAGAGAAGCAGTGCAAAGGAGGGAGGTGTCACTAGGACCCCTCTTCAAAGGCATTTTCCTGGTTTTGTTGGGTTTCCAACCTTTCTTGCCCACAGAGCCGATTTGCATTGCCGAATGTCTATATCCGCCCCGGGATTGTTAGCAAAGTCAACGGCACATCCTTCCAACCAGACGACGCAGTGCTGGGTGCTACTACTTGCCGACGGGTATTTAGCCAGCCTAACTCGGACCAAACCCCACCTGGTTAGTACAACACATAGCACTGCCAAGTAGAAGTGAGCTTGCGGGTGCATCGTCATGATGCCTTTCACGAGGAATGCTTGGGGACATGCTCATATTAGGGGCAGAGGTACGCCACCGCGCACCTAGCCTGTGTCTAGCTAGACTACCTACGATATCTAGGTCGGTAGCTATGATGTGTCTAGATACCCATAACTAGCGCTCGAAGCACCTTGGCTGCTTGAATATCGAGGTGCTCTTGCTCCTGTTAGAGCACAAGTCTGCGGCAGTCGACGCCGAGGTGTGAGTGAGCCAAGGAAACAAGAGGAAGAAGCTGGAGGATTTCGAGGATGGGCTTGGGTTACCCGTCGATTGTATTGTGTTTTTTGGGGGATTGCCAGGTTATGAATGATGACGATAGGGCAGCCGGAGCACCAGATTAAAACAAAGGCGTACATTCCAAGTGCCTGTGAACCATTTCAGTATCATCTTCCTGACGCATAACTCCAGACCATGGCCCTAATTATTCACTATTCTAACCGGTCCAGATTGAGAATGCCGCGACGCTGAACCTTAAGTGGCTTATCAGGGAGTGCTGAGAGTGAGGTTTAGTCTTTTATTCACGCGATATAAAACATTAGCAGACCGCACGTTGCAGTACCCGACTTGCGAATCTGATCAAACGACACGAGCTATGTAGTTGCCACTGCATTTCCGGCACCCCGGTAGCGACTATTATCTTGGAATTCCCTACCTATCACGCCTATTATATCCGACCTATACATAACCAGGCACGTAACTGACTCGCAACCCTCAAGATTATCGATCTCGTCTGAAGCTTCAATTATTTTAAACTACATCTTCATATCGGCCACCTATTTCTGCAAAGAGAGGCATTTATGAAGGCCAGGGGGTCTAACACTAGACTTACAATTTACTTTCCCCATGTTGAGGGAAAGTCGGGAAAGTCGGGAAATTCATCATCCGACTCGGGGATCCACACTCCCCCGCATTTGGTACATCGACCCATAGGATACATGACGAAACCAACAAAGGCTATGCACAGCAAGTCTGGTCCATCACAGACAGGGTTTAATGGCACATTGAGCGGCGTCTGTGGGCATGTCACCTGCTTCCCTTTGCAGCCCGAAGGAGGCGGTGGCGTGGTGGTGATAGGGGTGCTGGGCCAGTGTTCGCTGGGCCAGTATTCGCTGCAAAACGAGTTGTACTCATCGCCGTAGAGGTCTTCGCAAGCACGGTCCGTAAAAACTTCTTCCGCTTCGTCTGCCAAGTTCACGATGCACTATGCAACATGTACATTAGCATTGTGGTCAACTGAAGTGTTGGTCGAAGACTGGACATTGCAGAAGTTTGTTGACGTACCATGTATTGCTCTATTTGCTCGATGCCGGGAAATATACCGTGCTTCACCTCACCTCCGACCTTATCGCATAGGCGTTGGACGTGGGTCTCCTTCGTAAAGGGATTGTTGCAATTGCACATAATTGGACCCAGCCTAGTGAGAGAAATTAGTTTCCAGCGGGCTTGGACGATAAAAAAAGTGTAGACTTGCTCCTAGGAGACTTACATCGGGAACTGCCTTGGCTGTAGTGAGCTTTCATGTGGCAAAGCCCCCGCGAGGGCCATGAAGAGAGCGAACAAGTCCAGAGCCATGGTAGTTGAGTGAATGTTTGTGCAGTCGATATATATCAAGGTTTGGAACCGGTTGGACCTCACTTAAGAATTGAACAGGAATGGAAGTAAGCGGCAGAGGGCCGTGGTTGTTTATATGTGGTATATTCCCGATAGATTCATTATCAAAGAGTCTATCTAAAAGCGCTATTGCTTTTCATGTCAAAACCCGACCACTCTCCGGCCGGTTAGCCGTGAGGCTGTGTGCAGCAAGGGGTGTATATTTTCCGACATTGTCGGGGAAAAATATGGGGACCGGAAAGTGCACGGGCATATTATCCGACACACGTGTAAAATGTCTCAAATGGTACCAGGCCTTCCCATGACTACCGAATCAACCACTTGAAATTCATACAAATATCCAATCAAGTTAACTCCGGTTATATATGAACTGGACCTCGATGTGACTGATTTCAAAGGAACGACTCCTGGACTCTAACATGGTTAAGAACTGATATTGGTGGCACTGCTCTGTTGCTACCGGCGGCGGTCCAGCAAACTATCGAGTAACAAAGGACGTAATAGATACCTGAACAATCATCCCACAAGACGAAGCCCCAAGGGGTAAACAAGATAAGTACACGGTAGTCGGACAGATATATTGGGCCACACAAGCAGACCCGTTGGCCGTGCCTGTCCCGCCATTATATCCTAACGCGTGGTTTTAAACAATGACTTCGCCACCTTGGGCAAACGCAACCGTGCCGCGGCTAAAATCCTCGTCCAGCCCACCTGTGACGGTTTGCGACTGCTCGTTCGGATCAGAGTATACCGCGTACGTGGATGAGCTCTGCTCGAAGGGGGGCGGCTCGCCGACCATGATCTGGATCGGTGTCAATTGGATGACGGTACGAGTGCCATACCCATGTTGACGCTCTTCTCCATTGTCCTTACGCACATCCCTCGTCAACATTTAGATTTTCCAGTGCTACTCTTCGGCGGGCAGGGCGAGATTTCTCCTAGTATTTACCGACAAAAACTGTGCAGACATGTTCGAGCCTGGGTTCGAGGCGTACTGCGTTAACTGCCCCGTACAGCAGCTCCGGGGCCGTAGCAGCGGGGTCAACTCGGTTGCGTTTTCGCCCGACTCGGCGCTTGTGGCATCGGCCTCCAGCGATAAGACGGTGCGGCTTTGGCGCTGCGATACGGGCGAGTGCGTGCAGAAGGAGAATATGGTCGCAGTCATCACCTCTCTCTCATTTAAGCCCGATGGTTCAAGGCTGCTCACCAGTCTTGGTGCGATTGCTCTACCCAAGTTGCCCTTCGTGGGGCATGCCGCTGCACAACAAATCTCTACACCGCCGGTCGGGGCCGAGTTACGGAACGACCATCGCGTTGGCTACGGCTTTAGCGAAGACCGAAGCTGGATCACGTGGTATGGACGGAACTTGCTGTGGCTACCGGCCGAATTCCAGCCCGAGTCATCCGCGGTATCGGGACGCATGGTCGTAATAGGTTGCAATTCGGGAAGGGTCACCTTCATTCAATTTAATACGGAAGAAGTAAGTAGTTATTAGGTTCTGGCGTGTCGTATTATCTGTAACTTCCAGAATAAAGACACGGGATAGCATAGGGAAGAAGATGAGGGAAATTAACTGTTATTTCTTCTCTCTTTTTTTTTTTATCTCTTTGCAAAAGAGGGTCCTAGGGATAACCGCAAATTTATAGTTTCTGTAATTAAGGGCCTCGAGGCTACTAGATGGTTCTCGAATGGTTCTCGAATGGTGGGTTCGCACCTGCTGGACTGAATTCCGTAGGGTCCAACCAAAGAGCTGTTATTTGAGCCAGCGCTCTGTTTTCGTGATTGAAGGTGTCATATGTATAACGTCAGCCAGAGTCACGTTTATGTGATCGCAGACACAAGCCTCGGCCACATTCCCCAACCCGCCACGCGATTCCCTGTGCCAGAGTCATTTGCACTAACCAAAATCGTCACCGGCTGTGATCCGAGGTACAGATCTGCGTGGCGATTTAATAAATATCTGGACATCACAACAGCCACAAGGCTCGAGACGACTACTGCCGTAATTTCAAAGTTCTAAAGCTTAGAAGTAACGTGTGTCCCTGCCTGCCGGAAAATCTGACAGGTACTTCGACTTCGTGCAAGCCAAAAAGCCCACATGTCGAGATATCTCTCGAATTTAAATCAAGATTCTATTCCCTGGCCATTTTTAAACATCTTAGAGCCTTTCGCATCAAAATTTATCTTCTGGTTATTGTCCCTACGTCGTTTCTATTTAGCACGTCTAATGACGGCAAAGGAGAGTTCCGCGATCATACTTCCACCATTTCGCTTTTATAACCCAAAAAGTCCATAGAAGGAAAGTATCCAACATTCCGAGCCTCGTCACCATTGCAGACTTTGTCCCGAGCTTTGTGGCTATCGTGGTGTCCAGATCTTGATAAAACCGATGCCCTGATCTGTACTTCGGATCGCAAGTGGTGACAATTTCGGGAGACCCGAACAACTCTGTCAGGCTCAGGGGTCTAAAAAAGACGGAAGCAAATCCCTACTTCAGCTGCAGGGTACAAAACCTGATGGATGCACTAACAATTATGCTGTCT
>Ga0247774_1001369_pt1 | contig 12334 bp, 11 predicted proteins | sample UWRJL001104B6_FD_179933 | JGI IMG/M metagenome (GOLD analysis project Ga0247774, IMG submission 179933) | Plant litter microbial communities from Arlington Agricultural Research Station in Wisconsin, United States - UWRJ-L001-104B-6 | ecosystem: Environmental > Terrestrial > Plant litter >... | reverse complement strand
GAATGTTGGAATCATTATTTTTGGGATAGGCAAGCGTGTAACAATTCTGCTGCCTATCTTTTTTTACCACACATTGCCTCAATCCTTACGAGTTCTGGGTTTGGGGCTGGTTGTTACCCCCCCAGGGGTTTTTACAAACTCGAGGGTCACCTGCTTTCTGGGCTTGGCTTGCTGGCTGCGGTGATTTTTTAGCCCTTCGCATTCAGTCCCGATTCAACAACCACTACCGAAAGGAGTACGAGCTTGGCAGAGCTCAGATAACAGAGTTAACGCGCCAGGCAAGCCGCGGTGATTTGCGACCTGCACTCTGGTCGAATCCGGGCTGGAGGTCAGGCCCCGCGAGCTTCTCGGTGACAGTTTGTTCTATCGCTACCACCGAGCGTTCGTGAGCTTCAACTTCGGCTACCGCGAGCGGGGGTGGATACTATCCAGAATCTACCCCTTTGAATACTTCCTCTGCCGGCCCTTGAAAAGAGCTTTCCGCCGCTTTCGGCAAGCTTGCGGTTTAGGGAAAGTGTCCAAGTCCAGCGGCCAAGTTCCAGCCGGTAGCGGTGGTGGCAACTCGACAGGGTGCGCGAACACTCGAAGCACTCTGTGGACTTACGTGAACTGTCGCATCGAGCCTCAGAAACTCACAGGGCAGACCTACACCACCATTGAGTTAGAACTGCGAGAATATTTCAATTGCCGCGCTTTCGATGCCGACGGAGCCAAAAAACGCGGCCGACGGCTTGCCGATGCTTTTCATGCTACTTGTGGCAAATTGACAGATATACTGTTTCGGGAACTTTACAATGAGGTGAAGTAAATTGTAAACAAGCGGTCAAGGGATCTCGCTTATTTCTTAAAAAAAATGTCAACCTGTGCGGCAAGTCTGTGCTTGACATCTGTAGCATTTTATAAATCACGGGTTTACAACCATGTCGCATTTATTTGAGCCATTGGATCAACGTGGCGTTACCTTCCGAAATCGCATTGCAGTTTCTCCCATGTGTCAATATTCAAGCGTTGATGGATTCGCGGATGATTGGCATCTGGTTCATCTCGTCAGTCGAGCCGTAGGAGGGGCAGGGCTGGTGATGACTGAAGCAGCGGCAGTCGAGCCTGAAGGACGAATTACGCCGCAAGATTTGGGAATCTGGCAAGATGCTCACATTGAAATGTTGGCGCGAATCGTCGAGTTAATTCACCGCAACGGTGCGGTTGCGGGGATTCAACTTGCTCATGCAGGTCGAAAAGGCAGTACAGCGCCTCCGTGGGATGGCGGCGATGTGCTTTCGGAATCTCTTGGGGGATGGACTCCGATCGCGCCTAGCGCCATTCCCTTTGAACCCGATAGCCCCGCCCCGATCGCTCTGAGTATCGAAGACATTCAAAAGTTGACGGCATCCTTTGTCAAGGCAGCTCAACGCGCCCTCGAAGCCGGATTTGACCTAATAGAGATTCATGCGGCTCACGGCTACCTGCTGCATGAATTTATGTCTCCCTTGAGCAATCAACGGACAGATGACTATGGTGGCACTTTTGAGGATCGCATCCGGTTTTTATGTGAAGTGGTAGAAGCAGTGCGAAATGTTTTGCCCGATCGAACACCGCTTTGGGTTCGCATCTCTGCAACCGATTGGGTTCCAAACGGTTGGGACATTGAACAAAGTATTGTACTCAGCTATAAATTAAAGTCACTGGGCGTTGATTTAATTGATTGTTCCTCAGGCGCAATTGTACCGGGGGAAAAGATTCCGACGGGTGCAGGTTATCAAACTACCTTTGCCGAGAGCATTCGACGCTCCGCGAACATCGCCACCGGAGCCGTTGGTATGATTACTGCACCCGCGCAGGCTGACCACATCATCCGTACAGGTCAAGCAGATATGGTATTACTTGCCAGAGAACTGCTGCGCGATCCTTATTGGCCGATGCGGGCTGCCAAGCAACTACGTCAATCGGTATCTGCTCCAATTCAATACGATCGCGCTTGGTAATTAAGCGACTTTGCGATCGGTTTTAGGTGAGCCGATTTAATCGACTAATAGGAGTAAGGATGTCTGAGATTGAAAGCAAGGTTGTCATTATTACCGGAGCAAGTAGCGGTGTAGGGGAAGCCACTGCTCGCCGTTTAGGCGCCAGCGGAGCCAAACTGATGCTTGCTGCTCGCCGTGAAGATAGACTCAAAGACTTGGTGGCTGCGATCGAAAAAACAGGTGGCACGGTTGCCTATCGAGTCACCGATGTGGCAGATCGCGCCCAGGTGCAAGCATTGGCTGAGGCAACCTTGGAAACCTACGGACGCATCGATGTTCTGGTCAACAATGCGGCTTCTTTAATGCCAGCGTCTCCCCTTGACCAGATTAAGGTGGATGAGTGGGATCAAATGATTGATGTCAACATTAAAGGCGTGCTTTACGGCATCGCTGCGGTGCTGCCGACTATGCGCCAACAGAAGTCTGGGCACGTAATCAACTTGTCGTCTATAGCAGGGCATAAAGTAGTACCGGGGGCGGCAGTTTACTGTGCTACCAAGTATGCAGTGCGAGCAATTTCCGAAGGGCTGCGGCTGGAGTCAAACGGTGAAATTCGTTCTACCATCATTTCACCCGGTGCGATCGCGACTGAAGGGCTGCTGCGGCTGTCAAAGGGTGAAATTCGTTCTAGCAACATTTCACCCGATGCGGTTGCGACTGAGTTGACCAGTACCATCACTGATGGTGATACGACATCATCGGTGAATCAGTTTTATTCACTCGCCATGGATGCGGATGCGATCGCCCGGGCGATCGCCTATGCCATCGAGCAACCCGCTGATGTGGATGTCAACGAAATTATCATCCGTCCGACTCGTCAGGAGTTTTGAAGTAGGGCGATCGCATGAGAGTCGATCGACTCTCAATTGAATACGGCTCAACGGCTGAACTGGAACAAGGGCTGGTGAATTCAACCATATCCGACGCAGCTTCCGGCAAGCCGCTGCTGCTGATTCACGGTTTGGCCGGAAGCTGGCGATCGGGGAATTCCATCCTCAACGAGCTCGCTGTTGAACGGGGCGTTGGTGAATTAGGGCATGAATACGAGGAATCACCATGCAATGCCCCCGAGTGCCAATCAACGCATATTCGTAAAAACGGTAAGAAAAAAGGAAAACAGAATCATATCTGTGTCAAATGTGGTCGTCAGTTCATCAATAATTATGAACCCCACGCCTAGTGATAGTCAGAGTGTCCAATCCGAATTCCTAAAAATGTACGTCAATACTATCGGTTTCCGCACAAGTTTTGAAGGCTAATAAATATTCTCTAAAAAAACCTTGAATCTGATAAACAGAAGTCATTAAACTTATTTAAAACTAACTCAATGCTATCAAAGTTACCCAAGATTGTCAATAATTTTTAGGAAAGCTTCCAAGCGTCTGATTATCCAGTTCTGATTACATTTCGATTTGTGTCAAGCTTATGCTAATACCATTTCTCTAAAATCGTGCAACACTCTTCGACCCCCCCTAGCCCCCCCTTGCAAAGGGGGGGGACAAGAATACTGTTACATTCTTTTTGAAAATTGGTATAAATTTGGCGCTCTACCCCAGCATCAAGGAGTATGAGAGTTTTATTGGTGGGTATGTGGAGATATGCAGAATCTGAGTGGGAAATCGAAACCATCCCAACCATACTAGAACAAGCTGAACTCGAAGATCGATCGGCAGACGTTGTATTGATGATGCACGCGATCGAACACGTATCCGATCCTTACAGTACGTTGAAAGAAGTTTATCGGATCTTGAAGCCGGGTGGGATATTCGTGATGGAAACCCCCCGCTACGATACATTGATGTTCAAATTATTGGGTAAAAGAGAAAGAAGTCTCAGTTGCGACGGACATATTTACTTTTTTACGACTAACACGCTAGAAAAACTTGCAACTAAGGCAGGATTTACGGTGCTTAAAACAGATTATGTGGGGCGATCGCTAACACTCGACAGGCTATTTTATAATTTGGGCGTTGTGAGCAAAAGTCAGGTCATTAAACAATTCCTTAAGGATGTGGCAGTTAAACTGCATTTAAATAAAGTTGCGTTAGATTTAAATACACGGGATATGGAGCGAATATATTTGAAAAAACCAGATTCTGGCTCAGCATAACACAACTTAAGGGCACAGAACAGATGAGATTACATCAAATGTTTGAGTGCGCTTGTACCGTGACAGTTATCACCGATTGCATTCATCCCCTCGCGCGAGACTCTACAAAAACAAATTTTAGCGAGGGAGGCTGTGGGCGACACCACTGGGATTTCCGGGCTATACAACGAATCAAGCCAGATGCGGAGTTTTGCGGCTGCGCCGTCTTTTGATGAACTGCTGCATTAGCTTGGCGATGGGAGAAATCAGCAAGGTGTGTCGGTGGGTTCGATCGCACATCCCCGGGCGATGTGTTGGGACTCGCCATCCGTTTCTCTGACTGCATCGCTGTGTCGATCGCACCTTCCTTCGTCAAACTCAACAATATAATAAATCTAGCCACCATAATATCGGATAATTGTAAAGCAATTCACCAAGCCAACAGCGTCACTAACCCCAGCCTAAAGGCATGGGGCTTGAAAGAGGAAGACTCACCACCTTCTTAATTTGAGACTAAAACAGTGTCTAGCCGGAGTCTTTGAGACAAACTGAATTATCTGGTGGTGGTACACCGAACGATGTTACTGGATGCCTCCTGCTGTCTGTAACCTCAAGGGATATCAGTGGCTTCGGGATATACACACACGGGCTTACCGCCACTTGTTATGCGTACAGGTAGACAGCTCTCGATCCGTAACTGTCCGGGTTAAAGGCGAATACAAAACGTCGAACGTCGTTAGTATATCCAAGGCGGTAACAAGCATTCATCGGGGGAGAATTCCTCCCCCCCCCCCATCCAATGTAAAGCCGTCCTAAAAGGACGGGGTTTCAAACCCATATTTCTGATGAGTATTGACCAATTAAACACAGACTACGGCATAGCCGGACACCTCACCTTCGCCACCGGAAACGGTGGTTTCCCCATGATTCACATCGACAACGGTCAAGCCAAAGCCTTAATTTCTGTGTATTCCGGTCAAGTGCTATCTTTTCAACCAGCCACCGAAACCACAGACTTGATGTTCGTCAGCGAAAAAGCATACTATGCCGAAGGGAAAGCCATCAAAGGCGGTATACCCATCTGTTGGCCCTGGTTTGGTCCAGATCCCGAAGCCTTGGGGCGTCCGAGTCATGGGTTTGTGCGGAATCGCCTCTGGAATGTGCTAGAAACCGCCACAACTCCAGACGGCGCCACCAAAGTCACTCTAGGACTCAAGGATACCGATGAAACTAGAGAAATTTGGCCCCAAGCCTTTGAACTGGCGATCGTGATTACGATCGGCACCACCCTCGCTGTAGAATTAATCACCCGCAATCTAGGCGACAAAGCATTTCCCCTCACCCAAGCTTTCCACACCTATTTCCAAGTCGGCGATATCAACCGCGTGCAGGTTTTAGGTTTAGAAAATAGCCAGTATCTTGATAAAGCTGATGGTGGTGTCGAAAAAACTCAAGTGGGTGCAGTGGTAGTAACAGGTGAAGTCGATCGCATTTATCTTGATGTCACCAATGAATTAGTCATTGACGACAGCGCCCTCAATCGCCGTATTCGCATTAAATCCTCTGGTAGTAAATCCGTCGTAGTGTGGAATCCCTGGGTGACAATTTCTGCAAATATGGCTGACCTTGATGATGCAGATTATCAGCGTTTGCTCTGCGTAGAAACGACCAATGCAGCTACAGATATTGTGGAAGTTCCCGCTCATGGTGAGTTCCGCTTGCAGGCAATTTACAGCGTTGAACCCCGCTAAGGAATCACAGCTTAATCTCAGCGGTGATGGGTCAAAAATTCCCAGTAAGCTGTTCTACATTTCAATTGCATATTTTGGGGGTTGCTCAAAGCAACGAGCCACAAGACTTTGATTGTTTGTTTACATACAATCTAAATGCCGATTAGCTTATTGGATTCAAAAAATCTGTCACCGTAATGACGAATAATACCGCAGCCGCAATTTCTCCCCTCTTTATTTCTTAGTTCGCGAAGAACCTTTGTCGAAGCGAGCGTCGAGCCATCAAGCCGCAGGCGAAAGTTTGTACGATCGGTTTCAACCGCCGACTCCGATCTTTCTACTTACCCTCAATTATTATTATGCAAAACTTCAATTGGACAAAACTTCAAAATGGCTCAGACATTCGCGGTATCGCCCTCGAAGGCGTTCCCAATGAAAAAGTCAACCTCACCCCCGACATTGCGACAATCTTAGGTAAATCCTTTGTCAGTTGGCTGGTGCAAAAAGTCAACAAACCCGCCGCAGAATTAACGATCGCGATCGGGCGTGACAGTCGCCTATCAGGGCCAACCTTAACGCAAGCAGTCATGGAGGGAATCGCCTCAGTTGGTGCAACCGTGTACGACTTTGAAATGGCCTCAACCCCCGCCATGTTTATGAGTACCATTACCCCGGGTTTTGATTGCGACGGCGCGATTATGCTCACTGCTAGCCATTTGCCCTTTAATCGCAACGGCTTAAAGTTTTTCACCGCCAAAGGTGGGTTACAAAAACAGGATATTACAGATATCTTAGCACTAGCCCAAAGCAATAACTTTCAGCCAGCCGCCTCGCCCGGTAACATTACAAAGCATGATTTTATCTCTGTTTATGCTAACCAATTTGTCAAAAATATCCGGGAATCAGTCAATCATCCAGATAATTTTGAGGAACCACTAACAGGATTAAAAGTTGTTGTGGATGCAGGCAATGGTGCTGGCGGTTTTTATGTTGATAAAGTCTTAAAACCCTTAGGTGCAGACACCACGGGCAGTCAGTTTTTAGAGCCCGATGGTACTTTCCCCAATCATGTGCCAAATCCCGAAGATAAACAGGCAATGCAGTCAATTTGTCAAGCGGTAATTGAACATCAAGCTGATTTTGGGATTATTTTTGATACCGATGTCGATCGCAGTGCGGCCGTCGATCAAATTGGCAAGGAACTCAATCGCAATCGCTTGATTGCCTTGATTTCTGCGATCGTATTACAAGAACACCCAGGCTCTACCATTGTCACCGATTCTATCACCTCCGATGGCTTGACACAATTCATCGAACAAGATTTAAAAGGCATTCACCATCGCTTTAAACGCGGCTACAAAAATGTGATAGACGAGTCGATTCGCCTCAATAAAGCCGGACAGGAATCATGGCTGGCGATTGAAACCTCGGGACATGGAGCTCTCAAAGAAAATTACTTTCTGGATGATGGCGCTTATTTAGTCAGCAAATTATTGATTGAATTGGCTAAATCAAAGCTAGCAAATCAATCTTTGCCAGATTTAATTGCAAATTTAAAAGAGCCAGAAGAAAGTGCAGAATTTCGGATTAAACTTAGTGCGGATGATTTCCAAGCCCAAGGATATCGCGTTATTGAACAACTGCAAGAATTTGTCTCAACGCAACCAGACTGGAAAATCGTTCCCAATAACTACGAAGGTCTGCGAATTTCCTGCACGTCAGCTAGCGAATCCGGCTGGTTTCTGTTACGCTTATCACTCCACGATCCGGTGATGCCTTTGAATGTTGAGTCTAATGTTAAGGGTGGTGTCCCTCGCATAGTGGCTCGGCTTTTAGCTTTTTTCCAAACAACAGAACCCCTTGATTTGTCGGCCCTATCGAGCTAAGTTCCACTCTCGTCAGACTATTAGTTAACAAAACCTAAGGAGGAATTTAATCATGTGGCTTTTAATCATAAAATGTTCTGCTGAAAGCTGGGATATCCATTCCAAAGCTTTCAAAGCGATCGCTGCCAAATATCCGGCCACGCCTTCCTCTTCCAAAAAGATGAAAGGCGACGGTCAACGCATCATGGAATATCAGCTTGAGAATGTTAACGATGTAGAGGAATTTATGGAAGAATGCTTGACCTTAGATGGTTTCACTGCTACCTTTGAATCCCTATAATTCTAGGTGAGAATATCTAGCAATTATTGATTTTTATCTCATACCATTTAAGATGTGAGATATTAAAATTGGGAATCAATACTATTTTGCCAAAACAGGCTACAATAACTAGAGAGTTTTAGGAAGGTTTTCGGAAAATAAACTGCCAAGAAAGCATTGATTGAACAGCCGACGAGTTAACAATAATTCTGTCGCATAGCCGTGATATTAATAATATTTATTGTTGAAAGTTATGCAACAGTAGCTAGGGCAGATCAAAGATGATCCCATCCGGTTATAGATGAAGAGTGTTTCTGTTCAAACTTCGGCTATCCTGGATTTGTGGTGGTGGAAACGGTAGTGTGACCGTATGGCTTAAGCAGGTTTTCCTCCCCGCATTACGGAAATTTTTATTGCGGATTGCTATAGTTAGTCTAGATAGTTAAAAATATATCAGCGAGAGAAAGGTTAAGGACAGCTAGTGAGGGTAATGAGTGTGAATCGAGACAACTGCGGGCTAAGTGCGGAAATAATTACAGGTCTTATTTTGCGGTGGGGGCAGTTCAAAGCAAACAAGCTAACCGCCAGTTCGATCGCGCCGTCTTTTGGATGGTGCGTCGCTGACAGATTATCGAACTTGTAGATTGTAGAAGGCGACGCACCCTACAAAGAATCAACAGAGAAAAGAGCCAAATAGCCAGAGAGAAGATCCCTTACCGGGAAAACTAGGATGGGGAAGAATACGACGACATTGCTACGCGAAAACCCTCTATCAAAGAAGAGCCGATGCCTTCCCGATACGGGCTGTGACACAGGTACAAGATGCGATTGTGGTGAGCGTAATCTGTTTGATTGATAGACTCAAGGTGCATCCGAACTAAGAGTGGGAGAATACCGCCAGTTGGTGCGCCTTTGTCGGTATCACGCAAGTTAATTCCGCACCATTCCGCAACCTCGCCGTGCATATCGTAAAGTCCAAAAGCATTGGGCCCAAAACTCCCCACATCCTTTATTTGGCCATGAAGACCCTGCGGTGCATCAAGGTCGGGATGATTGCCTTTACGGTTAACTTCTATTATAGTTTCCATAAAAAAATCACCATCAAATGAGGCTGTTGTACCGGCACGACAAGCATATTCCCATTCTGCTGTACTCAGGAAACGATATTTTTTACCAGTTTTTTCCGATAGTTTTCTAATGAATTTTAAGGCCCAATGCCACGATACATTTTCAACAGGAAGTTTTTCGCCTGTGAAACTCGATTCGTTGATTCTCTTTCCCATTACTGCTTCCCACTGTGCTTGGGTGATGGGGTATTTGCTTGCATAAAAAGCGGGTATTGTGACTTCAGGCTTCTCACCTTCGGGGTAAACTCTATATCTATCAACTTCTGTTACTGGCGCATCCATCATCAATTTACCACCGGGAATGTAAACCATTTCCAGCACAATTCCATTTCCTAGGTCTTCGGGGAAGTAGAAAGCAAACGACTTGCTGCGGCTGCTTTCTCGTCCATTAGAATTAACAGTGATGGCATCAAAATCAAAAAAATAGTTTTGTAAATGTTGTTTTATCTTCTCGTCATTTCTATCTTTCAGTAGTGAATAGACAGCTAATTTCACCTGTACTGACTCATCCTGCAATGCTCCCAGTATCAAATCTAACCCTGTTTCTCCATATTTGAGCGCTTCGGAGAGTGCCATGATTCTCACTTCGACAGAGGGCGAGGCTAGGCGGCTTTTAACGCCGACAATTCCTCCCAGTACGGCAGCATCGACAGGAGTTGAATTTTGACCGCCTTTGACGGCATCATATTCTCTGGGTTGATTTTGGTCATTTGGCATGGCATTTTGACCTTCTATGATTAACCACTATGGCATTTATTTAATAAATACGCCACATACTCAAAACTTATCCAGTTACGCTACAAACAAGGCAAATCCTGCGTTGGGTTTGGCGCTTTTACAGGCTACATTTACCGACTTGGCGCAAGTCCTAACATTGCGTTACCCTTTGCAGTGAGAGCGTGCTAGAGTTAGCTACTTTGTGTAACATTAGCTAGATAAGAATTTAGGATATCGGTGATGACGAATGTAAATCAAGGCAACTGCCGACAAAGTGCAAAAATAATTGTGAATCCTATTTTTCGGTGGGGAGGGTTGAAGGCAAAGCAGCTAACGGTGAGTTCGATGGGGGGAATTGTTGCTGGTATTCTAAGTTTTGCCCTGCCGGTGCAAGCTTTGCAGGTAGTTGTGACGCCGGCAAATCCCCAACTGGGAGATACGCTGTCAGTAATTATTCAGGTTGACGGTAACGGCGAGGAAACTCCAAAAGTTTCTCTACAGCAAAAAAACTACCCCGCATTTCCGATCGGCAACGGCCGCTTTCGGACCCTGCTGCCGACGACGCCGCTAGAGAAACCCGGTGCCCGCCTTCTTGAAGTCGCAGGTGACGGGCAATTGCAGAAGTTGAGCGTGCAAGTGCGCGATCGAGATTTTCCCACTCAATCCATCTGGCTACCTCCCGGCAAAGACGAGGAAGGTACAGATGCCGAATTCGATCGCGTAGACGCATTTAAAGCGCTGGTGACACCAGAAAAATTTTGGGACGGCAAATTGTTGCGCCCCAACTCGGGTGAAATTACCACTATTTACGGAGTTCGCCGATATTATAATGGAGTATTTGCTCAGGACTACTACCACCGCGGCGTCGATTATGCAGGTGCTTACGGTTCCCCTGTAGTAGCACCTGCAGCAGGTCGGGTGTCTCTAGTGGGGCGCGAATCCCAAGGGTTCAAAATCCACGGGAACGTTGTTGGTATCGACCACGGTCAGGGGGTAGCAAGTATTTTGATGCACCTGAGCCGGATTGATGTCAAGGAGGGGGATGTCGTGAAAGCCGGTCAAGTAATTGGTGCTTTGGGGTCAACGGGGGCTTCGACAGGCCCTCACCTGCACTGGGGACTTTACGTACACGGGCAGTCCGTCGATCCTGTACCTTGGCGGCTTCAGGGAGTTGAGTAGGAATTTTTGCAGGTTTTGATGAATTTATCAGTCAATTATGGGGTAAGTTTGTGGCTGGGGTGTGCAGATAACTTTATGGGTTATCAGTATTGAGTTAAGATTTGTATAAAAATTCTCAACTCAACTCTCAAAACTCGAATTTCAAGACGCAAGCAATTGGGTCTTTACAAAACTCTATTAATGATGCCGTTGAGTGGGAAGCATATATGAGTATTGAAAAAATTGTTGAACAAGCTTTGCAAGATGGCTATTTAACGCCCTCTATGGAAGCTGAGGTGGGACGGATCTGCAATACGGCTTCGGAATTGTCGATCGAAGAGTACATGGCTCTCGATCGTCTGATGGGAGCTTTGTTGACCGGCGAAGTTGTGGTTTTGCCGCGCAAACAGTTCATCAATGTGATGGAAGAGTTGGTGCTGAGCGATGCGATCGCTAGGGTGGCCGAAATTGAGGCGACGAGCGACCTGAGTCTGGATGTGGGAGATATTGCAGCTTATGCTTTAAATAGGCTGCCACCTCTGTACGCTACGACGGAAGAGGGAGCTCACTTTCAAAGGGCTAGGGCTAAAGAGCAACTTCACGATTTGATTTCCAAAGAAGTCAACGCAGCGATCGCCCGCAACGTGGACAGGCCCGACACCCCAAACCCCACAGCTTTGGGCAAGTCTTCTGGAAACGAAGTTCTTTCACAGCTAAGCACTTGGCTCCAAGCTAACGCCACTAATTTTGAGCCGCAGGCTTAGTATTACACCAACAGCTCTATTTTAGTTAAGTCGATCCCGCTCTATTGAGAAAGCGGGATTTTTAGTTTCCGCAGCCCCCAAGATTCATCTGAAGGCATTCGCCAGATGGCCAAAGCTAGAATTGAAGAACAAAAAATTAAAATTTAAGAGTTTTCTTTATTTGTTACTTCAAATAAAAAATTATCCCTTTTTTCTTCCTTCTTTTTTCTTCCTTCTTCCTGACATCTGTTACATCCGTTACATCCTCAGAAAGCGAATCCGTTGCCGAACTTCCTTCTTCATTCAAATGATTAATTGTTGCTGTCAGAAGAGTCAGCCGAGGGGCCTGCGGTAACTTTTGTCTCTCGTTTTTCGCGTTTTTTCCGTTCCGCTTGGATGACATCTTGAAGCACTATTCGCGCTTGGGCCATTTTTTCCAAATTGCTGCGGTACAAATCTAAATCTTTGCTAACTTTGTCTTCTGGGAGGTGCAATGCCGCACTGACTTTGGCGATCGCGTTGTTTCGCGTTTCTTGGTCTTTTACCAAGTTAGGGTCAGCTTTTTCTAACAGCGAGAACAAACCGATCGCGAACAAGCGGCTGT